>Ga0272441_10015648_pt1 | contig 10595 bp, 11 predicted proteins | sample SSMProp6N_FD_193582 | JGI IMG/M metagenome (GOLD analysis project Ga0272441, IMG submission 193582) | Marine sediment archaeal communities from Little Sippewissett salt marsh, Falmouth, MA, United States - SSM-Prop-6N | ecosystem: Environmental > Aquatic > Marine > Wetlands > Sediment ...
GGCCGAGGCTAATGAGACAAGGGGTCAGACCCCTTGTCTCATTCAGTCGAACAGGCTGCTGGTCGAGGATCGGCGCGGGATCGCGATGCCGAGGTGTTCGTAGGCGGCGTCGAGCACCACCCGGCCTCGCGGCGTCCGAGCGATCATGCCCTGCGTGATCAGGAACGGCTCGTAGACGTCCTCGACGGTCTCGGGCTGCTCACCGACGCTGATCGCCACCGTCGACAGACCGACCGGGCCACCGTTGAACTGGGTGCACAGCGCCGCGAGGATCGCACGGTCGACCTTGTCGAGGCCCCGATCGTCGACCCCGAACAGCGCGAGGCCGTCGCGGGCGACATCGGCGTCGATGTTGCCGTCGGCGCGTACCTCGGCGAAGTCGCGCACGCGGCGCAGCAGCCGGTTGGCGATACGCGGCGTCCCGCGCGAACGGCGAGCGATCTCCCATGCGCCGTCGCGATCGATCGACACGTCGAGGATCCGAGCCGCCCGCTCGACGATCGCCCGCAGCTCCTCGTCGTCGTAGTAGTCGAGTCGGGCCACGAGACCGAACCGGTCACGCAACGGTCCGGTGATCATCCCGGTCCGGGTGGTGGCCCCGACGAGCGTGAACGGCGGCATCGTCAGCCGGATGCTCGATGCCGCCGGCCCCTTGCCGACGACGATGTCGAGCTGGAAGTCCTCCATCGCCGGGTACAAGATCTCCTCGACCGCCCGCGACAACCGATGGATCTCGTCGATGAACAACACGTCGCCGTCTTCGAGCTTGGTGAGGATCGCCGCGAGATCCCCGGCGCGCTCGAGTGCCGGGCCGGAGGTGACGTGCAGGTGCACGCCCATCTCGGTTGCCACGATCCCGGCCAACGTCGTCTTGCCGAGGCCGGGCGGCCCGGCGAACAGCAGATGATCGACGGGCTGTTCGCGCTTGCGGGCCGCTTCGAGCACGATGCGCAGGTGTTCCTTGAGTTCGCGCTGGCCGACGAACTCGTCGAGCGCGCGAGGACGCAGCCCCGCTTCGAGTTCGATCTCCGACGCGATCACGTCGTCGTCGTCACCGCCGCCGATGCCCGGATCGAGGAACTCGTCACGCACGGCGCGCTCCCAGCGACTTCAGCGCGTCGCGCAACAGCGTGGCCGAGTCGGCGTCGGACGGGAGCTCTCGCAACACGTCACGGATCTCGTCGGTGCCGTAGCCGAGCGAGGCCAACGCATCGCGCACGTCGGCCACCGCCGATGCGGAACCGCCCGAGCCCGCACCGTCGAGCATCGGCACCGACAACCGGTCGCGCAACTCGACGATCAGGCGCTCGGCCGTCTTCTTGCCCACGCCCGGTACCAGTGTGAGGGCCGCGACATCGTTGTTGGCCACGACGTCGAACAGCGCCGCCGGTGGGTGGGTCGCCAGGATGGACATCGCGAGCGCAGGGCCGATGCCGTTGGTCTTGATCAGCACCTGGAACGTCTGGCGATCGTCACGCGACGTGAATCCGAACAGCGTCTGCGCATCTTCACGGATGTGGTGGTGCACGTACAGGAACACGGCCGTACCGGGCTCGAGTTCGGCGAGCACGCGCGTCGACACCGCGACCAGGTATCCGACGCCGTTGACCTCCAGGAGCACCGTGCCCTCGACGTTGCGCTCGAGCACCGACCCGCGCAGGGAGCCGATCATGCGCTGCGCTCCGTCTGCGCACGGACGCGCCGCCCCATCGGCGACATCGCCAGGTGGCACAGGGCGAGAGCGGCAGCATCTGCGGCATCGGCGGGCCGCGGCAGTGCACTCAACCCGAGTCGAACCTGCACCATCTTCTGGACCTGGGCCTTGTCGGCACCACCCCAGCCCGCCACGGTGTCCTTCACCTGGTTGGGCGTGTACTGCACCACCTCACACCCGGCGAGTGCTGCCTCGGCGAGCGCGAGCCCGCTCGCCTGACCGACGCTCATCGCCGTACGGACGTTGACCTGGAAGAACACCTGCTCGACGGCGACCACGTCGGGAGCGAACTCGGCGATCAGGGAGGTGAACTCGGTGCGCAGCGAAGCGAGGCGGTGAGGCAGCGGGTCGGTACGTGGCGTCGTGATCACACCGAGCGACACCGCAACGGCCTTGCTCGGGCCGCGCGAGTCGACGACCGCGAACCCGCATCGGGTGAGTCCGGGGTCGATCCCGAGCACCCGGCAGGCTCGGTCGTTCGACCGATCGGTGGCAGGGCTGACGAACACAGGTTCGTACCTTAGCCCGGCGACCACGTCAGGTGGTGATCTTCTCCAACTCGCCGATCAGTTCCTTCACCGGCCGGAACGTCAGCCCGGCGATCGCACGATGGGCGTAGCGAATCACCCCGTCGCCGTCGACGATGAACACGCTGCGGCGCGGGAATCCGATCGGGCCCAACGTGCCGTACAGGCCGGCGACCGCCTTGTCGGTGTCGGCGAGCAGCGGGAAGTCGAACCCGTGCTTGCCGGCGAACGCGTCGTGGCTCGTCACGTCCTGCGCCGAGATCCCGATCACCTGGGCGTGCATCTCGCTGAACTGTTCGAGATCGTCGTTGTAGCTGTTCAACTGTTTCGTGCAGACCGGGGTGTCGTCGCCGGGGTAGAACACGAGCACCACCGGCTGACCGCGGAACTCGGCGAGCGTGTAGTCGCGCCCTCCGGTGCCGGGCAGCGTGAAATCGGGCGCAGGATCGCCCACTCCGAGGCTCACGACGCCGCCACCTCGATCAACTCGTCGCTCATGTCGAAGTTCGAGAACACGTCCTGGACGTCGTCGTTGTCCTCGAGCGCCTCGAGAATGCGCAGGATCGCCTTCGCGTCGGAGGTGTCGGTGACCGGCACCAGGTTCTCGGCGACCATCGGGGAGTCCGCCGAGATCACCTCGATGCCGGACTCGTCGAGGGCAGCCTTCACGTCGTACACGATCGACGGGTCGGTCATCACCCGGAACGCACCGTCGGACTCGGCGATCACGTCGTCGGCACCGGCTTCGAGCGCTCCCACCATGATCGTGTCCTCGTCGACGCCCTCACCGGTGAGGATCACGCCTCGACGCTGGAACTGCCATCCGACCGCGCCCGGTTCCGCCATCGAACCACCGAGCTTGGAGAAGATGTTGCGGATCTCTGCGCCCGTGCGATTGCGATTGTCGGTGAGCACGTCGATCATCAGCGCCACCCCGCCGGGGGCGTAGCCCTCGTACATGATGCTCTCGTAGGTGCCCCCGTCGTCGTCGCCGGTCCCACGCTTGATCGCTCGGTCGATCGCATCGTTGGTCATCCGGGCGGCTTTCGCCTTCTGGACCGCGGTTCGCAGTGTCGGGTTGGAGTCGACGTCACCGCCGCTCTTCGCCGACACCTCGATCTGTCGGGCGAGCTTGGCGAAGAGCTTGCCCCGCGCCTTGTCGGCGGCGCCCTTCTTGTGTTTGATCGTTGCCCATTTGGAGTGGCCGGACATGTCGTCGCTTTCAGATCGGCTGATGGATCACAGGTGCTCGAGAAAGAGCTGGTGCAACCGAGCATCGTCGGTGAGTTCGGGATGGAACGCCGCCACCGTACAAGGTCCGCTGCGAACCAGAACAGGCACACCGTCGTGCCTGGCCAGTACCTCGACCCCATCGCCCACCCGCTCGACCAACGGCGCACGGATGAACACGGCGTGGAACGGCGTCTCGAGCCCCTCGACCTCCAGATCGGCCTCGAAGCTGTCGAGCTGGCGCCCGTAGCCGTTGCGACGCACGGTCAGGTCGATCACGTCGAACCCCCGCTGGTCGGAACGGGCATCGAGGACGTCGGTCGCACAGAGGATCATCCCCGCACACGTCCCGAACACCGGCATGCCGTCGCCGAGACGGCCCTTGAGGTGATCGAACAGCCCGCTCGTGGTCAACAGCCTCGACATCGTGGTGCTCTCCCCGCCCGGCAGGACGAGCGCATCGACGGTTTCGAGTTCGCGCGGCGTACGGATCAGTGGCGCTCGGACACCGAGGTGGTGCAGACGTTGCTGGTGCACCTCGAACGCGCCCTGGAGCGCGAGGACGCCGACGATCGGCCCGATTCCGTGCGGGTTCGGTTCACCAGCCCCGATCGGCATATCGCTGATTGACCTCGTCCATCTCGATGCCGGTCATCGGGGCACCGAGCCCGCGGCTGACCTTCGCCAGGATGTCGGGGTCGTTGAAGTGTGTCGTCGCCTCGACGATCGCCTTGGCGCGCGGCGACGGATCCTCGGACTTGAAGATGCCCGAACCGACGAACACCGCCTCGGCGCCGAGCTGCATCGCCAGAGCGGCGTCGGCCGGCGTCGCGAGCCCGCCGGCGCAGAACAGCGGCACCTGGAGCTTGCCGGTCTCGGCGATCTCCTGGACGAGCGGCAGCGGGGCTTGAAGGCGCTTCGCCCACTCGAACAACTCGGCCTGGTCGGCCTGGGTGATCTTCTTGATGTCGCCGATGATCGAGCGCAGGTGACGGACCGCTTCGACGACGTTGCCGGTGCCGGCCTCGCCCTTGGAGCGGATCATCGCGGCACCTTCGGAGATGCGCCGGAGCGCCTCGCCGAGGTTCGTTGCGCCGCAGACGAACGGCACGTCGAAGGCGAACTTGTCGATGTGGTGCGCCTCGTCGGCGGGCGTGAGCACCTCGGACTCGTCGATGAAGTCGACGCCCAGCGCTTGCAGGATCTGCGCCTCGACGAAATGGCCGATGCGCACCTTTGCCATCACGGGGATCGACACGGCGGCCTTGATGCCCTCGATCATCTCGGGATCGCTCATCCGGGCGACACCACCGTCGCGACGGATGTCAGCAGGCACGCGCTCGAGCGCCATCACGGCAACCGCGCCGGCGTCCTCGGCCACCTTGGCCTGGCCGGGAGTGACGACGTCCATGATGACGCCGCCCTTCATCATCTCCGCGAGTCCCCGCTTCACGGGGAAGGTTCCGGTGCTGCGACTCGATGTCATCTCCACAGCGTACTTTCGTCGCGGCAGATCACGCAGTGGAGGTTCACGGTGACGGAGGTGTGGGCGGCAGCACTTCGACCCCGCCGGCCGCGACGTCGGCGATGTCGGCGAGTTCGATCCACGTGTTGCCCGGCTGCAGCTTCATCGGCGTGCCTTCCGGGGTGAAGAACTCGATGGCGAAGAGGCTGAACTCACGCTTCCACGTGCCTTCGCGCACCTGACCGTCGGTGAACACCCAGATCGGACCCTCACCGATCGTCTGCGCCTCGGGGCTCCGCGAGTCGGCGGCGCTGCGGCCGTAGTCGACGCCCATGATCACCACGTTGGTCGCCCCGATCCGCCCGAAGAGCTTGTCCTCGTGGGGCCGACCGCGCTGCGAACGGTCGAACTTCATCGTCTCGGCGTTCCACGTCCATTCGATGTTCTCGCTGCCGACGCGCACCTTCACACCGGCGGTCGGTGCGCCGTCGACGGCCTCGCCTTCGTCGAGGTACTGGTACTGCTGCAGCGGCGGGCCCGGCTGGTCGGGTGGGGTCTGGAGCCAGATGTTGTCGGTGCTCGTGTACAGGTTGTGCGGAGCGCGTCCCGGCCCGCGGTAGTACCCGCCGGCCACGTTCGGACCCATGTTGATCAGTTGCGATCCGTTGATCAGCCGGGTCACGTTGGGGTTGCCACCGCTCCAGACGAACAACGGCGAGTTGAACGACGTGAACAGGTCGATGTCCTGCGTACGGCCCGAGCGAATCGGGCCGATCGGGTCGGAGCTCAGCGAATGGAAGACGGCGGCGAAGCGCGTCGTGCGGCCTTCGACGACCTCCTCGAACACGATGTCGGCGACCGCGAGGCCACTGTGGTTGGGCACCGCAGCGGCATTGTTGTCGATCTTGGCGACGAGCGCCGCTCGCTGAAGGATCTCGTCCTCGCTCTCGAGCGGTTCGCCCGTGAGGGGCTGACGGATCGTCGGCGGCAGCGTCGTCGACGTGGTCGACGTCGACGACGTGCTCGTGGTCGTGGTCGCCTTCACGGTGGTGGACGTCGTGGAGGTCGAACTGGTCGCGGGGGCGGTGTCGTCGCCACCCCCACCGCCGCAGGCGGCTGCCACGAGCGCAAGGGCGGTGAGTGCAACGAACGGGCGGAGGCGTTTCATCAGAGTTCTCTCAGGAGGGCGATTCGCTCGTCGAGCGGGGGGTGGGTGTCGAACATTCGGTGGACGCCGCCCAACTTGCCGTCGTCGCCGACGCCACTCATGGGCTGCTCGATCCACAAGTGTGCCGTAGCGGTCGACGCCGAATGTGTCACCGTCGTGTCGGCCTTCAACTTCTCGAGCGCGGAGATCAATCCGGGCGGGTACCGCGTGAGTTGGCAGGCGCTCACATCGGCGAGTGTCTCGCGTCGTCGTGAGATCGTGGCCTGCATGAGCCTGGCCACGATCGGCGCGATGATGAGCATGGCGAGCCCGATCCAGGCGAGCGGGTTGTTGCCGTTGCCGCGGTCGCCGTTGCGGGGCACGCGACCGCCGTTCCACCACATCGTGCGGATCGCCAGGTCGGTCATCAGTGCGACGGCTCCCACCATCGTGACCGCCAGGGTCGACACCAGGATGTCGTAGTTGCGGATGTGGCTCAATTCGTGGGCGATCACACCTTCGAGTTCGACCCGGTTCATCTTCTCGAGCAACCCGGTGGTCACGGCGATCGCTGCGTGGTTCGGGTTCCGGCCGGTGGCGAACGCGTTCGGGGCCGGGTCATCGATGATGTAGACCCCGGGCTTCGGGAGCCCACCCGCGATGCAGAGGCCCTCGACGAGGTTGTGGAGTCGCTGGTACTGCTCGGGCGGCGCGGGACGGGCCCGGCTCACCGACAGTGCGATCTTGTCGGCCTTCCAGTAGGAGGCGAACGCGATGCTCGCACTGATCACGAGTGCCGCCACCGTGAACGCGAGGCCGTTGCCGACGACCGCGCCGATGGCGAAACCCACGAGCCCCACGACGAGGACGAACACGGTGATCAGGGCCGCGCTTCGCCGCTTGTTCGATCGAATGAGTTCGAACATGAGGTGGCGTCAGAACTCGACGGTCGGAACGGTGCGAGCCTGCTCGTCGGCCTCGAAGTAGTCGCGTGCCTCGAAGTTGAACATCTTGGCGATGACCACCGTGGGGAACGACTCGAGCTTGTTGTCGTAGGTGAGCACGCTGTCGTTGTAGAACTGGCGGGCGTAGGCGACGCGCCCCTCGGTGGCGGTCAGCTCCTCCTGCAGAGCGAGGAAGTTCTGGTTGGCCTTGAGGTCGGGGTAGGCCTCGCTCAGGGCGAAGAGCTGGCGAAGGGCCCCGGTGAGCACGCCGTCGGCGGCGGCCTGCGCCTTCGGGGTGTCGGGAGCGGCGATGGCGGCGTTGCGGGCTTCGACGACGGCAGCGAGCGTTTCGCGCTCGTGGGCGGCGTAGCCCTTGACGGTTTCGACGAGGTTCGGGATGAGGTCGATGCGACGCTTCAGTTGGACGTCGATCTGCGACCAGGCGTTCTCGACCTGGTTGCGGGATCTGACGAGTCCGTTGTACAACGCGATCACGACCAGCACCAGGACCACCACGACGATGATCACGATGATGACGGGGAGCATTCGACGCAGTGTACGGCGCTGCCGAGGATCAGTCAGCGATGGCTCGAAGCGACAGCTCGGGCTCCGAGGATCTCGGTGTAGATCTCGAGGTAGCGATCGGCGAGCGCGGTCATCGCGAACCCCTCGGCACGTTCGTTGCCGGCCGCTCTCAGCCGATCCGACAGCGCATGGTCGCCGATCACCCGGGCGAGCGCAGCGCCGAGCGCGTCCGTGTCACCCGGCTCCACCAGCAGCGAGTCGACACCATCGGTGGCGACGTTGCGGTAGCCGTCGAGCGAACTCGCCACCACGGCGGTGCCGGCGGCCATGGCCTCGATCAACACCACACCGAACGACTCGCCGTGCAACGACGGGGCACAGAAGACATCGGCGGCGCGCAGGCGGGCGAACTTCTCCTCGTCGGTGACACGGCCGAGCCACTGGAACCGGCGGTCGCCCGCGGTGCGCGCGGTGAGATCGGCCGTGTCGGGCCCGTCGCTGCCGATCCACACCGTCACCGCGAGATCTCTCGACTGCACGGCCTCGACCAGCGCACGCAAGCCCTTGCGCTCCTCGTGGCGGCCGCAGAAGAACACGACCGGCTCGCGTCCGGCGGGTCTCGGCCACGGCGTCACCGCTCGGATCTCGTCGAGTTCGACGCCGTTGAACAACACGTCGTAGTGGCCCCCGAGGTGCCCCTGCACCAGGGCCAGCGCATCCTTCGACACCACGACCTTGCGGTCGATGCGCCTGATCAGCCGGGTGAGCGCAGGCTGCAGGATCCGGTAGCTCGCCGAGGTGCCGGCGGCGTGGAACGTCCCGACCGTGGGCGCCCGGTGCACCATCAGCGCCGTCGAGGTCGGCCCCGGCGCCAACGGTTCGTGGAGATGGATGACGTCGAACCGCTCATCGTTCAGCACCCGCAACGTGCGCAACGCCGCCGACGGATCGGGGGCGATCGGCGCGACCGAGCCGTTCGCCGACAGCGGCAGCGAGTCGCCCAGCGGCGTGATGAAGCTCTCCGGCGGCGGCCCGTCACAGGGTCCGAGCACGCGGGCCTCGTGGCCTCGCCGACGCATCTCGCGTGCCAGCCCGAGCACCTGGGCCTGGACCCCGCCCGGCACGGTGAGGCTGTAGGGGCTGACGACGGCAATCCTCATCGACCGGATCCCGATCGACCGGGGCCGGCGCGACCGGTCACACGACCCCGAAACGGCGCTCGAGTTCGTCGGCCTCCAGCGGCTCCGACAACAGGTACCCCTGCCCGAGGTCGCATCCGAGCGCCTGGAGCGCACGCAACTGCGCGGGACGCTCGATGCCCTCGGCGACGCTCAGCATGTCGAGCCCTGCGGTCAGCTGGAGAATCATCCTGGCCAACGTCGCCTCGCTGGGATCGTCGCCGAGTTCCTGGATGAACTGTCGATCGATCTTGACGATGTCGACCGGAAACCGCTGCAGGTACGACAGCGAGCAGTATCCGGTACCGAAGTCATCGATTGCAATGCGTACACCAAGTGAACGCAGTTCGGCAAGGTACCCGGACGCCGACTCGATCTCTTCCACGAGCATCGTCTCGGTGATCTCGAGCGTCACGCAACGCGGATCGATCGCGTGTCGGATCAGCGATGCCCGTACCTGCTCCACGAATTCCGGTGACCTGATCTGGCTGGCCGACACGTTGATGCTGATCTGTTGCGGGCCGCGGGCCTGCCATCGGGCCGCCGCGCGCAAGCTCTCGTCGATCACCCATTTGCCGATCGGCACGATCAATCCGGCTCGCTCGGCGATCGGGATGAATTCGGAGGGCGACACCTGGCCACGGAGAGGATGCTCCCACCGCAACAGCGACTCGGCGCCGACGACGCGACGCGTACGGAGGTCGACCACCGGCTGGTACACGAGACGCAGTTGATCCCGGTCGATCGCGTTCGCCAGGTCGCTTCGGAACTCGAGATGACGGGAGGCACTCAGGCGCATCGCCGGATCGAAGATCTTGATCTGGCTCTTGCCGGCGCGCTTCGCCTCGTACATGGCGATGTCGGCGTCGCGGAGCAGCCCCGCGGTGGTCATCCCCGGTGTCGACACCGCCACGCCGACGCTGGCGAGCACCGTCAGGTCGTATCCGGCGAGGGCGACGGGCTCGTGGAGGTCGGCGAGCAGTTGCTCGGCGACCTCGAGCGCTCGGTCGACTCCCCCACGATCCTCCAGGAGCAGGGCGAACTCGTCGCCGCCGAGCCGAGCCGGCGTGTCGCCCGGGCCCGACACCCGTCGGATGCGATCCGCGATCGCACGGAGCATCTGGTCGCCGACACCGTGGCCGAGTGCGTAGTTGACCGACTTGAAGTCGTCGAGATCGACGAACAGTACGACGACAGGGTCTGCGTCGGGTCTGGCGACCCGGAGCGCGTGATCCATCCGGTCGAGGAACAGCGCCCGGTTGGCCAGGCCGGTCAGTTCGTCGTGGAAGGCTCGATGGCTCAGCTGTCGTTCGAGATTGCGCTGCTCGGTGACGTCCCGGAACGTCGCGACGACCCCGTCGACGGCATCGCCGCCGAGCAGGTTGGCGATCGTCGCCTCCATCCGACGACGCTCGCCGTCGACGCGCACCAGGCTCGCCTCGAACTTGACCATGTTGCCGTGGCCCACCGCGACCGAACGCCGCAGTTCACTCGCGGTCGGATTCCGGTCCTCGCTCGAGATGAGATCGATCATCGACCTCCCGGTCCAGTCGTTCGGGCGGTGCCCGAGGGTGCTCGCCAGGCCGGGGCTCGCGTAGCGAATGATGCCATTCGCGTCGAGCAGCAGGACGACATCGCTCGAATGCTCGACCATCGCGGCGAGCCGGTCCTGGCCCCGGCGTTCGGTGAGCACCTGAACGGTGGCGACCAGCCGCCACATCCGTGTCAACGCCAGCACGACGACCACGACGGAGCAGATCGCCGCCAAGGTGCGTGTCGTCGCCGTGCCGAGGCCGGTGACCAACAGCGTGATCAGCACGGTCAGCGGTGTCAGCGCAGCAACGCTCAGCCACACCACCCGGCCG
>Ga0272441_10015649_pt1 | contig 10595 bp, 6 predicted proteins | sample SSMProp6N_FD_193582 | JGI IMG/M metagenome (GOLD analysis project Ga0272441, IMG submission 193582) | Marine sediment archaeal communities from Little Sippewissett salt marsh, Falmouth, MA, United States - SSM-Prop-6N | ecosystem: Environmental > Aquatic > Marine > Wetlands > Sediment ...
GGCGCCGGCCAGGCAGGTGGCGGCGGCAAACAGGCATGCAAGGGTGTTCACAGGAGAGGGTCTCCTCACGGCGGCACGGGGGGGTTAGCCCACGGGGCCGCCGAGTGCCTCGAAGGTGGAGCGGACCGTTGCGATCTCGTCGGCGGTGAGAGTGATGTCGCCGGCCTTGGCGTTCTCGATGGCCTGCTGGGGGGTGCGTGCGCCCACGATGGCGGAGGTGATGCCGGGCTGGGCAACGGTCCAGGCAATGGTGATCTGGCCGAACGTGGCGTCGTGTGCGTCGGCGATGGGCTTGATGTTGGAGAGCGCGTCGAGCACGCGCTGGCGGTTTTCGGGGGTGAACCACTTGTTGCGGAGCCGATAGTCGTCCTCGTGCAACTGCCGGTCGGGGGTCATTTTGCCGGTCAGGAGCCCCTGCTGAAGCGGGCTGTAGACGATGATGCCGATGTTGTGTTCGTGGCAGAAGGGGAGCACGTCGGCCTCGATGTCGCGCCGCAGGAGGCTGTAGGGCGGCTGGTTGCTGGCGAGGGGGCCGTGTGCGAGGCATTCGGCGAGCATGTCGGGCGCGAAGTTGCACACGCCGATTTCGCGGATCTTGCCCTGGTCGCGCAGCGTCACCAACGCGTCCATCGTTTCGGCGATGGGCGCCGACTTGTCGGGCCAGTGGCATTGGTAGAGGTCGATGGCGTCGATGCCGAGCCGCGTGAGGTTGTGCTCCACTTCCTCGATGATGGCGCGTTTGTGGAGGTTGCGGCGGACGGGGTGCTTGGAGCCGTCGGGCATTTCGCAAGTAAAGTATTCCACGCCCTCGTCGGGCGTGTCCCAGCGCAGGCCACACTTGGTGGCGATGGTCACCTGGTCGCGGCGGCCCTGGATGGCCTTGCCCACCACCTCTTCGCTGTGGCCCATGCCGTACATGGGCGCGGTGTCGATGCACGTGATCCCGGCGTCGATGGCCGCGTGGATGGTTCGGATGGATTCGGCGTCGTCCTGCGGCCCCCAGTACCAACCACCGAGCGCCCAGGCGCCGAAGATCACGGTGGGCACTTCCAACTCGCTCATGCCCAGCTTACGGTATTGCACGGTCAACTCCTCGAAGCGAATGTCGCACGGCTACCACACGTCGTGGTGCACGCGGGCGGGGTCGTAGTAGTCGGCGGGGGTTTTGGCCTCGTCGGGCACGCCGACGGCGATGAGGGCGAAGGGCACAATGGTGTCGGGCAGGGCGCACAACTCGCGGAAGCCTTGCTCGCGTTCGGGCCGGGGATGCACGCCACACCAGCAGGTGCCAAGCCCCGTGTTGGCCGCGGTCAGCAGGAGGTTCTCCACGGCAGCCGTGCAGTCCTGCACCCACATCCCCTCGTACTTCTCGCGATCGAGGTCGCCGCACACCAGGATGGCCAGTGCCGCGGTCTTGCACATCTGGGCGTGGGGGTGAACGTCCATCACCTTGTCGAGCTTCGCCCTGTCGCGGATCACCACGAACGCCCAGGCCTGCTGGTTGCCGGCCGACGGGGCGGCCATGGCCGCGCGGAGCAGCGTCTCCACCTGTTCGTCGCTCACCGGTGCGTCCTTGTAGGCGCGGATGCTTCGCCGCCGCTGGATGAACTCGAGAGCCTTGTCCATATCACACATCCTCCGTCAAGGTGTTTCATGGGAGCCTTTCGGCATTGGCCAGTCGCCACGCCGGCCACTATAGGCATGGCAGCGTCGGGAGTCAACCGCGGGAGGCCCCCGTGCATGCGTCGCGCCCGGGATTGAGGCGGGGGTTGACTTGCCCGAGCCACCCGCCTATACCATAGCATTGTGTGCCACGCATGCACACAGCACTCGGGGACACGGGCACGTTCCTCTCTTGGCGGAGACTACCGATGGCAAGCTACGGACTCCGATACCTCGTCGCTGGCATCCTGACGGCAGCCATCCTTGGGGCGAGCGCCCGTGCCGACGACTGGCCGACATGGAAACACGACGCCGGGCGGTCCAGCACCACGTCCGAGACGTTGGCGTTCCCACTCGCGCCGACGTGGGTCTTCGAGCCTGCCCAGCCGCCCATGCCGGCGTGGCCCGAGCCGGGCAAGGAACTGCACAGGGTGGATTTCGACTATGCCTTCCAGCCCGTGGTGGCAGGGGGGCTGGTCTACTTCGGCTCGTCGGCCGACGACACGGTGCGGGCGCTCGACGCCGCGACGGGGCAGACGAGGTGGCGGTTCACGGCAGGCGGCCCCGTCCGCTTCGCCCCCACCATCGCGCGGGGCAGAGCTTATGTGGCAAGCGACGACGGGCGGCTCTATTGCCTCGACGCGCGAACAGGCACGCTGGTGTGGCGCGTCCGCTTGGCCCCCGACGACCGCCAGGTGCTTGGCAACGGGCGCTTGATCTCGCGGTGGCCGTGCCGCAGCGGGCCTGTGGTGGTGGGCAGCGTGGTCTACTGCACCGCCGGGATGTGGCCCGCCGAGGGGGTCTACGTCCGCGCGCTCGACGCCGCGACGGGCAAGGAGCGGTGGTGCAACGACAGTAGCGGTGCCATCCACATCGATCTCCCGCACGCTGTCGCAAGCGGATTCAGCGGCGTTGCGCCGCAGGGGTATCTGGCCACGGCCAGCGGCGTGCTGCTCGTGCCGACGGGACGGAGCGTGCCTGCCGCCTTCGATCGCGCCACGGGCCGCCTGCTCTACTACAAGCCCGAGAAGACACACTACCACGGGGCAGCCTACGGCGGAGGCGTGTGGCTGACGACGGCTGGCGACCTGTATTTCCACCCGAACAACCGATTCCACAACCCCTCGCAGGCGCGCGTGGGCGAGGCCGAGCCGTGCCCCCAGGACGGCATGATCAGCTACTCGTTCGCCACCGGCGACCAGGTGTGCCACATCCCCGGCCGATACCGGGTGCTGGTCGCCGGCGATACGGTCTATGCGGCGGGCAACGGTAGCGTGGACGCGATTGCCCTGGACGTGGTGCGCAAGCGGGCAAAGGTTCGCCCGTCGCACGCGAAGTGGTCGACGCCGCACAAGGCTCGTGTCTATTGCATGGCCATGGCAGGGCGCACGCTGCTCACAGGCAACCGCGATTCCATCCGCGCCTTCGACGCCACGACCGGCAAGCCTGTGTGGCAGGTCAACCTGAAGGGCCACCAGGTGCGAGGGATGGCAATTGCGGATGGGCGGCTGGTGGCGGCCACCCATACGGGGGCGTTGCTCTGTTTCGGCCCCGACAAAACCGCCGACGCCGCGCCCACGAGGGTGAAAGAGGCGCTTCGGCGCTCGGTTCCCCCCCACGGCCACACGCGCAGGGCCAAGGCGCTTGTTCAGCAATCGGGCAAGTCCCAAGGCTATGCGCTGGTGGTAGGTGAGCCCGACAGCCGCCTGGCCGAGGCGCTCGCACGACACACCCAACTCCACGTCATCGCCCTGCTTCGCGGCGCGTCACTGGCAGCAACGGAACGCAAGCGGCTCCTGGCCACCGGCCTCCTCGGCGCCCGCGTGGCGGTGCATCGGGCCGATGGCCTCGGCCTGTCGCGCCTGCCGTCGTACTTCGCCGACCTGGTGGTGGTGTCGAGCCCGACGAAGGGCGTGTCGGCGAAGGGGTGCTACCGCGTGCTCCGCCCGTGCGGCGGGGCGCTGTGCCTCTTCGGCTTCGACGATGTCGCCACCAAGGCGTTTGTCCGCGACTCGGGCATTGCGGCCACCGAGGTGGACGCTACGCGCTCGATGGTGGTGCGCGGCACGCTGCCCGGAGCGGGCGAGTGGCGCTACCCCTGGGCCGATGCGGGCCGTAGCGGCATTGGGGCGGAGAGCCGCGTGCGGTTCCCGATGGAGCTGTTGTGGTTCGGCGGCCCAGGGCCGGGACGCCTGGTCGATCGCCACCTGATGGGCTCGCCGCCGATCTCGGCCAACGGCCGCGTGTTCATGCAGGGGCAGAACCACGTGATCGCGTTCGACGCCTACAACGGCCGCGAGTTGTGGAGCCGACACCTCGAGGCGGTGGGCAGGAAGTATGCGCAGTACTACTCGTCCAGCCTCGTGGCCGACGCCGATAGCGTCTACGTCGTGCAGGCCGACCGGTGCCATCGCCTCGACCAGGCCACGGGCGCCACGCGCGCCACCTATGCGATCCCCGACCGCGTGGCCAAGGGCACGGCTCCGCCCGTGGTGCAGGACTATGTGGACGTGGCGTGGCCGACCGCCTGGCAGGTGGTCGGGCCGTTCCCGAAAGGTGCGCCGCCGCTGCCGAAGACGGCGCTCGCGGCAGTCCCCGAACGCCTCACCGTGAAGGGCCGTGAGTTCGTGGCCACTGAGCTGAAGGCCGTTCGGGACACCGTCGATTTCACAACGCTTTTCGGGGGCTACGGCTTCAAGCCCCTGGTGCCAGGCCGCAAGCCGGCAGCACATCCACGCAGGGGCAGGCGGTTCAGCTACGGCGACGTGGGCAGGGTGTGCTACGCATTCGCGAAGATCCACTGTCCCAAGGCAGGCAAGCTGCTGGTGGGCGCGGGCGCCGATTGGGGGATGCGGTGGTATCTCGACGGCAAGCTGGTCTTCGACGCGTTGCGGGACGACAGCTCGGCCAAGCGACGCGGCTACTTCGACCGCCGGCCCTGCTCGCCGCGCGACCGGCTGTTCGGCGTGGACGTGGCGGCGGGCGACCACGTGGTGGCCGTGATGGTGACGGCGGGCAGCCGCGGCTGGGCGCTGGCCTCGGCGAGCATGGCCCGGAAGGCCAAGGAGCTGATGCCCGTCGCCACCGGCACGAATCCCAACGTGCCCAATCTCAGGGACTTGGTGTGGGGCTACCTGTCCGTGACGGATGACCTCCTGCTGGGGAGCTACAACGTGCCGGTCGCGGCGGGGCAGGCGGCCGAGTCGCACCTGCTCTGGCGCTCGGAAAGCAAGGCTCTGTTTGCCCTCGACAAGAAGGATGGGACGCTGCGGTGGGTCTATCGTCCGAGGCCCGACCGGATCGTGGCGAACATCGAAATCGCACTGGGCGACGGCCGGCTGTTCCTCATCGACGGCACCTCGAAAGCCGACCTGGCGCGGGCACGGCGCCGCAGGACGAAGGTCGACGCCAAGCTGACCCTCGTGGCGCTGAACCTGGCCGACGGCCGCGTGCTGTGGCGGCAGGACGATGTGCCGCTGCTCGGCGACCGCAGTACACTCAGCCGGCTCAAGTCGAATGTCACGCACCTGTTCATGGGCCAGCCAAGCTGGGGGCACCTCATGTATGCCAACGGCGTGGTGGTCTACGGCGCCAACGCGGCCTACGACGCGGCCACGGGCAAGAAGCTCTGGCACAAGCGCACCCGCCCAGGCAAGCTGCCCGTCGTCTACGACAACTGGCTCATCACCTCCGCACACGCCTACGACCTCCGCACCGGCAAGCAACGCACCACCGAGGACGCGCTGACCGGCAAACGGGTGCCATGGCGCTACCACCGCGCCTACGGCTGCGGCCCCGTGGCGGGCTGCCAGAACGTGTTGTTCTTCCGCTCGGGGGCCGATGGCTTTTTCGACATGCACACCGAGGGCACCACCAACTTCGGCGCCGTGCGCTCGGGCTGCGCGCGCACCCTCCTCGCCGCCAACGGCCTGCTGCTCCACCCGCAAGGCTACAGCGGATGCTGCTGCTCCTACAACTTCAAGACCAATCTCGCCCTCATCGCCGCACCCGACCGGGGAACCACCTGGTATGTGCTCCCGCGCCGCGCGAGCGCCGGCCCTATCCGGCGCCTCGCCATCAACCTCGGCGCACCCGGCGACCGCAAGGACGGCCGGGGCAAGGCGTGGCTCGGCTTCCCAAGGCCCATCACGGCCGGCGCCTGTCCCGCACCGGTTGCGGTCGCGATGCAGAACGCCGCGTGCACCTATCGCCGCCGGGCCACGGCATCGATCCAGGGCACGGACTCGCCGTGGATCTACAGCTCCTGGCTACGTGGCCGGGGCCGGATCGCAATCGGTCTTTCGCTTCAGCCCGGCCTCGTCGTGCCCGTCCGCACTGCCAGCCCCACTATCGACGGCAAGCTCGACGACCCCTGCTGGGAAGATGCTCAGGCGGTTTCCTTCGAGAACACGCCCTTCTCCATGCTCGGTGCGAGCGTCGACCTCCGCGTCTTCCGCGACGCCGAGACGCTCTACTTCGGCTACCACCGCAGACCGCTCGCCAACGCGCGCACCGACACAAGCCCCGCCACCCTCGCCCGTCGCGACGGACTCGACATCTTCGTGGCCGATCGCAGGAAGGGGGTCGGCATTCGCCTTGCCATCAAGCGCAACGGCACGGTTGCCGCCACGTTCGGCACCCTGGGCGTGAGCAGGAAAGTCGACCCCCGCTGGAAAGGCGAGTGGCGCCACGCCGTGCACAATGCCCCCAACGAATGGATGGCCGAGGTGGCCCTGCCCATCAAGACGCTCACCGATTGCGGCATGGTGCTCAACAGGCTACAGGTCAACTGCATGTCGCAGGACCTCACCCAGGCTGGCCTGGAGGGGATCTTCCTCACCGACCCGTATTACGGCGTGCGGTTCAGGAGTTGTTGCAGGTTCCTACGCCTCATCGGCCGGCCCGCCACCCCGCCGCAGGAACGGTCGTTCACCGTCCGCCTCCACTTCGCCGAGCCCGATGCCGTAGCCCCCGGCCGCCGCGTGTTCGACGTCGCGCTTCAGGGCAAGACGGTGCTGCGGGGCATGGACATCGCGAAGGAATCGGGCGGTCGGTACACGCCGTTGGTGAAGGAGTTCCGTGGCGTGACGGGTCGCGACGTGCTCACCCTCGCGCTCACGCCGCGCGACGCGGCCGGCAAGCCGGGCCTCGACCCAGTGATCAGCGGCATCGAGATCGTCGAGGAGGAATAGCCGGCGTTTCTCACCAGCGCAGCGCGTCCCCAGTGGTCATTCCGAGCGCAGACCGCCGCTTCGGCGGGCAAGTCGCTTCGCTCGGCATGACGCGATTGGGTAGCCGGTTCGAGGTCCCGTGGCGAGAATGCAGAATAGCGGGGAGCGTGTGCGCCGGGGTCAGCGCACCACGAGCACGGGGCAGGGGGCCTCGTCGAGCAGGAGCTGGCGCTCGCGGGCGATCTGGTCGCGGTGGGCGAGGGTCCAGCGGAAGGCTCCGAGCACAATGAGGTCGGCGCCGCAGTTCTTTTGCTCGGCGAGCATGGCGCTGTGCGAGGCGCCACGGAGCAACACGGTGTCGGCCTTCACGCCGCCCTCTTTGGCCAAGCCACCCACGTAGGCCAGGTGCTTGCGGCTCGATTCCTCGAGTTCGTTCTCATACTCCGCCATTTCGGCCGCGACCATGATGTTGGCCGAGAGCAGGTGCTTGAGCGTGGCGGTGTCGACGATCGACACGGCGGTGAGCTGTGCCTTGGCGCTCTTGGCGAGCTGGATGGCATACTTGGCGGCCGCGATCGACGACTCGGTGCCATCGACCATCACTAGAATATGTCGGAACGGTGCTCGTGCCATTGCCATTTCCTGTGGCGGCCCGCAGGCCGCCGAACACAGTGGACGGAACCAAGTACCCAGAAGTCTAGCGCACGACGCCGCGCCGCGCAACCGCGGCTCGCGCTTCAGCGGTGCCGTTTCTTGGCGATCTTCATGATGACGAACTGCTCGCGCTCGCGCTCTTCGAGCACGTCGTCGATGTAGTCCATCGTGTCCTCGTAGTCGGGGATGAAGATCTTCTCCAGGGCATTCACACGTCGCTGCGTGCGGCGCACCTCGCTGGCCAGGCGCACCACGGCGTTTTCGATCTCAGCCAGGCGCGCCACGGCGTCGAGGGCCTGGGTGAACTGCTGCATCACCTCGTCGCTGAGCGCGCTGGTGGAGCCGAAACTGAACGCCGGCTTGGGCTCCTCGTGCGTGGCGGCGATGCTGGGCAACCCGATGCCCATCACCGAGCGGCTGCTCACCTGCACGCTGTGGTCGCGCACGATCCCAATCGACTCGCGGGCCAGCGCCTCGGTGCCCGACCGCAAGGCGTCCTCGCGCAAGGCACCGAACCCGGCGGCCATCGCCTCGTCGACGTCCTTCTGTGCGCGTTTGGCCGCTTCGAGTCGGCTCATCAGCTCGAAGATGAGGATCTGGCGCTTCTGCTCCAGCAACTCGAAGCCCTCGCGCGCGAAGGTCAGATTGTCCTTGAGCGCGAGCAGGTTCGACTTGGTGGGAGCCATATCGAGCTTGGCCACGGTCTATTGCTCCTCGGCGTCGGGCTCGGGTGCGGTAGCGGGGGCTTCTTCGCCTTCTTTGCGCTCCACCACTTCGGCCTCGGCGGGTGCCTTGTAGTGCTTGGCGAGCAGGTCCTCGCTGATGCGGTAAAGCTCGGAACGTGGCAGGAGCGACAACACGTCCCAGCCGATGTCGAGCGTCTGCTCGATCGTGCGGTTCTCCTGCTCGCCCTGGTTGAGGAACTTGTGCTCGAAGCCCTCGCCGAACGCCATATACTGCTTGTCGAGGCTGCTCAGCTCCTCTTCGCCGATGACGGCGGCGAGGCCACGCACCTGCTTGACGTGGCTGTAGCCGGCAAAGAGCTGGCTGGCGAGTGGCGCGTGGTCGTCGCGCGTGCGGCCCGGCCCAATGCCGTCCTTCATCAGCCGCGACAGCGACGGCAAGCCTGCGATGGGCGGGTAGATGCCGCGCTGGAACAGGTCGCGCTCTAGCACGATCTGCCCCTCGGTGATGTAGCCCGTGAGGTCGGGCACGGGGTGCGAGATGTCGTCGCTCGGCATCGTGAGGATGGCCACCTGGGTGATCGAGCCTTCGGAGCCCACCACGCGGCCGGCGCGTTCGTAGATCGACGCGAGGTCGCTGTAGAGATAGCCGGGGTAGCCCTTGCGGGCGGGGATTTCGCCGCGTGCGGTGCCGATCTCGCGGAGCGATTCGCAGTAGTTGGTCATGTCGGTGAGCAGCACCAGCACGTGGAGCCCACAGTCGAAGGCCAAGTGCTCGGCCAGAGTGAGTGCGGCGCGGGGCGTGAGGAGCCGCTCGATGGACGGGGCGCTCGCCAGGCTGAGGAAGAGGGCGACGTTCTGGAGCACGCCGCTTTCCTCGAAGGTGCGCGAGAAGAAGTGGGCCACGTCGTGCTTGACGCCCATGGCGCCGAACACGATTGCGAACTCCACGTCCTCGCCCAGCAGCTTGGCCTGGCGGGTGATCTGCGCGGCGATGCGGTCGTGGGGCATGCCGTTGCCCGAGAAGATGGGCAGCTTTTGGCCGCGCACCAGGGTGTTCATGCCATCGATGGCGCTGATGCCGGTTTGGATGAAGTCGCGCGGGTATTGGCGTGAGAAGGGATTGATCGGCTCGCCATTGATGTCGCGCTCTTCGCCGCTCAGGGGCGGGGGGCCGCCGTCGATGGGGCGACCGAGGCCGTCGAACACCCTGCCGAGCATGTCGCGCGACACGGGCAGCATGAGCGGCTTGCCAAGGAATCGAGCGCGGGTGGCGCGGCCGGCGAGGCCGCTGGTGCCCTCGAGCACCTGCACTACGGCGCGCTTGTCGGAGACTTCGAGCACGGTGCCCACGCGAACTTGGCCCGCCGCGTCCTTGATCTCGACCACCTCGCCGTAGCCGACGTCGTGGACGGCCTCGACGAAGACGAGCGGGCCGTCGATCTGTTCGAGGCCCACGAACTCCAAGCCCCGATCTTGCGCCGCCATCAGCCGTTCCCCTTCTGCCCATCCAGTATCCAGCGTCCAGTATCCAGGCTCACGCGTAGCTCCTCTCCAGCTCGTCGAGTTCGGCCCGCATGCGGTCGCCCAGTGCGGCAAGCTCTTCGGGCTTGTCGTTGGGCACGGTGGAGCGGGCGCGCACGATGTCGTTGATGCATTTCAGCTCGCGGATGCGCACGAGCGGCGCGCCCTTGTCGATGATGCGGTTGGCGCGGTCGTGGAACTCGCAGATCAGCCGCATCAGGGCCGCTTGCTTGGCGGGGGTGCTGTACATGTCCACGTCGTCGAAGGCGTTCTGCTGGAGGAAGCCGTTTTTGATCATCTCGGCGACCAGCAGCACCAGGCGGTGGCCGTCGGGCAACACGTCGGGTCCGACGAGTTTCACAATCTGTTGGAGCTTCTCCTCGCTCTGGAGTAGGTCCATGAGTTGCTGCCGCAGGCGTGGCCACTCGGGCTCCACGTCGCGCCACCATTCGGTCACGTCGTCCACGTATTCGCTGTAGCTGCGGAGCCAGTGGATGGCGGGGTAGTGGCGGGCGTTGGCCAGAGTGGTGTCGAGCGCCCAGAAGCAGCGGATGAATCGCCGGGTGTGCTGGGTCACCGGCTCCGAGAAGTCGCCGCCTGGGGGCGACACGGCGCCGATGATGCTGATCGAGCCGTCGAGGCCGCCCTGGGTCTCCACCGCGCCCCCGCGTTCGTAGAACTGTGCGAGGCGGCTGGGCAGGTAGGCGGGGAAGCCCTCCTCGGCCGGCATCTCTTCGAGGCGTGCGGCCAGCTCACGGAGAGCCTCGGCCCAGCGGCTCGTCGAGTCGGCCATCACGGCCACATGGTAGCCCATGTCGCGGTAGTATTCGGCGATGGTGATGCCCGTGTAGATCGACACCTCGCGTGCAGCGACGGGCATGTTCGACGTGTTGGCGATAAG
>Ga0272441_10015651_pt1 | contig 10593 bp, 6 predicted proteins | sample SSMProp6N_FD_193582 | JGI IMG/M metagenome (GOLD analysis project Ga0272441, IMG submission 193582) | Marine sediment archaeal communities from Little Sippewissett salt marsh, Falmouth, MA, United States - SSM-Prop-6N | ecosystem: Environmental > Aquatic > Marine > Wetlands > Sediment ...
TGGCGGATGAGGCTGCTGTGTTCACCGTTTTGGGTGCGATCGGTCTCCAGGGCATCCGGCTGGCAGGGCCGGATCTGGGGGAATCCGTGTGCGTGATGGGTCTCGGTTTGGTGGGATTGATCACAGTGCAGCTGCTTTGTGCCGGGGGATGCCGGGTCATCGGATTTGATTTTGATGAGAACAAGGTGAAGCTGGCCGGACAGTCCGGGGCCGAGGCCTTTTGCCTCTCGAAAAATACAGACCCGGTCCGGACAGCAATGAACTTTTCAGGCGGACGGGGTGTGGATGCGGTGCTGATCACGGCAGCCACATCCAGCAGTGAACCGGTGCATCAGGCCGCGCAGATGAGCCGCAAGCGCGGGCGCATTGTTCTGGTGGGAGTCACCGGTCTGGAACTTTCACGGGCCGATTTTTATGAAAAGGAACTCTCATTTCAGGTATCCTGTTCCTACGGACCCGGCCGGTATGATACTGCCTATGAACAAAAAGGACAGGATTATCCGCACGGTTTTGTGCGGTGGACGGCGCAGCGGAATTTCGAGGCCGTGCTGGATCTGATGGCCCGTGGCAGAATCGATACAGGGCCGCTGATCACAGACCGGTTTTCCCTGGAATCCGCAGGCAACGCCTATGCCGTGCTGGTCAGGGACCGGTCCCGTCTCGGCATGCTGCTGACATACCCCGGTACAGCGGATACGAAACCGGTCGGGAAGAAGAAAGCCGGACCAGAAAAGAAGACCGAATCCGCGGTTCGCGCCGGCATGATCGGCGCCGGCAGTTTTGCATCCGCCGTACTCATTCCGGCATTGGAAAAAACCGGGGCGCGTCTGGTATCCATTGCCAGTATAGACGGTACAGGAGCGGCCGTATCAGGAAGGAAATTCGGATTTGAACAGTTTGTGTCAAATCCCAATCTGATTTTTGAAAACCGTGATATCAACACCGTGTTCATTGCCACGCCGCATAATACGCATGCGAGCCTTGTCACGGCCGCACTCAGCGCCGGCAAGCATGTGTTTGTTGAAAAACCCCTGGCCATGAATGAAGAGGAGCTGGCCGCCATTCAAAAAGTCTTTGAAAAAGCGGGGCGCCATCTCATGGTGGGATTCAACCGGCGTTTTTCGCCCTTTGCAGCCAGGATGAAAGATCTGCTGGCCGACAGAACCGAACCGATTGCGGCGGTTTATACGGTCAATGCGGGTTTTGTGCCGCCGGATCACTGGACCAGGGACCCGGAAACAGGCGGCGGGCGGATTATCGGGGAGGCATGCCACTTCATCGATTTTATTCTCTTTCTGACGGGACGGCGTATCAGTGATGTGCAGGCCATGGCCATGGGCGGGAATGATGCGGCGGATGACACCGTCACCATCACCCTGCGGTTTGAAGACGGAAGCACAGGCACGGTGCATTATTTTACCAACGGAAACAGACAGGTGCCGAAGGAAAATATTCAGGTGTTTTCGGAAGGTCGCGTGCTTGTGCTGGACAATTTCCGGACCCTCCGGGCATATGGTTTCGGCCGGTTCAAAAAAATGAAAACGCCGGGGCAGGAAAAAGGCCACAGAGAGGAGATCGATGCTTTTGTCAGAACGGTTACCGCTGGCGGGGATCCGCTGATGTCCTGGGAGGATATGGCGGATGTGACCCGGGCGGCATTCAGGGCCGCCGCATGCACGCAGGGCAAATAACGGGACGTTCAGGCAGTCCGGTATCGGCATGAGAAATCGATTCCATTATTTAAGGCGGGTCTTTTCATCCTATCTCTTCACAAAAACCAATCCACTTTCCTTCTGGCACGGAGAACCGGAGGTGAATTCCCGCGCTGTGTATGATCGCATCGGGCCGTATTATATGCGGTTTGATTATAAGGCGGATTACAAAGGCCTGATGGATAACAGGGGCGTGCCCATGCTGCATTATCATGGACGCATCGGTCCGCAGTACAATCCGATTGCCGTGGCCCAGTACGGGCTGGCGCATTATAACCGGTGGATATCGGAGGATCAGCCGGCGTCCAGGGATATTTTTCTCCGGCAGGCGGAATGGCTGACCGACACCCTGTCGCCGAATGATCACGGCATGCCGGTATGGCGGCATCATTTTGATTTTGATTATTTTCAAACGCTGAAATCCGGATGGTATTCCGGACTGGCCCAGGGCCAGGGATTGTCCATGCTGCTGCGCGCGCACAGGGTGACGGGAAAACGCCGGTACAGGAAAGCAGCGGATGACGTGTTCATGACCATGAAAACAGGCATCGGCGACGGCGGTGTCCTGTATCAGGACGCAGAAGGGTTCTTATGGATTGAAGAGTATCTGGTCGATCCGCCCACGCATATCCTGAACGGCTTTATCTGGGCCCTGTGGGGCGTGTATGACTACTGGCTGTACACAAATGACGCCGGAGCCAAAACCCTTTTTGATGCGTGCATCCGGACGATATCATCCAGCCTGCATCGCTATGACACCGGATACTGGTCTCTGTACGAACTTTCGCCGCTGCCTTTGAAAATGATGGCCAGCCCTTTTTATCACCGGCTCCATATCGTACAGCTTGATATTCTGTATCGCATGACCGGACTGCCGGTGTTTCAGAAAACAGCGAACAGATGGGCGCTTTACAGTCAGAAAAAATGGAACAGGACCAGGAGCCTGGCCGAGAAGGCCATTTTCAAATTGATTTATTATTGACAATATCCACAATGGTTGTATCAAGCAGAGATGATGACCGGCTGAAATGAATATTCTGTTTGTCTCACAATATTTTCCTCCGGAAATGGGCGCCCCGGCAGCCCGGATGGTTGAATTTTCCAGGCGCTGGGCCGGGGCCGGCCACAGTGTCTCGGTGCTGACCGCTTTTCCGCATCATCCTGTGGGGAAGCTGTATCCGGGCCACCGGATTCGGTTCTTTCACAGAAGCCGGTACGGGCGGATCCGGTTGTTCCGGAGCTGGATTTATATTACCGCCAACAAGGGGATTGTCAGACGCAGTTTCAGCTATCTGTCCTTCGCTGTATGTGCGGTCATTAACAGCAGACGCCTGCCCCGGCAAGATGTGCTCATTGCCACATCTCCCCAGTTCCTCTGTGCCCTGGCAGGATTTGTCATCAGCAAACTGAAAAAAATGCCCTTTATCCTGGAAATCAGAGACTTATGGCCTGATTCCATTGTGGCTGTCGGTGCCATGCAGGATGGTCTGATCATTGCAATATTAAAAAAAATTGAGCGCTTTCTGTACAAAAAAGCGGATAAAATTGTTGTTGTAACAGAAAGTTTTCGGGATTATATTATTGCCCGTGGGATTTCCGAGGCCAAAATTGTCCATGTTCCCAACGGCATTGACAGTAAAGCCTGCAGGGAATATGTATTCCGCACCGAAATACCGTCTCAATCGGGTATGGCCAGAAAACTGACAGTGGCTTATATCGGTACAATGGGCATGGCGCATGGCCTCGAAACTGTACTGGAAGCGGCTATTATATTAAAAGATGTCCTGTTTCTGTTAATCGGTGAAGGTGCCGAAAAAGACAAGTTGATGAAACTGGCCGAGAGAAATAATTTGCGCAATGTGATATTCATCGGCAGGCAGCCGAGAGAACAGATTCCCGGCTGGATCAGAAAAACCGATGCATGCATCGTGCATTTAAAAAACACGCCGCTCTTTGATACTGTCATACCTTCCAAGATATTTGAAATTATGGGATGCGGCCGGCCGCTTCTTCTGGGGACAAAGGGGGAATCACGCAGGCTCGTGGAAAAAGCGAAAGCGGGATTCTTTTTTGAACCGGAAGACCGGGATGGTCTGGTATCCGCGATACGCCGGCTGATACAAAATCCGCAGTCCGGAAGGAAAATGGGCGCCAGCGGACGGCGTTTTGTGCAGAAACATTATGATCTGGATCATCTTGCAGAACATTATTTGAACTCAGCAATTCGACCTGTCTTAGGGGTGAGTCATGGTTGATTATTTCTTTTTGGTGTTTTTTGGGGCGCTTCTGTTTTCACTGATCCTGACACCACTTGTCCGTGACTGGGCGGTGCGCATGGGAATCGTGGACCGGGGCCTGGAGAAGCGCAAAATTCACAGGCAGCCCACACCGCGCATCGGTGGTGTGGCCATTTTCGGCGCTTTTATCACGGCCACGGGAATATTGTACATTCTGGCCATGATGAAGGTGGTCACACTGGACATCCGGTACGCAAAAGAGGTGCGGCTTTTAATGATCGGGGCATGCGTTTTCGCTCTCGGTCTTCTGGATGACCGTTACAATCTGCATCCGCGGTTCAAACTTCTGTTTCAAATTCTGTGCGGCCTGCTTGCCTATTCCGCGGGATTTTCCATCCGCATGATCTCCATGCCCTTTATGGACAATCCCATCGGACTCGGCATTTTCAGCCTGCCTCTCACCGTACTCTGGTTTGTGGCCATTACCAATGCATTCAATCTGATTGACGGACTGGACGGACTTTCCGCGGGACTGGGGATTATTGCCGGTACGGTCATGTTCTTTGTTTCCATTGCCACGGATCACATGATGGAGGCGCTGATCAGCGCCGCCCTGGTAGGCAGCCTGCTGGGATTTCTCCGGTACAATTTTCATCCGGCCACTATTTTTATGGGTGATGGCGGCAGTCTGTTTATTGGATTTATTCTGGCGGGGCTGGCCATTACCGGCTCTCAAAAAAGCTCCACAGCCATTGTTATATTTATTCCCTTCCTGATATTTGCCGTTCCCATCGCGGATACCGTGGTTTCCTTTCTCCGCAGGCTCATTTCAGGAAAACCGGTATTTGGAGCCGACCGCGAACATATTCACCACAAGCTTCTTGATCTGGGTATGAAGCAGCAGCAGATCGTTATCCTGCTGTACGGCATTGCCGCTTTTTTTGGATTTTATTCATTGATATTTTTTAATCCGGGCAGCCGTTTTATCGGTTATTCCCTGCTGGTTATTTTCATCTTCCTGGTTCTTGCCATTCAAAAGATCGGATATGACGAGTTCCGTGAGCTGTTTAAATATGTGATGCTGGGCCTCCGGATTCAGGGACGTCAATTATCCAGCCAGATACAGGTAAAAAAACTGTTTTCCTATTTTCAAAACAACGGCCGGATTACAGTGCGGCAGTTTTTCAGCGAATTTACCGAAGTGGTTGATCAGATCGGATTTGATTATGCAAAGCTCACGGTTCACTCCATCGCAGGTACGGGAAAGCGTCCCGTGGAGCTGGTCTGGAAACGGGAAGCATTTTCACAGGACAGGTATGCCTGGCAGGTTACCATGCCGTTGTGTCACAAGAGCCGGCATTTTGCCTCATTGACATTGGCGAAAATGAGAAGTGATGAATTGCTTGCCAGCCGGCTGTCCCTGATTGTTCAGGAGATTCCGGCCTATCTGGAGAATGTTCTGATAAAAAAATGTATTGAAATGCAGGAGGAACAGAGCAAGGTTGAAGAACTGGTTCATCCCTAGAACCGCCGCTGTATGCGTCGTTTTTCTGCTGCAGGCATCCGCCGTATTTGCCGGGGGGTATCATTTCCGTTATGATTCCTGGGCCAATCATGCCATCCGCTATTTGAATCTGCTTCATTATCAGGACAACCTGTTCTGGAATGAAATGCCCTACAGCCGGGCTGATATGAACACGCTGCTGCATAAAACCTTTGACAGCGGCGGCATGCAGGCCTTTTTCAGAAGACGACTGGCCGAAGAAATCAGCTTTGGTTTGAATCAGCGAAGCGCCACGGGGCGCGGGCTTGAACTGGAACTGGCCAACCTGTTTACATTCCATCAGGATATCGATGAAAAAAAGACAGCTCGCTGGCGTACGGATATACGGGCCTATGCGGAAGTGGAAAGCAATCTGTCATTGTATCTGGATTTTGAAATCGACACGGACGGGCTGTATGACAGCGATTATCACAGCCGAAAGAAATGGCATGAGATTACCGGGGATATGAAAGCGGCATATTTTCTGTACAGCCGGGAGCACTGGTCGCTGCTGGCAGGCAGGGAGTATGTTCACTGGGGACCGGGATACACCGGCTCACTGCTGACTTCAGGACTGGCACCCTCTCTGGATATGATTCAATTAACGGCGAACATATGGAAATTCCGTTTTCAGGGATTCAGCGCCATGTTGAATCAAAGCCGTCCGGAAGAGGACAGGGATCATGTCAACCGGTATTTATCCGGTCACAGACTCAGTATCCGCCTGCCGCGCGTGGAAATGGGCATCCATGAAACGGTGGTTTACGGCGGTCCCGGCGCTGTCTGGATGGCGGCCTATACCAATCCGCTGATGCCTTATTATTTTACTGATTTTATGTTCCAGGAAAATGATTCCCACGCCAACGTTTCCCTGGCCATGGATGCAGGCGTGTACTGGCCCGAGACCATGCGCTGGTACGGTCAGTTCATGGTGGATGAGTATTATTATGATGAAGACCGGGGAAAATATCCGGATCAGACAGCCTTGCTGGCCGGAATGGACTGGGCCAGGGCACTGGCGTGGGACCGATTGTGGATCAATGCGGAATACATTCGTGTCAGCCGCTGGGTGTATAATTATACTGTTCCCTGGTACTGGAACAGGCTGTATTATTATAACAGCCTGTTGGGGCATCCCCTGGGGCCGGATGCGGACTGGATCCATCTTCAGCAGGAACTGGCTGTCGGCAGGGATGTGGTGATTCGTCTCTCTCAGGATTTTATCCGGCACGGTGAAACAACGAATGATACGCCACTAAATACTCAGGACCTCGAAGTGCATCCGCCCTTTCCGTACGGCATCGTCGAAAAAACTCTGGGAATCAATGCCGAACTGGAATTTTTCCCCTCTGAGAATATCCGGTTCACCGGTCAGGTGAAGTATGCCAGAACGGAGAATACCGGTCACCAGCCGGATGATATCAGCGAAGGATTTTCTTTTTATGTGTCGCTGAATTACCGCTACCGGCACTTTTTTGGTATAGAGCCGTAACGGTTCGCCATTATATATCGATTGAAAATGCCGGTATGCACCCGCATACCGGATTCCCCTGTTTTCATATTAACAGCTGATTATCTGCCCGAATGGAAGTGAAGCCATCTCCAAAAAATAATCGCGGACCGAAACAGTATGTCGAGGTCCGCTGGGAAGACACCCGCTTTGGCCATCGTTTTATCAAGAAGTGGCTTTTCTGGATTGGTGCATTTGTTCTGGTTCTTGCCATTGTCAGCAGGATGCCGAATCTTTTTTCTACCGTATTTCGTATGGAGTCCAGAATATCCGAAACAGCCGGTGGTTTTGTCAACATCCTTTTTTTGTTAATATTAATAGTTATATGTATCAAAATTCTGCATCTAGGTTTTAACGGACGCATGCTGCAGGCGGCATGTCTTTTTATCGCTGTCTTTCCCATATCCAGCCGGGTGATGACTGCCAGGGCAATGACTCTCTTTGTGGATCAGTATACCAATCAGCAGGTGCAGATATCCATAACGACCCTGACAGTGCTGCTTCTGTTTTTCTTTCATGAGTCGAGGAAGCGGAAGAATCACAGCCCTTCAGTCAAACGAAATCCCGTTTACCATCTGATTCTTTTTTACTGGGCGATTGTATTTCTGGTTCAAATGATTCACCATTCCCCTGTCGCGGCGTTCAATCTGGCTTTTGTTTATATTTTGCAGCCGTTTATGTTTCTCGTATTGCTCGTGGATTCCATTGAGAAAAAATACGACCTGTATCTTTTTGAATGCGCGTTTGTGGTCAGTGTCATATTGACCATTATGGTCCGTTTTTCACAGGACATTTCCCTGTCGTCCATTTCCGCAAGGGCGGCAAAAACATCAGGCGCGTACGGCCAGTTCATTCCCTATGCGGAAATACTGGCATTCATGCTCCCTGTGATGATTGCTTTATGGGTGGTTTATCGTGATGATCTGCCCAGACGCAGAATTCTGATTTTTAGCATTATTCTGGTCGTGGTGGAATTGATCGGCACGGGAACCAGAGGAGCATTGTTTTCACTGGCAGCGCTCAGCCTGTTTTTTCTTGATCGCAGGACAAGAAAGCCGTTTCTGTTTATATGTTTTTTAAGCGGTCTTCTTTTTCTTCTGGCGTGGCCCTTTTTCGGTGCGATGTATCTGAACCGGGCCATATATCTTGATTCGCGAATATATGAGATAGACAGTGTTGCCGTTCGTTTGATGATCGATTCCGACGCCATGATCAAGGCGATTCAGAATCCGGTTTTTGGTTATGGCATTGGTTATAACTTTACATACAATGTGTCTGAAGTGCATGGGCGCGTGCATAATACTTTTGTCTCTCTGGCCATCATGGCAGGAATCCCGGCTCTGACGGTCTTTATTCTCATTGTCTGGCGCGCCCTTCTGAATACATTTTACAGAATACGGCATGCTTCGACTCCGAATGAGCGTATTCTGGCCATTGGCGTCACAGCCGGTATTTTTTCGTTTCTCATCAGTGGTATGACCAGCGGCGGCGAGCTTTTTTGGGGGAACAATCATGAATGGAAAATGATGCTTTTCGGTCTCATTGCCCTCAGTGTGATCGTCAGGGAAAAAGAATTGAAATGATAAAGATCGTGTGATGAAAAAACTCGTCCAGGCAACAGCAGCCATCGGAACCACAGAAGCCATACTTGTAGGCGTTACACTGCTGAGGAACAAGTTTCTGGCCATTACGATCGGGCCGGAAGGATTCGGTATTTATGGTTTGCTGAATGCTTTTTTTCTGCTGATGGCTGTTTTTTCCAGCACATGGCTGGCAACCGGAACGACAAAATATATCGCCGAGTACAATGCATCCGGCGACCGCAAGGGACTGAATCAGGTGTTTACTTTGTCCCTCACCGCCTGTGCGGCGCTGTCCATGATGATGGTTGTTATATTGCTGGTTCTGAGGCCCTGGTTTCAGCATATCTTTCTGGCACCGGAAGTGGAACCACTGTTTTATATCCTCTTCGTGGTGACATTCACCGGCATGGGTATGCGGCCGCTGCTTCTGGCGATGATGCAGGGATTAAAACTGATTCGTCAGGTGGTTTTGCTGAGATGGATTATTGCCATTTCCGAGTTTGTCCTGGTTGTCATCTGTACATGGCTGTTCGGACTGACCGGTTTTTTTATCAGTTTGTGTGTTTCTCATTATCTGGCCTGCGTACTGATGTTGCGTTCCGTCTGTGCAAAGGCCGGTCTTCGACTGCAGCGTCTGGACTGGTCAGATCACGGAATTCGGCTTTTCCTGATTTTTGGCGCAGTGAATCTTTTTTTGTCATTTGTGAATCTGGGCAGCCAGTATTTGCAGAAGGCCATTGTGAACCGGAGTCTGGATATCGCATCCGTCGGATATTTTCAGGCCGGACTGGCTGTCATGGCCTATATGGGCATGGTCCGGCGGGGCGCCCAGTTTCAATATCTGCCCGATATGTCGGAAAAAATGGAAAAGCCATGCCGGGTCCGCATGATCAACGAATATCTGTTTTTTATTCTGTGGTTAAGTCTGATCATGATGAGTCTGACTATTCTGTTCGGATCCTGGGCCATACAACTGCTGTACAGCAATGATTTTATGCCTCTGACAGCCGTTTTATTCTGGTTTGTTCTGGGCCAGTTCTTTAATAATTTTGGAAGTGCGTTCCAGACCACCGTTGTCGGTATGGCCCGTTTGAGGATGCATGCGCTATCTACAACAGTGATTGTCAGCCTTTGGGTTTTAATTCCCTATTTGCTGATCAGCCGCTATGGTGTCGGTTCCGTGGGAATGGGATTTGTTATCGGGAGTGCGTCCGGTGTCCTGCTCAACGGCGGATATCTCATGCGTGCTATTCGTTACCGGCTGAGCCGGAGGGTGATCATTATGATTTTGTTATGCGGTCTGGGCATGGGAGGTGCTATTCTGATTCGGGAGAGCGCTTTTTTACTGAAGGTGGCATGGACAGTCCTGATCCTTATGATGTCGATACTGACTATCCGCCGGGAAGAATGGCGCCGGATCTGGAGACATTTTAACCGCCGGATCCGGTCTTTTGCCGCAGGAGGCCGAAAGGATTGAGTAAAAAACAGATATTAGACTTGCCATGGATACTCGGCGGTATCCGCAGGCGTATGTATCGCTGCTGGCGGTGGTTCCGGTTGAGAATATTCAGAAACAAGTATCTGCGGGCCCAGGAAAAATGGCTGATGGACAGGGGAGATGAAACACGGCGCCTGGAGTATCCCCTGTCGGAAAAAAGCATTGTCATGGATGTGGGCGGGTACCGCGGCGACTGGGCCGGGCATATCGTCGACCGATACAATCCCCGTGTTTTAATTTTTGAACCGGTCCGGGAGTATTACCAGATGATACTGGATCGTTTTCAAGGAAACAGCGAGGTGCATGTTTTCCATTTTGGTCTGGCAGACAGGTCATGTTCGGAACAAATGGTGCTTCTTGGGGATGGCTCCAGCATTTATCGAAAAGGCACAAACACACAGACGATCCGGCTTGAAGACGGTGCCGCGTTCATCCGCAATGAGGGTCTCAAACAGATCGATCTGGTAAAAATCAATATCGAAGGCGGTGAGTATTGTCTTCTGGAGCACT
>Ga0272441_10015653_pt1 | contig 10591 bp, 6 predicted proteins | sample SSMProp6N_FD_193582 | JGI IMG/M metagenome (GOLD analysis project Ga0272441, IMG submission 193582) | Marine sediment archaeal communities from Little Sippewissett salt marsh, Falmouth, MA, United States - SSM-Prop-6N | ecosystem: Environmental > Aquatic > Marine > Wetlands > Sediment ...
TTGCAAACTCTATCCCAGCTCTCCTTCTCTTCATTGTCTTTTTCACGCGTTCGGGTCATGGTTATGCTTCCTGACAGAAAATCGCCGTTGGCGATTTTTGTTCGGGCTCGCAGCCTGTTTTCAACTTTAAAACACGTCAGAGATACTGGCCGAAAATCATCCATTACATAAATATTCCATAATCGCATTCTGGGAATGCAGCAGGAATTCTTTGGCTTCATAATTCTTGCAAAGTGGATTATCAGCGGAATTCGCGGAGAGTTCCTCGCCTCGGGTTACTGGCGGGCAGGGAAGGAAAAAACCATCCTGCTTCATTGTATCCAGCACTTTTTGCGTTACCTGATACGGCAGGAACAGTTCCCTGATTTTCCCGGGAGCCTTGTCCTTTGGCCAGCAATCGGTATAGATAACATCAACGGTATTGTCTATTGAGTCCTCCATGCCTTCAGAAACTTGGAGTTCTCCTTTTGCATCCCGACGCAATTCTGCAAGTTGGTCCTTCAGCAGCAGGTATTCCACCGGAGCAACCTGGGTGACTTTGATGGAAAATCGCAGCGCAGCCTGACACCAACTCATGCAGAGATTGGTCACTTCCCCGATAAATACTATATGGAGACCTTCTATCGTTCCCCGCACTCTTCGAATATATTGAAGGTCCCCAAGTATTTCACAGGGGTGATTATATTCAGTTCTGGCATTGATCAACGGGATTTGAAGGTCGCTTGCGAGACTCATCAGACCGGAATACTTCTTTGCCCGTACAACAGCCAGATCAAACCAATTATTCAGATAGTGCCCAACATCTTCAAGCGGTTCATTGATTCCCAATTCGCCCGGAACAAACGAAAAATGCGCTCCCATCGCCTGTGCGCCGATTTCGAACGCCATTCTATTCCGGAAGCCATTTCCCGGGAACCATAACGCAATGTTTTTGTTCGCTAACGATTCCGGCATATCCTTGCTGTGCCAGCAATCATACAAATCATCGGCTCGATCCAGGATATGATAAAGTTCATCTGTTGAAAAATCCGTGATTTGGGTAAATTTTTTCATTTCTCATTCCCGTTGACTTAAATTTTTAACAACCTGGTATGCAGCTGGGCAGTGTAATCTCAGTATCTAAATACCCAACAGTTAGAATTCCGTGTTGGATAGTACTGTATAAAATACCATTCTCCTGTGGTCCTGATAAAGTTCCCTGATAATAAATACGGTTCTCTTCAAACCAATGGTTCCAAATTATCGAATGACATATTCCAGGTATGTATCTTCTGACTCAAGTTCAAACAGCTCTTGATCGATCTCCAATGCAGCCAGACATCCTCTATTCAGGTAGAAGTTTACCGTATTCTCCGTCGGGGTCACAGAATCGCATATTTCTTGGGTATTCATATCCATTGCCAGTTCTGCGACTTTGTTGGAAAGTATTTTCCCCAGGCTTTGTTTTCGATGAGGTCTGCTGATGTAAAAAACTTGAGCTGTGGCTGATCCTTTCCCGGCCTGATAATCTTGTTGTCCACAGCCGGCAAGATTGCCAAACCTGCCGGCGGTCTTTATTTTTCCGTAAAGACATCCAAATCCCCACTTTTCCCGGTTTTCAAAAAAGTACCCATTTGGGTACTGTTTTCACTCTTCCTGGTTCTCTATAATCTGAAAAATCAATCGGATCAAACAGTATGTTTTTATATCTGGTCCTGAATTCGCCAAAGGAGGGTACATCATGTGGAAACGACTTCGCATCACTGCTGTTCCGCTCATCGTCTTGATGTTAATGGGCATCTGTACCGGATCTGCAAGTGCACAGGGGGCCCAGGGTGCAGGTGAAGAAACCGTTATTAACGCCGTCGATACCGTCTGGGTATTGATCGCCGCATTCCTTGTCTTCTTCATGCAGTGCGGTTTCGGTTTCCTGGAGGCCGGTTTCGTGCGTTCCAAAAACGTTGTTAACATCATGGCCGAAAACATAATGGATACAACCGCCACAACGGTTGGATTTATCATCGCTGGTTTCGGGTTGATGTTTGGTGAGGGCAACGCATTCTTTGGAACTGAATGGTTTTTCATGCAAGGTATGCCGGACGCCTTGCCCGAGACAACCATCCCCATCCTGGCTTTCTTCTTTTTCCACTTTGCTTTCTCCGCCGCATCCTCGACTATAGCCTCAGGTCTGATGGCGGAGCGCACCGATTTTCGCGCTGGCCTGATCTACAGCTTTTTCAGCGGCCTGTTGATCTATCCCATCTTCGGACACTGGGTTTGGGGCGGCGGTTGGCTGGCCGAACTTGGCTTTACCGATTTCGCGGGGTCGTCTGTCGTCCACCTTGTAGGTGCAATGATCGGTTTGGCCGGTACGATTGTGCTGGGAAAACGCAAGGATAAAGTATGGGGAGAAACCACAACCGGCCATAATATGCCCCTGGCCGCCCTGGGAACGTTCATCCTCTGGTTGGGCTGGTTCGGTTTCAACCCTGGTTCACAGCTGGCTGCTGATCCCAAGGCTATCGCTCTTATTACTGTCACAACTGATTTTGCCGCCACGACCGGCGCAATCACGGCCATGATGCTGTCCTACATTCACACGAAAAAGTGGGATCCAGGCATGGCCAGAACGGCTGTCTGGGAGGGCTTGTAGCCATCACAGCCCCCTGTGCCTTCGTTACCCCGATGGCCTCTCTGCTGATCGGCATTATTTCCGGCGCGATCGTTTTTTACGGTACCGGTCTGATGGATAAGCTTCGAATTGATGATCCGGTGGGCGCATTCCCGGTCCATGGCTTTAATGGGATGTTCGGTATCCTGGCAGTCGGCATTTGGGGTGTAGAAGGGCTTGGCCTTCTCCATGGAGGCGGTCTGGTCCAGTTGGGATACCAGCTAATCGGGATCCTGGCCTGCATCGCCTTTGTCTTTCCGATTTCATTCGTTCTGTTCCGGATTATCAAACGGACGATCGGGTTGCGCGTCACACCAGAGGTCGAAACATCCGGTATCGATCTGGCCTTCCATGGGGTTGGTTCGTACCCGGAATTTGTTGATACGTACACGCAGGCTGGAGACTAGGCCTTCGTGCTTCACATGAATCTCTCCTGTCAGGTCAGAGAAATCCCTTCCGGCCTGACAGGATCAATATTGTAGAAATCAAAAAAAATTTTATTCAGAATGGAGAAATGAAATGTCTGCTATAAATCTGATGTCGATGGAAACAATGGCAAAATATGCCTACGGCAATGGCTCTGGTGATATCACCGCCATTTCACCGGACATCCACCGCTGCAAAACGCCTCAGGACGTGCTTGAATATGCGGCGAAACATAAATTGTCGATTGTGGACGTAAAGTTTACCGATTTAATGGGTCGCTGGCACCATTTCTCGATGCCGATCCACTATCTGGAAGAGAGCGTCTTCGAAGAAGGGTTGGGGTTTGATGGTTCCAGTATTCGAGCTTTCCAGAATATTCACGAATCCGATATGATCCTTTTCCCGGATCCCGCCTCGGCCATCGTAGATCCGGCTACAAGCATTCCAACCTTAAGCATCATTTGTAATATCAACGACCCCACCACTGGAAAACCCTACAATAAGGATTCTCGTTTCATCGCGCTCAAGGCTGAGCAATACCTGGTCGATTCAGGAATTGCCGATGAAAGTTACTGGGGGCCGGAGGCCGAATTCTTTATCTTCGACGGGATCCGTTTCGGGTATGAAACCGGTCGGGCTTTCTTTGAAATTACATCTGATCAGGCTTCCTGGGAGTCAGGACGCTCCCATAACTCGCGTTTAGGTACCAACCTGGGCTATCGCCCTGAACTTAAACGTGGATATTTCCGGGTTCCACCGGTCGACACTTTCCAGGATTGGCGTTCAGAAACCATCTTGCGGCTGATGATGGCCGGGATCGATGTCGAGGTGCATCATGGTGAGGTAGCCTCTGCCGGCCAGATGGAGATTGACCTGAAGTACGGCCCTATGGTTCGAATGTGCGATAACCTGCAGACTTACAAATATATCCTGAAAAATACGGCCGTTGCGCACGGCAAGACCCTGACCTTCATGCCCAAACCCATGTTCGGTGATAACGGAAGCGGTATGCACTGTCACCAGAGCTTGTGGAAAAACAAAAAGAATTTGTTCTATGATGCTGATGGCTATGCCAATTTGAGCGACATGGCGAAATATTATATTGGCGGCATCATCAAACACACCCCGGCTCTGCTCGCCTTGTGTGCGCCAATCACCAATAGTTACAAACGCCTGGTGCCCGGTTATGAAGCACCGGTCATGATGGCGTACAGCATGCGCAACCGTTCAGCCTGTATACGCATCCCTGTTTACAGTGATATACCCAGCGCCACCCGTATTGAATATCGCTGCCCCGATCCTTCTGCCAATCCTTACCTGGCCTTTGCCGGCATGTTGATGGCCGGGCTGGACGGTATCGAGAATAAAATTGACCCCGGCAAGCCGATGGATTTCGACCTGTTCGAAGAAGAAGCCCCGGATGTTCCCCAGGTGCCCGGGTCCCTGGCCCTGGTTCTCGATGCGCTGGAAGAAGACCATGACTTCCTGCTGAAAGGCGGCGTTTTCACTGAAGACCTGCTCCAGACCTACATCAGCTGGAAACGCAAACATGATGTTGATGCGTTAAGGCTGCGCCCCCACCCCATTGAATATGTTATGTATTACGATATCTGATATACTTGCATCCGTCCCTGTCCCCTGGGGTTTTCTCATCCCCCGGGGGACATCTTCCAGGTAAAGGTTATGGCAAGTAACGTATCCCACAAACTGAGTAACGCATTCGAAGGCGCTCTCGCAGGCGGCGGTGATCCGGCAACGTCTCCCCTCTATGTATTCGGTCCCTTTCTCAAGTTGATCGTCGTCGCCGGAGTAGCCCAGGTTACATTTGGAGCTTCAGTTTGGATGGTTGTCCTGACCATTGGTGTGGTCTCGGCCATGTACCGCCTGGTAATGCGGTGGGTGACTGACGGCAGCGGGGGCAGCGGCCTGAGTGAAGAAGAATTCGGAGGCTGGGCTGTCAAAGTCAATGCAGCGATTACATTCATTGAATATACCCTGACTTTCCTGGTCAGTATGGCCGCCATGGTCACCTTCATCGCCGATCGACTTCCTGTACTCAATGAAGCCTTTTTCGGTATCCAGTACCGCACTATACTTGCCATTATTCTAAGCATCCTTACCGGCTGGATCGTCAATCGAGGCCCTAAAATGGCTGCCCGGGCATTCGGTCCAGCAACAGCCGGGGTTTTGGTTTTACTCTGGACAATGGTTTTTGCCACCATCTGGAAAACCGGATTCCACCTTCCTCATATCGATTTGAGAGCATTTCACCCGCATTATCTGACTTATACTATCGGTGGATATGTCCGCATCCTGGCGGTGATGACGGGCATCGAAGTTTTTGCCAATCTGGTTGCAGCATATGAAGGACCGGCATCCCAAAAAAGCGCAAAAGCTTTTAATAGTTTGTTGATCATCATGGGGACCGCCGCTGCAACCATGCTCATCGTAGGGCCCACAATTTATCAATTTTCCGACCCGGCAAATACGCATGTTTCAGTTTTTACGCAGACCATGGATCAGCTGCTCCCTGATCCTTTACCCTATGTAGGCACAATTATTGGTGTCGCAGTTTTAATGTCGGCTTCGGCGGCCAGTGCCCAGGGCCTACAAAATCTTGCGCTGGGCCTCTATCATCGCAAGTACATCCCCTATCAGATCGGGCAGCGCAATCAATTTGAGGTGGCCGACAAACCAGTGTGGATTGAGGTCGGCATCGTAAGTGTGTGTTTTTTACTTTTCGGCACCCATGAAGAAACCTATCTGGCAATTTACGCAGCAGGGGTGTTCATACTACTCAGTATGACTGGATGGGCAGTCTCCAAGCGCCTGGTGCGCGAGGTAGTTGCAAGCTTCTCTTTTAGCAAGGTCGCGCTGATTGTGGGCGCCGTCCTCGCGGCGGCACTTACTTCCAGCGCAACCGTCATCATATTTGTAGAACGCTTCGTTGAAGGCGCCTGGACATATTTCATCTTCATTCCCATGTTGTACGCAGCCTTTACATACTTCCGCATTCAATTGGGAGAGCCATCCGCCGAAATGGATTATCTGGGTTTGCTGGATACCACCCAACTCGCCGGGTTCGGGTTTGGCCAGTCTGAAACGTCTGCAAGCGAGTTCGGCATCACCACGGCCGCAGATCCCAAAATTACTTGGAGGCCTGAACCGGTCGCCCAAAGTACCTGGCGGAAAAAAGTTGTCACCATCACGAAAATTGCAGTCCTCCTGGATGGCTCCCACTCTGCCGCGCAGGCAATCCCGATAGCAAAGGATATTGCGCGGGTCACCAACGCACGGATCCAATTATTGTCATCGGTTAAAAATCATACCCAGGCTCAGATGGAAGCATTTGAAACCAGCCGCAAACAGCGCGAGGCATATCTCAAGCAGGCTGTTTCAGATCTCGAAGGAGACGGCTTTACAGCCGATTACGTGATTCGTCCAGGATACATAGCCGAAGCTGCTGTAGCCCAAATCGGAACCGATGGAATCGACCTTGTCGTTACAACGACTTGCGGCAAATCCGGCAAGAGCCATTGGGGTAGCGGTGGGGTTTCCCGGAAACTTGCACAAGAAATTTCTATCCCGATATTATTGGTTCAATCCGAAAATCCCCGAGTCATGCGTACGTTGGCTCCAAAACGCATACTGGTTGCCCTGGATGGTTCGATTCGCTCTGAAAAAACCCTGCCCTATGCTCAAATGCTGGCCAGAGCGTTCGGCAGCGAAGTGCTGTTAACCGCTGTCCCGGCCGTTCCCGAGATGAAAAAGTATCGCGCACCGGCAGAATTTATTCATAATCTACAGACAGAAGCCAATAGAAACATGGGCAAATTCCTGGCCGCGGTGGCTAAATCATTGAATAATGCCGGTGTAACGACCCGAACCATTGTAACCGGCTCGATACCCGCCCGTACCATCGTAGCAGTTGCAAACGCAGAGAATGCAGATCTCATCCTCATGACATCGCGAGGCCGAGGCAAGTTGGAGCGTTTCGTGGGAAGTGTAGCCCAGAGGGTCGTTGAACATGCAGATCAACCGGTATTCATGATTCCGGTTCCCGAAGATTTACCGGAGTTTCAAGACCTGGAAGAATCCCTCCTCCAGCCGCAACCTGAAAAAGCACTCGTTAATTCGCCCTCATCTGCCCCCGATGGATTTCCATCGACACGATGGGAAACGTAGCCATGGATGAGAGCAATTTGGGCCTTATGCTGGAATCAGCTCCATGCAATCTCACTCGAAACGGATGTCTGAAGAGTCTATGTCTGATCCTTACCTCAGTGCGCTTAACCAATTATGCACAATAGGCGCTGCCATCAATGGGTTGGGTTCTGGCGATCTTGCTGAAGTAAAAATAGCCTCAACCTTGCGATTGATTGTCAAAAGCGCTGTTGAAGTCGTTCCCGGTTCATCAGCGGTTATCTATACCTATGATGAAGCAAAGAAAGCCTTCGATATGACTTCACGGGTTTCGGCAGAAGGAATAACTGAACCTACAGAAGATGACCTTCCCCGGCCTGACGGGATCGGTGCTTTAACCGTCGCCGAACGCCGCCGTGTTTTGTCCTACGAAGAAGCCAATGTGCACATTCACCCGGCCAAAGCTGCGGTTGGGGCCAAAATTATGGCCTGTTATCCTCTGATCGTCTCCGGCGAAGTTTTCGGCGTTCTATATCTCTACCTCCACGAAGAACGTCACCTCAGCGAAATGGAACTCCTCATGCTGGATAGTTTTGTCAACCACGCTGCCATGGCCCTTTATGTGACTCGCCAACACACCTGGGCAGCAGCAAGGCAGTTACGCAAGAGCAAAGAACTGCGACGGCTCCACCGGGCGGGTATGTTGATATCTTCCAGGTCGAATTTACAGGGAACACTGGATGCGATTCTAACCATGGCGCTGGAAGTCATGGACGCACAATACGGGATTTTCCGCCTGGTGGATCAAAAGGGTGAGAAACTTGTCACCCAGGCCTTTATTGGCGAAGGCCTGGATCAACCAGCCCTGGAACCACTGGCCATTAACCGCACATCCATAACGGGTCTTGTAGCCCTGGAGAAGGATCCCGTCGTGATTACTGATCTCCGGGAATCTCCCTGGTGCGAACTGTATTATCCGCTTGATCACCAGTACGAAATGCGCTCTGAACTGGTCGTCCCCCTGATTGGAGCTGGTGATCGAATGGAGGGCACACTTAACCTGGAAAGCCCCCAGCCAAATGCCTTCAGCAGGCAGGATCGCTATATTCTGCAAATCCTGGCGACACAGGCTGTCGTCGCCATCCAGGAGGCTCGTCTGCTGGATGCACTGCAGGAAATCTCTGCCCTGCTTCTGCTTCATTCACGTCAGGATGTGCTCGACCGGGTTGTAGTCCGGGCATGTGACCTGTTAAATGTTAATGTAGGGCTGCTCTGGATTACCGAGGATCAGGATCTCGTATTGTTATCCGCCACAGACCAACACCTGGTTGGTGAAAAACTTGGGGCAAACAACAGCCTGACCGGGGAGGTGATTTCGTCTGGCCAACCCGCAGTCTCCTGCAATTTACAGAACGACGACCGGTTTGCCCACCCCCATCTGGCAAAAAAATATAATTGGGGCTCAGCCCTGATCGTTCCGATCATTACCAGCGACGGCGAGATTCCCCTGGGTGCACTCAGCATCTATACAACTCAACCGGACCTGAGAAATTTTAAGGCAGCTGAATGGGAAAAGAAGGTCCTCACTATCCTGGGGCATTATGCTTCCCTGGCTATCCAGAATGCCGCCCACCAGGACGCAATGCGAATCGCCCAGGAACAACGCACCGTAACCGAGGCTTTCGCCGCAATCGGTGATATCGCCTCCAATCTGCTGCACCAACTCAACAACAAGATCGGCACGATACCCGTGCGAATTGAAGGAATTCAAGACAAGTGCCAGGCCGCCCTTGATACAGATACTTACCTGCAACAAAACCTCACCGAGATTGACCGCAGTGCGACTCAGGCAATCAGCATCGTACGGGATAACCTTTTCCACTTGCGCCCTATTCAATTTTCTGCAGTATCTATCCTGGAGGCGATCGAAACAGCCCTGGCTGCGCTTCTAATTCCAGAAGGTATTCAGGTTTTTTATCCCGATTTGGCTGAATTACCTCCAGTGTATGCCTGCCGCCAGCGTTTACCCCTGGTTTTTGTCAATCTGCTGGACAATGCAATACGCGCCATGCAAGGTAACGGCACGGTCCATATTTATGGTGCGGTCACCGCTGATCGGGTGAGAATCCGGTTTATTGATAATGGGCCCGGGATTTTGCCTGATCTGCATGAAAAAATATTCAAATTGAATTACAGTACGAAATCCTCAGAGCAGAAAAACAATCTGGGTTTCGGACTCTGGTGGGTAAAAACGCTAATGGCCCGGTTTGGAGGAACCATCGCAGTTGAGAGCAACGGCCTTTCAGGAACTACATTCACTCTGGAACTGCAGCGTGAGGAATTAAAATGAATTCGACTTCGTTATCAGCCATCATCGTTGACGATGACGCCTCATGGCAAGCTATTCTGGCCGAAATCCTGATTGATTATGGCTTACACGTTGAGGTCAGTAATAGTTACCAGGAAGCCATAAAAAAAATGCGTGCGGATTCCTACCGGCTGGCCATTGTCGATTTATCTCTCGATGAACACAACCACAGCAACCAGGATGGCCTGAAAGTCCTCAAATCAATAACTCAAATCGCTCCGGAATGTACCAGTATCCTGCTTACCGGGCATGCCAGTGTGGAACTGGCAGTGCAGGTCATCCAGGAATACGGTGCTTTTACCTGTCTGCGCAAGGAAACTTTTCGACGGGGTGAATTCCGCAAAATCATCCATCAAGCCCTGGCAACGCCAAATATACCGGCATCAAATCCGGCTGAACAGCAGCGAAAGCCGACCACTCCTGCCTCAGCTGCCACGACAGACCCAGACCTTCCAGCACGGGCAGGAAAAGCCTTGCTGGTGGAAGATGATGCCGGCTGGCAAAATCTGCTGGCAGATTTACTCACTGAGGCCGGTTATCACGTTTACCGCAGCACCAGTTATGGGGAAGCTAGAGGCTTGATGAAACGGGAAAACCCCCATCTGGCAATCATCGATATTTCTCTGGCGAATTCGCGGCAGCCGGTTCAAAATCAGGATGGCTACCAGCTCCTGGAAACAATTCGCGCTGCCAGGATTCCGGCTATCGTCGTCAGCGGAAGTGCAGATATGGATCTGATCGAGCAGGCATACGCTGAACACCATATTTTTACCTGTTTCGAAAAACAATCGTTTGACCGCCAGGCATTCCTGGATTCCGTCAATAAGGCTTCGGCTGTCCATGCACTGCCTCAACTCACCAGACGGGAAATGGAAGTGCTCAGGCTGGTTGTTCGGGGACTGGGAAATAAAGCCATTGCGGCCGAGCTTCATATCACCACAAATACCGTCAAGCGGCATTTAAAATCAATTTTTGTGAAGATGGACGTAAATTCGCGGGCCGCC
>Ga0272441_10015654_pt1 | contig 10591 bp, 5 predicted proteins | sample SSMProp6N_FD_193582 | JGI IMG/M metagenome (GOLD analysis project Ga0272441, IMG submission 193582) | Marine sediment archaeal communities from Little Sippewissett salt marsh, Falmouth, MA, United States - SSM-Prop-6N | ecosystem: Environmental > Aquatic > Marine > Wetlands > Sediment ...
GGCGTCTCGCGTGACCTGCTCCAGTCGGGCTTCGAGTTCCGCTCGCGCCTTTGCCTCCTTCTCCGCCTTGGTGTTCGCTGTATCAACAAGCTCCGTGAAGTGGCGGACTTTGTCGAGGAACTGCGCTTTGAGCTTCTCGATCTTGTCGGTGCTTTGAAGGGCGATTTGCCTGCCGGCATCCTCCCGGACCGCGCGTTCCCACATATCGAACGCGATCGTTTCGGCCGCCTTGCGGTCCGAGGTGGCCGCCTTGTCTCCGGGGGCTTTCAGGGGCCTGGCTTTGGACGTGTCCTCGCCGGGCAGTTTAACGCGCCACCACCAGCGGTTTCCCCGCTGATACACGCTGCCGGACAGAGTCACGTTCAGCGTTTGTTCTTTCGTCCGACGATCTCCCTTGCGACTGGCGGGCTTGCGCTTGGGCGTGCGCGCACTCTTTGTGGCGGCTGGTTTGTCCTTGTTTGCAGAGGCGCGTTTTGTCTTCTGTCGTGGCATCGCAGATACGATCAGTGCGGCTCAACTTCCAGGCCGGTCAGGTTCTTCGTTCGCAGTCCAAAATTTCACCAACTATCCTCTGTCGTAGACCGTGCATCAGGCGGCGCAACATGGGCTCTATCACCGGCACGGAATGCCCATAATCTCATCGGAATGTGAGGCCAGTGACTTTAGGGGCTGCCCTCGTTGGCTGTCATGACCTCGGGCAGAGGTGACCCGCTTAGTTGGGGCATTTCTTCCTGTTGGTCCCGGCTAAGGTGCCCTCTTTACCCGCACATGCCTGTAGTATGGATGCGGTCATTCGCATCGTCGTCTTCCCCTCGGACGATTTCGACGCTTCGATCCGGTGGCTCCTCGACTCTGGAGGTATAATAGACAAATTGGATAGCCTTCCGGATCTCACTGACACCGCTGATCACCGGTTTGATTGGCCTCTGCATTTTCAGTGTAACGGTATCCATGGCAAGAACATCAAGCGGATCAGCCATGGCCGTGACGAGGCAGTTGTCCTGTTCCTGGAGCACAACGAGGCAGAATCGCCAAGCTATGGCTTCTGGTAGCTCACGGGCCGTTCGTACATCGATCCTGGCGCAGTCGTCGAGCGTGACACAATCGATGGACAGGTGCTCTGCGAGGGTGCGTCTGATGGTGCCATCGTCAAGGATATGCCGTCGTACGAGGACCTCACCCAGCCGGCCGCCTCTCACACGCTGTTCATCAAGAGCCTGCTGAAGCTCCTCTTGTGTGATCAGTCCCTTGTGAATGAGCAAATCCCCGAAGGGGCAACTCGTATCGGATCGCGACGCATGGTGCTCAAGCAATGTGTTCATCATATCGGTATTCGATTCGTCTGCAGGGGTTCTTCTTCGCGTTCTTTCCAACTTGCTGCCTCGTACTCCGGGATCTCCTCCTTCGGTCGGGGAAGATCGCGGAACAGGACCGACAGGTCCTTCTGGATGCCTCGCCGCAAGGGCTTGCCACGAGCCGGCTTGATGTCCTCCGCGTCGTCCAGCATCTCAGCCGCCAGGGCCCTATACTCCAGCGCTCCGCGGCTTCGAGGCGCGTAGAGGAGGACGGATTCACCGGCGCTCGGCGCCTCACACAGACGGACATTGGTGTGAATGACCGTATTGAACACCTTCGATCCGAAGAACTCCCGCAGTTGGATCTGGATCTGCTTGCTCAGCGTGGTCCTGTCCTCCACGAGCGTCAGCAGGATGTTCACGTTCTCCGCGCTGTACGGATGAAAACGGTCTCGAATCAGGCGGATGGTTTCCATGACCCGTCGGAGTCCTTCCATGGAGTAGTAGTGGGCCTGAACGGGCACGATGACATCCGTGCTGGCGACGAGAGCGCTGATGGTCAGAACGCCGAAGGAAGGCGAGCAGTCCACCACGCATACGTCAAAATCGTCTCGGACGGACGTCAACCGGTTGCCCAGAACCAACTCCTTCTGGGGCATCTGAGACAACTCGATATCCGCACTGGCCAGGATGATGCTGGCCGGGGCCAGCATCAACTGGTCCATTTTCGTCTGTTGGAGGACATCCGCCAGATCAATCTGCGGGCGGGCGAGCGCGTCGTACACGGTTCGCTCCAGAACGTCCGGATCGTAGCCGAGCCCGATGGTGGCATGCGCCTGCGGGTCGAGATCGATTAGCAGCACGTTCTTGTGTTGTTCCGCGAGCGCCGCGGACAGGTTGACGGCTGTGGTCGTCTTGCCGCAACCGCCCTTCTGATTTACTACTGCAATCGTCTTCATAATGGACTGGCCCTCTCTTTCGATCACCATATCGGTTGGATCGACCGTCATCTTTAGCAGGTGAAAGGCAAGCGCAATCGGTCCGACGCGGCTGGCGATCGGATCGTCTCAGGCACGCGACAGAGTTGAGACACCTGGCGTTCGCGGACCTGAGAGAATCCACGGGCGTCATTCCCGGTCCTTCACCTTTGTTCCAGTATCCGATTTACACACGTGAAACCGTTCAGACAATCTCATGGAGCATGCCTATGCCGGCGACGAGTGCCGATAGTGCCAGCAGCAGGAAGCCGGCCAGCAGTGCGATCGCGGCCGGACGGTCCTGGGTCAAGCCGGCCCACAGCCATTGCCGCACTGAAAGGTCCTGCGGTTCCCTCTGAGATGGCGCCATGGCTACGCGTTGTCCTCGCCGCACGGCACTTCCGCGTGGCAGCGGGCGACGGGTCCGATCCGGCATGGGCCCGCCTTCTGAAGGCCCGATCCCGGAACGCTGCTCCGGCGGCAGCTTCCGCGTTTTTCTCGGGCGTACAGCATGGCCGTCAGGCGGTCTCACGGCCACCGTCGCAGAGCGGGGCAGTCGTATCTCGCTCGCGACGCCACGGGCGGATACCCGGTCACACCCTGGTGGTAATGGGGCTGCCGCTCCCTGATCCGGGCTTCGTCGTTCGACGGTGTTTTTGCGGTTCGTGGCCAGTACGCCAACCTCTACTGTCTTCACGAGTCGGTAGGGTCCGTCTCGGAACTCGTGAAGGATGCCCCTTTCCAGCAGGCTTTCGATCTGCTCCGGGTTGGCATCGAGTTTCTCGGCCGCTTCGTCGACCGTGCAAAACATACGAACCATGACTATCGCTCCTGCCTGACCATGTTCCTCGCGCGACGATGCCGGAGTGTCCGTCCATCGGCAGACGCCGTTGCGTCATCTCCTGCGGTTCTTTCGGCGATCCGGAGTCGCGGCTGTAGAGAAGGGGCCTGCATGCGGTCCTCATCCTCGATACAGACTCTCGCAGAAAACCACAATCGAGGCGACCCGCAGATTTATCGGTCTCTGGCCTCGCGTCGGGGAGGCTTCAGGGCCGCCGCACAGGCAAACGGGCACCCACGCATTTCTCACGGACGGCGGGACTCCGGCAGGGAGCACGCGATGATCGCGGGCAAAATTCGCATACAAATTGACACCTCGCGAAGCCGGTGATAAAATCACCACGTTCAGGCTTGACTGCGTCAGGTACGTATCCCATTCTGTGGTCGGCCTTGGCACGGGGGCAGGACCGAGTGGCATTCGGGCGGGTGAAAAGTACAATAGAGGGACGATGGCATGCCAGGCGGGTGCCATGCACAGGACGGGGTCAGTGGATCCTGGAAGTCCGCTCTCGTGGATCTAAGCACGTTGGGTCAGAGTTATGCTGTGTGTTCGTATCGACGGTCGCGAAGTGGACGTGACACCGGCCTCACTGGCAAGACTCGTCTTCGCCGGCAAGGTGGATCGCTCCAGTCCATCGAGGATTCCGGGCGGGACCGCCGAGCGTCCTCTCGAACAATCCGTCGGATCCCCCCACGGCGAGGCCCTGACGGTTGAATTGCTGTCGTGCCTGCGACGGATGTACTCGCCGGATGCCTCCGTGATCGACATCCAGGAGCTTCGCGTCCACGTTGAGGACCTCTGCCAATGGCACTGGGCGAGCCCCCATATTGCGGCCCGTTTCTTCTGGACGGCCGCTTGGCTGAACGAGTTGACCGACCATTTCGAGAACGCCATCGGCTACTACGATGCGTTCCTTCAAACGGCTTGCGGTGAGAACCAGTTGCGCGTGCTGGCCTGCAACAACCGGGGGGGCTTGCGCATCCGCCTGGGACGGCTCGAAGGTGTGCAGGACCTGATGCGGTCAGCCATCCTGTGTGAAGACCGGGCCACTGATTCCGTGCCTGTCGCCGGGTTGCCGGCGGCCTGCTTCAACCTTCTGAACCTGATCAATGCCTGCCTCGGCGTCGAGCCTCTTGCACGCGTAGTGGATAGGGAATTGGTTGATTTCTTTTCACCCGTTTCCACGGGGGTTCGAGCATTCTGGCTTGGGCAGGAGCCTAACGGGGCGGATCGTGACTCCGGCGAGGATGCGAATCGGAGGATTCTGTGCGATCCGACCTATCGACGGCTGAACTTCCTGACGACGCGACTGGCTTTTCAGGCAGGCCGGCTGGTCGGGAGTGACCGGGCGTCGGGAGTAGGCCGGTCCCTGCCCGCCGCTTCCCAGTTGTCGTTGTGGGATTCCTGCGCGGACCGCCCCGGCCCGGATGCGGAAATCAGCCATCGCGACGCTCCGTATGTGAATAACGGCAATTACGAGCGATACGCGGAAGCGGCAAGTTTGCTGCTGCGCGAAGACATCCCTTCAACGCTGGTGAAACTGGAAAGCCCACTGAGTCGAGCGGAACGGTTCGCGGAGGAGGAGTTGGCGGATATTGAGAGCCACCTGGCTCGGGACCATTGGGAGTCGTTGCGGCCGCGATTGCAGGTGCAACGAGGCATCTTGTCCTCGTTGAATCGCCAGGGCCGAGCCACCAGCTTGATTGCCCGCGTGGATGCGCAACTGGAAAGGGTCGCGCAACTGGAGAGGCAGAAAAAGCAATCCGAACTCCAGAAAGCGTGCGGCAGGCTCATCTCGGAGGTAGAGCGGTTCTGTACGATCACCGACCTGTGCGAGGCGGATGCGGAATTCGATGATCTTGAGAGCCGGTTACAACAGTTGCGGACGCAACCTGTGACGGTGGCAGGTGACGAGGTGACCGTCCTGCTTGATGAACTGGCAGGGCGGTTCCATCGGCACATGCGTCGCCTGAGGCGACTGGAGATCCGAAGAACGATTCGGGGACCGTATCGACACGTGCGGCGCAGCCGGCCCGCCGACCGGAGAACGCCCGTTCCGGAGTCCGTCTATCGGGCCGTTGCTCAGTGTCACGTCAGCGATCCGGGGGGCCTGGTCAGGGATTGGACCGCGATGGAAGAGCGTCTCGACGCGCATCAGGGGCAGTACCATATCCATCGGGCTCTATCGGCCATGCAGTCGGATGAGGTCTCCTGGGACGCGGCGAGAGATGATCTGGCGGAAGCGCTCCGCCTCGATCCGGACCTGTGGCCGACCGTGGCGCCGCTGTTCGGATTGTCCCCTGCGCCCATGCCGGGCAGCCCTTCAGAGATGACCACGGGGGCGCAAGCCTCATCGGGGACGGTCGCGAACCGCCTCTTCCGTGCGGCGTCGCAGGAGGCGGTGGCCTGCCGCGAACCGACGCGGAGCGCCACGGAAGTGTTAGAGCAAGCTTTCAGGCGAATTGACGGCAAGCGATGGCTACGGCTCTGGAAACATGTGGAGACGACGCTATCGGCCATCCTTGTCGTCGGGGATATCGAGACGATTTCGCAGGTCGGGGCCCTGGCGGAAGGGTGCCTCGACTGCTGGCCGGCAGGGCGGCCGGAACTGCCGGGACCCGCCGATCCGCGGAACCCGGTAAATCTCTTTCTGGAATCCTGTGAGAAGGCTCGACGCCTGGTGGAAGCGGAACAGCCGCTCAACGCCCGGCCGCCTCGATTCGTGGAGGCGGAGTCACTCTTTGCCGAGGTGATTGAATCCGGTCTCGATACGCGCGATCAACTCCGGCGCGCTGTGACGGGTCTTTATCTGGCCGGGTTCCACGAGAAAGACAAGACGCAGATCCAGAGGCAGGTGCTGACCGAACTGGAGGCCTGGGTGCGGAACGTGCCGGAGGAAGCGAGGCAACGCCTCAGCCCCCAGGATATCAGCGGGGCCATAGAGGCGGTAAGAGAGGCAGTCTCCGCCCAGCGACCTTCGTCCGACGTAGACCACCTATCGTCGGACAGGCGGGTGTCGCCTCCAATCGAACGAACGGTTGTCCGTCGCGGCTCCGGTGCCGGTGGCCCGGAGGCGGGCCAGAGTGATGCAGGAAAGGAAGGAGTCCAGCCGGAAATCTGAAGCGCGCTTCATTGCGCCCCGGCGATTGCGCGGGATGCTATGTGCACACTACTACTCAACGCTGTATTGATTGGAGTCCTGACCTCAGCCCAGGCGGCAAACGCGCCCGTCCCCGAGCGGCCGGAGCCGTGCTATGTTGTCATCGCCGTCGATGTCTCCGGGAGCATGGAACGGAGCGACGCCACCACCGTCGATTCCACGGGAAGGCGACGGACGCTTCGGGACGAAGGGCAACTCATCTGTCTCCAACTCCTGCCTTTTCTCCGGTCCGATATCCATGTCGGCGTGACTCACTTCTCGGACAAGGTGCGGTATGCGCTGCCGCGTGAGGAGACCGGGCCGTTGTTGCCGTGGGGACGAACGTTCTTGAGCGAATCGGCCTGCCGCAACCTCGTTCGGCCCGCCGAATTTCAGGGGACCTTCCGAACGGACATTGCCGAGAGTATGGAGTGGGCGGCCGCCCGCATTCGGGCCGCACGGCAGCAGCATGGCCAGGGGCTCGCCAAGCTGATCGTCCTGAGCAATGGAGATCCCCGCGACAGCGCCCGGGAGTTGGATCGCGGTAGCGGCCCCCTCCTGAGCATGGCGAAACGCTTTGCCGAACAGCAAATCCAGATCTATCCCATTCTGATCGACGAGGCATCGTTCGATTCCCGAGAGAGCCGGACCCAACTTTCCGAGAGGGAGCTTGCCGCGGAGGACTTGATGCATTCCGTGGCCTCAATGACCGGTGGCAGGGCCTACCGGCTGACGCGAGATGCCGGCTTCGTGGACATCCTGATGGATGCGTTCGATCTCGGAATGCAGGTTCGCGGCGACCTGGTCGTCAGTCAACATGACTGGGCAATTGTCGCGGTGGGCGATCCCTTGACCTCGGCGGCCGTCAAGCCGGTCGGCGGGACCGGTGGCGCCGCGGCTCACGTTTTGACACTGGACGACGGCCTCGAGAGGACATCGGGGATTCGCTCGAATACGATCGCATCCGGCCGTGGTCGGGCGACGATCCTCCGCCGGCCGGAAACGAGAGACCTTGTGGACCGAAACTGGCAGGGGCAATGGACATTCAACCCGGCGGACGAGAAACCCGGAGCGGATGTACGCATCTATCGGATCCCGGATTTCCTGGTGCGATTGGAGCTGGACCCGGAACTGCCTTGGTGGCGACACGAGCAGGTGCAGATCAAGGCTCGTCTGCTCGACCGGCATAAGAGGCTGCCGGACCCTCGCACGGCGGCGTCCTCCGCAGACGCGGGGGATCTGTCGGTCCGATTGAGGATCGGTTCCGCTGAGGAGACGAATTCTCTTCTCGTGGACAGAGGCGAATGGACGGTCCCGGGGCAGCTCTATGAAGTGGAGCCCTTTACGATAGGCGTGCCGGGCCTGTACAAGCTGGCATGCGAGGTGCGTCACTCCCTCGCGGATGCGAATATCCCGGTCCTGCGTCTCACGAGTGACGCGTACGTCCATTCGGAGTGCGTGAGCATGCAGGCGGTGAGCGTCGCCACCGACCAGGTACTTCGGGAGGTGCCTTCGATCCCGGCGACGGTCCCCATCGATTCCGAGGGCGGGCGGGAAGTGTACTTCCGGGTCGTCGGCAGGGGAGAGTTCAACGTCGAGCCGTTGTCGGGCGTTCTGCATCTGGAGCCCTTGTCGCAGACGGCGTGGCCGCTGCGTAAAGACGAGGACGGCAATCTGATCACGGGCCCCATTACTCTGGTCGAACGGGAGGAGCGACTCACGGGATGGGCACAAGTGGACGTCCGGACGTTTGTCGGGGTCCGTCACATTCGGCTTCCTCTGTTCGAATTGACCTATGCGCCCGCTCCCCTCCGCGTCGAGACCGCGTTCACGGACTCGCGTGAGGCACTCTGGGTTGGCGAGTTCCACAAGCAACTGTTTTCGATCTCGGCATTTCCCGTCTTCGACCGATTTCTGGAGAGGGCGCTGGGGCTGTTCCCGGAGGTTCTTCCGGAGACGCGGATTCGAACGGTCAACATGCGTTCGGGCATGACGCAGGTGTTGGAACCTGCAAGCCGACTGCTCGAACCGCCGCGAGCAGGCGGTTACGAGGGCAGGACCGTCACGGCCACGTACTTCGTGGAGTCCGCCATTCCCGTCCCGCCGGCGGACAAGTGCGAAATCGATCTTCGCGGCACCGTGGCAGACCTGGAGGACGCCGTGAAGAGCTACGCCGTCGTGGACCCGGTGGCGGAGGGGCTGTTCCAATGGACCGTACAACAGGGGGCGCCGGACGATCAGCAAGGAGCGGTCTCAAAGGTCCTCTTCTGTGGGGAGCCCGTCCGTTTCTCGGCACAGTGGCGAGCCGGCCAGAACGTATCCGCCGTCCGCTTCGAAATTCCACAACCGGACGGGGCCGATTCCCTCTTCGTCGATTTGCCCGTGAAGGCTGGGAGCAATACCTCGCGTCTTGAGCGAATGATCCCGGGCCTGAATCCGGGGCAAGATATCCCGGTCTACGTGCACCTGACGATGCAGCCGTCCGGAGCGGACCGCGCTCTGGAGATCAAGCTGGCGGGCGGGCAGTTCAACGCGGAGGATCGACGGGTCGTGTTGGAGGAGTTGATCATCGGAGATACGGCGCCCTCGGATATTCCGGGCTATGCCTGGGAGCCGGTGGAGATTCCGCTTCGCGCGGTGTTCAGCGGCTACGACTCCTCAGACCCACGGCACAATGCGGTGATCGAGCAGTTTAAGCAGTCCTGCGTTGTGACCGTCGCTGCCCGCGCCGGCGAGACTCGGAATATCACCGACACGATCGAGTGGACGGCGGTGGTCCCCGTGGAAGGACTGGACAAAACGTGCCGGCTTACCGGGCGAGCCATATATACGCCCGATGTTGCGGGCCGGGTCGCCATCGAGTTGGATGCCGGCGCATCGACCGGGTCATCGGTGCAGCACGCGTACGCCCATCTGCTTGCCAGAGAGCCTCGCCTCGCCGTCACCGTGCACAGGCTGACGCCGGGCGAGGCGGAGCCTGTATTCGATTCTCGCAAGTGGGTTCGAGGTGACGGAGGCCTGTCGGCTCTGACCACCCGGTTCTCCACTCGTTTGCAGGTAGACGTGCGGGCCAGTAATTGGACCGTCACCGGCCAATCGCGGCCGTGGCAGACCACGATGCGGCTTATGCGGCGTGCCGCTTCGAATTCGGAGTGGCTGACGGAGTTTTCGGAAACGGGCGAGCTGGCAGCCAAAGGATCGCTCGTGCGCGACATTCAGATTACCGGCAATGGCGAGTATGCTCTCGAAGTTGTCGGGCACGATCCGCAGTCGGGTCGTCGCGTCGTGTACTTCCAGAGCCCCGTGATTGCTGCCGTCCAGCCGCACGAGGTGAAGCCGGCCGTGGCCCCGCCTGCGTGGTTGACCTCGCGGGTTCGGCAGTGGCCCTTCGAGTACCTCGTGACGCTGTCTCAGGACGGTGCGGATTGGAGTCAGACGCAGACCGTGTCGTTCCAATTCCAACTCCCCGGACAGCAGGATGCCTGGCTCGACGGGGCGACTCTTGCCGTCGAATCGGACAGCCCGGAGTCCCGCCGGCTCTCGGCCAGGGCCCCCCGGTTTCTGCCTGTTGTTGCTGGGCTGCAAAATGGCATGGCGCAGTTCAGGCTGGCGACGCAAGGGCTGGAGTTTTTGCGTTGGCAGTGCCCCAACATTCGCGTGATCCCTCCCGTGCTGGAGGGGCTGGCCCTCAGTCGGACGAGCCATGGTGGATCGCTGGCGATGAACGGCGCGGAACTGGCTTTCAACGGGACGACGGATCTTTGGGCCCGGCCTCTATTCCGGGCCGCGCCCGAGCTGGAGGGCCAGTGGGTTCCCTCGGGCATGACCGTCTACCTCTGGTCGGATCGAAATGGCGGTTCGGCGGGCCGTCCGGCGGATGTGCGGATCCTGGAACGGTTGCAGGGGCAAGGAAGTACGGAGGTCCCGAACTCAGACATCCGGCTCGTCGAACTCGCCGGCGACGGAACGGATCGGTCGGCCAAGGTCTTGCCTCGGCGCGTTCGACGCACGTTCTGGGGATGGCCGAAACCTGCCTCACACGAGCGCTATTCCCTGGTGGCCGCCGTTGTCTTCCGGGCCACGGAGATGGCAGATGCCGCTTCGACCGCATCCGGCGGCGTTCCCGGAAATCGGATGATTGCCGAGTGGACGGATGTCTATGCGGTCAACCTGGATACGCCCTGGGTTATTCCCTTGGTATGGTGGCTCCTCGCGGCTGGACTCGTTGGGACGGTCGTTGCGGCGGTTCTCCGATTGTTCGTGCCCAGCCCGGGCCGACTCGCTCTGGACATGCGGCTGGAGGAGAACGTCGCCGTGGTCGAGCCGGTTCGACATGACA
>Ga0272441_10015656_pt1 | contig 10590 bp, 7 predicted proteins | sample SSMProp6N_FD_193582 | JGI IMG/M metagenome (GOLD analysis project Ga0272441, IMG submission 193582) | Marine sediment archaeal communities from Little Sippewissett salt marsh, Falmouth, MA, United States - SSM-Prop-6N | ecosystem: Environmental > Aquatic > Marine > Wetlands > Sediment ...
CGTTCCTCTTCGGTCAACGTGACGATATACTTCTTCTTCATGGCAGGCCTCCTTGCCTGGGTTCTGCTACTCCCTTCGGCAAAGAGGCCACAAAACAACCATCATATTACGAGTCACAGAGCACTAGTTGTCGAGCGGACCGACATCGTCTTCCGCACGTCCGACTTTCCGAAGATGAAGTTCAACCAGTTTCTGATGGCCCCCTATTTCGGCCCCGGCCTGCTCCCGCACGCTCAAAAGCTCTGGATCGACGAGTTGGCCGTCGGGACCCGGCGCATCGAGCCCGTTCCGGCTTCGAGGCTTCCGAAGAGAAGGGACGCCCGCCCGGCGCCGCCAGGCGCTCGGCCGGGCCACGAGACAGGCCCCCAGGCGGAACGATAGCATACGGGCGAGTAGCCCGTTCGCAGTGGAAAACAGCCAACGGCCCACGGGCCGGGAGAGGAGGCGGGTGCGATGCCTCGAAGGGTAAGCAGACGGCGTTTCCTGCGGCGCGCCGGCACGGGCGCCGCGGGGGTGGTGATCCTGGGCGGCGGCCTGTCGGCGAGGTCGTTCGCGGCCAACAACAGCGTGGGCGTCGGCCTCGTCGGCGTCTCCGGGCGGGGGGCGTGGTTCATGAGCCTGCTGGGCAGGAAGGGCTACGGCATGCGGCCGGCGGCGCTGTGCGACGTCAACAGCAAGCGGGCGGCCGAGGCGTTCGCCGCGTTCCCCGACGTGCCCAAGTTCGCCGACTTCCGCACGATGCTCGACAAGCAGGGCAAGGACATCGACGGCGTGATCGCCGCCACGCCGGAGTTCAGCCGGGCGATCATCCTCGCCGCCGCGATCAAGGCCGGCAAGGCCGTCCTGGGCGAGAAGCCCCTCACCCGCACGCCCCACGAGGCCCGCGTCCTGCGGGAGCTGGCCCGCAAGCACAAGGCCGTCACGCAGATGGGCAATCAGGGCTCGTCGCGCACGACGTTCCAGCAGGCCAAGGCCCTCGTCCACGCCGGGCTGCTCGGCGACCTCAAGGAGGTCCACGTCTGGAGCGGCGGCAGCGAGCCCCGCAGCGACGCCCCGCGCAAGGTCGGCCGGGACCGAACCCCGCCCACCGGCTCGCAGCCCGTGCCCGGAGGCCTCCACTGGGACCTCTGGCTGGCCGGCGCCGCCCGGCGCGACTACCACGTGGAATGGTATCAGTGGAAACGCTGGCGGGACTTCTTCACCAGCAGTCTCGGCTGGGCCGGGCCGCACTCGGCCGCATTGGGCTTCATGAGCGCCAAGATCCACGAGCTGTGGGATGCCGTCGACCTGCCGAAGGACAAGCGGACGATCCGTGTCACGCCGAAGGTGCCCGGCGTCTACAAGGTGGGCTTGCCGCAGTGGGAGATCATCCGTTACGACGTGCCGGCGCGGGGCAGGATGGCCCCGCTGACGTTCACGTGGCACAAGGGGGCGATGCACTTCATCGAGAAGGCCCTGGGTGGGTATCCGGAGTGGCGCGACAAGAAGCCCCGGCCGTGGTGGACGCACGGCGGCTCGGCCTTCGTCGGCACGAAGGGCAAGCTGGACGCCACGCATTACGGCGACCACTGGAACGTCTACCCGGCCGAGCTGGCCAAGGCCGACGCGCTCAAGGGCATCCGCGGCGAGGGGCACGAGCAGCAGTGGATCAAGGCCATCCGCGGCCAGTCGAAGACGGTCTCGAACTTCGACGTCTCCGGCCCGCTGACGGAGTTGCTCATGCTCGGCAACGTCGCCACGCTGGTAGGCGAGCCGCTCACCTACGACCCGGTGACCGGCACAGTCCTGGACCACCCCGCCGCCCAGGCCGCCCTGCACACGCCGTACCGCAAAGGCTGGTCGCTGTAGCGGCGCCCACGCGCCAGCGGGGCCTGTGCCCCTCGAGAGACTGGCGCGAGGCGTTGATTTGCCGTGCTGCCGTGAGCGACACCACGGTCGGAGTTCCAGGAAGGAGTCAGTGAGATGAAAGCGGGTCCCGTTGCCGTCTGGGCCTTGGTTGCATTGCTGGGGCTGCCTCTGCCCGGCCAGGGCGGACTCGACGCGCCGCTCGGCCCATGCCCCTTCGATGGGAAGGACTTCCGGGGCCGGATCGCCTGGAGCGGGGACGGGAACTTCAACGATGAGGACGACTGGGCGGCGAGCCCGGTGGCGCTGGCGATCCTGGCCCGGTGCGGCGTGGCCGGGAAGCTGGTGCATTTCAACTACAACAGCATCCTGGCCCGGACCGACCCCAACTGGGAGAGGGAACACGAGAGGAGCGTTCTCGGCGCGGCCGAGCGGTTCGGCTTCCGCAGGGCGGTTTTCCACGACTGCCGCAAGGACCTCGCCGGCGCGCTGAGCGGCATCGCCCGGGCAATCGACGAGTCATCGGCCGAGAACCCCCTGTACTTCATCCTGGCCGGCCCGATGGACGTGCCGTACCGGGGCATCGCCAAATCCGACCCGGCCAAGCGGCGGTTCGTGTACTGCATTTCCCACAGCCGGTGGAACGACGGCTACGCGAGGAACTACAAGCACACGGCCAACAAGCGGCAGGTCATTTCGCAGGGCGTCCACTGGGTGCAGATCGTCGACCAGAACCGATACCTGAGCACCAGCCCGTACGGCCGGCCCGCGCGGGCCGACGAGTGGAAGGCGTGGCGCTGGATGAGGGATTCGACCGATCCGGGGCTGCGGTTCCTATGGGACCGGATGCGGGCCTCGAAGCGGAGCGACTGCTCGGACGCGGGCATGGCCTGGTTCCTGATGACCGGCGATCAGGAGACGGAGATCGCTAAGCTGCGGAGGCTTCTCGAAGGCCGGGATACCCCCAGGCCGGTGGCTGCGCGGGAACAGGTCCGCATCGAGGCGGAGAGCTTCCAGGCCCTCGACGGCTACGAGGCGGAGGACCGCAACGACCGGCGCGCCTCGCACCGGCTCAACGTCCGGCTCAGCAGTGCGGGGGCCGGGCGGATCCGAACGTGCTTCGACGAGCCGTACGTCGCGGCGGCCGCCGTATACGACGTCGACGTGCGGTACTTCGGCGAGGCCGGAGGCCGGTGCGAGTTGGCGCTGTTCGTCAACGGGGCGCGGCGGGGCCCGGCCTGGCCCGCGGCCGCGGCCAAGCAGACCTGGCTCACCCGGACCGCCCCCGACGTACGCATTCGCCGCGGCGACGAGATCACGGTAGAGGTCCGAGGCGGCGCCAGGGGAGGCGGCAGGCTGGATTACGTGCAGCTCAACTTCAAGGGCCGCGGCGGCGAGGAGAAGTAGGATGCGGGGCGTGTTGGGATTGCTGCCGGCCCTCGCGATGCCCTGGGCAGCCGCCTTGGCCGGGCAGGGACAGCCGCCGAAGCTCAAACTGGCCGTCGTTCAGACGGTGATCGCGCCCACGCTGGCTGAGAATCGGGCCAAGCTCCTTCGATTCATGGACGAATCGGCCGCGGCGGGATGCCGCCTCGCGATCTTCCCGGAAGCGGCGCTCTGGTGGTCCGACATCGCCGCCGACAAGCCGACGAAGGCCATTCTCGACGCCGCCATGGTCGACGTCGGCCGCCGCGCGGGCCGCCACGGCATGCACGTGGTTTTCGGGACCTCCTACCGGCGGACCGACAGCGGAGCGTGTCACAATCGGGGCGTGGTCTACGACGCCGACGGCAAGCGGGTGATCTTCTACCGCAAGAATGCCGAAGTGCCGCGGACGTTCGCCGTCTGCGGCGTGCCCTGCAACCTGGTCGTCTGCTCCGACCGCGGCTATCTGGAGCACTCCGACCTGCCGTGCCTCGTGGCCGGCTCGAAAGTGATTATCGACATCTCCGGCGGCCACGGCGGCGACGACGGCCGGCCCGACCTGCGGTGGATTCGGTATCGCCCCTGGGCGAGACGGACCGACGCCTACGTCGTCGTGAGCAACCCGGTGCACGCCACCGTCGACTTCATGGGGCACCGCCCGTGGGGAGGCGGCAGCGCGATCGTGCAGCCGGACGGCTCCCTCCTGGCGAGCCGGTTGTACGAGAAGGACACGATGATCGTTGCGGAAGTCGATCCGGCCAAGGCGACGCGCAGAGAGGCGGAGCGGCGGCGGAATCATCCCCTGTTCAAGGGCTTCTGGGGCATGGGCGAGCGGCGCCTTGCCGGGCGGCCGGGCGGCCCCGTTGCGGAGGTCAAGCCGCTGTCCTCGGCGCGGCGCAAGATCCGGATCGCTGCCGTGCAGATGGCCTGCTCAAGAGACATCCAGGCGAACACGGCCAGGATCGTCCGCTTCATCGCGAAGGCGGCGGAGGCGCAGGCGGACATCGCCGTGTTCCCGGAGCTCGCTGTTACAGGATTCCGCAGGGACGACGTATTGGCCGCGAGTGAGGCGGCCCTGGCCGCCGCGCTGAAGAGCATCCAGGACGCAGCGAGAACGGAGAAGGTCTACGCGATCGTCGGCATGCCCCGGATCCTCGGCACCGACCGGAGCAATTGCGCCGTGGTGATCGGCGACGACGGGACCGTGAGGACGCGGTACGCCCAGATTGCCGCAAAACGTGCCGGCCTGTTCCGGCCCGGTCGGAACCTCAAGGCGATGTGGTTTGACCTCAAGGGCGTCCAGTCCATCGTGACCGTAGGGGACGATGCGGACTGGGTCGAGATCGCCGACCTGGCGGCGAATCGAGGCATGTGCCTGCACTTCCACATCAGCTACCGGCCGGCAGCGTCGGCCGACGCGGCTGTGATGAACAAGCAGAGGGACCTGCTGTTCCTGAGATATGCACAGTACGGCGCAGCCGTGAACGCAGCGGATCCCACGGGCCTGGCGCATCCCAGCGCGCCGGCCGGCGGGGGAAGCCTGATCGTCTGCCGGGAGGGCGGCCACAACAAGCGCGCACCGGCGGGGTTGCAGTACTATCTTCCGTACCAGACGAGCGTCGTCCAATTCGCGGCGACGGGCGAGGACATGCTCTGTGCGGCCAAGCAAGCCGGGCCGACGAACAGCATGGACCTCAGGCGGTACTGGAGGAACAGGAACAGAAAGGCCCGACAGCAGAGCGGCTGGTATGACTGGATCCAGCGGGGCGCGCGCCTCGTCGGCGGCAGGGCCGACGAGTAGCCGCCAGGCCCAGCGGGACGTCGGCAGCCCCCTGGCCGGCCGCGCTTGACAAAAGGAGTGTCGTCATGGTCCGTCCATGCATCGCGTTGCTGATCGTGCTGGGGGCCGCCGGCGCGGCCTTGCCATCGGCGCGGGCCACTGAGCCGGGCTTCATTCTGGACATCCGAGGCCGCAAGCTCGCCGTGCCGACCGTCGAGGAGCTCAAGAAAATCGAGAAGGCTGCACCCGCCGCCGCCCCGGGCAAGCCGACCAAGCCGCGGAAGGTGCTGATCTTCGGCAAGCTCAACACGCACGCCCCCACGCCCTTCGCCGCCCCGGCCGTTCAGATCCTCGGCCGCAAGACCGGCGCGTTCGAGTCGGTGATCAGCGACGACGCGAAGAAACTGCTGCCCGAGAGCATCCGGCAGTTCGACGCGGTTTTCGCCAACAACCTGCACGAGAAGGAGCCCCTCCTCCCGGCCGACTTCAAGAGACTCTCGGCCGAGCGGCAGAAGGCCGCCCGCGAGGTCCAGGCCCGCGCCAGGAAGTCGCTGCTGAGCTTCGTCGGGGCCGGCGGCGGTTTCACGGGCGTCCACGCCGCCACTGCGGCGTGCAGGACCTGGCCGGAGTACGGCAAGCTGATCGGCGCCTTTCACGCCGGGCAGATCGGCGGGCGGGTGCCCATCCGCAACGAGCAGCCGGACCATCCCGTCAACGCCTGCTTCGGCGGCAAGGACTGGCAGTTCAGCGACGAGATCTATATCTTCCGCGAGCCGTACTCGCGCGCGAACCTCCGCGTGCTGCTGAGCCTCGACGTCGCCAAGCTCAAGGCGGCCGGCAAGGACCCCGCCAAGCGGCCCGACAACGACTACGCCGTCAGTTGGGTCCGCCGCCTGGGCAAGGGACGAGTGTTCTACTGCTCGCTCGGCCACATGCCCCGCGGCTACTGGGACCCGACGTTCCTCAAGCACCTGCTGGCCGGCATCCAGTGGGCGATCGGCGACCTGCCCGGCCCCGGCGAGCCGCTGCCCCAGGCCAAGTGATGCGCCTTACGTAAGAAGGTCGGCGCCCGTCGGGCAGGCGGCCGGGCGTTGGAACGCGCCCTGGCAGGATCGGGGCGAGAACGTGCACTTGCTGGTCAACTCCGTCCGCCTCGCCAATCGGAAGCTCTACGATGGCGGCGTGACCGAGACATGGGTCTACCGGCACCGGAAGGCGCCAGGAAGAAAGGACGGACCATGAATGCTCATCCGACACGGGCATTCCCAGCCCCCATTGTGCTGTTGGTTGGACTGCTGGCTCCCGCCGTAGGCCTCTCGGCCGGCGGGGACCAGCGGACGAGCAAGAACGACGAGAGGCTGAAGCAGTTCCTCCAGCGGGCGCCGCAGGCCGACGCGAACCGCGATGGAGTGCTGACGATGGAGGAAACGCAGGCATGGCGCCGCCAGAACCAGGCGCGGCGGCCGGGCCGGGAAGGCGGCAAGCGGCCGCCATCGCAGGTCCCCCCTCCCGACGTGAAGGACTACTCGTACGGCAAAGCGACCCGACAGGCGTTCGACCTGTGGCGGGCGAAGTCCGGAAAGCCCACCCCACTGGTGCTGTACATCCACGGCGGGGGCTTCCGCGGGGGCGACAAGCGGAGCATCTCGCGGGAGCTGCTCTCCCAATGCCTCAAGGCGGGCATCTCGTATGCGTCGATCAACTACCGCCTGACGGACGAGGTCGCCTGCCCCCAGACCCACCTCGACGCCGCGCGGGCCCTCCAAACGCTCCGCTACAACGCCGGCAAGTGGAACGTCGACCCCAAGCGCGTCGCCTCGACGGGCGGATCGGCCGGGGCGGGGATCTCGATGTGGCTGGCGTTCCACGACGACCTGGCCAAGCCCGACAGCAACGACCCCGTCGCCCGGCAGTCCACGCGCTTGACGTGCATCGCCGTCAGAAACGGCCAATGCTCCTACGATCATCGCTTCAACGAGAGCATCGGCCTGCCGGGCTTCGAGAAGCACCCCTTCTTCCTGCCGTTCTACGGCATCAAGGCCGATGAGATCGATTCGCCGCGTCAGAAGCGACTGGCCAAAGAGGCCGCCGCTATCACGCACCTGACGAAAGACGACGCTCCCGCCCTGCTGGACTACAGCATTCCCAACGAGCCGGTGACAGCCAAGACGCCGATGGGCGCGATCGTGCACCACCCGACCTTCGGCGTGGTGCTCAAGAAGAGAATGGACGCCCTGGGCATCGAGTGCGTCGTTCAGTGGCCCGGCCACCCCAAGGAAGGGCGCATCTCGGAGTTCGACTTCATTCGCAAACACTTCGGGACGGCCGCGGCGAGTCCTGCCGCACCTGCCGGTCGACCGTAGCGGCGCCTTCCGCCAACCGCCCGGGCAAAGAGGACAGCGTGCCGAGGCCGTGCCCGTTCGTTGTTGCCGCGACACCATCTTCCGCGCCCGAATGCGACAGAATGGACGCGCTGCCGGTGCTGATGCTGCGGAAGATGAGATAGCACGTGCCCCCATTGAGGAGCCAGAAGCCATGAAACAGATCTCGCGACGCGCGTTCACAGCCGGGGTCGCCGCCGCAGCCGCGGGCATGCGGTTCGCCTGGGCCGAGGAGCTCCCCAAGGACCTTAAGATCACGCGGATCGTTAGCTTCGACCTGCGCACGAGACGGAGGAAGTACGTCGGCAAGAACGCCCGGCGCGGCGACCACGGGCAGTCGTCGAAAGACCGGATGGCCCGGCTGTACACGAATGTGGGCGTCGAGGCCGTGGGCCGATGCTGGAAACCGAAGGAGGCGCTCGCGCCGCTGTTGGGCGCGAATCCCTTCAAGGACTTCGACCTCGCTTCGCGGCGGATGCCCGGGCCGCTGGGCACTCGCACAATGGTGCTCTGGGACCTGGCCGGGAGGCTGCTGAGGCAACCGGTTTTCCGGCTGCTGGGCGGCAAGAAGGCGGGCAAGGTGCCGGTCTACGACGGCTCGATCTACTTCTCCGACCTGCTGCCCAAGCACGCGGGCCGGTGGCAGGACCGCTTCAAGGAAGAGATCGACATGGGCCTGCGGGCGGGGCACCGCGCTTTCAAGATCAAGATCGGGCGCGGCAACAAATGGATGGACCGCAAGGCCGGGGACGCCCGAGACGTCGAGGTCCTCGAGATCATCCGCAAGCACGCGGGCGACGAGGCAGTCCTGGGAGTGGACGCCAACAACGGGACGACCTGGCGCGAGCCAAACGCTTCCTCGCGCGCACGGGCCACCTGCGGCTGGCGTTCCTCGAAGAGCCGTTCGAGGAGCAAGTGCAGCCGTGCCTGGAGCTCAAGAAGTTCATTGCCGAGAACCGCTGGAAGACGCTGTTGGCCGACGGCGAGGGCAAGAGCGACCTGACCGTGTACCGTCCCTTCGTCGAGGCCAAGGCCCTCGACGTGCTGCAGGGCGACATGAACGGATTCGGCATCGAGGGGATCCTGGCCGAGGCGGCCCTGGCCCAGCCCAAGGAAATCGGCTCCTCGCTGTTTCGTGTGGGTACATTTGGGGGGCCAGCCCCCCAAGCCCCCCGGCATTTTCCGCTTTGGGGCCTAACGGCAGCGAGACGCTGGTTCCTATGCAGCGAGGGCACAGCCTCACGTGCCAGAGAGTCATCCATCATGTATCGGCATTTTTCACAAAGGTTTGCGCTGCATGATCGCCTGCCGGCATACTGAGGGCGCGGTGTCTGATCGTCACCAGCATACGCTCATGAGCCTGACCTGCGAGCGAATCAGAGGAGGAAGCCTGTTTGGTTTTTGTGCGGATATCCCGTCCCATCGCTCAACGATCACCCACACGAAACAGCGAGGAGGCAAAAGAGGCCAGTCTCGGACAGGATGAGAGAAGGTTCAGTTTGGTCGATCGAACTGTTTCTCATGACTGAAGGAGACTGGCGATGGTGAAGCATATCATGGTTGGCTGCGATCTGCACGACAAGTCGATGTTGCTCAAGATCGCCGTGGGCCAGGACAAGCCCTCGGTCGAGACGTGGGAGACGGACGAGCGTTCGTGTCAGGGCTTGATCGGGCATCTACAGCGGTGGGCGGCGCGCGTGGGGGCAACAAGGATTGTCTTCGCATACGAGGCGTGCGGGTTTGGGTTCCGGCTGTACGACCAACTGACCGCGGCGGGGATCGAGTGTCACGTATTGGCGCCCAGCAAGATCAGACGGTCGGCCAAGCATCGCAAGCGCAAGACCGACGAGCGCGACGCCCAGGTAATCCTGGACAGTATCCGAGCCTACGTCCTGGCCGGGGTGGAGATGCCGTCGGTATGGGTACCGGACGCGGTGACTCGTGATGATCGGGAGTTGGTTCGTCGTCGTCTGGCGGTGGCCGAGGACGGCTCTGCGGCGATGGTGCGGGTCCGGTGGCTGCTGAAGGGCCACGGGATCAAGGTGGCGCCGGCGAATGCGTGGACGGAGGCGTACTGGCGGTGGCTGGAGGGGCTGGCCGAGGGCAGTCTGCCTGCGGGCGCGGGCGCGGCGTTGGCAAGTCTGATGCGTCAAGTGGGCTGGCTTTGGTCGGAGCGGGATCGTCTGGACGCGCAGGTGCGGGCGCTGTCGCAGTCGGTGCGTTACGCCCCGGTGGTGGCGGCCTTGTGCCGGCACAAGGGCGTTGGGGTGCTGACGGCGATGGTGTACCTGACGGAGATGGGCGAGCTGAGCCGGTTCTCGAATCGTCGGCAGGTGGGGTCGTTCCTTGGCCTGGTTCCCAGTAGCTTCGAGACGGGCAAGACGGCCGACCGGAAGGGCCACATCACGTGCCAGGGCCCCTCGCGTGTGCGGAAGGTCCTCTGCCAGGCGGAGTGGTCTCGTTTGCGATCGGTCCCTGAGGAGCGGGAGGCGTATGACCGAATCGTGTTGCGCAACCCGAAGCACAAGAAGATCGCGGTGGTTGCGCGGATGCGAACGTTGGCGGTGATCTTGTGGCACGACGGCCTGGCGGCTCAGGAGGCGATGCGTACGGCGGCGCAGATGGCATGATCGACCGCGGGAACTCGATGGGGCCCCACGACGGCGATCGCCCCCCCCGCTGGTCTTTGCCGCGGAAGACGCGGCAAAGCCCCGATCGCCGCCGTGCCCATCGACTTCCCGCTGGCGTTGTGGTTTTCGGGCACGCGGCGTAGTTTTGACTGCTGGATCCGTGGCTGATCACGCGGGACGAGACCGATTCGCCCCTGGGCACAACCCGGCCGACAGACTGATCCGTCCCATGCGTACAGGTAAAATGATCTCCGTGGCGCGGGCCGCGGAAGACCGAATAGCAGGTTGCTCGTGATCGGCATTCAAGACAACCGTTTTGTCCGAGACTGAAGCCTTGACGTGACGCTACATAGCGGGGCGAAAGGAATCCGCCCCCAGGCGCCTCCGCAGGTTGCGTTCCTTTCGATCCCGGTAGGGACGCCCCTCGCGGGGCGCCCCCCGGACAGATCCCGGCGTGCGGAACTACCGCACCGGGCTCCTACCTTGGGTCATGACGGCCAAACGCTGGTTGGGATAAGGATGCACGATC
>Ga0272441_10015657_pt1 | contig 10590 bp, 7 predicted proteins | sample SSMProp6N_FD_193582 | JGI IMG/M metagenome (GOLD analysis project Ga0272441, IMG submission 193582) | Marine sediment archaeal communities from Little Sippewissett salt marsh, Falmouth, MA, United States - SSM-Prop-6N | ecosystem: Environmental > Aquatic > Marine > Wetlands > Sediment ...
CACAACAATGGCCGAAGCCAAGAAAGCCGCGGAAGCGGCGGAAGCAACCGAAGAAAAGAAGACCACGGCAAAGAAAGCGCCCGCAAAGAAAGCCACCGCCAAGAAAGCCGCAGTCAGCAAGGAAGACCTGATCGCAGCCATCGAGGAGATGTCGGTACTGGAACTTTCAGAACTGGTCAAGGAACTTGAGGACAAGTTCGGCGTATCCGCCTCCGCTCCCGCCATGGCCATGCCCATGATGGGCGCCATGCCCGGCGCCGCAGCCGCCGAAGAGGAAAAGACCGAGTTCGACGTAGTCCTCAAGGGCGCAGGATCCAACAAGATCGCCACCATCAAGGTTGTTCGCGAGATCACGGGCCTTGGGCTCAAGGAAGCCAAGGAACTTGTCGACAACGCTCCGAAGCCCATCAAGGAAGCCGCTCCCAAGGAAGAAGCCGAAGAGATCAAGAAAAAGGTCGAGGAAGCCGGCGCCGAGGTGGAGCTCAAGTAGTCTTTTTCAACACACTGGTGTTGCGGGGCGGTCCTCTAACGGGACCGCCTTTTTTTGTGGGGTTTGTCTTTATTCAAATGCAGAACTGTAGTATTGTGGAGTATAATAAAAAATAATTCCGGGTTATGGAGGCGTAGTTATGACAGGGAGAAGAGCCGGCATATCACTGGTAGAAGTATTAATTGCTCTCGTGATTTTGGCTATAGCGCTGCTTGCCATGGCCGGGACGTCGATCATGACTACAAAACTGCTCTCGCATACCATAGAAAGGGAAGACGCGACATTCCTTGCGGTGTCAAAACTGGAAGAACTTGAATCTCTTGATCTTGATACGCTTGCAGATAATTCCGACAGCGTAGGGGGGTTTACCAGACAGTGGGTTGTTTCGGGAGACGCGACGGGTGTCAGGGTTACCGTAACCGTTACATGGAACGGTGTTTCAGGCAATGGGCAGCTATCTGTGCAAAGAGACTTGAGCCCCTTTGCACACTGGACAGCTCTGGAATAACCCAAAAATGAGGGTAAGGTCGTTATGATGCAAAAAAGCAGGGGCTTTTCGCTGGTCGAGTTGCTTATTGTTATGCTTGTTCTAAGTATCGTCGCAGGTGCGACGATGGGGTTGCTGGTGTCCTACATGAAGCAATCCGAACAAACTAATGAGCTTACGACCGCAAGGCAAAGGGCCGAAATGGTGTTTGCTATTCTGGATACCGAAGTCCTGCACGCAGGCTTGGGCATGCCGGACGACGACGCCCGGTTTCAGGCCGTGTTCTCCGGACTGGATACTATTTCTTCGTGGAGCGGACCTGTGAGTGTTGTAAGCGGCGATATTCTGCAGATCGTTTACGCTGTACCCATGGGAATAGGTGTTGCAAACGAGTATGACCTTTCCAGTGGTGTGGACCATGACATTACGGTGACCGGTGATATCAGCACCGATCTGGTATCCACTCAAACGACCAAAACCAAGGGGTGGGTTATTCTACCGTCATTACTTTGTCCGGTAAAAGTAAAAGACATCAATGGAACAACTCTTACGATAGAAACCCCAGAAGCCGGAGAACTCTCGTTTTTTGATGAGTTACATTATCTCCGGGCGCTGAGGTCGATGGTATCCAACGGTACCTTCTATACCGAGGATGTAACGAACCAGTCGGCTCAACCGAGAGTCGAAGGCATTATGGATGTTCGCTTCCAGTGGGATCAGTCGAGTCACGTGCTGGGGATCTGGGTTCTTGCCAGAGGTGATACGCGTCATTCGGGATTGATAAGCCCCCAGACTCTCCCTGATTGGCCTTTTGGGAATTTACCTGATGAAACCAGGCATTACAGGGTGACGGTGCTGCATAACGACTGGAGGGTTCGAAACTGATGAGACAGGCAAGTCCCGTTATAAAAAAACGTGAAGGTATGGCTCTTGCGCTTGTCCTCGTAACGCTTCTTGTCGGGGGAGCCTTGATAGCTGTTTCCCTTGTGCTTGTGGAAAACATGTTCTACACTTCGTCGGAAATTACCGAGCGTATCCAATTGTATAACGCCGCGCAGGACGGAATTGAACGAGGGAAAGAATGGATTTTTGAAACCACCAGAACCGAAGAGGTTCTACCTCGATGGGTTTGTCCCTCTGATCTTACCGGCACGCTACAGGTGGGTCAGGTCCCCGGGGGTGACTACAGTATTCTTTTAGCAATGGACCTTTCCGGCAATTCCTGCAACTTGTCTTATTCTCTGGGTCCTGCGAACGTTACCGTAGAAGTTTATGACATGAGCTACAGACCTGGATCGGGCCTGGCCGATGAATATGTCAGCGGGTTTCCTCCATCTATGAGGTTTGATTTCGACGGCCTTTTTTCGGAACACATGGCCTCAACCTACTCTACATCGAACAGAGGAGAAGGCAGCAGCGGGTCGGTTAAATCTGTAAGTGTAGGGGTTTACCTTATCAGGAGTAAGGCGGAATATGGAGAAAGCGAAAAATGGCTTGAGCAGGTTGTCATCGCCAGACTGTGAAACATGCGAGGTGGAAGCGCAATGATCATGGGTCATGGTTTTTTACGCAAGCAAAAAGCAGTAAACCTGCTGGCGGCGGCGTTGTATCTTTTTTCCTTTGCTTGCTGTCTGCAAATAGAAGCAACAGAAAACCTTACACCTGTTTTTGTTAAATCGATACCTGAAGGCTTTGGTCAGCAGCTTCAGCCCAACGTTCTGCTTTTGCTGGATACAAGCGGCTCCATGACTTACCGGTTAACGTCGGAATCAGAAACCTATGGAGACGGTTCCCGACCAGTAACATACGGTGGAATTACCGCCCGTTATTTCGGATGGGATGTGGATGAAGACAATAACGACCCTGACAACCTTGATGACTATCATCCCAATTTGAAGTATATCAGCGATGAGGATCTCTCGGGAGTTCCCGAATGGTACCTGGATGATTATTTTGCCAATGGCGCTGGTGGTTACCTATACCCCAATGACAGCCGCCTGTACAAGTTGAAGCTGGTTCTCTGGAGGATTTTGAACGACACTAGCCTTGTTTCCGGGCTCAGGGTAGCTTTGTCCACTTTTTATCAGCGCGAGAATTGGGATGATTATGGGACCAACAGCAATTTTTACAAGTATGTTGCTTATAGCCATGGTTACTACATGGCTCTGCAATATATCAACTGGGACTACGATGATTGGCGTGGCGACAAGTATAATTACGCTCGCATGAGAGAAGATTTTGGGAGCACCGATGACTCGGACCACCTGGCGTCTCTGAAGGAGTGGATAGATGGCGCCGAGGTTGTTGGCAGTCAGATGGAGATACGGGCGCACGGCCACACTCCGCTTGCGGCCTCTATCTACAATACGTATGTATCCTATGATTCCGGTACGGGCAGAGGTTCTGCTCTTCAATTCTTCACCAAAACAAATCCCACCAGAACGATCAACGGATGGTGCCAGCAAAACTGGCTGGTAGTTCTGGCGGATGGAGCCGACAGTGGACCTTCCTGGAACAACGACCCGGTGCAATCAGTGTACAACCTGTATCATGAATCGATAGGAGGAACGTCCGGCGATCCTTTCTTTGGCGAAACGGCCAGACCGATACGTACTTTCGTCATTGGCCTGGTGGATCCGGATACTCAGGAATCATACGGAGACACCTTGAATGATATGGCGGACGTTGGGTGGGATGGCGAGAACAATGGAGATGGACAAGCTTATTTTGCCAATGACGTACCCACGCTTCTGCAGGCGTTCAGGGATATCTTCAGGATAATCCAGGTGGAAAGCGGCGCCGGAGGAGCTCCTATGGTGTCGGTGGCCCGGGATTCCGGTACGGACGATTCGGTTTATATAACCGCATTTGCCCCCAAAATAGATCAGCAATGGTATGGGCGCCTGTCTCAGTACACGATAAACGACGGTGAAATGGAAGAAACAGCTGATTGGGATGCGGGTGAAGTGCTGAACGCCACGGAATGGAGCGACCGAACCGTGTATACCGTGGAGTGGGGAGACAGCGCATCCTCGGCACATACTATATCGGGTTCGAACATCGTTCTCTACAACACGGCGAACAGCGGATACCTGGAATACCCCATGCTATCAGGGATCGATAACCCCCAGGATATCGATCTGGAGAAGTTTATAAGGTGGAGCCTGGGTTCAGACGAATGGGACGAAGACCCCAATTCGACCGAGCGATGGAAACTTGGAGATATCTACCACGGGGGGCTTACCAAGGTTGATCCGCCGCACGGGGGCAACCCGCAAGAAGCATACAGGGATTTTATCTATGATAACCGGAACCGGGAAACTCTGCTTTATGTTCAGGCAAATGACGGCATGTTGCATGCTGTAGACCCCGACGATGGGTCTGAGAGATGGGCTTTTATTCCCCCTAATGTCCTGGCTGCGGGAAAAATGGTGGGAATGAAGGGGACCTTCACTGAAAGCGGGGGATCGTGGACTATAAACTATTACGATTCAACAACCTCCGAGCCTTGCTATCTGCTTGACGGACCTCTGGTGGCCGAGGATATCTGGACGGGCAGTAAATGGAAAACCTACCTGATTGGCCTGCAAGGTTATGCGGGTCCGGGTATGTATGTCCTGGACATCACTAACCCCGACAAACCCAAGTTCAAGTGGGCAATTGAAAACAGCATTTACGAACCTGACGGCTCAGGCCTGGTTGATGAAGATAACAGAGAAGTGTCCCGCTGGAGAATAAACGATAAAACGGGAAAGCGTGAGTCAAAGCCCTACACGAATAGCTCGTTTGCCTACGATGAACTTCGTTTTACGGTGAGCGTACCCGTGATCGGGTTGTTCAGGGAGGCGATCTCTGATGACCCGGTCTCCGTAGCCGTTATGGGTAACGGTTCTCCACGTTCGATATCAGAGGATACGTCCACAAGCGGTGCTGTTTATGTTGTGGATATTGTAAATGGCAAACTCATAACAAAGTTTACGCCGTCAGGAATGGGCCACGTCGCTGCGCCAATAACAGCAATGAGCGATAGCTTTGCCCAGACTATTGATTATATTTACGCCGCCGGCCAGAATGGTGGCGTTTTCGAGTGGACCCTTACCAGTGGATGGGCATCACGCCAGGTTTTCGATTTCGAATCTACGGTAGGGCCTTCGTATAAGATGGAAGTCGCCAAGGTTCGGGCCGACCCATGGCTTTTTTTTGCTACGGGCGATTACGATGGCCTTGTGGAGACAGGCGAAAACACCAATTACGTGATATCTCTCAATACCACTTTTTCCGGTGCTACGCCACTGGCGCTTTCTGATCTTACTGAAATATCGGCGGGTGATGGGAGTGTCAGTTCCAGCACCCAGGGCTGGTATTTTGCGCTTTCAGATAACGAATTGCCGACCACTCCGGTGAAATTGTATAATGGGTATCTTCTTTTTGCCACATTTGCTTCAAGCGAAGACCCGTGTAAAACGGGAACGAGTCGCCTGTATCTTGTAGAAGCCCTTACCGGAGCAAGCGGGTGGAATTGCGGAGACAAGTACATCGAAATTCAGGGTACAAAAATCAGTGGTATCACCGTTTCGGATGATAAGGTTTATGTGGGTGTAACCCGGTATGGAGGAAGTAGCATCCCGGATGAATTAACACAACTTAATGCAGTTTCGGTTAATCAAATGATGGTTTTCGACCTGCCCGGCGCGGTTGCGAATATCATCCTTCAGATCCCCAGTGGTCAGATAAAGCCTCAATATTGGAGGGAATGGAGGCCGTGAGCGCCATGAAAAGAGCGCCCCTTTGCGCCTTGCTGATAGTGGTCGTTATGTTCATCCTGGGTGGCCAGTGTAAGGCTAACCCGGAAATACTTGTTCCGGAAGAACCGGCCATGAATCATTATATGGGCCTGTTTCTCAACATGAGGTTATTTCCTTCAGTGTTGACTATCCGTGCCGGAAATGGTGAACAATCTGTAAGGTGGGCGCCGGTTATAACGAGCTTTTTCGACAGCAACAGTGAAACAATAGGGCCGTGGGTGTTTTACAGGAGATATAAACATATGGGTATAGTGGTTTACGTCCAAGACGATGGAATGGCCCGGGAAGTTTATCAGCGGGATTTTTGATGATCGATTGCCATGTACATATCTATCCGCCCGAGGTAATACAAAACGCCGAACGAATCGCCGAAAAAGAACCCTGGTTCAAGTCCCTTATATCGGGCAGGGTGCACCGCTGGGCTACGGCCGAGGACCTTATCGAGTCTATGGACCGCAACGGTATCGATCAGGCCTGGGTAACGGGTTTTGCCTTCCGGGATCAGGGACTCTGCCGTCTTTGCAACGACTACGTTATCGACGCAATGCGTCAAGCTCCGGAGCGAATCGTTGGCATGGCGGTTGTGGACCCGATGGCGAGAGGGTTCGAGGACGAAATATCTCGTTGCGCCGCAGCCGGCATGGCCGGGGTGGGAGAACTGTTCCCCGATGGCCAGGTCTTCAATATCGATGATCCGCGTCAGACATGGAGGCTTGCCGCTTCGTGTTTCGACCATGGGCTGTTTCTGATGCTGCACGCTGCGGAGCCCGTGGGTCACCAGTATCCCGGCAAGGGGAGGTCAGGCCCCGGGGAAGCCGCCGCCTTTTGCAGAAACCACCCGGAAGTCCACGTTATATTCGCCCACTGGGGCGGAGGGCTGTGGACCTATGAGACTATGCCCGAAATGAAGATATGCCTGCAAAACGCATGGTACGATACGGCCGCCAGCCCTTTCCTGTACGGGCCCGAGGTGCTGCGTTCGGCGATCGCGGCAGGGGTGGGTCACAAGATACTGTTCGGGACCGATTTTCCCATTCTTGAACCAGGGGCCTACGCAAAGCTGTTCGGCTCGGACGGGCTTGACGCTAACCGGATACAGGCCGTAAAGGAAGACAACGCGAAAACCCTTCTTCAAAGAGCCCGCGATAGAGTGGTCTAGATATCGGACATCCCCGCTATTGATATACGGCACACCCCGCCCTCGCAGAGCGGTGCAACTTCGGCGAGGGCTTCTTCTTTCCCGATAAGCGTTACCACGTCGTTTTCCAGCAGCATCGTGTTCCCCTGGGGCATAATGGGGTCGCCACGCCTGGTGACCAGCAAAACCCTTACCCCGCGGGGAAGGAGAGGCGCAAGTTCCGACAGAGTTTTTCCTGCGAACGGCCCCGGCTGAAGAACAAGTTCAAAAACCTTCTGCGGCTGGTCCTCGGTAAGGGTGGAGAACAGAGCCGGTGTCTGGGCCATCTGGCGGAACACTATATGGCTGGCCTCGTTCGGCGTTATAGCCTTTACGCCCATTTCCTTTAGAAGCAGGGCCGTCATGTCGTCTCTGGCCAGCGCGTACAGGTTCGTTATCTGGTAATGGTGTCGCAACACCCTGGCAAGTTCCACCAGTTTGCGCCGGTTTCCAACCACGAGAATGATACCCTCGGCCTGGTTGAGCCCGTGCATCAAAAGACATTCCGGTTCAAGAACCTCGCAGGTTTCGATATCCAGTCCCGTGGGGTGCGGCTGACGCAGCAGTTCGGGGTTGTTCGTAAACAACCTGACGGGAAGCCCCGTATGGAAAAGTTCAGTCGCTATGCTTAGAGATTCACGGGCGCTTCCGATCACAAGCCACGGCTTCTGTTCCGCCAGCGCTTCCGGCGAGGGTTCGACCCGCAGCTTGTGGAACAATACCGGGCCCAGGGTACAGCACATCGCCGACAGAACGATCAGCGCTACCTCCGTTGAATGTGATATCAATCCGGCTTCCACACCCAGAGAGGCCCCTGCAATGGTAAGTGAAAGGCGTGAAGTCAGCAGCATGCCGAAACTGGCGCTGCGCCGAAGTCCGAAACGTGGTACATAGGGAGCCGCCCCAAGCAGGTTTATTACGATCACACCGGCGAAGAGAATGCCAGTCAGGGGCAGTGCAGTCGGTGTATCTAGCAGCACCGAAAGATTCAGGCTCACGCCCACCATGATGAAAAAGATCGGTATCAGAAGGCCGAACCCTATAACGTCCAGTTTTTCCTTTACCGACTCGCCTCCGGCGCCCAGAAGAAGCGACAGTGTCGCACCGGCGACGAAAGCCCCAAGGATCACCTCCGCGCCAAGCGCCTCGGCTTCCACCAGAAAAAGCAGGATAAGCGCAAAGATAGCGCGTAAAGGCAGCTGGGCCGTTCCATGGGAAAGGGATTCGAAAGCTACATCCAGCCATGCCGCCCTGCCGCGCGAAAACTCGATGAACCGGTAGACCAAAGCACCCGACAGGATGAGAAGAAGAACGAACAGCACAGGCATAACTGCCCCACCGCGCAGAATGGATACATAGGTGGACAGGCCCAAAATACTGAGAAGATCCGCAACCAGCGTAGCGACCAGTATGTATTTGCCGTTTTCGTTGGAGCTGCACCCGTATTCCCGCAGGATGGGCATGACTATGCCGAGAGATGTGTTCGTCAAAAGGAATGTCACCAGCATGTAGTCTTCCAGGTAACCGGTTTGATGCAGATAGAACGTAAGGCCCAGCGAGGCTGTAAAGACTATTATCACCCTCACGAGGCCCAGTCCGAGGGGAGTTGAGAAAAAGTCGCTCCTTGATCGTGCGGATGGTATAAGACATTGAAGGTCTATCTCAAGCCCCGACATGAACATCAGGTAGGCGAAACCGAATGATGCAAGAAACTCAAGATGGGCCTCGGGGTGTATGAAATTGAAACCACTTTTGCCGAACAGAACACCGGCAAGTATTTCGAGCACAACTACCGGCACCGCCAGTTTCCTGAAGGTGTGAGCAATAAGCGGCGCTGCGAACGCAAGACCGAGAACCAGCAGAAGAGACGAGAATCCGGGGACGGCGGCGTGTTCCAAGGCGTATTGCTCCTTTCGGGTGATCTCAAAAAAGCATAGCCCAAAGGGCGGCGGGTGTCAGCAAGTCGAAACGGTTTTACGGCTTATCCGCGCAGCGGTTTTCAGGAGCCTCTTATGTGCTTCTCAAGTGTTGACATCCACTCCGCAGGTAGATATACTATCCCTCGCGCTGGAGTTGATGCGCAAGGGCGAATAGCTCAGCGGAAGAGCACCTGCCTTACACGCAGGGGGTCATAGGTTCGAACCCTATTTCGCCCACCATTCGGCAACTTGTCACGAGTGTACAATAAAAGCGGGGTTGTAGCTCAGTCCGGTTAGAGCGCCGGCCTGTCACGCCGGAGGTCGCGAGTTCGAGTCTCGTCAGCCCCGCCACTTACCTCCTAGCCGAAGGGGCGAGATAGCTCAGTAGGTAGAGCAGCGGACTGAAAATCCGCGTGTCCCCAGTTCAATTCTGGGTCTCGCCACCACCTGTAAAACGGATGAGATGCGGAAGTAGCTCAGTGGTAGAGCACAACCTTGCCAAGGTTGGGGTCGCGGGTTCAAATCCCGTCTTCCGCTCCATTTTTTTGATACAGACGCCAGGGCGGCATAGCCAAGTGGTAAGGCAGAGGACTGCAAATCCTTTATCCCCGGTTCGAATCCGGGTGCCGCCTCCACTTCATCCAGTGAAGTCGACCTGTGGCCGTATGATCATGACTAAAATAAATCAGGCTGCGCGATGTATTTTATCGCGTCCGACTTTCGGCGGATTAATCCGCCAGCCGGCGGATTCGAGTCCTGCAACAGAAAAATTGAAATTCCTCGGTAGCTCAGTTGGCAGAGCGGGTGGCTGTTAATCCGCCAGCCGGCGGATTCGAGTCCTGCACCAGAAAAACTGAAATTCCTCGGTAGCTCAGTTGGCAGAGCGGGTGGCTGTTAATCCGCCAGCCGGCGGATTCGAGTCCTGCAACAGAAAAATTGAAATTCCTCGGTAGCTCAGTTGGCAGAGCGGGTGGCTGTTAATCCGCCAGCCGGCGGATTCGAGTCCTGCAACAGAAAAATTGAAATTCCTCGGTAGCTCAGTTGGCAGAGCGGGTGGCTGTTAACCACTAGGTCGCAGGTTCGAGTCCTGCCCGAGGAGCCAAAAACATGAAAGCGGCCCTTTGGGCCGCTTCTTTTTTTATCGGGCAGGATACCCCGAACCTGCGAATAAATGACACTGGTATTTTTCAAGACGCAATACAGCGACCCTATCAACAGATCAGGCTGCGCGATGAATTGTATCGCGTCCGACTTTCGGCGGATTAATCCGCCAGCCGGCGGATTCGAGTCCTGCAACAGAAAAATTGAAATTCCTCGGTAGCTCAGTTGGCAGAGCGGGTGGCTGTTAATCCGCCAGCCGGCGGATTCGAGTCCTGCCCGAGGAGCCAAAAATCTGAAAGCGGCCCTTTGGGCCGCTTCTTTTTTTATCGGGCAGGACACCCCGAACCTGCGAATAAATGACACTGTTAGTTTTCAAGACGCAATGCAGCGACACTATCAACATATCAGGCTGCGCGATGCATTTTATCGCGTCCGACTTTCGGCGGATTAATCCGCCAGCCGGCGGATTCGAGTCCTGCAACAGAAAAATTGAAATTCCTCGGTAGCTCAGTTGGCAGAGCGGGTGGCTGTTAATCCGCCAGCTGGCGGATTCGAGTCCTGCCCGAGGAGCCAAAAACATGAAAGCGGCCCTTTGGGCCGCTTCTTTTTTT
>Ga0272441_10015658_pt1 | contig 10590 bp, 12 predicted proteins | sample SSMProp6N_FD_193582 | JGI IMG/M metagenome (GOLD analysis project Ga0272441, IMG submission 193582) | Marine sediment archaeal communities from Little Sippewissett salt marsh, Falmouth, MA, United States - SSM-Prop-6N | ecosystem: Environmental > Aquatic > Marine > Wetlands > Sediment ...
ACTTCTCGGCGGGGCTCTCTGGTCGCTGCTGGCCGCGCTTTCGAGCACTCTCTTTGGTATGAATGAATTCATTGTGACGCTGATGCTGAACATGATCGCGGATTTCCTTACGGCCTGGGCGATCACCTATCCGTTTATGGACCCCGAAGCGTATTCGCCAATGACTCCCCGTATTCTTGAGGCAGCGCGGATGATTGAATTTGGCAAATTCAACACCAGTTCCCTTTTTATCCCTGCTTTGGTTATGATCTCCTGGTTCATCCTGCAGAGAACTAAAACGGGGTATGAATGGCGCATGATGGGGCAGAATTTTCTCTTTGCGCGAATCGGAGGCACGCAGCCGGAAAAAAATTTCATCAGGGTGATGCTTTTTTCCGGCGCACTGGCTGGTCTTGCGGGAGGTCTGCTTGTGATGGCAGGGCCGCACAGATTTTTGAAAGGACTGGGCGGAAATTATGCCTGGGACGGCGTGATGATTGCCGTCGTGGCAGCTAATAATTTAATTGCAACCATGTTTTACGGATTTTTCATCGGTGCGCTGCAAACCGGCGCTATCGGTATGGAATTGATTACGGATGTCCCGAGGGAATTTACCCTGATGGTGCAGGCAATCATGTTGCTTGTGGTGGTCGCCAGCAGGGAATACTTCAACCTTGCACTGGAAAGGATCAGGGTGCGCAGGCAAACCAGAGAGCGGCAGACATGAATGTACTGATTGGCCTGATCAACGGCATGATTTCCTCCGCGACACCCATCCTCCTGGCAGGCCTGGGAGGGGCTCTCACATACTACGCGGGTGTATTCAACATCGCCATGGAGGGGATGATGTTGATTGGCGCTTTTTGTGCTGTGCTTGGCTCCTATTTTTTTTCAAGCTGGGAACTCGGCATTGTTTCCGGAATTGCAGGTGCCTCCCTGATCTCATTGATCTTCATCCTGTTCGCCATTTATCTCAAGACGGATGAATTTTTAACAGGGATTGCGCTGAACCTGTTTGCTTCGGGCGCATCCACCTATTTCTTAAGAGAGATTTTTTCTGTCAAAGGGAGTTTTTCTGACCCTGAGATCGAAGCAATTCCCCGAATCAGCCTGCCCATCCTGAGAGATATTCCTTTTCTGGGTAATATTCTCAGCGGCCAGAACCTGATGATTTACCTTTCCATACTGATTACTGCATTCATTTTCTATCTTGTCTTCCGTTCAAAATACGGCCTTCAGCTGCGGGCTGCGGGATTTAATGCGGCATGCCTGACAGCCAGCGGTGTGTCGACGAAACGCGTCAGGGTGATTGCGCTGCTTCTCTGCGGACTGCTGTGCGGCATATCAGGCGCATTTCTTTCCCTGGGTTATGTGCGCCTTTTCTCGGAAAATATGTCAGCAGGTCGGGGCTGGATTTCACTGGCAGCCATCATATTTGTGCAGGGAAATCCGTGGGGGATTGCGCTTGTCTCTCTCCTGTTCGGGTTTACAGACGGGTTTGGTCTGCTCCTGCAGCAGTACGATATCCCGTCCCAGTTTACCGCCATGCTGCCTTATGCCGCGACCATTATCGCGCTATTTTTCTATTCCCGGAAACGGAAGAAAACAATTTCGATGAAAGGGGATTAAGATGAAAAGAGCATGGGAAATTGAAAAAGAAGTCCGGTCCACCGCCATACCATTGGACCGCAGAGTACATGAAAGCAGCTGGTTTGATCCGGAAATGTTGGTGCGCTCAAAAGACATGCTGCTGAAAATATTTTGGGACGAAAGTGTGCCCGGTTCCGGAGCCCCAGAGCATGCATATGTGGAAATAGTCCAGGCGCAGGCAAACAAGGGATTTGATGTTAGCGCTGCGGAAAAGCTCCTGCCGGTCGGAATGCAGTATTCCCAGAAAGGAATGATGACGGACCTGCGGGCTCTGACAGGCCTGCTTCTCGAAGCCGTTTTCAAAGCGCCAAAGATTGATGACCATCCATACCACCAGTTTTCCCATCCGGGGACGTGGACTGAAGTACGCGCTTCATTTGGAAGGATGGATCCTTCTGGGGGTTCGGGTGAACTCCCGCATATGGCCGAACAGATATACAATGGATGGCTAGGGCAGTTAGCAGGCGCATCCTTCGGCACGGCAATCGAGGGCTATACCGGCGAAAATATCGAAAAAGTGTACGGAGAGGTGACCGGATATATCACTGAACCGGAGACGATGAATGATGATGTCGTTTATGAACTGATCTTCCTGGATGTTTTCGAAAAATTCGGGAGAAAAATTTCATCCAGGGAAATTGCTCTGGAATGGCTGAAGCAGATTCCCTTTGCCTGGTCTGCGGAATGGCTGGCCCTGGAAAATCTTCGCAGCGGAATCTTCCCGCCAAAATCCGGCGCATACAGGAACCCGTATTCCAACTGGATCGGGGCACAGATGCGCGGCATGGTCTGCGGGATGCTTTCTCCCGGACGGCCGCTGGAAGCTGCACGGCTGGCACATATTGATGGTGTTGTTTCCCACTCGGAAAACGGCGTGTACGGGGAAATCTTTTCTGCGGTCCTTACTTCGCTCGCTTTTGTTATGGATAATGAGAGGGAATTAATTCACGCAGCTTCCCGGTTCATCCCTGCTCGGAGCGAATACAAACATTACCTGGATTTTGTACTGGAGACTTGTACCGGGAGTGAAAATGCAGAGGAAGTCCTGCCTGTTTTTGAAAAGCGCTTCCAGGAATACAACTGGATCCATTCCTACCCGAACATGGCTGCGAATGTCACCGCGCTCTGGTACGGGGAGGGAGACATAACACGGGCTTTCTCGCTGCTTGCAAAAGCTGGGATGGATGTGGATTGCAACGGCGGTCTTGTCGGTAATGTTCTGGGTGTCATGCACGGCGTGTCGGAAAAATGGGCTGCGCCGCTGGGCGATCTCCTTGAGACATATCTGCCCGGAAAGGAAACCCTTTCCATTGAAAAACTATCTTTGCGGACTGCAGATTTGGCGGGTATGCGCGAATAATATTGTCTTTAAAAAATTGTAGTGATGGGTTGCGTTAGGCTTATATCAGGTTGTTTTTGCTTAAGCTGATAAATAATTAATAATTGCAAGGTATATTACTTTTAAAAAAGGTATTTGAGATGAAAAATGTTTTCATAATTATTGGCACCATTATATTGATTTTGGCGCTAGCTGGATTCGGGATGGTTTTCGCATTCCGCGAACTGACTAGCAGTGTTGTGAACCCCATCCGCAGTGTGGATCGTGATATCCGCACGCAGGTGGCACAGGTACTGAACCCGACCCCGACTATCATGCCCGATCCCATCACGATTGTCAACGAGATCAAACCGCTCGCCCGGCTAGAAACCATCCAGTACTCGGTTGAGAAAGTGATAACAGCTGAAACAGGGCAGGAAATTCTGGGGAAACTTTTCGGCGACAGGCTGCTTTTTATCGCCCACGGTGTGGTGATTGCGGGTGTGGACTTATCCAAATTGGAAAGCGGTGGCATCGTGATCACGGATGGGCTGGTTGAAATTGACCTGCCAGACCCGGAGATTTTCATAGCTACATTAAATAATCAGGAATCCCGAGTATATGACCGGCAGACAGGGCTTTTCAGGCAGGGAGACCCCGAACTTGAAACACTTGCGCGCCAGGCAGCCGAAGAGGAAATCTACCGCTCAGCAATTGAGGACGGAATCTTGCAGAAAGCGAATGACAATGCGGAGGTGTTCCTGGAGCGCCTGCTGGATGACCTGGGCTTTGATGAGGTGATTTTTATACCCTATGTTCCGGAGGAAATAAGCACGGCAACACCAACAACCGAGGCCACACCAACTCCCTGATTCGCGCAAGCCAGACAAGAACGCTCGTGAGAGCTTGTCAAACTTATATCCAGATCCGTGTGAAAAATTGCCGGCGGGTTTTTGTTATGCTTTTTTTACTGTGATTTTTTCTCCCGATCTGACCTGTTTGAAGGCTTCTGGATCCCCGGTAATTTTTCCGAAGACATTTACTGCGCTGGCAGCAGCAGGCTGGGCATCTGTGCTGGCCGGAGTCTGGCCGAAAAAGATGCAGAAACAGTTGCCCGCCGGCCAGTAAGCAAGGTCTCCCACCTCTACCATAACCTGCGAATTTTCTTCGGTTGTCTGTACGGGAATTTCAAAATAGACTTCATCTCCCCATGTGCGGGTTTTTGATTCAATTGGGAGAACGTCAATAATCTGCCCTGCGGTTACTGGATTTTTTTCCTCGCTGATTTCTGCATCAATCCAGCCGGTGCTGTCAGTATGGATTCGTATCCTCGTTGCCATATTTTTCCTCCGTGTTTTACACAAGTTTAACAGACATGGGTGCCTTGAGAACCTAAAATGATGTGGGGTGAAACAATTAAACTGAAATTTATCAGGATAAGGGATAAAATAAGAGAGTTTGCATATGAGCGCGGTGTCGATGTGCTGGTTGCTTACGTCGGCATCGAAATTGTCCTGCGCTGAGAGATAACCAATAACCTTCAGGAATAACAGAAGGAATACAGCGGCATGTCATTCTGGTCAGTATTTGCAGCAAGCTTCACAGCCAGTCTGGTTACGGGTTTTGGGATCTATGTAATTTATAAATTTGCGGACTGGGGGGAGCGGAATGCGATCTATTTCATGAGTTTTGCCGGGGGTGTGCTTATTTCCGTATCGGTCATCCACATCGCCCCCGAATCCCTCGAATTCAGCGAAACCTCGCCTTTCTACTTCTTGGCAGGATATTTCGGGTTATTCCTTACCAACCAGTTTTTCCAGACCTTTTTTTGCCCGGGTGGGAACTGCGGCGAAAGCAAGGGGTGGATATCCGTGCTTGGCATCGGTTTTCATTCGTTTGTGGATGGCGTCATATACGCAATAACTTTCAATGTGAGCATTTTCACCGGTATACTCGCTGCAATCGGCATGGTGCTGCATGAATTCCCGGAAGGAATCGTCAGCTTCCTGTTATTAAAGCGTATGGGTATAGATGAAAAGAAAAGCAGCCTGATCGCGCTTCTCACTGCTGGGCTTTCCACACCTTTGGGCACGCTGGTCAGCTTCTTCTTCATTAGAAATATCGCAGGGGAAGACCTTGGCTACCTGCTGGCAACAGCAGGCGGCGTGCTGCTCTATGTAGGTGCAACCCACCTGATACCGGAAGTGGAAAAGGAGAGCAAGAGGTTTTCCTTTCTCACTCTCCTCGGTGGTGTTCTTGTTGCCCTGATCATCGTATTCACAGGGCATTAATCGCTTGTTTATCCCTCAAGAAGCCCGCGAAGGTCCTCGGGCAGATTGCCCAGAACTTCTTCTCTCTCGCCTTCTGCCATAGCATCCGTAAGGATGGAAAACACACCTGCGATGATCTCTTCCAAGCTGCGCTCTGTCGAGAAAATAAATTCCTCGCGGATGTTCTGTACGAATTCTTCCCTTGATATCTTATCGGGAAGAATCTCGCCGCTCCAGCTCTCGAAAAAGACGCCCCGAACCAGCATAGGAAGCTGTGTGCTGAAGTTCGCTATCTGCTTGATAGGCAGGCGGTCCCGCAGGTTGTGCAGCAGCGCCCGCAGGATGGTGTAGGACTGGTTGCGCCTGTCCTCCCATCCGAATTCCTTCTCAATCTTCCCCAGCATTTCATTTGTCAGCTGGACCGTCTTGTCAAATGTTTCAAAACCCGTGGTCATTTTTTTCCTTTCGATATTCTGTATTGTCTGTGAAAGCAGAAATTACGGTTTCTTTTTCTTCTTATTCCATTTTTCCATGATGTCCAGGACTTCCTCATCCTGCAAATCGTGCCAGTTCTGTTATACCTGTGTAACCGCGCGGAAGAAGGGTGACGTTTCAAGGACGATCACTTCATCCACAATCCTAGCAATTTCCTCTTTTGTCTATTCGCTGCTGATGGGAACGGCCACAACGATTTTTGATGCCCCGAGATTTTTACATGCCTTTATGGATGCGCGCATGGTTGAACCGGTGGCGATGTCGTTATCCACTAGGATGACCTTCCTTCCTTCTATTTCCGGGAGCGGGTCACCGCCACGGAGCTCATCAATCCGACGCTCTACTTCCTCCTTCTGCTGCGCCATGATCTTCTGGCGTTCGGGAGCCGGAACCTGGTCTGACATAAAACCCATCTTCACCTGGTTGCCGTCCTCGGCAATCGCCCCCCATCCCGCTTACGGGTTGGTTGGCATGGGCAGTTTCCGAGTAACGATCAATGAAAACTCCGCATCCAGGAAGCTGGCAACCTTATAGCCGACTTCCATGCCCCCCGCGGAATTGCCAGAAGAATCACATCCTCTCCCCGGTATTTTTCTAGTGCTACAGCGAGCTGCTTGCCGGCGTCCGTGCGGTCAACAAAACTCATATTTTCCCCTTTCTGTTGAATTCAAAATCAAACACAGGGATTTAGAATCCCAGTTTAATGAAATAGCATGAAAAAAGAATACTAATAATTAATTTTTTAGGAATATCTCCGTCTTCGGCTGTATGCACCCCCGCCGTAAAGGCTCAGATCAATCAGGATGCCCAAGCCCAGCCAGAGCCAGTCCAGCCCGAAAATGCCGCCGGGAAACACCAGTGTATAGATAAGGGTGGTAGAGGGCAGGAAGAGCGTCCCGGCAATCAGAATGAGCGTATTCGGAAACGTCTCCGTAAACCTGGCCGGATTCAACAGCCACCAAACCAGGATCGCACCCCGGGGCCCAACAAATAAAAGTGCACTCAGTACACAACACATCGTCTCCTCCGTTTAAGAATATATTTTATTGAATTCCCAATAAAAATCCGCTTTCAAGATTTGATTATAGAATTTGAATACAGAATGGAATATATAAAATGCATTAAAAACATCGCGAGCTTTTTTATATTTGGTAATATAGATTCAGTATGTGGAGGAATTAATGACGCCTGAAATTGCCTGGACGATCGCCGTGGTCATTATCACGCTATTTCTTTTCTCTGTTGAAAAGATCCGTCCGGATATCATTGCCCTGGGGGTCATTTCGGTGCTGGTGCTGATGGGCCTGCTGCCGATTGACAGGGCATTTGACGGTTTTGGCAGCGATACATTCATCGTTATCCTGGGCCTGCTGATCCTGACGGCCGCACTGGAAAATACAGGTGTGGTGGACATCATCGGTAACTTTTTCCTTAATTTTGCCAACCGGGGTACCTTCCAGTTGGTTGTGGTAATGATGGTTACGATAGGAATTATGAGCTCTTTCATGAGCAACACGGCTTCCACGGCTTTTTTCCTGCCGGTTGTGATTGGCCTGGCACGCCAGGTGGATGCCAGCCGGTCACGGCTTCTGATGCCCCTGGCTTTTGCCAGCATCCTTTCCAGTTCGGTGACGCTGGTTTCCACCTCCACCAACATTGTCGTCAGCGGGCTCATCACAGACCTGGGCTTGGAGCCGATCAGTATGTTCGAATTGACGCCGGTGGGTATTGTCATCCTTGTGGTGGGGCTGGCATATATGGCAACAATCGGCAACTGGCTGGTGCCTGACCGCCCGTACGATGAGACATTTTCGGCGGAGACCAGCGTGCAGAACTACCTGACAGAACTGCTGGTGGACGGCGATTCGCCTTTCTGCGGGAAGACACTGGCGGAGGCAAAACTAGGGGAGGATTACGATATAACGGTGCTTCGCATTGTGAAGGGGAACCGGCGCACGCTCGCGCCGAGCGCGGACCAGGTGCTGGATGAGGGTGATCTGCTGCTGGTTGAAGGTGACCGTAATGAACTGCTCGATATTGAAGATGAAACCGGCCTGGTGCTGAAACCGCGCCAGGAAGTGGAAGAAGATGAATTCCAGTCCGAGGCAGTTGGCTTGTTCGAGGTCATCCTGCTGCCCCGCTCGCCGCTCATCAACCGGACATTAAAAGGAATGAATTTCCGCCAGCGGTACGGCCTACAGGTGCTGGGCATCAACCGCAATGGCCAGACCATACGTTCCAAGCTTAGCGGGATCCGGCTACAGGTGGGTGACCAGCTGCTGATTCATGGCGGCAGATCCGGCGTGATGGGGCTTGAGCGCAGCAACATCTTCCGGGTTTTGCATGACCTGGGAGAAACGAGAAAAGATAAGTTGAAAATAGCAGGTTCAATTGGGGTGTTTGGCGGGGTGCTCACCCTGGCCAGCATAAACGTCATTCCCCTGCCGATTTCAGTGCTGATCGGGATGATACTGGTTTTTGCGCTCAGGCTGATTTCACCGGAGGAAGCCTACCAGTCTGTGGACTGGCGCGTGCTGCTGCTGATCGGCAGCATGCTGGCACTGGGCGCTGCCATCGAACACACGGGAACTGCCATTTACCTGTCCCGCCTGATCGTCAGCGCGACCAGCCAGCTCAGCCCGCGGTGGTTGCTAGGAGGATTCTTCCTGCTGACGATGCTGCTCTCCCAGCCGATGTCCAACCAGGCCGCTTCAGCGGTGGTCATCCCCATCGCGGTGCAGACCGCGCAGAGCCTGGGGCTCAACCCGCGCACTTTCGCCATGATGATCGCAGTAGGAGCCAGCACATCTTTTTTGACGCCGCTTGAGCCAGCCTGCATGATGGTGTACGGGCCCGGCAACTACCGTTTTGCCGATTTTCTGAAAGTTGGCTCCATATTATCCATCATCATCTTCATTATTGCGTTGGTAATGGTGCCGGTTCTTTGGCCGTTCTCACCATTGTTCTAAACTTGCTTTTCCTGTCAGTGGATAAAAATTTAACAACAATCCGAACTGGTTGTTGAAGAAACAATCAGGTTTTTGCTGTAAAGGAATTTTTACTCTACCAGGAACGTAACTTTCATCAAAACACGGTATTCATTGAAGGAACCGTCCTTGTTGAGGATGACCTCCTGTTCGCTTATCCAAGCAGATTGGATGTTCTTGATGGTCTTGCTCGTCCTGGCGAGACCGTCTTTGATGGCATCCTCAAAACTCTTTGGGGATGATGCTTTTACTTCGATGATCTTTGCTACAGACATTGATTGCTCCTTTTTCTTTAAGTATAGTAAGTGCACCGGGCAGATATCCTCTGAAATTTATAAATATTTTCTCGATTTGCTATTTCTAGGCACATATTTTCTTTTGTAAATAAAGGTTTTGTGATCGGTAAATTGGTTAAATCCACGAAAAAAATAATCTTTGGGAGTAATTATTGGCTTCTAATGGAAAAAGGATTATCCCTTCTGTAAAACCACAAAATGAAATAGATCCAATAGGTTGATTCCATTGGTAGGGATGGGAAAATATGTTTGAGCACGAGTAGCTTCCGCGTTCAAGTATCTATTTCAAAGGAAAACGTATCTCGGTCAGCGGCACCACGTCCGGACTCTCATTGGGATCATTTAGATAGTATTCATAAGCGATTCCCGTGGGTTCCTCGCCGTTCTCCTCCGCCCATCCAGTCAGCGCGTCGTAGGCGGGCTGGACGCTGTCATAAGCGCCTTCATGTATGGTGCTGATGAACCTGCCGCCGGGAATCATGCCTGACTCTACCTCGCCCCTCGCTTCAATCTGCCGGGAAACAGGGAAGCCCGCTTCCACATCGAGCGCGGTCATATCCAGGTTGTAATATGCGCCGAAAGGCATACCGGCAGGCTGCTCGCCGAGTTCTCCCAGGTATGCCATAATCCCGCCATAGGCCTTTCCAAAGAATCCGGGCAGCTTTTCCACCGGTGTGGTGGTGCGCATGACCAGTGTGGGTTGGTCCGGCAGTTCAAGAATCTTAATTTCGTAAACCATCGTTCCTCCTGAATTAGAAAATATGTTCTAATTATATATGTAATTATTTCGTTGTCAAGAGGTATTATCGATTTTTGCATACCATTTATTTATTGGCCCCCAGCTGTTGTCTAGGTGTCTTAGCCAGACGGATCATTTCAGTTTTCTGTTCCCGATAAATGGGACAGGTACTAAAGAAATAGTTTTATTCGTTTTCTGTTTAACAAAAGCGATATTCATATATCAATTTTTGTTTGATTGTAGAAAGGGAGAATAATTTATAATCAAATCCTGAAAAAATTTATGATTACTAAAAATAATTTCATCCTGCATGTTGCAGCAATACTCGTATTTTTATCCGGATCCTGTGCACGGGGGAGTGTTCATAATGCAACATCCCTGGTTGAGCAATCAGTTTCACTGGAAACCGTGGAATTCAATACAGACGGATCAGAAGTCTCCGAAACCGCAGCCTCTGAAGCGGCAACGCCCACCCCTGCTGACCCATGTGCCGGGGCTGCAGAACCCCAGGAACCGCTTCCTGTTTTTCAATCCCAAATAAACGGTGTGCCGTTCTGGAGATATGAAGAGGACCAATGCGCCTACCTGGAGAACCTGGTGGATGAACAGAACAGCGCTCCCGGGACGGTTGTTATGCCTATCATGCTGCATTCCATTTCCGACAATTGTGAACGCACTATAGATGGCAGCTGTGTAACTGATGAAGAATTCTACAATCTCATGGACCGCCTGATTGAAAATGATTTCCAGGCGATCTCCACCAAGCAGTTCATCGGCTTTCTTTATGAAAATGAACCCATCCCTTACCGCTCTGTCCTGCTGATCGCGGATGACAGGCGCAACGGCATCTATTTTG
>Ga0272441_10015659_pt1 | contig 10589 bp, 11 predicted proteins | sample SSMProp6N_FD_193582 | JGI IMG/M metagenome (GOLD analysis project Ga0272441, IMG submission 193582) | Marine sediment archaeal communities from Little Sippewissett salt marsh, Falmouth, MA, United States - SSM-Prop-6N | ecosystem: Environmental > Aquatic > Marine > Wetlands > Sediment ...
ACATGTAGATCCAGTAACACCTGCACCCGTAACACCAGTAGATCCTGTAATACCAACATCACCTGTTGATCCAGTAACACCTGTATTTCCCGTTGATCCAGTTACACCTGTTGATCCTGTAACACCTGTATTTCCTGTTGATCCAGTAACACCTGTATTTCCCGTTGATCCAGTTACACCTGTTGATCCTGTAATACCAACATCACCTGTTGATCCAGTAACACCTGTAGATCCAGTAACACCATTACCTGTTGATCCAGTTGCTCCTTGTAATCCAGTTGATCCAGTATGTCCAGTTGAACCTGTCTGACCTGTGTATCCTACTGGTCCAGGTTGTCTTGTATCAACACAAATTCTTGTATAGTTAATATAAAGATTATCGGTTTCTCCTGTTCCTACAGCATTAGAAAGTTTTAATCTAAGATAAATTATCTTAGAAGTATTTATATACTTTGTTATATCTGATAATGATGAAAAATATACTCTTGATAATTCTTCTACTGCTGAAGAATTTTTTGAACCTGTTTCAATTATTTCCCAAACACTAGAACTGTCATTCCATATTTCAAATTGAGCACTAGGTTTGTTTATCTCTGAAGCATTACTTGCTGATCTTGTAAAAGCTGTTAAAGCTAAAACGTTTACATCATTTTCATTATTTACTAAATCACTGATATTATATTCATAAAGAATAAATATTCCATCTCCATTATTATTTTCTGAAAAATTATTTTCAACATCATCATATAAATATTCAGCAGAATAATTAGGGTTAGAATATTCAGTAGTTCCTCCATCAGAAATAAATGATGAGGGACTTAGAATATCTATCGTGCTAAAAACACCTTTATTGATTCTAGCTTTATGTGGAGATCCTGGAACTGTTATTCCATTAAGATCATAACATCTTAATTCTCCATTAATAGGACCTGTTGCTCCTGTAACACCTGTCGCTCCTGTTTCACCTGCACCAGTATTTCCAGTAACACCAGTGTTCCCTGTAACACCTGTTTCACCTGCACCAGTAACACCAGTTGATCCAGTAACACCTGTAGCTCCTGTTTCACCTGCACCAGTATTTCCAGTAACACCAGTTGATCCCGTAACACCTGTATTTCCCGTTGATCCAGTAACACCAGTAGATCCTGTATATCCTGCACCAGTATTTCCAGTAACACCTGTATTTCCCGTTGATCCAGTAACACCAGTAGATCCTGTATATCCTGCACCAGTATTTCCAGTAACACCTGTTAAACCAGTAGTACCTGTAAACCCAGTAACACCTGTTGATCCAGTTTCTCCTGCTCCGGTAGATCCTGTAACACCCGTTAATCCAGTTGCACCAGTAACTCCAGTTGAACCTGTTACACCAGCACCAGTAACTCCAGTATTTCCAGTTGATCCTGTAAAACCAGTAACTCCGGTATCACCAGTCTCTCCTGCACCTGTAACTCCTGTGTTACCAGTAACACCAGTAACTCCTGTGGCTCCTTCTCCAGTCGATCCAGTATTTCCTGTATATCCTCCTGCTGGACCTGGAAGACCCGTTGGACCAACAGGTCCAGTTTCTCCTGCACCTGTTTCACCAGACATTCCTGTTAAACCAGTTTGTCCTGTTGAACCTGTAACTCCTGTATTTCCAGTGTTTCCGAAACCAGTAACTCCTGTATTTCCAGTGTTTCCGAAACCAGTAACTCCAGTAGATCCTGTATTTCCGAAACCAGTTAAACCTGTATTTCCTGATAATCCAGTGTTACCTGTAGGTCCTACAGGTCCACCAGAAGGTCCAGTTGCACCTGTTGCTCCAGTACCTCCTATAGGACCTCCTGAAGGTCCAGTAGCACCAACATCACCAGTTGCACCTGTTGATCCAGTAACTCCTGCTCCAGTTATACCTGTATTTCCTGTTAATCCTGTAGATCCAGTTTCTCCTGTATAACCTGTTTCCCCTGCTCCGGTTTCTCCAGACATACCTGTCAAACCAGTTGCTCCAGTTTCACCTTGTGATCCAGTAACACCAACATCACCTGTTGATCCAGTAACACCAATACCAGTTGAACCTGTTAATCCAGTTTTTCCTATTTCACCTTGAGATCCAGTAACACCTGTTGCTCCAGTAACACCAACATCACCAGTATTTCCTGTAACTCCAGTATTACCTGTGGCTCCTGTTTCACCTGTTGGAGCACCTGCTGGACCTGTAGCTCCAGTGGCTCCATCTATACCTATTCCAGTTTCTCCTGTATATCCTGTAACACCTGTTGCTCCTGTAGGAGCACCTGCTGGTCCAGTAGCACCAACATCACCAGTGTTTCCAGTTTCTCCTTGAGCACCTGTTATTGTTGCACCTTGAGGTCCAGTATTTCCTGTAATACCAACATCACCTTTTTCACCTGTTGCTCCTGTTGATCCAGTAAAACCTGTTACACCAGTTGTTCCAGTAAAACCTGTTACACCTGTTGATCCAGTAACACCTGTGGCACCAGTTTCTCCTGCACCTGTAGATCCAGTAACACCTGTTGATCCTGTTATTCCTGTTGATCCAGTAACTCCTGTGAACCCTGTTGATCCAGTAACTCCTGTTAAACCAGTGAATCCAGTTGATCCAGTTTCACCTGTTCCCCCTGTAACACCAACATCACCAGTAGCTCCTGTAACACCTGTTAATCCGGTATATCCTGTAACACCTGTTAAACCAGTACTTCCAGTTTCTCCAGTTGCACCTGTTTCTCCAGCTCCAGTAACACCTGTTGCTCCAGTGAATCCAGTTGATCCAGTATTTCCAGTTCCTCCTGTATTACCTTGAGCACCAACATCTCCTTTTTCTCCAGTAACACCAGTTGAACCCGTTTGTCCATAACCAGTCTGACCAGTATTACCTTGAGGTCCAACATCACCTTTTTCTCCAGTAACACCAGTTGAACCAGTAACACCAGTTGAGCCTGTTTCTCCTGCACCTGTTTGACCTGTTACACCAGTAACACCTGTCATTCCAGTAACACCAGTTGATCCTGTTTCTCCTGCTCCAGTTGCACCTGTTACACCAGTAACTCCAGTTGATCCTGTTATTCCAGTTCCACCTGTTTCTCCTGCACCAGTTGCACCAGTTGTTCCTGTAAAACCTAATGCACCAGTCGATCCAGTATTTCCAGTTTGACCATATCCTGTATATCCAGTATTACCTTGAGCACCAACATCACCTGTCTGTCCAGTTGATCCTGTAACACCTGTTACTCCAGCTAAACCTATTCCAGTGTTACCTTGAGCACCAACATCACCTTTTTCACCTGTTGCTCCTGTTGATCCAGTAAAACCTGTTACACCTGTTGCACCCGTTTCACCTGCTCCAGTATAACCAGTAGATCCAGTTGATCCAGTAACACCTGTGGCACCAGTTTCTCCTGCACCTGTAGATCCAGTAACACCAGTATTTCCAGTAAAACCAGTATCACCAACATCACCTGTCGCCCCAGTAGCTCCTGTTTCTCCTGCACCAGTTGCTCCAGTAACACCTGTTACTCCAGTAGCTCCGGTAACACCAGTTGAGCCTGTAACACCAACATCACCTGTTGATCCTACTTCTCCAGTATCACCTTTTTCTCCAGTTGCACCTGTTGCTCCGGTAGATCCTGTATAACCATAACCAGTTTGACCAGTAATACCTTGAGCACCAACATCACCTTTTTCTCCAGTAACACCAGTTGAACCAGTAACACCAATATCACCAGTTTTTCCTGTAATACCTTGTGCTCCAACATCACCTGTTGCACCTTTAGAACCTGTTGATCCAGTTGCTCCAGTATATCCAGAATCTCCAGTATATCCAGTGTTACCTTGAGCACCAACATCACCTGTATTTCCTGTAACACCCGTTGCACCAGTTTCACCTGCACCTGTTTGACCTGTAACACCTGTTACACCAGTAGATCCAGTCATTCCTGTTGATCCGGTCATTCCGGTAACACCAGTAGATCCTGTTACACCTGTTGATCCAGTATACCCAGTTAAACCTGTTACTCCAGTTGATCCTGTATCACCAACATCACCCTTTTCTCCAGTAGTTCCTGTAGGAGCACCTGCTGGTCCAGTAGCACCAACATCACCTGTCTGACCTGTTGCTCCAGTTGCACCAGTTTCACCTGCACCAGTTTCACCTGTAACACCTGTTACACCAGTTGATCCGGTTAAACCAGTTTGTCCTTTTGGACCTGGACATCCAATAGGTCCAGTTTCACCAGTTGCACCAGTTACTCCTGCTCCCGTGATACCTGTTTGACCATCTGCTCCTTGTATTCCAGGTTCACCTGTTTCACCTATTGTTACTCTTCCAGATCCAGATTTATATGTATTATTTGTTGTTTGATATCCAGGAATTCTAGGTATATGTCTAATTCTTATTTTTGCTCTACCAGCTTCTATTGTTTTAGATTCTACTATATAATAGTTAAAATATTCTTCTTCATCTGAATCTGTAAATCTTATGAACTTACCTGGAGATAATTGAGCATAAAAATCTTCTATTTTAGGATTTGATCCTTCCCAATCATGGGACATATCAAAATACATATATGTTGCTAAAGAAGGATTAGCATTATTTAATCCTATTTCTCCATCACCAACATTTCCTGGAAGTGGGCTTTCTTCAAAATCAAAAGTTAAACAAGGAACATAACTAAGTCCTGACGCACCTGTTGCTCCTGTTGGTGCTCCGGCAGGACCAGTTGCTCCTTCAGATCCTGTAGATCCAGTTGCTCCGTTTAATCCTGCTGACCCTGTTGCTCCAGTAGCTCCTCCTTCACCCTTTTCTAATTTTTTTATATTTAGAGTAATATCAGGTTTAATAATATGATTACCACCTGTTTTTTTCGATTGAAGAGTTATAAAACTTCCAGCAGTCAAGTTATATGCTATTGCTGATAAACCAACATCATCTGAATCATTAGAATCTTCTAACCATCTACCTCCTCCAGGAATATCAGAGCTGTTAACTCTTAGCTTTGAATCTACTCTACCGTCACCACTTGAAAATACAGTGTAATTACACTGTATTTCATAATCACCGTCTTCCTTAACATATATTCTATGTTTATTTGAGGTATCCCATTCTATAACATTAATATCACTTTGACCATCTAATACATCAAAGACAATATCTTGATAGATATCCCCTAAAACGGTATCTAATGTTTTTCTAACTTGAACTGACGCAATTGTAGTCATATAAAATCCTAAGATTTAGTTTTTCTTATTTTAAATTTTTTAAGCTCGCTATTATTTTTTTCGCTTGATCTAAATATTTTCCATTATGAACAGAAGCCAGCTTATTAGCAAAAGCTTTAATTTGATTTATTTTTGATGAATCTATTTCTATCTCTTCATCAAAATATTCGTTTTCTTCATCCTCATCATCAACATCATCGATATTATCAATTTCTTCGCTCATTCTATCCATCATGTTTTCTCCTTCCATTTCCTCATCTTCCTCATCATCGGAAGACTTGATTAAGGATTTAACGGCATACATGATTTCCTTAGCAGATTTTTTATCACCTGTATCATTTAAATCTTTTGCTAGACCTATCATTCCAAAAGATATATGTTCAAGAACATCAGCCTCAACATCAATACTACCATTCTTCTTAATAGTTTTTCTTATTTTTGGAATTGTTATTGTTTGTATATCTTTAAGTAGTGCTGCTTTCCATTTGTTTATATGTTTCTTTGCTTCGGATACACCTTTTGTTCCATGCAAATCATGTATCTTTTTCATTAAATACTCTTCAATAAGTGAAAGCTGATGTTTAATTGTCTTTTCAACACTTTCAGACATATGTTTTACAACTTCCTTTCCTATTTCTTCAAAGGACTCTGCCATATGACCAAGACGATTTTTCATTGCATCACTTAATTCACCACCCTTGGTTTCTTCCTTTATAATCTGCACTTTCTTTACAGGTTTTTCCTTTTTAACTTTAACCTTTTCTTTTTGTGCTGTTAACATATATACTCCTTGTTGTTTTAATCTCTATATTTAAAAGGTAGTTCTATCGCTTTTGCTATTCTATTAAAATCTTTTGTATGAGAATTTCCTCTTGTCTTCCCAATAAAAGCATGAATCAATTCATGCTTAGCTATAATATCTATATAATGTTCATTATTCTTAACTTTTGGATCAATCGCCATTATACCAGTATTATGATTATAACTTGCTATTGATCCTGGACGAAGATTCCATTTACAAAGTGTGACAGTAGTCTTTTTAGGTACGATTGTTTTTATGTTAAGATCTTTTGAAACTTTGCTTATCTGATTTTTAAAAGATGGTATCCTTTTTTCAAGATAATATATAGCTTTTAACCTTGAAGCCATATCATTAATAACATCATTACTTGCATTAAGATGGTTTGCTGTTTTCATTGCAAGTAACATTGATCTTATCCATGTATTATCTTTTCCTTTCTTTTTAATAAGATCAAAACATTTCTTTTCAATATTATCCCAGTTGTAAGAGGATATAACAATATCACCTTTAATAATATTAAAGTTTATTTTACTGTTTATTAATTTCCTTATTAGTTTATCCATCTACAAGTTTTTTATTTGCACCTTTTCTAATTGCTAATTTTTTTATCTTCTCAGTAGGATTAATAATATGTCTTATTGCAATAGGATTTATGTTAATAGCATACCTCTGAATATCTTCTGGAGGATTTGTTATAAATCTTATTGTACTTACATCTCTATTAAGTGCTACTTTTAAATATTTTTTTGGAATTTTGTTTCCCAGGTTATGAAAAACATTTTTTAAGAAATTAGGGTTTTTTCTAAGAAGATTTATAATATCTCTTGCATTATTATAATTTACTGTTTTTCTTGGAGGAACAATTATAGCTTTATCTAAAGATGTATGTCTTATCTTTTCCTTTGATAATGCTATTGACAGTTTGTTAAGAAAAGAAGATGTTGATTTCTTTTTACCACCCATCTTTTTATATATAGTTACAACTGATGGCCAATAAGCAGAATCACTTTTTTTATATGATTTTGATGCTGCCCTCTTTGCTTTCTTCCAGATGTTTTCATCTGCTACCCATGACACAGGCATGAATATCTCCTTTATTTAAGGATATAGTTTCTCTCTATTAAATAATCTAAAAACGAGCGATTTTTTGGAAATCAGCGTATAAATGCCGATTTTTAGAGGATAGATACTATTGGAATGTATCTTAAGGTTGTATATTATCTTGTATATTTTTCTTTTTTGCTTTTATCATTTCTATCTCATATTTTTCAATATAAGAATTATCTTTGTTGTAATACCAGACAACAATCAAGAACAAAACCAAAATAAAAACTATTGATATTATAGATTTCTTAGTCATAAGTTTATCAAACATATTAACCTCGATTGTTGTCTGGTGATATTATTTTATTATTATTTTATTTCCTTTAAACGTATGACTAACACCAGATTTTATAAGTTTTTCTGATATTTTCATAATAGGATTTACTTTTGAATTAAAACTTCCTGTAACAGGTTGTGACGTTGCTGGAAAAAAGTTAGAACGTACAATCTTACATGCCTCTTCAAGACAATCAACTACATTCTTTTCTTCATTTACTGAAAGTATTTTAGCAGTATTTACTGTCTCATAAACATGAGCACCTGTAAATTTCTGAGAAAGTTTGATAATACTATCATCAACATTATGACCAATAAGTTTAAAGTACATAGATTTTAAGTGCTTATCTGAAGGAAGACCTACTTCAATTCTTCTATCAAATCTACAAGGTCTGTTAGCAAGAGCTTCATCAAGCATTTCGAGTCTGTTTGTAGTAGCCATAGTAACAAGTTGATTATGATTTTTTCTCATACCATCCATGTTGGTAAGAAGGTCATTTAGCATTGAATTAGAAGCTATTCTGTCTCTGGTTGTACCCATTGCATCAATATCTTCAAATGCAAATAACGTTGATCCAAGGTAATCTAATATATCAAATACAGATGATATAGAAGCATATTTAAAGGATTCTGCTGTAACATATAATCTACTTACCCTCTTACCTTCCATCTCATTAAACAGGGCTTTGATAATAGATGTTTTACCTGTTCCAGGAGGACCATGAAGAACCAATCCACGTTTGTTTACACCAGCATTCATCAACTTTTTATTGTTGAGGAAGTTTAATGTATTCATTTTGATATCTTTTTTGGTCTGAGCACTTAAAACAATATCATCCCAACTTACAGCCGGAATCTCTTTAATCTGAAGTCCACCATCTTCTGAATACAGACATTTTCCAATGTACTGATTTTCAGTTCTCATTCTACGGTTAAGATCATCAATCCAGGCTTTTGCTTGATCTCTTTTAGGAGTGTAACAAAAAACTCTGAATCCACGATAATCAACAAATGCTTTTACAATTTTATTTTTATAAAAAGCTAGGAGGTTATTCATTACAGGTTTTGTTTTACCAACATCAACTTGAACATCATTCAATCCTACTTTACTTGACATTGATCCATCTGTAGCAATAATAGGAGGATGTCTTCTTATAAGGTTTGTCAGTACATACTGAGCCATAGGCTGAAGAAGACCACTATATGTAGCTCCAACTTCAGTTAAACCGTTTTGATATTTTCTTATTTTTGGTACACCATTTTTTACCTTATCATCACTAGCAGTCACAGTAGCTATCTGTGATCTGGTTTTTAAGTATGTTTTATGAAACTTATTCATGTTATCTCCTGTTATTTAAAAATTTCTTTAATTTTCTCATCAACTTTTTTCATAAAATCTTTATCATCAATATTTTTGGGCTTTGGTCCGAGTTTAAGTTTATTTGCAAAGTAATCAACTGCCCACAGCATTTTTTGCTTGTCTTTTATATTCCCTAACCATGTTTGCATCTTACTTATTTTTTTAAGTACGGAAGGAACTTTACCAGTGACTTTGTGGTAATATACTCTAGCTAAATCTTTTCTTCCGGCTTCTATCAATGTCTTTTGTATAGCATCCATTATTCACCTCAATTTGTTAAATCGTTTCTTATCACTCCAGCCCATCTTCTATTGTAGTTTACATGAAATCCTGCTGAACCTACTGAGTTTCTAAACTTAAAATTAACTTCCCAGTATGTATCTGGATGATGTCTACTTTCTGGATTAACAATATTTAGCATTTTAGCTTTAAAAACAGGTTTGTTTAACGCTTCAACAATCTCTAACCTTCCGGTGTTTCTAAGAAATACGTTAAATTTTGATCCTTTACTGACAGAAGTAACTGCTTTGGGAGTAACTAATAAAATATCATCGATTATATGATGATCAACATTATTCTTTTTTAATTCTGCTGATAATATATTTAACATTTTATCCTCTTAACAGTAATTCAAAAATATCTTTAATAGTTATATAACTTACTCTTTCAACTACATTTTCACAAACGTCACATTTAATCTTTACTCCATCACCACCGAAAATAGTTCTCTGTTTTAGTTTGTATTTTTCTTGACAATCTGTGCAGTACTTAACTTTTTCTATACTAACTTTCTTTAACATCTACTCTTTTTCTAATTCTTTGAATCCTGTATTATCAACATACAGATATTTATTACCAATCTGAATAACATCTCCAACACTCATACTTGTATGACCTGTTCCTGCATTCTTAAGAAGTTGGTTTGATCTCATATAATCATCTCCCCACCCAATATTAAACATTTCAAATATTTTATTTGGGTTTTTTTCTTTTATGGAACCGAGATAAACATGAGTATTCTTTAAAGCCCTGTACAGACCTTTATAGTATTTCTTTTAATTTACTTTTTGCTTTAGACTTGATCTTTTTAATTATTTTTGGAATATCTTTTTCTGATTTAAATGGAACATCTTTATCCATCCATGCATGTGAGTGTTTGTCAGTATCAAAGTCTACGATACCTCCTTCAATATCAACCGTTTGGTTTTTTGCCTCCCAATAAACTGTTAAGTAATTATCCTTATTATTTTCACCTTTTCGTTTCCAATAAAAACCAAGAGTCATTCTTTTATTATCCAATGTGTTTTGATTCCTATCAGGTTTTGTTGGAATTTTTAATTTCAAAATTTGATTTTTTAATTTCAACGCCATTGGATTTGGTGTAGATTTGGATTGTACTAAGATCTTGTTACTTTTAATAACATGATTAACTCCTGCTTTAACTAAAGCTCCACTTAATTTTATTAGATTCATAATATTCTCCTCCCTAACAAACAAAAGCCCTGTTAACGAACAGAGCATCTTTGTTATTAGTAATTAAAATTATCTTTGATTCTTTTTGATTCACTTCTCTTAATAATTCTTTTGATGTTGTTATTAGGTTCATTTTATTTTCCTAAATCACAGCAGAAAATATTACAACCACCATAACCACCACTATGAGATCCACAACATGTCCATGTATATTTTCCATCAGCACACGCATAATGTCCACCTAAAGGAGGTCCACAACACACCGAGTATGCATTTAGAACAAAAAATAATGTAAGCATACCTGTTAATAAAAATAATTTTTTCATTTTAACCTCCAATTAAGATGGTGCCCAT
>Ga0272441_10015661_pt1 | contig 10589 bp, 11 predicted proteins | sample SSMProp6N_FD_193582 | JGI IMG/M metagenome (GOLD analysis project Ga0272441, IMG submission 193582) | Marine sediment archaeal communities from Little Sippewissett salt marsh, Falmouth, MA, United States - SSM-Prop-6N | ecosystem: Environmental > Aquatic > Marine > Wetlands > Sediment ...
CAAAGTCCTTGTCTTTCATCAGGGAGGCCTTGATATCATTAATTTTTTTCTCCATGAGCCTGATCCTGTCTTTTTCCTCTTTTATCCGAATGGCGATCTTTTCCTGGTAGGCGGTTGTCTGCTCATAATTGCGCTTTGCCTCTGAAAAGGAGAGGTCCTGCAGGGCAATATCGCCCAGGTATTCATGGGACCTTGATCGCCTGAAAATGTCCCCGGCAGGGAGGATTTCAAGCGCGCGCTTAAAGGATTTCACAGCGAGCCCGTGGTTGCCTGTTCTGCTGTAGGCGACCCATCCGAGCGCGAAATGCATGGGGCCGTTTTCCGGGACCTTTTCCAGGTACCTCTGGTAGTACTTTTCAGTTTCAATGTACCTGCCAGTATCTTCATACAGGTTGCCGATCATGAGCAGGACTTCAGGCTTTACATTTTCACCGGTCTTTGCGGCATAGCGCTCAAGGTGAAGGATTGCCCGTTTCTTTTCACTGGTCCTGTACAGGGCCCGGCCCAGCTCAAGGGAATAGGAAACATTTTCCGGGTTAAGCGTATAAGCGGTCTCAAGGGTGTCATAATATGCTTTTTTGTCCCCGCGCGCCAGGAAGACCTGTGAAATTTCATAATATATTGTGTCGTCCCGGCCGGGCGTGAGCACCCTGTACCTGAGTGACTGGGTAAAGTGGCTCAGGGACATGTTATATTCCTTGAGCTGAAAGTGGCACCTGCCCGCGTACATGTGAAGTTTTGAGAGTTCCGGGTTGTCCTCTATAAAGAATCCTGTGGCCCTGCGTTCCTTGAAGAGGCGCATAAGGTCAATATCAGATTCCTTTCTTTTTACTGTAATGAAGTCAACAGGCACGCGTTTGTCCTTTACGCGCGTGCTGTACAGGGTATCCAGCTTTTTGTATATAAGCTTAACAGCCCCGCTGTAATCCCCCTTTTTATAGAGGGCCATGTAGTCAGGCGCCTTTTCCTGCGCCAGGGCAGGTGAGAAGAGCAGCGCTGCAGCGCACGCTGACAGGATTATTTTATGTATAGACTTTTTTTCCATTCTGTGTACAGGTATGCTGATTGTCTGTTATTTATATCGGACAGATTGCCTTCTACATGGTGTAAATATTTGCGTGTGGTAGTGAAGAGAGATGTGCAGGAGTTGTGTCCGGAACTGCTCTCCTTCTATGGCACATGTGAGTGTGGGGACATGGAGAGCTGGGGATAGACTCCAATATGGGAATGTTGTTGAAATAAAATACGGGGTGGAGGAGGATTGGGGGGAGGGGAGAATTGAGGTTGCTTCGGATAAATTTGGTTGTGGCGAAATCGAACCGCCCTTTCCGTATGAAGAACACCGCCATCAGTGGCGGCTAACGAATATTATATTTTTTGAGGAATAAATGAGTCGTAAAATACATGCAAAAAAAATTACATTATTTTTATTAGATGGCATACCTGAAGGTAGGCAGACTTGTGAATTGTCTAATTGGACAGGTAAAGCTCTTAGATTACCAAAAATTATGATAAAAGAATCATCAGATCGAAAAGAGTTATTTAATCCTGGTGTATATTTACTCTTTGGTAAAAATATTGAACAACCTGATAAAGAGATGGTGTATATCGGTGAATCAGAAGTAATTTTTGATAGACTTAAACAACATGCAAGCACAAAAGATTTCTGGAATGAAGCAGTAGTAATTTTCAGCAAGGACGAAAACCTTAATAAAGCTCATATAAAATATCTTGAATATCGTATGTATGAATTAGCTAAAAAATCTAAAAGATATATTATTGAAAATTCGCAAGAACCGACTCGATCATCTATTTCCGAAGCTGACAAAGCAGAGATGGAAGAATTTTTAGAAAATATTCAACTTCTTATTAATACCATGGGATATAAAGTATTTACTGAGCTTATAGAAGAAATTAAAGTATCAAAAATTAATAATTATTATATTAAAGCGGCACGTGGCGCAGAGGCAAAAGGTCAACCGACACAAGAAGGTTTTGTTGTATTTAAAGATTCAATAATGACATCTGAAACTGTACCTTCAATGCCTTCATGGGTTGAAAATATTCGTGAAAAATTGATTTCTGAAGAAATAGTTATTAAAGATGCCAATGATAATTTTATATTTATTTCAAATCACCTTTTTAATAGCCCATCATCTGCGGCAGCAGCGATTATGGGTAGATCTGCAAATGGTCTAAAAGAATGGAAAAATAAAGATGGAATTTTTCTTGGTGAATCTGAAATTTAATATTTTAATCAAATGGATTTATTTTTTTTTGCAGCAGCCTCAGCCTTCCATGGCTTCGGCAAATTATTGTTTCAGGGCGGTTCGACTTCGCACAACTCGGCATACGCGACTTCGGGCTTTCACCCCTTCGCCAATATTTGCCAAATTGATGTGATTATAAATTGAAAGACTTGAATAAACTTGAAAGTCTAAAATAATGAATAATGGCATGGCAAACATCGCATGTGCCGGAACGTTATCAGAAATGAGGTAAAAACATTAATAGCATATGAGGAACAAAGATAAAATCGTAACTAGTATAAAAGCATTTATATCTTTAATAAATGTAAACCTGTTCAATGAAGATTTAACTTCAATTGATTTTGAAAAAGAAATTAATTCAAATAAACAGCTCGCATCAAGTTCATCAGAAAAGAAAGAGGATTTCTTAAAGAGGTTAAAGGGAATTAATATGGAACGTGGTAGACTCTTGAGAAAAAAGCTGTGTCACTCTTTTTTTTGGATTTTCTTAGGATTGTTAATAGGTTTTTTGTTTAAACTTTTTTTCAATATCAGTAATTTGGATCAATTCACATTCTTTTTTAAAAATATAAATCCAAACAATTATTTCGGAATTTCATCAATAGTTTTGTTTTCAGTTGCAACACTAGGAAGATTAGGTTGGGAAGGTCAATCCAATGCAGGTGATACTGTATATGAACAACTTGATAAACGTATATTTTGGATATTGTATTTAATCGGTACTATTTTAGGTTCTTTGTCAATATTATGGTAAGAATTGGCCTAACTTTATAATATAGAGTGTATATGCGACGTTGAGGGTATCAGGTATTTTGTGTAAACATCCATCATCTCCCTGCTGAATCGGCCCCCTTCCTTCAAAGTGAATAGCAAATTGATTGATAGCAGCATCTCTCCTGTATCAACATATTTGACGCCCGAATTACTCCCCCTTTTCAGAAAACCCTCAAATTGTTATTGAAACATCAATAAAAATTAGTTATACTTCAGGTATAACCGGAGGTAAACAGTATGCCAGTAATCAAAACAGCGATTTCAATAGATGAAGAACTGTACGAGGAGGTAAAAGAACTATCATCCAGATTAAACATGTCAAAAAGCCGGATATTTTCTCAGGCGGTGGAGTATTTCATCGATAAAAAAAACAACCTGGAATTACTCAAGAAATTAAATGAGTTATATTCAGCAGAATTGAATAATACTGATTCTGAATATCTGCAGGCCGCGAAAAAATCATACTCCAGGATTGTTGATAAATGGTAATCAGGCAGGGTGATATATTCTGGATAGACCTTCCATCTCCGAGAAAATCCGAACCCGGCTACAGACATCCCCATGTAGTTATTCAAAATGATATATTTAACTGCAGCAATATAAATACTGTGGTTGTATGCGCGCTTACCTCAAATACCATGCGGGCTTCTTCCCCCGGCAATGTACTTCTAAAAAAGGGCGAGGCCAATCTGCCCAAGGCAAGTGTTGTAAATATTTCTCAGATAATTACTTTAAACAAATCTGAACTGGAAGAGAAGGTGGGCACCCTGTCAAAAAAGAGGACTGAAGAGATTATTAAAGGGATAAAATTACTGATTGAGCCTAAAGATATTATCTAGTCGGGCCCGTGTAGCAGATATGCGGAGGTTGTCAGATCCATCCTCTCCCCTCAATCTTTAAAGCCATAAATTTCCTCAACTGCTCAACAGAGGCCCTGTACTTCCTGTCCTTCTTTTCCAGCAGACCAAGGGCAATCAGTTCATCAATGTCCCGCGCGAGACTCCTTTCAGACAGCGCAGCATACTCTTTCACAATCCACGGCTTTAAGATGAAAATATCTTCCAGGTCCAGATAGATGTATTAGAATTTATATAACAAAAGAGATACAATAGGTATATATACCTATTGTATCGGCTTTATTCTTGACAAATAATAATAGTAGTTATATAGTAGGTATATATACCTACTATATAGGTTTTTTAAAATGGGAATAAGTGAAAGAAGTTTAAAAATTCTAAAAGATTTAATAATACAGAGCAATAAACCAGTATTTATGCAAAGTGAATTTAATAAGCTAATAAAAGAAAACTTAAGTTCTTACACATCATTAAGAGGTATTAAAGATAGCTTAATAGAAAATGGAACAATTGGCGTTAAAATATTAAGGTCTGAAGGTTATAAAGATGTGGAGAGAATAGAAGTTCCAGAACTACATCCAACGCCATATCATTATGCGGTATCTTTAAGAAAAAAAACTTATTTAACTCATGCCTCAGCATTAAATATATTAGGTCTTACACAACAAATTCCAAAAACAATTTATGTAAACAAGGAACAGTCTCCCAAAAAACATTCAACAGAGCCTTTGACTCAGGATGGCATAGACAGGGCATTTGCAAATCAGCAAAGAAAATCAAAATATATTTTTAAGGTAGGGAGCTACAATATAATATTATTATCAGGTAAAGCGACTAATAATGCTGGAGTAGAAACAGACAAAATAATAAATTTACCAAGAACATGCCTAGAAAGGACATTGATAGATATAACAGTTCGGCCAAGATATGCTGGTAATGTCTTCAATGTTTTAGAAGCATTCCAAAATTCAATAAAAGATATTAACTATGTGAAATTGCTAGAACTCCTTGAAAAATTAGATTATAGATACCCTTATCATCAATCATTGGGTTTCTATCTTGAAAAAGCAGGTGCGCCGAATAAAGAGCTACAAAAGTTCAGAGATATTGGAATTAAATTTAATTTTTACCTAGATTATTCAATGGCTTCTACTTCATTCAATCAATCATGGAGAGTTTTTCACCCAATGGGAATATAAATTTTTTGCAATTATTTCAACATAATCAAAATAGTAGTCGTATGACTCTAAATAATTTTCAACAGTATTTTCAACATCCGCCCAGGATTCTCTATGCAAAGATTTTACAGATTTTAAATCATTGAGCAGTGACATATCGACTTTTTTTGCATCAAAAACGGCCTGTATAGTATCTATATGTGCATCAAGCTTTATAGCAAAATGATCACAAATTGCCCATATATCATATAAATCACGGCCGCGGCTTCTTTTTGTTTCCTTAGATATCTGGGTATACGAATTATGCTGTTGTAACAATGCCCGAAGTTTTTCTGCAGCTAGTAATAAAGGTGGGTATACTTTAATATCTACACCTTCAAAGCTTTTATGAGTTGGTTTATCAATGTATTCAAATTTGCTAATTTCAATTGTATATTTTCGTTTCTGAGAACCTGGATCAATAATGAGAGATTGACGCTGAAGTAAATTTTTTTTATATTCCAGCTCTTCAGCCAACGAAACAGGAATTAGCTTAAATTCAGCACGGTAACCGCCCCACCATTCTTGATTTGTTTTCTTTGGTTTTTTTGTAAAAGTAAAATCAAATACAAATATATCATGAGATGAAAATGTATTCTTCAGAGTTTTCTCTATACGCTTTGAAATATCTTCAATGTTATCAAAATCATTATTTATTGAAAAATCAAGATCGAGAGAAGCACGACCACCTACTTTGTATATAAGTGAAAGAGCATTACCTCCCTTTAACACTAATAAATCATGCAATACATCATCACTAAAAAGAGCATGTAATATAAGTTTTCTTGTCTTTATGTAATTCATGAATTTTATAATAATAATAAATGATTCTTCTTCAAGTACATATATGAACGAATCAATTTAAAACTGAAACACAATAATAGTCAATATATTTCAATCACATAATCTATATTAACAAAGCATCTTTCAATACTTAGGCCATGAAAGAGAATACTTGTTGATTTGTAATATAATTAAATTGTACAGTAATAGTTATCACCTGACACACCGCGCTGCGCTTGACAATAATGCTTTATTCTTGACAAATCAGACTTATTTTAGTACCATATTAAGACCACTTAAATAACAGGGTAAAACAATGAACATCAAAGAAGACATCAGGCCAATTTCTTTTATAAAATCTCATGCAGCAGAAATCCTTAATCAGGTAAATGAGACTCACAGGCCGATTTATGTAACCCAGAACGGGGAACCGAAAGCGGTGCTTGTAGACACTGAAAGCTTCCAGAATATGAAAAATGCTTTGGGCCTGCTGAAAATAATTGCCATAGGAGAAAAAGACATAGCCGGTAAAAAATATAAATCCCAGGAAGAAGTATTTAATAATTTAGAAAATAAATTATTAGAAAAGAAAAAAGAAAATGTCTGAAAATTATTCAATAAACTGGTCTGATAATGCTGATAATGACCTGGCTGAAATAATTGAATATATAGCAGATGAAAACAGTCCGGACCAGGCTCTTAAAATTCTATATAAGATTAAGAAGAATTCAGATAAATTATATAAATTTCCGGACCGTTACAGGCATGTGCCTGAACTGCAAAAACATAATATTTTAACTTACAGAGAATTAATTGTAGAACCATGGAGGATAATATACAAAATTGATGAAGATACAGTATGGATTATCACAGTGATAGATGGCAGACGTAATGTTGAAGATATATTATTGAAAAAACTTTTGTCTGGAGATATATAAGACCTTCATAGATAGTAGTGCATAGTGATCGCATACCCCATTACAACCGCATCTCATGCCAACACCCCCACACGTATTATTTGATTGACTATTCAGCATCAATAATTATTCCTTAACTTATAGAAAGTAGAAAATACTCTATTGCCCCCGCCGCCGGAGGCAGCGGGGGTGGGATTTTCTTTTTCATGTGGATTTTTTATATTAGACAGGATCTTTATATAGAGAAGTTCCCTGAAAAATATCAAAACAGTTTTTTTATTAGGAGATATAATTATGAAAAATAGTCTAAAAAATTTTTCAATTATCTTATTTATAACTGTTTTAGCAATAACAATCTCTGTTTCCTGTTCCAATTCTGGAAATAGTAAAGAATCAGGAAGAACAGAGTCTGGGATTTTCAGCCCTCAGGGAGGTTTTTACAATTCTGCACAGAAAGTTATTATCACAACTGATCAGGGAAGTACTGTTTATTACACATTAGACGGTTCAGTTCCTACAGAATCTTCAACAGAGTACATAGGGCCTATAGAATTAAGTGAAGAGGCCGTTGTAAGAGTTTTAGTTGTTAGTGGAAACGAAAGAAAAAGATCAATGATGGCTTATGATTTTGATCTTAACTCTGATGCATATCACTATACAAGAAAAGCTTCTCCCAATTGGCAGGATCAGATTATTTATATGTGCATGATTGATAGATTTAGTAATGGTGATACCCTAAATGACTATCAGTTTGCAGGTGAACCAAACGATAAAAGTAACGAGGAAGCATATAGTGGAGGTGATCTTAGTGGGCTTGAAAGCAAACTTACACACTTAAGAAATCTCGGTGTAACTGTAATCTGTATAAATCCACCTGTAAAACATTTATGGAAAAATCAAGATGGTAATGGTGGTTATCATGGTTACTGGGCAAGTGATTTTACAAAAGTAGATCCTCATTATGGAACTATGGAAGAATATAGAAGTTTTGTTCAAGCTGCCCATGATGAGGGTATGTATGTAATCCAGGATATTGTTTTAAATCATACCGGAGATTATTTTTCGATTTCGGATGCTTATGACGGAACAAACTGGAGTCTTAACAGCGATTTAATTCCTACATCGAGACCGGAACAATTACCCTGGAGTTTAAACGATCCAACCGAATTAACAGATGATGAAGTAATCAACAGTTTTTATCATTGGACTCCGACAATTATAGATTTTAATGATGAATCTCAGCGTTTTACCTATCAAATGAGTGGTTTAGATGATATCAATACAGACAATTCTGATATTGCAAATTTATTAAGAGGATATTATAGATATTGGATTGATCAGGTTGATATTGACGGGTATAGGGTAGATTCTTTTAAATTTATAGATCCTGCTTTTTTTGAAGATTTTTGTAATTCAACAGAATCAGATAATATGGGAATAAGAACTCATGCAGAAAGTCTTGGTAAAAATAACTTTATTTTATTCGGTAAGGGATTTTATGATGATGAAAGATCTGGCGCTTCATATACTCAAAGCGACAGTGGAACAGCAAGAATGGATTCATTAATGTATTACCCTCTTAATACTGCTATCAGAAATGTTTTTGGAAAAGGGGAGTCAACAAGCAAAATAGCTGACGTATTAAATAAAAGATATACTACCGGCTATGCCAACCCGGATAAACTTGTTACATTTATTGATAATCAAGACTTGGAAAGAATGCTTGATGGGACTAGTAGCGAATGTTTTAAATCAGCTTATGCATTAATTATGTCAATCCCCGGTATTCCTCAGATTTATTACGGCGTGGAACAGGGCTTGTTAGATAATAGATCCTCTATGTTTAAAGGTGGCTTTAAAAATGACGGTGTGGTAAACACTCGCGATTATTATGATGAATCAGGTGAATATTGGTATTTTTTTAAAGATCTCATTGACTTAAGAAAGAATAATTCTGTTTTTAGATACGGTACTGCAACTGTTTTTTCATCTGAATCATCCGGCACTGGAAATATTGCAATTAAAATTGTAAATGGAAGCGGCGGAGTAGAAAATACTGCTTTATATATTGCAAATACCTCTTCGTCTGAAGTGGTTTTGGAAAATGTAGAATCCGGTTTGGATGCAGGTTCTGTTTTTACATTAAAAACACCTTCTGTAGGATCTATGCCTTCATCAATCACTCTGGCTGCAGATGGCAAGCTTACAGCTACTATCTCTGCAAAGTCATATGGAATTTATATTATGACCGGTTATAATGAGTGAATTCAGTTTAAGTTTGTTTTTATAGGAAAATCCGTTGCCAGAATGATAACGGGTAGAAACTGAAGAGAAAAAAAGCAATCATGTATTTCATATATTTTAAGAACACACTATTAAAAAGGGACTTTCAGTATGAAAAGGACCTTTATTGGGTATGATACCACAATCATGAAAGTTGTCGCCTCCATTAGTAGGAAATTATGTGATATTCACAAGGTATACTGGCCTCAATTTCAACCGAGCACGGAATTAGCATAAAAACGGATTGAAATTGAAAAACATAGTGGCTGAACTTCATTCTATGAAAAGGATAAGTGTTAAGAAGAAATTGTTTTACGATTATTGCAAAACCATGTTTTCTTTCAACAAGCGTAATCATGGCTTTCTCATCAGCATGCTTAGGCCTATATCCAAGTCTGCCGGTATTTCTGTTAATCTCTCTGGAATTAGTTGATTTATGTCTTACGATTTCTTTAGTTATTTGAGATATTGAGTATTTTGCTTTACAAAATGAATAAATCATAGTTGTCTCTTCCAGGGTTAACTGCTTATAGGTCATATTTACCTATCTTGATTTTTGTTGTTATTTTCAAAGGAAGAGTTATCCTGTCGGCAGTCAACCCTTCTTTAACAAGAAAGGGTTGCACTTGTTACTTGAATCCAAGATTCCTTAACTTATAGAAATTAGAAAATACTATATAGCCCCCGCCGCCGGAGGCGGCGGGGGCATAATTACTGATTCATCAATATAAACAGCACCAGGGAGAGCATGAACATATTTTTAACCAATGATGACGGAATAAAGGCAGAGGGGCTCCTGTCGCTTTGCAGGGTCCTTTCAGCAGAACACGATATCTTTGTAATCGCTCCTGATCGTGAGAGGAGCGGCTGCTCCAACGCGATAACGGTCCGCAGTAACATGAAGCTTACGAGGACCGGAGAGAACATGTATTCCCTGGACGGCTACCCGTCTGACTGCGTTAACGTGGCCCTGCACAGCACCCTGTTCCCTGAAATTGACCTTGTTGTTTCCGGAATAAACCACGGCCCCAACCTGGGCACGGACATGATATTTTCAGGCACGGTCGGGGCCGCGCGCACCGCAGCCGTGTTCGGCAGGCCCGCGATAGCGCTTTCACTTGACTGCTATCACAGTGTGTCTGATTACCTGGATGAGGCGTCACAGTTCCTGCTCGAGTTTATTCGTGAGCAGAATACGGAACCTCCTTTTATTGTTAATATAAACTACCCGGACATTCCACGGGAAAATATCAGGGGAGTCCGATACACCCGTTCAGGCCTCAGGTTTTACAATGACACCTGCGTAATGGAACAGGTGAACGAAAACGAGATGCTGGTAAGCGTGCACGGGAATATTGAGAACAGGGAACTTGAGGGTTCAGACGTGACTGAACTTGAAAATGGATATATCTCAATAACTCCCCTTTCCCTTGACTGTACTGATTTCGACATGCTGAAGAAGAAGGGCAGTAGGGTACCCGGCATATA
>Ga0272441_10015663_pt1 | contig 10589 bp, 9 predicted proteins | sample SSMProp6N_FD_193582 | JGI IMG/M metagenome (GOLD analysis project Ga0272441, IMG submission 193582) | Marine sediment archaeal communities from Little Sippewissett salt marsh, Falmouth, MA, United States - SSM-Prop-6N | ecosystem: Environmental > Aquatic > Marine > Wetlands > Sediment ...
CAGCAGCTGTTCCCTCTTTCCGGCAGTATTATTCATGATAGATGCCCTTTGGAGTACATGCCCATATCAGTATCTGCAAAACCCTGTCGCAAAGCACAGCAAGAAGTACTACGGGGATCGCCCCCAGGAGGATAAGATCTGATGCTGCCTGACCGAGACCCTGAAAGATAAAAAATCCCAGACCTCCTGCTCCGATAAGCGCCGCAACTGCAGTATTGCCTATAGCCTGAACAGCAGCGAGTCGGATGCCATTTAATAAAACCGGAGCCGCTAATGGAATTTCAATAGTAAAAAGAAGCTGTCTCCTGTTAAAACCCATGCCCCGGCCTGCTTCAATTATTGCGGGATTTATCATTTTCAAACTTGTATATGTATTGATTGTGATTGGAAGCAGAGCGTAAAGGGTGAGGGCAATAAGAGCAGGGGCGGTTCCTATACCCCGTATACCCATGGAGCGGAGTGCGGGAAATCTTGTTGAGAGAAAAGAAAGGGGAGCTATAAGCAGTCCGAATAGAGCTAAGGAAGGAATTGTCTGCGCCGTATTCACAGCATAAAAAATTGGTTTTTCAGCTATTCTGTTCCTGTAGGCTAATACTCCGAAGGGAACAGCGATTATCAGGGCTAAACCAACGGAAGTAAAAGCTATAGTGAGATGATTTGCGAATTCCTGAAAGAAACGCTTCTCCTTTGCCAGGAATTCTTTGGTTAAGGAGAGTTCGTTAAGATATCCGGTTAAAGCAAGGATTAAAATCCCCAGAAGAAAGGAATATTGAAGAAGTGCCCGTAATACAGGATGATTGATTTTTTTTACGCTGTGGTTAATTACAATGTATCCGCCGAGGACAAGAAGCCAGGCTCCGCTTCCAATGGAAGTCCGGACAATAGGGCCCTGTTCCAATGCGTACCTGTTGGCAATATGCGCTAACGTAAAAAAGGAGAATACAACGAGAACTGCTGCTCCGATGATTTTTCCGTAAATAATTTTACTGTCATCCCGGTTTTTAAAGGATAAAAGAATAATGAAAATTATAAGAAAAAGTAAAATCCCCAATTCCCAGGGCTCTGCTATTTCCATGAGGCGGCGGGGTTCTCCTGAAGAAAGACGGTTAGGTTTTAAAACCGCAAAACCCCATATAAATGAAAAGAGGCAGACCGCAGCCCCAAGCAGGGATATGCGGTCAGCCTCATAGGGCTTTTGTTTCACTAAATCAGCTTATAAAAATCCTTTTAAAATTAAATATTCTTCAGCCACTTCTCCGGCATCTCGTCCTTCAACAACGATTTTTCCGTTTAAATCCTGAAGTGTTACAAGGTCCAGGCTTTCAAATACCGGTTTTAAAAGGGATTCAATTTCCGGATACATTTTCAGCATTTCCTCCCGGATTATCGGAGCCGGTTCATAAACCGGCTGAACCTCTTTTGTATCCGTCAGCACCCATAAACTGAAGGCAGCCAGGGCTCCGTCGGTTCCGTAAGCCATAGCAAAATTTACTCCGTCCGTTTGGTCAGCTGCCGCTTTTTCTGTTTGTGCTGTGTTGCCTCCGGAGAGCACAAGGAGCTGGTCTTTTCCCAGAGTAAAACCGTAGGATTTTTCAAATGCGGGAAGGGCTGCTTCACTGGATACAAACTCTTCTGAGCAGGCGAGTTTAATTTCTCCCCCGCGGTTTGCATAATCAGCAAAGTCTTCAAGAGTTTTTATATTTTCCTTTTCAGCAAGGTCTTTGCGTACTGCTATGGCCCATGTATTGTTTGCCGGAGCCGGGTTAAGCCATACAATTTTATTCGCACTGTAATCCAGTTTTTTAACCTCATTGTATCCTTGAGTGCTGTTTTTCCATAATTCGGGATTATCGCTGCTGAAAAAGAACTGCCCGTTCCCTGTATATTCAGGATATATGTCGATCTCTCCGCTGATTATTGCCTTGCGGATTACATCAGTAGGACCGAACTCGGTTCTGTCCTCCCACGGAATACCGCCTTTCTCAAGAATTTTAATAATCATCTGGCCGAGGAGTGCACCTTCCGTATCAATTTTTGAGCCGACTATTACCGGTTCCATGACTGAAACAGCTTCCTGGGTACCTCCCGCATAAACTGTGAATACAGTCAGAAAAAAAATGATGAGCAGTATTACACTCTTTTTGAACATATAAACCTCCTTTCCTGTATTACAAAACATAGGGGCTGAAAAGGGCAAAGTCAAATTGAATAGACGTGAAGATTGTTATCAAAAAGGAAATAACATGATACTCTTCGATTCTGTTCAGAAAAATGAAAGATAAGCATAATTTCAGGAACATTATTTACGGCTATTACCATGCTTCAGGACGCTTGTTCCCCTGGCGGGAAACGGATGATCCATATAAAATTTTAGTTTCCGAAATAATGCTGCAGCAGACTCAAACTGAGCGGGTAATCGGTAAATATTTGGAATTCCTTGCTAAATTCCCAACGATTGAAAGCCTTTCGGATGCTCCATTTGCCGAGGTCCTGAAAACATGGCAGGGATTGGGATACAACAGAAGGGCAAAATCTTTAAAAAAGACAGCGGAGATTCTTACTGCCGGGTTTGACGGAAAGGTGCCGAGTACTATTGAAGAATTACAATCACTCCCGGGAATCGGATATGCGACAGCATGTTCCATTTCAGCCTTCGCATTTAATCTTCCTGTTGTTTTTATTGAAACAAATATACGGAGGGTTTTTATCCATTTCTTTTTTAAAGGGAAAGAAAATATCACTGATAAAGAGATCCTCCCCTATGTTGAGGAAACCCTGGACAGGGGAAATCCCGGGAAATGGTATAACGCCTTAATGGATTACGGGGTCAAGCTGAAAAATGAAGTTTCCAATCCCAACCAAAGAAGCGCGCATTATACAAAACAGGCTCCCTTCCGGAATTCCAACAGGGAGGTAAGGGGCCGAATCCTGAAAATATTAACAGAGACAGGGGATTTAGAAGAATCAGCAATTCTTGAAAAACTTAGATATCCGAAGCAGCAGGTAAATTACTGTTTAAAGGCTCTGGAACAGGAAGGCTTTCTTGTGTGTGACAGCGGCAGGGTGTATTTATCGGAATAGGGTTCCGGGAAACCTGCAGGAAATAGATAGTTCCTTTTACTGTGGCGCAGACAATGGTATCGTTTTCAAGAACTACAGGAGAGGAAAAGATTGCTCCGTCTGCGGCAAAGGAACTGAGAAAGCTGCCTTCAGGCGAAAGAATATAGATCTTCCCGTCAAATGAGCCGATTACTACATCACCGTTCTGAAGGAAAGCGGAAGAGGAAAAAACCTTCCCTCCGGTTTGAAACTTTTTCACCAGAGTTCCATCGGGCCGAATAAAGTAAATATTTTTATCAAGGGAGCCGAACACAATAGTGTTTTTTTCTGTTTCTTTTGGCGAGGAATGTATAGGTCCATCAGTTTTAAAAATGTGGCGGATTTCTCCGCTGCCGGATAATATATAGAGACGTTTATCATAAGAACCTACGGCAATACTGCCGTTGTGCAGTTCAACCGGTTGGGAGTGCATAATCCATCCCCGGGTTTTTATTTTCTGTATCAATTTTCCGTTATTGTCAGCAATGTATATTCTTTTATCATTAGACCCCGCAATTATTCTTCCGCCTGAAAGTACTGCCGGACTGCCGTGAACTAATTTTTTTGTTTTTATTTCTTTCTGCTCTCCTGAGAAAAGATTATGAAAAACAATGTTTTTTAGATTTGTTCCAAAGACAATTATCCCTTCCATGATTTCAACGGCATTTGTGAAGATTGATCCTCCGGGTTTAATCTTATGTTTGAGGTTCCCCTGCTCATCAAAAAAATAGATATGTTTGTCATAACTGCCGAGGGCAATCCAGCCGTTGGACAGCACAGACGGAGTTGCATGGATCCAGCCGTCGGTACGGTAAGTCTTAATACAGGCGCCGTCTGCAGAGAAAAAATAAACGTTCTTGTCATGGGAGCCAATTATGACATTTCCATTTCCTGTGATTACAGGAGTGGAATATATTGCGGCATCTGCGGAAAAGGTCCTTTTAACGGTAATAGAATAATAAGGATTGTCAGGAAGGTCTTCATGGGTATTTTTAGTACTTATACATGAAGTCAGTATTATTATGAGCATTAAAAATGTAAAAGCGTAAAGAAAATTTTTTTTCAATGTCATTACTGATGTCCGGAATTGTTGCAGAAAAAGTCTGTTACTGCAAGGATTTTTTGTTATTCAGCTATAAATTCCCCATCAGTTTCGAAATTTGTCCAAGGGGATTCCAGGTTGCCTGGTAAACATCGAGAATATTTCTGTATTTTTGAGAAGAGACAGGGTCTGGAATATTTTTATCCTCGATTTGATGGATATTTGCTATCGGAGAGAAATCCTGCCATATGCCTGCCCCTACTGCGCCTAGAGCTGCAGCTCCGAGAGAAGCAGCATCCTGATCTATGTTAGTTTTACAGAAACTGCGGTTAAAGATATCAGCAAAAATTTGTCTCCAGAATTTGCTTTTACTGCCGCCGCCTACAATAAGAATATCTCCCGGAACAGAACAAAGTTTTTCAAGTTTGGAAAACATAATTCTAAGATCCATTGCAATACCCTCGAGAACTGCCCGGATTATATCGGATTGATCATGCTTCAGATCAAGGCCGAGAAATGCCCCGCGAATTCCCGGTTCAAGATAAGCAGCGGAACCGCCGGAAAGGCTTGGGTTGAAAAACAGCCTGTTGGCTCCGATAGGAGATTGTGATGCTTTTGCAATTAGTAGGTCATAGGGGTCTTTTCCTGACTCCTCGGCTTTCTTTTTGATATCAGCACAGAGAGTATCTTTAAGCCATGAAACGGATGTCCCTGCTGAAAAGATTGATGTGGCGGAGGTATACATGCCCGGGAGTACATGAGCGAACACATATGGTTTTATCTCAGTACTGATAACAGGGTTTTCTGAGGAAACAGCTATCCATGCCGAAGATCCGAGGGATAAATACGCTTTTCCTTCTTCTATATTCCCTGCGCCGAGGGCCATGCAGGAGTTGTCTACGCCCCCGCATATAACTTCCGTTTCCGGGGAGAGACCCAGGATCTCTGCCGCCTGCTTTGTGATTTTCCCGAGGGAATCCGTTGACATCCGCAGTTCAGGAAAAAAATAACCCGGGATTTCAGCTGCTTCAAGAAAATATTTCTCATAGGTTCCGGCTTCGAGATTGTAGGCTCCTGTTCCCGATCCATACGAGTGATCAGTTGCGATTTTTCCGGTCAGTTTATAGTTAATATAATCTTTTGATCCGAGAATAATTGCTGTTTTTTTATAGAGGTCCGGTTCGTTGTCCCTGTACCACATAATTTTAAAAAGGGAATAGCATTCTCGTGAGAAACCGTTTCCTGTGGTTTTATACCATTCTGTCTCGTCGATTATACTGAAAAAATACTGTGTCTGATCCTGTGTCCGGGTATCTGACCATATCGGTATAGTCTCTCTCAGGAGCTCGCCTTCCGCATTCAGAGGTATAACGGCGAGGCTCTGCCCGGATAAGGCAATACACCGGACATCTTCTTTTTGGAAATTTCCCGGTTCCAGGAGTTTACGGGTACTTTTCACCACGGCTTCCCACCAGTCTTCAGGCCGCTGTTCATGCCATCCTGGATAAGGGTACAGTGTGGGATATCCTTCAAAAACTTTGCCGAGACAGGAACCTTCTTCCGAGTAGATTGAAGCTTTACACCCGCCCGTTCCAAGATCGTAGGCAATGATTGTATTCATTTCTTTGTCCTTATATTCCCGGGGAAACAGATGTTCATTTTTGCTCTCTTTCGATCTTCAATGGTGAAACTGCCTTCGAGCTGAAGCATCAGGGTGTGTATGAGCTGAAAACCGAAGGTTTCCGGTTCCTCAATATTTATTTTTTCAGGAATACCCGGACCTTCATTTTCAATAGAGAAACAGATAGAATTATCTTTCCAATAGAGCGATATATAAATAAAAGGCTTTTCCTCTACAGGGTTTCCGTATTTTAAAGCATTGGTGACAAGTTCGTTTATAACGAGTCCGAGGGGGATAATTCTTTTTTCATCTATTGTGCTGTTTTCAAGAGACAGGTCAATATAATTTGTGTAATTGCTGTTTTTTACAGAATTGGTTATCTGTTCGGCAAGACGCTGAATATATGACGGCAGATTGATGGATTTACGGTCTTCCCCGGCGAGCAGAACTTCATGCACACCGGCGATAGACTGGATCCTGTTCTGAAGGTCATTTAAAAAATTTATGTATACCTTGTCTGATTGATGGCATTTCTGCAGATTGATAAGGCTTATAATTAATGAAAGATTGTTTTTTATGCGGTGATGGGCTTCCCGGTACATCAGCTCCTTTTCTTCCAGGGCTGTCTGCAGCTGATTCTGGGTGTTAGCCAAATCGGTTATATCCATGCCGATTCCGCCGATTAGAGACTGTTCGCCTTTTCCGTTTATAAGGAATTTGATAGTTCTGAAATGTATATCCTTTCCCTGTACATCCTTCATAATTTCCTGTTTTTCAATTTTCATTCCTTTCAGGACCTGTTTGTTTTCCTTTAGAAGTCTACCAGCCATTTCAGGAGGCAATAAATCCTTGAGATGCTTCCCGACCATCTGGGAGGACCCGAAAATATTATTATGGTATTTATTAAAGTAAACCGCCTTGCCTGATGCATCGTCAATAAAAACAGATGCCGGTAGGTGCTCCATAAAAGCAGTAAACCGGTTTTCAATTTCCCTGTGCTTTTCTTCTGCGGATTTTCTTCTAGTTATATCAAGGGCGACCTGGAGTTTTACTATTCTGCCGTCAATCCAGGGAATAATCCTGTCATGGTTGAGGTACCATTTTTCTGCAACGGAATTATAGCCTTCCCATACTGCTGTATCCTCTTTGTTTTTAATTATGCAATGGGGACACGCCTCATCTTTGTTTCTGAAAGCTTCATAACAGATTCGGCCGGTGAAATCTCCGCCAAATGAGTTAATCATCTGCTTATTCATATAAAGAATTCTGTAGCTTTTAATGTCTACAAGATAAATATCCGCATCAATGGTATCGAGGATTTTCAGCAGTGCCGTATTGGATGTTTTACTTTTATGAAGTTCCTTAAAAAGGAGATTGATACCTATTACCAAAATCGCTGTAAAAACAATGGAAAATATATATGCGCCGATATTCAAGGGTGATGTATGAAAAAGCACAAGAATACTTGAGAAGAAAGCAAGTACAGCCAGTGAAATAAAAATTCTGAATTTATAAAAAGTCATGCTCTGGTACCAATAATTTTAGCGGTTATTGATGAAAAAGAAAGAGCCGTTATACAGGGATATAGCATACTTCACGATTTCAGAAATGTTCCATTCTGATATTCACGGAAAGCAAGGTTCAGTTCTTCTTCCGTATTCATTACTATCGGCCCCCGCCAGGCTATCGGTTCGTTAAGGGGTTTTCCGGATATAAATAAAAATTCCATTCCGGAATCTCCGGCGGCTGCTGAAACAGCCCCCCCCGGTTTCCCCGGGGAGAAAAAGATTCCGGTTCCGCTATTAATTTCTGCTCCTTCTCCGGCATTAAAACTTCCGGAACCTTTGAAAATATAGGCAAAACAGTTTTCATCTTTTCTATACTGTATGGAGAATTGTGCCCCGCAAGGCAACATAACATGATAATATGAAGGAGCACGTACTATATCCTGAACAGGACCGGTTATTCCTTCCAGGGTCCCCGCAATTATTTTAACAGTCACCCCCGAATCAAATTCCGCAGCAGGAATATCCGCGGATTTTATTTCCCTGTATCTGGGGCTGATCATTTTGTCTTCAGCCGGGAGATTGATCCATAATTGGAACCCCTGAAGCATGCCTTTGGTTTCCAAAGGCATTTCCTGGTGAATGATCCCGCTGCCTGCTGTCATCCACTGGACATCTCCGGACCCGATAACACCTTTATTCCCTATGCTGTCACCATGCTCAATGTTCCCCCGCAGCATATATGTTACTGTTTCTATTCCCCTGTGAGGATGCCAGGGGAAACCGCGGATGTAATCATCCGGATTTTCTGAATGAAAATCGTCCAGGAGCAGAAATGGATCAAGTCTGGGGACTTCGTGAAAACCAAAAACCCTGGAGAGTTTTACCCCCGCCCCTTCAATAGTCGGTGTGCTGGCAAAAATCAAGCCGCTTGAATTTTCCGCCATCGTTATTACCCCTCTCTCCAGTATGAAGATTAACTATCAGTTTTTCAAATTTCAGGAGGACAGGTAACTGGTTATGCTCCTTTGAATCGATTCCCAGGTCTTTTTCCGTTTTTCATTATCTGTTTCAAGGAGGGTGATGCGGAACCCTTCCCTTGTACTGCAGAATCCTGTCAGAGGAACAGCGCAGATTCCTTCAGCGCCGAGAAGATAATAGATAAAACGTTTGTCCGGGGCCACATCTTTTGTAAGTCTTTCAATAAAGGATTTTACTTCCGGGTTTTGAATATTAAGGTATTGCCGGTTATTCAGAACTCCTTCTTCGAAAAGTATGGTCATATAAAAAGCGCCTTTCGGTTTATTTACCTTAATACCGTTAATATTAGAAAAGAACTGAAATGCCTCTTCAGCACGCTCAGCAAAAACAGCGTTCCTCTGTTTAAGATGTTCACAATATCTGGGGTCAGAATAAACTTCCGGTATGCTCATTTGGGGAAGGGTAGTTGAACAGACTTCAAGCCTTTTTGCGTCAATAAGGCTTTGAATATAACGGCTGAATTCCGGATCCTTTTCTTTGTTAAAAACTTCAAGCCATCCGCACCTTGCTCCGGGCCAAGGGTATTCTTTGGAGATACTCCGCAGAGACAAAGCCGGAACATCGCCGATAATTTCACTTAGATGAATTTTATCCTTCTGGTCATAAACAACATGAGTATACGTTTCATCACAAACAACAAATAGATCATATTTCCTGGCAAGATCTATCATGGCCGTAAGAACAGGTTCCGGATATACTGCTCCTGTGGGATTATCCGGATTTATCAGAAGAATACCCGCAATTGAGGGGTTGTAGCGTATTTTGTTTTCCAAATCTTCAATGTTCGGCATCCATTTATTATCCGGATCAAGTTCATAGGTAAGATGTTCATACCCGGAATGGGAAGCTTCAGCTGAAGAGAGGGTTGAGTAAGCAGGCGTAGGCCCGATTACCCTGGCTTCCCTGCGGAGGAACCCGAAGATTTTGCCGACAGCATCTCCTAAGCCGTTAAAAAAGATAATATCATCCATTGTTACCCGGCATCCGCCTCTTTTATTGATGATATCAGCAAGAAAGGCGCGGGTTTCCGGTTCGCCCTGGGTGTCGGCGTAGCAGTAGCTGTTATCTATTCCCGCAAGTCCCAGGACTTTTTCTTTTATCCATTCAGGAACAGATTCTCCTTTGTTGACCGGGTCCCCGATATTTTCGTAAATGATTTCCATGCCCATAGAGGACAATTGCTTTGCTATTTCAACAATTTCGCGAATTTCATACTTCAGCTGTCCTGCGCCGACACTTACTATATTTCTTCTCATCCTCAACTCCTTGACATAAAAAAAGCTGCAGCACCGCTGAAGGAACTGCAGCCTTTCAAGTGAACAGGCACTTAAAAAAAAATACCGCAGTTTCGCTCCTGCGGTATCTTCTGATTTATAATAATCGAAAAGATTACAGCAGAAACCGCATCACTGCTGCGGCCGCTGCTGCTACTGCATTTTCATTATGTAGCATGACTTTCTGTTTCATTGATGGGCACTATAATGCCGGTTTTCCCTTTTGTCAATATCTGCTTATGATAATTTTTCAAAGATTGACCGGCTTTCCAAAGCGAAAAAACTTCTCAATGAGTACCGGGATATGGAAATTAAGGAGATTGCAAATACCGTCGGCTACAGCGATCAATGCTACTTCAGCAAAGTATTTAAAAGTGCAGTCGGAAAAAGCCTTTGGAATACCGGGCGGGATTACACTAACTGCACATCCTTTCTAAGGTAGCCCGAAAGATTGTTTTGTATTCTTTAAATGAATATTTCGGCTTTCTGGCCATTGTAGCGCTTACCTTGTCATAGAGATCATACATGGCATCAGCTGAAAGCAGCTTATCCATCACAAAAAAGTAATTTACATCCCTCCGGGGATTTCTAATGGGTTTTTTTGTTGCATCACATATAATTGTGGTCATAAAAACCTCCTCCGCAATTATCATTACTAATAATTATTACAGAAATATCGGAATAATTCCAGGATTTTATATAACAAGTTCCTCTGTATTAGTATAATGTAAGAATACAAGGATAAAGGAGTTTTTGTGAAATACCGGAAATTCGGCAGATTAACATGGAAACCTTCAGCCCTCGGATTCGGAGCAATGCGCCTCCCTTTTCTTAATGATGATCCGGCCCAGATTGATGAAAAGAAAGCAGTCAGCATGATCCGCCAGGCTGTTGAAAGAGGTGTTAATTATATTGATACTGCATACCCCTATCACGGGGGCAACAGTGAAAAAGTTGTAGGAAAAGCCCTTAAGGGCGGATACCGGGAAAAAGTAAAAATTGCGACA
>Ga0272441_10015664_pt1 | contig 10588 bp, 7 predicted proteins | sample SSMProp6N_FD_193582 | JGI IMG/M metagenome (GOLD analysis project Ga0272441, IMG submission 193582) | Marine sediment archaeal communities from Little Sippewissett salt marsh, Falmouth, MA, United States - SSM-Prop-6N | ecosystem: Environmental > Aquatic > Marine > Wetlands > Sediment ...
GGGCCGGGCCACAAAGCCGGATCTGGAATGCGGCATCTGCGGCGAGCACGGCGGCGATCCCAAATCAATCGTCCTGTGCCATGAACTGGGACTGACCTATGTTTCCTGCTCCCCTTTCCGGGTGCCCATCGCCAGGCTGGCGGCAGCCCATGCCGCCTTGTTGGACAAGAAAAAAACAGGCGTCTGATAAGACATGACAACCCTGAACCTTTGAATCCTACCCACTATCACGCAGGAGGTGCCATGACCCGCGCAGGATCAGTCGTCGTTGTCCTGTTTCTTTTGTGTTTGGTTGTCACTGGGGGAGTGGCCGCTGCGTCGATAAAGGCACTGGACATTCCCGCATCTCTGGAACCCTGGCGGGCATGGGTGCTTCACGATAAGGCGGAGCAGCAATGCCCCGCCCACTTTGACGACGGGACGATTCGCCGCTGCTGGTGGCCGTCGCGGCTGGTGGTGGATGTGGGGAGTCTGGGCGGTCTGTTTGAACAGCAGGTGACCGTGTATGCCCCCACCTGGGTAAACCTTCCGGGTGACGATACCCATTGGCCCGAATCGGTATCCGCCGGCAACAATGCCCTGCCTGTGGTGGGCCGCAACGGTCGGCCGTACATCTGGCTGGAACCCGGGGAGTACCCGGTCAAAGGTGCTTTCGTCTGGAACGCGCTGCCGGAAGTACTCCAGGTTCCGGCTTCCACGGGCATTTTGTTTTTGACCGTCGATGGCCGGGAAATCGTCGATCCCGACCTTGAGGCCAACGGGCACCTCCGGCTGCACGGCAAAGGCGGAGCCGCCCGGCGGGAAGACACCATGACGGCCACCCTGTTTCGGCTGATCGAAGATGACATTCCCATGCGGCTGATCACCCGGGTCCTGCTCGAGGTCTCCGGTCGGCCCCGGGAGATCCGGCTGGCCTCCCTGCTGCCCGACGGCGCCACGGCGATGAAGATCGACAGCCCGCTGCCCGCCCGCCTGACCCATACGGGTGACCTGCTGGTTCAGGCCCGCCCCGGCCGCTGGGATGTCCGGGTGACGGTACGTCTGGATGGCCCGATAAAGACCCTTTCCACGGGAGAGGGTCTTTATGGCAATGAGGTATGGTCCTTCAAGGCCTTCAACGGGCTGCGCATGGTCAAGGTTCTGGGTGCACCGACGCTTGAGCCGTCGCGGACCCGGATGCCCGACGAATGGAAAGGGTTTCCCGCCTATCAGCTCAAACCCGGTGCCGTCCTGTCCTTCGAGGTCCTCCGCAGGGGCGACCCGGATCCGGCACCGGACCAGTTGGACCTGGTGCGCACCTGGTGGCTGGATTTTGATGGGTCTGGGTTTACGATCCATGACCGCATTGGCGGCACATTGAGCCGAACCTGGCACCTGTCCATGGAGGCACCCATGGAATTGGGTCGGGTGGCCGTGGATGGTCAGGATCAGCTGATCACCCTTCAGGGGGATCGGCCCTCGCCCGGCATTCAGCTGCGCCGCGGACAGCTGTCCCTGGAGGCGGACAGCCGTCTGGCGCGAACGTCCTCGATCGTACCCGCCATCGGCTGGGACCACGATTTTAAAAGCCTGCGAGGTTTGCTGCACCTGCCTCCGGGCTGGACCCTGTTTTCTGCCGCCGGTGTGGATGTTCCTCCCGGGGCATGGCTCCAGCGCTGGACCCTGCTGGACTTTTTCCTGGTCTTGATCATCGCCGTCAGTGCCTATCAAATCCGTAACCGGGCCACCGGTCTGCTGGCCCTGGTGACACTGGTGCTGACATTTCATGAGCCGGGTGCACCGCGGCACGTGTGGCTTCACCTGCTGGCGGTGGCCGCGCTGTTGAAATATCTTCCCGACGGCTGGTTTAAAACGGCGGTCAAGCTGTGGGGAGCCGGCGCGGTGGTCGCGCTGGTCGTCATCACGCTGCCTTTTATGGTGCAACAGGTCCGCACCGCCATCTATCCCCAGTTGGCCCAGGGAGGGGATGAAATTCATTACCGGCCGGCAGCTATCGGGACCGGCAGGGTCCTTGAATCCCGGATGGCGGCCGCGCCTGAACCCGCGTTGGTCGGTAAACAGCTCCTCAAGGCCACGGACAAGGTCCAGTTGTCCGAGCAACAACCGACACCCCGGCAGACCCGGCTTGTCTCGGATCCCGACGCCCTGATTCAGACCGGTCCCGGCCTGCCGGCGTGGCAGTGGCGATCCGTGCAGCTTCGCTGGAACGGACCGGTGGACCGCGCCCAGGAGATTCGCCTGTGGCTGGTTTCACCGGCCATGAACCTGGCCCTTGGATTGGTTCGGGTAGCGCTGCTGTGTCTGCTGGTCGTGGCTTTTCTGGACTTGCGCAACTGGCGCCGGCATCTGCCTGCACCGGAGGCGGTCAGTGGTTCAGCGCTGATTGTCGTCTTGATTTTCATGGCACCGGTCCAGTTGCTCCGGGCCGAACCAGCTGGACAGGCCTTTCCGCCCCAACACCTGTTGGACGAACTCCAGCGACGGGTGCTTGAACCGGTGCCCTGCCTTCCCCATTGTGCCGATGTAAGCCGGCTGGAGCTGGCAGCCACCCCCGACCAGCTTCGCCTGATTATGCAGATGCATGCCCAGGTCGACACGGCGATCCCCCTGCCCGCCACCTTGGAAACCTGGCGGCCGAACCGCATCATGCTTGACAATCAAACGGTGAAGAGCCTCTCCCGGGACGACCGAGGCACCCTGTGGATGGTTTTGCCCAAAGGGGTTCACCAGGTCAAGATGACCGGGCCGCCTGGCAATGCCGACGAAATTCGCATCACCTTTCCCATCGTACCCCATGTAGGCACCTACGCGGGTGTCGGATGGCAGGCCCGTGGCTTTGGACCCGACGGCAACATGGACGCCACGATTGCCCTGAGCCGCGTGCAGAGCGACAGGGAATCGCCCACCGAATTGTCCAGAACCGATATTCCAGCCTTTTTCCATGTGGCGCACACCCTGCACCTGGGTATCCAGTGGGAAGTGACCACGCGTATCCAGCGGCTCACCGAACCAGGCGTGCCGGCAGTGCTATCCGTGCCGCTGATGGAACATGCCTCGGTCACCACGCCCGGTATTCATGTGGAAGAACAGGTTGCCCAGGTCTCCTTTGGCCCGGATGAAATGGAAACGCAGTTTTCCACGACGATTCCGATTGCGCCGACGATCCTGCTGACCGCGTCCCGGGATGTTCCTTGGACAGAAAGCTGGACCCTGGATGCCGCGACGATGTGGCGCTGCAGCATGTCCGGTCTGACCGCGGTGCACCACCAGGATGCCGGCCGCAATTGGCAGCCGCAATGGCGTCCGTGGCCGGGTGAACAAGTTCGCATCGATGTGGCCCGCCCCCAGGCGGTGACCGGCCGAACGATCACCGTGGACCGGTCGCTGCTGGCGCTGACCCCGGGACAGCGTTTTTCCCGGGCGATGCTGACCCTTGGCATCCGTTCCAGCAAAGGCGGTCACCATCAGGTCGAATTGCCGGCGCAGGCCAACCTGCAGACGGTCACGATAGATGGCAAAACCCTGCCCATCCGCCAGGACGGCCGACTGGTAACCGTGCCGCTGGAACCAGGCAGTCAGTCGGTGATCCTCGAGTGGAATCAGCTAAACGATTCGATGACCCGGGTCCAAGGCCCTGATGTCAATGTAGGGGATGCCGCCGTCAATGCCGCCGTGACCGTTCACATGCCCGATCACCGCTGGATTCTTTTGGTTGGCGGGCCCAGGCTGGGACCGGCCGTTTTGTTCTGGAGCTATCTGATCGTGGTGATGGTGGTGGCTGCGGGCTTGGGGAAAACAGTGGTCACGCCCCTTCGCACCCAGCACTGGCTGCTGCTGGGACTCGGGCTGACCCAGGTACCGGCGGTGGTTGCCCTGCTGGTTGTGGGCTGGCTGCTGGCCATGGGCACCCGCTGCCGGAAAGCACCGGAGCACGCCTTGGCGTTTAACGGCACCCAGTTGCTTCTGGCCATACTGACTGTGGCGGCCCTGGCCGGTCTCTACACCGCCATTGAACGCGGCCTGCTGGGCATCCCGGACATGCAGATCGCCGGTAACCAATCCACGCGCTTTCAATTGAACTGGACCCAGGACCGTATTGACGGAATCATGCCCACCCCCTGGGTGATAAGCCTGCCCCAGTGGATCTACCACCTGCTCATGCTGGTCTGGTCCCTCTGGCTGGCCTTCAGCCTCGTATCCTGGCTGCGCTGGGCGTGGGGATGCTTTTCCACCGGGCACCTCTGGAAACCCGTTAAATGGCGCCGAAAGAAAAATTCATCTTGACAGATGAAATCAATTATAATAAATGGTCTGACCATTCCGAAAATCAATCCATCACTCCCCCGGAGTGACTGTTTCAGGCCCGCTTTGAAGCGTTTCGTTGTTGATGCCCACTCAGGATCGAGCTGCTGATCGATGACCCATTTGTTCCGCGCCGCCAGACAAAACCGGATATTCCAGGATGTGGTTGAACAGATCCAGGAAGCGATCATTGACGGCCAACTGAAGGTGGGTGACCGGCTGCCTGCCGAGCGCGACCTCAAAGAATTGCTTCAGACCAGTCGGAGCACCCTGCGTGAGGCCCTGCGTGTACTCGAACAAAAGGGGCTGATCGAGATCAAGCTGGGAACGGGCGGGGGCGCCGTAGTCAAAACGGTCTCCTCGGATCTCGTGGCCGAGAGCCTGGATCTGTTGATTCGTTCCCACCAGGTATCCCTTCGACACATCGCCGAATTCCGCGAACGGGTGGAAGGCGATGTGGTGGTCCTGGCCACATCAAGAATAAAAGCGTCGGACACGCGCAATCTCAAAACGCTGTTGAAAGAAGCCCGAAAATGTGTGGATCGCGGTGCTGAGGCCGTTTCCGATTTTCTCACCGCAGACAAAAACATCCACCTGTACTTTGCCAAGATCACGGGCAACCCTATCTATATATCGATTCTCAAAACCATTCATGAGAACCTTCGCCGTTATTATGACGAGTTCTTGATGATGGAAGAGCCGGAAATGAAGGAGAACCTTCAGGATCTCGCGGATGTGGTGGCGGCCATGGTAAGCGGAAATGCGGAAAAGGCCGGCGACATTGCCCGGACCCACGTGAGGCGGTTCAACGGTTACATGGAAATGCGGGAGCGGCAGCACAAGATATGATTCCAAGGTCGCCCGTGGGTGCGGCTCAATACTTCAACAGAATTAACGGTTTGGTGTTATGGCACATTTAGAATTGGACAACATCACGGTAAGATTCGGCGGGCTGGTGGCCCTGTCCCAACTGAGCTTTGCGATCAACTCCGGCGAGATCGTGGGCCTCATCGGTCCCAACGGCGCCGGCAAGACCACGGTGTTCAATGTGCTCACCGGCGTCTACAAAGCCAGCAGCGGTAAGGTGCGCTTCGAGGGCAAGAGCATTCTGGGGAAAGCACCCCATGAGATTTTCTCAAAGGGTGTGGCCCGCACCTTTCAGAACATCCGCCTCTTTTCGGCCATGACAGCAGTTGAGAATGCCATGGTGGCCCGGCATTGCCGCTCCAAGAAAGGAGTGGTGGGCGCCATCTTCCGCACCCTTTCCCAGCGTAGGGAAGAGCGCCAGATCCGTGACAAGGCCCTTGAAGCGCTTCAATTCATGGGCGTGGACAAATACGCGGACACGGTGGCCTCCAACCTGCCCTACGGCCTGCAGCGTCGCCTCGAAATCGCCCGGGCCCTGGCCTCTCAACCCAAGGTCATTTTGCTGGACGAACCGGCGGCCGGCATGAACCCGTCGGAAAGCTCGGCGCTGATGAAGGATATCTCCCGGATTTGCGAACTCGGGATCGACGTGCTGCTGGTGGAGCACGATATGAAAGTGGTCATGGGCGTGTGTCACCGGATTGTATGTGTTGACCACGGTGTGAAGATTGCTGAAGGGACGCCGGAAGAAATCCAGTCCAGTCCCCAGGTGATCGAAGCATACCTTGGCCAGCCGGCAAGTAAAAATCATTAACACAACAAGAGGAGCGTCAAATGAGGAAAAAACTGTTCGTCGCACTGGTACTTGGCCTGATGGTCGTCCCCTTTATCATGGGAACGGCGACTGCAAAAACCCTGAAAATCGGCTCCATGAGCCCGCTGACCGGCCCTTATGCATCAGATGGCACGGACATTAAAAATGGCGTATTGACCGCCATTCAGGTGTTCGAAGAGGCCGGCGGAATTCCCGGTTATGACAAGATCGAGCTACTTCCCCAGGACACTGCCTGCGATCCCAAGCAGGCCGTGGCTGCCGCCAACAAGCTGATCAACCTCGAAGTGGTCGGTGTTGTCGGGGCCTACTGCTCGTCTTCCACCATCCCGTCCTCCGAGGTTCTGGCCGAAGAAGACATCCCCATGCTGACCCCGGCCTCCACCAACGAAAAAGTCACCGACCGCGGCCTTCCCTACATGTTCCGTCTTTGCGGCCGTGACGATGACCAGGCGCCGGCCGCCGCCAAATTCCTGAAAGAAGCCCTGAAGGCCAAAACCGTCTTCATCGTCGACGACAAAACCACCTACTCCCAGGGACTGGCCGACGGTGTGAGCAAAGCCTGCAAGGAACTGGGCATTGAGGTTGTCGAGCATGATCACGTCAACCAGGGCGACAAGGACTTTGCCGCCGTTCTGACCAATGCCAAACAAGCCAATGCCGACATTTTCTACATGTCGCTGCAGGGATACTCTCCCGGCGCGCTGATGGCGCTGCAGGCCAAGCGTTTGGGTATGACGTCCCAGATTGTAACCCAGGACGCCATGTTCCAGCCCAAGTTCATGGAAGTGGCCAAGGATGCGGCCGAAGGTGTTTACCTGACCTACGGATTCACCGACACCACCACTCCCGAGTACAAGGCCTTCGAGAAAATCTATGTGCCCAAATACGGCGCCATCGCCGCTTACGCCACCTACGCCTACGATGCAGCCACCGTCCTGCTAGAGGCCATCAAGACCGCTGGTTCCACCGACCCGGCCAAGATCAAGGCCGAGATCATGAAGATGGATTTCGACGGCGTGGCCAAACGGATCAAGTTCAGGGAAAACGGCGACTCCGGATCGTCCTACATCGCCTTCAAGGTTGTAAATGGCCAGTTTGTGCCCTACTGGGCGCCTGAGAAGGGACTGCTCAAATAAATCGGTAATGTAACGTGACCGCCCAGCCATGGTGACCGGGCGGTCACCCTTATCGGGTTCACCGCAAGCATCAATCTAAAGCGATTTCTATGGAAACTTTTATTCAGCAGTTGATAAACGGCATCACTTTGGGTGGCCTGTACGCCCTGATCGCGCTGGGCTACACCATGGTCTACGGTGTAATCCAGCTGATCAACTTCGCCCACGGAGAGTTTTTCGCAGCCGGAGGCTATATGGGTGTTATTTTGCTCAGTTTTTTTACCGGACTGGGATACATGGACACCCACCCCATACTCTGTCTGGCGGCCGCCTTTGTCCTGGCCATGGGCTATTGCGCCTTTCTGGCAGTGGGCGTCGAAAAAGTGGCCTACAAGCCCCTGCGCCGCCAGTCGCGCCTGGCTGCCCTGCTCTCCGCCCTGGGCATGTCGATCTTCCTGTCCAACGGAATGATGGTGACCCAGGGCGTCTATGACAAGGCCTATCCCGGCGAGCTTTTCCAGGGCGGTGTCAATTTGGGAAATATCACCATCGGCTATTTGCAGATGACGATCGTGGGGATGACTATCTTTTTGCTGTTCGGGCTCAATCTCCTGGTGTTCAAGACCAAGATCGGCATGGCCATGCGGGCCACGGCCCAGGACAAGGTCATGAGCAGTCTGGTCTCCATCAGCAGCAACCGGATCATCTCCCTGACCTTCGCCATCGGCGCGGGCCTGGCCGCCGCCGCCGGCATCATGGTGGGCCTTTACTATGGTTCGGTGCGCTACGACATGGGCTTTTTGCCCGGCATCAAGGCCTTTGCCGCCGCCGTGCTGGGCGGTATCGGCAACATCACCGGGGCCATGCTGGGCGGATTGATCATCGGCATGGTGGAAATTTTCGGTGCGGGATACATCTCTGGCCAGTACAAGGACGTGTTTGCCTTCATTATCCTGATCTCCGTGCTTTACTTCAAACCGACTGGAATCATGGGCGAGAATATCGATGATACACGAGTTTAAGAAAGTCTGGAAACCCTACACCATCGGCCTGCTGTGGCTGCTGGGACTGTTGTGGCCCATGCTGGGCATTCACCCGGACGGCACCCTGTCCTTCGATGAGACCTTTACCGCCTGGGGCTATATCGCCATCGGTACGACGATCTGCCTGCTGCTTTACGTTTTAAACAAAAGCGGCAGCCTGGACGCCGTCAGCCGGCCGCTCGCCGGGCTGCGGGACACCGTCGGGCGGGCGTCGGGCAAGATGCCCACCTGGGTCTGGATCGTCATCCTGCTGGCAGTGGCCTTTTGCTATCCCTTCTTCACCGGACGATATGCCCAGGACGTGGCCACCAATGTTCTGATTTATGTCTGTCTGGGGCTGGGGCTCAATGTGGTGGTGGGACTGGCCGGCATGCTGGATCTGGGCTACATTGCCTTTTACGGCGTCGGTGCTTACACCTATGCTCTTTTAAATGTCCACTTCGGCATGTCGTTCTGGATCTGCCTGCCCATTGCGGCAACACTGGCGTTAACTGCCGGATGCCTCATCGGTTATCCCACCCTGCGCATGCGCGGCGACTACCTGGCCATCGTGACCCTGGGTTTCGGGGAGATCGTGCGCATCATCCTCAACAACTGGATGTCGCTGACCAACGGGCCCAACGGCATTCTCGGTATCGACGCACCCAGCATTTACATTCCCAGTTTCGAAAATGGTTTCAGCTTGGAACTGCTCTACCTGAAGAAACTGCATTACCTGTATTACATCGCTTTAGGCCTGGCCATCGTCACCATCATCTCAGTCAGGCATCTGAACTATTCCAGAATCGGCAGGGCCTGGGAATCCATCCGTGAAGATGAAACCGCCGCCGAACTAATGGGTGTTAACACCTTCAAACTCAAACTGCTGGCCTACGCCATGGGCGCGCTTTTCGCCGGCTTGGCCGGTGCCTTTTTCTGTGCCCGCATGCGCTTTGTCAGCCCGGAAAGCTTCACCTTCCTCGAATCGGCCATGGTGCTGAGCATGGTGGTTTTGGGCGGCATGGGCTCCATTCCCGGCATCATCCTGGGGGCGGCCGCCCTGATCGTGCTGCCGGAAGTATTTCGCGAATTTGAAACCTACCGCATGCTGGTGTTCGGTATGTCCATGGTGGTGATGATGCTGTTCCGGCCCGCCGGCCTCATCCCGGCCAAACGCATGGGCAAACGGGGCGAAGAGGGGGAGGGATAGATGGCCGATCAACCGATTCTCGAATTGAAAAACGTCTATTCCAGCTACGGCTCCATCAAGGCCCTCAAGGGGATCTCGCTCAAGGTCTATCCGGGCGAGATCGTGGCCATCATCGGTGCCAACGGTGCCGGTAAATCCACCACACTGATGACCACCTGCTGCGTGATTCCCATCGACAAGGGAGAAATCTGGTACAACGGGAATCCCATTCACGGCAAAGCGGCGGAAATTCTGCCCGAAGCCGGCCTGTGCCAGGTGCCGGAAGGCCGGCGGATCTTTCCGCGCCTGACCGTTGACGAAAACCTGACCCTGGGCGCCTTTTTCCGCAAGGACAAGACAGACATCGAAGGCGACCGGCAACATGCCTACAAGCTTTTCCCCATCCTCAAAGACCGCCATAAACAACACGGCGGCACCCTGTCCGGCGGTGAGCAGCAGATGCTGGCCATCGCCCGGGCGCTGATGGGCCGGCCCAAGGTGCTGTTGCTGGATGAGCCCTCGCTGGGTCTGGCACCGCTGATCGTCCAGCAGATTTTCGATATCATCAAGGATGTAAACAAAAAGGAAGGCACCACCATTTTGCTGGTGGAGCAGAATGCCAACCTGGCCCTGCAGGCCGCATCCCGGGGCTACGTGCTGGAAACCGGCAACATCACCCTGGAAGACGATGCCAAAAAGCTGCTCGACAACCCGGAGATTAGGAAGGCCTATCTTGGCGAATAATCAGCGGACAAACCAAACCCCAACGCCCCTGAGCCCTTGTTACAAGAGGGTTTCAGGGGCGTTTATTATTTCTGCTGTTGCTTGACATTGGCAGGTCCGGGCGTTAGTATAAAGGTAAGACTGTTCTTTAACAAATTGGGGGCGAAACGGCTTCGACGGGGATAAAGAAGCACCGATTGCATGCCGAGTTCCTACCGTCTCGTAAAACCGGTGGGAAATAAACATAATCGCAGACGATTATAACTACGCCGTAGCAGCTTAGTGCTACCGTTCTACCGGGTTTCTCCCGCGAACCTGGATAGAACGTCGACTAGTGGGATAGCCAAAACTGAATGCCTGTTACAGTAAAGGCGAACTTTTAGCAGGATAGCCTTTGAAGTACCCTGCCTGATGGAGACTGCCAAAGGCGATACTTAGAGATCAGGACAAGCATGTAGATATCTGTGTGGAATGTTTTCGGACGCGGGTTCGACTCCCGCCGCCTCCACCATTATTTGATCAAACCACTGTTCTT
>Ga0272441_10015665_pt1 | contig 10587 bp, 7 predicted proteins | sample SSMProp6N_FD_193582 | JGI IMG/M metagenome (GOLD analysis project Ga0272441, IMG submission 193582) | Marine sediment archaeal communities from Little Sippewissett salt marsh, Falmouth, MA, United States - SSM-Prop-6N | ecosystem: Environmental > Aquatic > Marine > Wetlands > Sediment ...
GCAGTCATACCGTCATAACTGGTAACAATCCTTAAAACTACGCTGTAATCATATGTCCTTAGATCACCCATTACTCCAACTGACTTAATAGGAAGAAGAATTCCAAAATACTGCCATAATTTTTTATTTAAACCCTCTTTTAGTATTTCTTTTCGAATAATTTCGTCAGCATTTCTTAAAATCTGCAACTTTTCCGAATTAATTTCACCAATTACCCGAATTGCCAATCCTGGACCTGGAAATGGTTGTCTCCATAAAATATTTTCTGGGATGTTAATACTCTTGCCAATTTCTCTTACTTCGTCTTTAAATAAATTTTTTAATGGCTCTAAAAGTCTTAATTCCATTTTTTCAGGTAACCCGCCAACATTATGATGGGATTTTATTTTAGCTGATGGTCCTTGTATGGAAACACTTTCTATAACATCAGGATAAAGCGTCCCTTGCAGGAGATGAGTAACATTGCCAATCCCTTTAGCCTTTTCTTCAAATATTTTTATAAACAAATTACCGATAATTTTTCGCTTTTTTTCCGGGTTTGTAATGCCTTTCAATTTACTAATAAATTCTTTAGAATAATCATAATCGTATAATTTTATTTCAAAGAAGTCTTTAAAAATACGCCTAACTTCTTCGCCTTCGTTTTTACGCATAAGACCGGTATCGATAAAGATACAATGAAGTTGGTCCTTGATAGCCTTATGGGTTAAAATAGCAGCAACCATGGAGTCAACGCCGCCACTGACGCCAGCAACTACCTTCCCCTTCCCAATCTTATTCTTAATCTCATTAATAGTTTTATCAATGAAAATACTTGGAGTCCAGGTACCTGAGCATTGACAAATACGATGAGTAAAATTATACAAAATATCTTTACCTTTCTCAGTATGAGTTACTTCAGGATGAAATTGTAAACCATATATATTCTTTTTTTCATTAAAAATGGCTGCAATCTTTTCTCCTGAGCTAACAGCAGCCAATTGAAACCCATCAGGCATCTTTTCAACTATATCATGATGACTCATCCAAGCAGTTATCTTGTCTGGCAAACCTTGAAACAATCTACTTTTATGTCGAATTCGAATAATAGTATTTCCAAATTCAGCGTTTTTTGAGTTTGAAACTACACCACCCATGATTTTATTAATTAGTTGAGAACCATAACATATTCCTAGAATTGGTATGTTTAAATCAAAAATATTCTTACTTATTTTAGGCGCGTTTTTATTTAATACACTATCAGGGCCACCAGATAAGATAATACCTTTGGGTGATTTTTCCTTCAATAAAGAAAGTTCAACATAATATGGAAAAATCTCTGAATATATTTTCAATTCCCTTATTCTTCTGGCAATTAATTGGGTATATTGTGAACCAAAATCTAAAATAGCAATCCATTCTTTGTTATAATGATCTTTATTCAATATTTTATCACTCCCTGTTTAATTTATTTGTCATTAGTTTATTAATAGTATATAATAAATTTGTACCTTAAAAAAACATTTTAAATTATATCATATATATTAATTTTTATCATACACTTTTCATTCGTTAAAAAATGAATAGAATTAAGTATAAGCTGTAAGAAAATTTCGGGAGAGTTTTTTTCGTTGTAAATATTACGAAAAAACGCCGAAGGGGCAAGATGATGGTTCATCCAAACTCTCAGGTAAAAGGACCGGAATTGGACAGCACTCTGGAAAGATTAATATATCACCGAAGGGGCAATTTCTTTAATAACCTTTGTTTAAAAAAATCTTGCCAAAATATTTTTACAAAGGATGTTTTAGAAAAAATCTCTCAGGTTTATAGACAGAGTCCTATAATAAATATAGGACTCTGTCTTTTTTTATAATATTTTTTATTTAACCATGAAAAACCACCTTCTAAGAAGGTGGTAATGGTTAAATAGGTTTTACCAAAAAAGAGCAAGAAAAGCTATTTGAACATTTTTCACCTGCAGTCCAAAGCAAACATTTCTAATGCTTAGAAATATTCAGTTAACATAGCAGAAAAAAGCAAAAGAAATACTAACTAATAAAAGCTTAAATCTCTTTTAGAGGTTCTTAAATCAACCCACTAAGCGGGTGCTATCTTTACTCTTATAATGTCAATGGGCATAAAAAGTTTTTATTTCATAAAAGATATATATTTTAAGATTTATATTTAATATACTTAATGTATGGATAATTGTACTTAGCTTAGTAATTTAAAAATTAATAGATTATTTTAATCTTAATAACAAAGGAGGAAATTATGAAATCAGATCTGGAAATTGCCCAGCAAACCAAACTGCTCCCCATCACGGAAATTGCTTCAAAAACAGGAATCAAAGAAGACGAATTGGTGCTTTATGGCCAATATAAGGCCAAGGTAAGATCCGGTATCCTCAATCGCCTTAGCGATCATCCCCAGGGGAAATACATTGTGGTCACTGCCATTACCCCTACTCCACTGGGAGAGGGAAAAACGGTCACCTCCATAGCCTTAGGTCAGGGTCTGGCCAAACTGGGCAAGAAAGTCATCAACACCCTCAGAGAGCCCTCTATGGGTCCGGTCTTCGGCATCAAAGGCGGTGCAGCCGGCGGAGGTTACTCCCAGGTGGTTCCCATGGAAGACCTAAACTTACATTTTACCGGGGACATCCATGCCGTCGGTGCAGCCAACAACCTCTTATGTGCCATGTTAGATACTCACCTGCAAAAGGGCAACAAATTAAATATCGATTTGCACTCGATCGGCATCAACCGGGTCGTCGACATCTCTGATCGTGCCCTGCGCAATATTGTGATCGGTCTTGGCGGAAAGACCAACGGTGTCCCCCGGGAGACCGGCTTTGACATCACCGTCGCCTCCGAGGTCATGGCCATCCTGGCTATGGCAACCAATATCTTTGACCTTAGAGAACGATTAGGCAAAATGACTGTTGCCTATACCACCGATGGAAAACCGGTCACCGCGGAAGACTTAAAGGCAGCCGGAGCCATGACCGTTCTCTTAAAGGATGCTCTCAATCCCAACCTGATTCAGACCTTAGAACATGGTCCCTGTTTTATGCACTGCGGACCCTTTGCCAATATTGCCCATGGTAACAATTCGGTACTGGCTGACCTGATTGCCACCAAGCTTGCCGATTATGTGGTCACCGAATCCGGCTTCGGATCTGATATGGGCTTTGAAAAGATGTGTAATATCAAATGCCGCACCAGCAAGCTGAAAGTCGATGCTGCAGTCATTGTCTGTACCATCAGAGCCCTGAAGATGCATGGGGGCGCAATCAAGGTTGTTGCCGGCAAACCCCTGGACCAGGAAAAGTTATCCCGGGAAGATTTGTCCTCTGTAGAAAAAGGCTGTGAAAACCTGGAAAAACATATTGAAAATGTCCTCGCACACGGTATCAAACCGGTCGTGGTGATTAACAGCTTCCCCACCGATACCCCCGGAGAAATTGAATTGATCAAAGAAAAAGGACTCCAGGCAGGCGCATCTTCTGTCGTTACCCATCAGGGTTGGGCCAAAGGCGGAGAAGGCTGTAGGGAATTGGCCGAGGCGGTTATTCAAGCCTGTGAGCAGGAAAACGGTTTTCATTATCTTTATGACTTACAGGCATCCATCAAAGAGAAGATTGAAACCATCGCCACTAAGATCTACGGAGCAGACGGAGTAACCTACCTCCCCCAGGCCCAAAAGAATATCAAATTATTTGAATCTTCCGGTTTTGCTGAGCTACCCATCTGTATGGCTAAAACCCACCTTTCCCTCTCTCATGACCCGGCTGTCAAGGGAAGACCCAGAAACTTTAAAGTACCCATCCGTGATATCAGGGCTTCTGTTGGTGCCGGTTTCCTCTATCCCCTCCTGGGGACCATGATGACGATGCCGGGATTGCCATCGGTCCCTGCTTCAACTAAGGTTGATATTGATAAAGACGGTAATACCGTTGGATTGTTTTAAAATAAATATTAAATGTAAATAATAATAAATATTTGGAGGTAAATATTATGTCTAACAAAATAATCGAAGAACTGTATTATAGTAAAAACGATGAATGGATAAAAGTAGAAAATGATATTGGTACAATCGGAATTACTGATTATGCCCAGGACCAATTGGGTGATATTGTGTATGTAGAAGAAATAAAAAAAGGAATTAATCTTAATAAGGGAGATGTTGTCAGTACAGTTGAATCCGTTAAGGCAGTTTCTGATGTCTATTCCCCCATTAGCGGAGAAGTTGTTGAAGTCAATCAGGATATTATCGAAGATCCATCTATTATCAATAAAGATCCTTTTGGCCAAGGATGGTTTGCCAAAATAAAGATGGATAAACCGGAAGAACTGGATGAACTGATGAGCGCTTCAGAATATAGTGAATATCGTAAAGAATAATTAAAATAGAGGTGGATTAATATGAGATACATTCCCTCAACAAAAGAACAGCAAAGGGAAATGTTGGAAGAAATAGGAGTATCTTCTTTTGAAGAATTATTAAAAAATATACCCGAAAAAGTGAAACTAAAGAGAAAATTAAATATTCCTCCTGCCCTATCAGAACAGGAATTGGAAGAAAAAATAGTTAAAATAGCCCGGAAAAATTCTAATTTTTATGAGATGAAACCACTATTAGGAGCTGGTGCCTATCGCCATTTTATTCCGGAAGCTCAAAAATCTTTATTACAAAGAGAAGAGTTCTGGACTTGTTACACGCCTTATCAGCCAGAATTAAGTCAAGGGACTCTTCAATCTATGTTTGAGTTTCAAAGCTATATTTCCAGATTAACCAAAATGGACATTGTTATCCCGTCTATTTTTGATGGTGCATCCTCTGCCGGAGAAGCAGCTTTGATGTCCTTGCGATTAACTCACAAGAATAAGATTATTGTTTCATCCTTGATTCACCCTCATTATCGGGAAACAATCAAGACTTATTTAGCACCTCATGATATTGAAATAATTGAATTGCCTTATCATGATGGATTAATTCAGTTCGACCAACTGGAACAATTATTAGATGAAGGAACTGCTGCTGTCCTGATACAAAGTCCTAATTTTTTCGGAGGTATTGAAAATTTAGCAGCAATTTCGGAATTAACTCATCAGAAAAAAGCATTACTCATTGATATTATAGTGGAAAGTATGTCTATGGGAATACTTAAATCTCCGGGTGATTTAGATGTCGACATCGTTGCAGGAAGTGCCCAATCCTTTGGAATGGATTTGAATTTTGGAGGTCCTTATAATGCTTTTTTAGCAACTAAGAAAAAATATGTTAGGCAGATTCCTGGTAGAATTGCGGGTGAAACCAAAGACAAAGATGGCAAAAGAGCCTTTGTCATGACCTTCAGGGCTCGAGAACAGGATATCAGAAGAGAAAAGGCGACTTCCAATATGTGTACCAATCATAACCTGAATGTAATAGCTGCAGATATATATTTATCATTAATGGGTACAGAAGGTATCTATCAGTATTCATTACTGAATGCTAAAAAAGCGCATTATTTGGAAAAACAATTATTAAAAACTGGGAAATTTGAAAAAGTATTCAACTATCCTTATTTCAATGAATTTCTCATTAAATACAACGGAGATATTAAAAATATTAATAAGGTTCTAATGGAAAATAATTTTATACCCCCTCTTACCATTTCATCATTATATCCTGACAATAACCTTAAACAAACTTTACTTTTTGCGATAACTGAAATATTGAGTAGAGATGAAATGAATCTTATTACTAATCTTTTTTCTCAGCAAAGGAGGAAAATATGAAACTTATTTTTGAAAAAAGTATCCCTGGAAGAGATGCCTATTCTCTTCCTGCTGATTTATTTCAAGATATTCAAATTGAAGATTGTCTTCACGAAAAACATTTGGATAAAGATAAGAAACAGTTAACTGAGGTGTCAGAAGTTGATGTAATTCGTCATTTTACCAAACTGTCAAAATTCAATTATGGTGTAGATGATGGATTATACCCATTAGGTTCTTGTACCATGAAGTATAACCCGAGAATCAATGAAAAAATGGCAGCTCTAAACCAATTTGTCTATGCTCACCCCCTTTCCTCACCAGAAATGATTCAGGGCTCCCTGGAAATCATCTATCAACTCAATTTATTACTTTCTGAAATTACCGCAATGAATCAATATACCATGGCACCTGCTTCCGGTGCTCATGGAGAATTAACCGGAAACCTGATTATGCGTCAATATTTTATAGACCATGGTGAAAAAAGAACAAAAATGTTGATACCTGATTCTGCCCATGGTACCAACCCTGCCTCTGCTGCTATGGCTGGCTTTGAAGTCATTGAGATAAAATCTAACGAAAATGGTACAGTAGACCTAAATTCTCTCAAAAATGCCATGGATGAACAAACAGTAGGATTAATGTTGACCAATCCTAATACTGTAGGATTGTACGATGAAGGGATTGAGGATATTGAAAAAATCGTGCATCAAAAAGGCGGGTTACTTTATTATGATGGCGCAAATCTTAATGCCTCTATGGGCATTATACGACCCGGAGATGCAGGCTTTGATGTTGTACACCTTAATCTTCATAAAACTTTTTCAACACCACACGGTGGAGGTGGTCCAGGTGCAGGAGTTATAGGTGTCAAGGATAGATTAATACCTTACCTGCCAACACCAATTGTTGACTTTGATTCCACTGGAAATAAATATTTCTTGAAGGATATTGGTAAAAAGAGTATTGGAATGGTCCGTAGTTTTTGGGGTAATTTCTCGGTTTTAGTTAAAACTTATACTTGGATTCTTTCTCTTGGCCCAGAGTATCTCTATCAGTGTTCTAAGACAAGTATTATTAACGCCAACTATGTTTTAGCAAAATTAAAAAAATATTATAAGCCTGCTTATGATCAATATTGTGGCCATGAATGTACCCTGACCGGCCGTGAATACAAAAAATATGGCATAAAAACTTTACAGATTGCAAAAAGGCTGATGGATTATGGTTATCACCCTCCCACTATTTATTTCCCCCATTTTGAACCCTATGCCGAAGAAACAATTATGATTGAGCCGCCGGAATCTGAAGGTAAAGAAGTTTTAGATAACTTTATCGAGGTGATGATAAAAATATCCCAGGAAGCCAAGGATAATCCTGATCTCTTAAAATCAGCACCACACAATACACCTATTAGCCAAACAGATGATGTAATGGCTGTGAAGAGACCTATCCTGACTTATGATGATGAATTGAAATTAAGAAATGAGTTGAATTATCAGGAAAAAGATATCGATTATTATTAAATAGGAGGGAAAAATGTCTGATAATGATTTATTATTAACTCCACTCCATGAAGAACATAAAAAACTAAATGCTCGCATGATCCCATTTGATGGTTTTGACATGCCTGTTCAATATAGCAGTATTATTGAAGAACATCATGCGGTAAGAAAAAAAGTAGGTATTTTTGACGTCTCTCATATGGGGGAAATTGAAATAAAGGGTCCTGACGCTCTTTCATTCTCTGATTTCTTGTTAACCAATCGAATGAGTAATATGAAAAATGGTTCTATCAAATATTCTCCCATGTGTTATCCTCATGGCGGTCAAGTGGATGATTTATTTGTCTACAAAGTCAAATCTGACTTCATTTTGCTGGTAGTTAATGCCTCGCCTAATTTTTCTGCCAAAGATGAAAAATGGATTCTAGAACAAAGAAATAATTTTGATGTCAATATAGAAAACAAAAGCCAAGATTATGGTGAGGTAGCCATCCAGGGTCCTTTAGCCGAAAAAATGTTAACCCCCTTTTTTAAAGGAGATTTACCCCTATCGGATCTGAAAAGATTTAAGTTTATTTTCGGCAAGCTTTTTGATAAAAATGTTCTAATATCACGAACGGGGTACACCGGAGAAGATGGATTTGAAGTCTATACTTTTCATGCTTCTGATATCATAGATATTTGGAATCAAGCATTAGAAGAAGGTGAGAATTTTGGTATTAAGCCATGCGGACTGGGTGCAAGGGATACGACACGCTTTGAGGTCGCTTATTGGCTCTATGGCAATGATATCGATGAGCATATAAATCCCCTGGAGACTGGCCAGGGATGGACTGTTAAATTCGATAAGGCAGATTTTATTGGCAAAGAAAGTTTACAAACAATTAATAAGAATGGCATAACCAGAAAATTAGTGGGGCTTTCTGTTCCTCAAGGAGGAATACCCAGGAATAAAATGGAAGTTTACAAAGATAACCAAAAAATAGGTTTTATCACCTCGGGAAACTATTGCCCTTCTTTAAAGAAAGTTTATGCCATGGCAATATTGGATTTACCTTATACTCATATTGGAACAGAGGTTGACATTATTATTAGAAATAGACCTGTTCATGCAGAGATTGTCCCTATACCTTTCTTAGCACCAATTAATAAAAGATAAATATTTGCTTTTAATGTTTTTTCATCTCATAATAAAAAAGTAGATAATAAATTTTATAGAAAGGAGGTTATCTATTTAATTTTTTCCAGGAGGTGATGAAATAGTTTCAATATCTTGTATATATTATTAATTGTTAAGTTTTTAAAAATATTTTCCAATTTTTTATTAATAATTATGCATATTTAGAGAACAGGAGGTTTAATTATTATGACAGCAATTATGGATATACTGACCATTATTGACAATTTTGTCTGGGGTCCACCCATGTTGATTGTATTAGTCGGAACCGGTATTTTTCTCACAATCCGAATAGGATTTCCTCAATTCAAACACACCGGTTATGCCTGGAAATTAGTCTTCAGCGGAATGGCCAAGAAAGATAAAAGCGAGAAAAATGAAGGAGAAATAACCCCATTTCAAGCCTTAACCGCTACACTGGCTGCTACTGTAGGAAACGGGAATATCGCTGGTGTGGCAACCGCTATTGCCGCAGGAGGACCGGGTGCTGTTTTGTGGATGTGGCTGACTGCACTGTTTGGAATGGCTACCAAAATGTCCGAAGCCACTCTCGGTGTGAAATACCGGATTAAGGATAAAGATGGTGCTTTGGCTGGTGGTTCCATGTACTTTCTGGATAAAGGTGCAGGTCAAAAATGGTTAGGGTGGTTATTCGCCTTGTTTGGTGCATTGGCAGCCTTTGGTATCGGAGATATGGTGCAAACCAACTCCATGGCTCTGGTTGGAAACAGTGTTTTTGGTATTCCCCAGGTTGTAACCGGGATTGTTCTGGCTGTTCTGACTTGGTTGGTGGTCGTTGGAGGAATTAAGCGAATTGGTTCAGTAGCTGAAAAGCTGGTTCCTTTTATGGCCATTTTTTACATCCTGGGAGCTTTAATCATAATCATATCACGGATTGACATGCTCCCCTGGGCGATTGGTGAAATTTTCAGATCTGCCTTTACCGGTAGAGCTGCCTTTGGTGGTTTTGCAGGAGCTACCGTCGCTCAAGCCATGCGATTTGGCGTAGCCCGGGGTATCTTTTCCAATGAGGCTGGCTTAGGAAGTGCCAGTATGGCCCATGCTGTCGCTAAAACTCCCCATCCGGCTCGCCAGGGCACAATCGCCATGATCGGTGTTATGATTGACACCCTTATCATCTGTTCTATGACTGCTCTTGCAATCATTATGACCAATTCAATAGAAACCGGTTATACGAGCACACAACTAACTGCTCATGCTTTTACTACAGTTATCCCCTTTGGTGGTGCAATTGTTGCTATTGGTTCATTATTATTTGGTTACTCTACCATTATCACCTGGTGTTATTATGGCCAGCAATGTTCCCGTTTTATTCTTGGACCTGCGGTGGTTATGCCTTATGCCTGGATCTTTGTGATTGTTGCTTTTCTTGGTTCAATAGTGGAAGTCCCCTTTGTCTGGTTGCTGACCGATGCCCTTAACGGTGCTATGGCAATACCCAATTTAATTGGATTGCTAATGCTAAGCGGTGTTATGGCTGAACAGGTAAAAGAATATTTCTCTAATCCTGAATTACTGAATATTTAAAAGTTTAGATTTTCTATTTTATGGATGAGGGATCATCTTTTATTTGTTTCCTCATCCATTCTTCTATAAGGAGGAGTTTGTTTACAATGATTATAGGTGTACCTAAAGAGATAAAAAATAATGAAAACCGGGTTGCTATTACACCAGCCGGCGTCAAAGCATTTACCCAGGCAGGTCATCAGGTATTTGTTCAAAAGTCAGCCGGTTCAGGAAGTGGGATATCAGACCAGGAATATATTGATGCCGGTGCCTCTATTCAGGATAATCCTGAAGAAATATTTCAAAAAGCAGAAATGATTATGAAGGTCAAAGAACCGATGCCTGTAGAGTATCCCATGATCAGACCCGGACAAATAGTATTTACCTATTTCCATTTCGCTGCCTCCCGGGAATTAACCGAAGGTATGATGGAGAGACAATGTATCTGTATTGCTTATGAAACGGTGGAAACCGAAGACAAGGGATTACCCCTACTCAATCCGATGAGTGAAGTTGCCGGAAAAGTGGCTGGCCATATCGCAGCCTATTACTTGGCCCTTCCCTATGGAGGACGTGGTATTTTAATGGGAGGTGTGCCCGGTGTGAAACCAGCTAAGGTTGTTGTTATCGG
>Ga0272441_10015666_pt1 | contig 10587 bp, 9 predicted proteins | sample SSMProp6N_FD_193582 | JGI IMG/M metagenome (GOLD analysis project Ga0272441, IMG submission 193582) | Marine sediment archaeal communities from Little Sippewissett salt marsh, Falmouth, MA, United States - SSM-Prop-6N | ecosystem: Environmental > Aquatic > Marine > Wetlands > Sediment ...
GACCCCGAACCCGAGCCTCACCGGCATCAAGATAGACCTCACGGCGAAGAAGGTCTCGGTGACCGCGGACTCGACCCCGGGGACGCCGTTCGAGATGACCCTGGACGAGACGCTCAAGAAGGCGGAGCTGAAGACGGCCACCGGCTACCTGATGGCCCTCGACGAGACCCTGAAGAAAGCGTCCCTCGAGACGCCGACCGGCTACAAGGTGGAGCTGGACGAGACGACCCAGGCGGCGAAGGTGACCACCCCGTCGGCCCAGTCGATGGTCCTCGACGACGCGGCCGGCGAGGCCACGCTGACCGGGACGGCGAAGGGCATCATCACGGGCATCCTGGTGGAGCTCGGGCTGGGGGCCTCCCAGTCCGTCCTCATCGGGGAGCTCTTCGCCACGTTCTTCGACGCCCACATCCACCCCACCTCGGCGCCCGGGGCGCCGACTGGGGTGCCCGTGGCCCCGCTCTCCCTGGCCCTCGCCGGGTTGAGCTCGCAGACCGTGAAAATACGCCCGTGAGGGCGACTGTCGGCGCCGACAGAGGCGCCATGTAGGAGAAGCAGGCCCAGGAGGCCGCCAGGAGCCGCCAGGCGAGCCCAGAACGAGCCGGGCGGAACCCCCCTTGGGGTCAGACGGGCCGGGAGGCCCGCGCCTCTGGGGGCGTCTGGGGGTCTCTGGTGGGCGTCACCGATAGGTAACGCCGGGGGCGGCGCGGGAGGACAGGATGGAACCAGTCATGGCATTCCCCTTCGCGGGGACCGGGGTGGCCGGGGTCTTCGACCCCAAGGCCCTCGAGGACGTGTACTCCACGGCCATCAGGAACATCCTGATGACCCTCAAGGGGACCGTCCCGTACAACCCCGAGTTCGGCTCCGAACTGCGCCGGTTCGTCTTCGACCTGAGCGACGACATCGGCAAGCAGCTCATTCAGTACTACGCTTTCAGAGACATACAGGAACAGGAGCCGCGGCTCCGTGTGGTGGCCCTCGAGGCGAACTTCGACGAGGACGAGTACTCCGTCTCCTTCTCCGTCGGGTTCATCGCGGTGGCCGACCCCGAGCAGCGGGTCCGGCAGGCCAACGTGGGGGCGATCCCGCTGGCGAGGAGGGCCGCATAGTGAGCCAGATACCGACGCAGCAGTACACCGCGAGGAGCTACCAGTCGACCATCGAGGCGCTGGTCGTCCTCCTGCGGGCCAAGTTCCCCGACGGACACTGGGAGAAGCTCCTGGAGCAGGACGTCCCGCGGGCCATGATGGCCTGCCTGGCGTGGATGCACGACCAGGACTCCTTCTACATGAACCGCCGGTGGATCAACACCTACCTCGACCTGGCGGACGACCGGGAGGCCGGCATTCACCTGTGCGCCCAGCTCGGATACCGGATGAGGCCCAAGACGGCGGCCTCCATCCCCGTCCGCCTCTACCCCCAGCCGACGAAGGCGGTCCCCATCGTCATCCCGGCCGGGACCCGGGTGCCCTACGGGGACACCTTCTTCGAGTTCCTCGAGGACGCGACGGTCCCCGCGGACGCGGAGTTCTGGCCGAGCCTGACCTCTACGGACGTCGTGGCCCTGACCGAGGGCCAGACCGTCGAGGCCACCTTCACGTCCGACGGGCAGCCCTGGCAGGTGTTCGCGGTGCCCTTCGAGAACGTCATCGACGGCAGCGTCGTGGTCGAGGTGGCCGGCGAGGAGTGGGAGGAGGTTCTCTCCCTCATTTACGTCGAGGGGGACACCCTCGGGAAGGACGAGTACACCGGGGACGGCCTCGACTCGCAGCAGTACGAGCTGACCCTCCTCAACGCGGTCATCGACCCGAGCAACGCGGACCGCCTCACGGTCCTGGTGGACGGCGTCGAGTGGGCCTACGTCTCGGCCTTCACGGGGGCTCCCCAGGAGTACCGCGCCTACCAGAACCCGGACGGCACCACCTACGTCGTCTTCGGCCTCGCCGCGGACGGGGCGGCGCCGCCGAGCGGCGACCTCATCGAGGTCCTCTATCTCATCTCCGGGGCGCAGAAGCGGTACGCCCTCGCGTACGACAAGAACGACGCCCCGACCATCTCCTTCGGCGACGACAACACCGGGAAGATCCCGGCCATCGGCGCCGAGATCAAGGTGACGTGCCGGACAGGCGGCGGACCCGTGGGCAACGTGGACATCGGGGCCGTGGACGCCGTCGTGCAGGGGAAGCTGAGCACCGCCCTCGGCGAGTCCACCGAGGTCCGCGTCTACAACTACGGGAAGGGGTCCGGCGGCAACGCCAGGGAGGCCCTCGACCACGCCAAGTTCTACGCCCCCGACTGGGCCAAGTCCAACGGCCGAGCCGTGACCCCCTCCGACTGGGAGGTCCTGGCGGCCACCTTCCAGGACCCGCGCTACGGGGGGCCGGCCTACGCCGCGGCGAAGCTCCACCAGGAGATTCCCGAGTCGAACCAGGTGGACGTCGCCATCTGGTCCCGGGACGCCGACGGGCGCCTGACCACGGCCGGCGCCTCCCTGAAGGCCGGGGTCAAGAAGTACCTCCAGGCCAGGAAGACCATGTGCACCTACGTGGAGATGGTCGACGGGACGACCTACTACTTCGACGTCTACCTGGCCGTGAGCCTCAAGGCCGGCTTCTACACCACCACCGTCTTCTCGGACCTCGACGCGGCGGTCGTGGCCTTCTTCGACTCCGCCATGGTCATGCCGGGGCGCGACATCCGCGTCAACGAGCTCTACAGGAAGCTCAACGCGGTCGAGGGGGTCCACTCCGTCACCATCGAGGACATCATCGGGTCGGTCCTGCTCCAGACGTCCGAGACGGCGGACGGGGCCACGCAGACGTTCTCCTGGCTCTTCGACTCGCCGCTCGGACAGGACCTCGTCCCAGAGTCCCTCGAGGTGCGGGCGGGCACCCAGTACGCCTCGGACGACGGGGAGGGGGCCGTGACCGGCGACGTCGACGGGACCCTCACCAACACCATCGGCTACGAGACCGGCCGCGTGACGGTGTCCTTCCTGACTACCCCGGCCATCAACACCAACGTGACGGCGGAGGTTCGCTACTACGCCCGCCTCGAGTGGGAGGAGGACATCACCGACGAGATGACGGGGACCGCCCTGCTCGACCACGTGGCCGAGTACGAGCCCATCGTCGAGCGGCCCCCGGTGGGGATCGCCGAGGGCCAGGTCATCGACTTCTACGTCCCCGACTGGCTCATGCCCATCGTCCCGGGGCGCCTCTACTTCGTCGGCGGCTACGGGGCGCCCCTGGGGTCCCCCTTCGGCTCCGAGCTTCACGCCTACGACGACGGGGAGGGGAACATCGTGGGGGACGTCGACGGGACCGCCACGAACGCCGTCGACTACAGGACCGGCCGGGTGCAGTTCACCTGGCAGGCGGTTCCCTACTACGACGTCCCGACGCCCTTCGTGGGGACCCTGAGCCCCAACCCGAACGGGGTCATCACCGACTTCACCTACTCGGTGGCCGGCTGGGTCCCGGGCTACGCCGGCGTCGTCAAGCTCGACTTCTCCGCCTTCCCGACGTGGGGAGCCGAGGCCGCCTTCTTCGACAACTGGCAGGGGAGGGTCTTCGGACCATACCTCGACAACCGGTCGGACAACACTTTCGTCGACGCCCTGGGGACGGGGGAGCTCCACTTCACCGTCCCGCCCCAGTGGCCGGGGGCGGCGACGTTCCCGGTGGTGCGGACTTCCGTGACCCAGATGCTCTACTCGGCTTTCGTCTTCTTCGTCAAGACGCCGACGGCCCCGGGCCACGACCTTCACCTCTACGGGGACAACGAGGGCCGGCTCTGGGGTACCACTCTGGACGCCTATCCCATCTCGAGGCTCGACCACGAGACGGGGAAGGCTCTCGCCAGGCTCTCCGCGCCCGTGTCCTCCGGTCGCCTTGCGATCCTCAGCTACGACGCGCGCCTGGGCTCGGCCGTCCGGAACACCCCCATACATTCCAACGCCATCGGCGCCTTCGGGAGGACCGCCCCGCGGGAGCTCGAGGAGGAGATTGACCTGTGAGCGTGAGCGAGAGCTACAGCAACAACCTCCCGGTGGACCTCTACAAGCTCCTCCTCCCCGACATCAAGGAGGAGGACCAGAAGACCGGGACGATGGCCTACCTCGACTTCTGGGACACCCCGGAGGCGGAGATAACGGAGTGGGACCAGGAGGTCCCCTTCGTGGCGGTCTGGGACCGCATTGGCCTGAAGCCCGTCCTGCAGCGCCTCTTCTGGTGCCTCGAGACGCAGGAGGGGCGGATGCTCGAGGAGCTGCGGGCCATGGAGGACCTCATCGACCCGGACACCTGCCCCGCGAGGTTCCTGCCCTACATGGCGGCCTCCCTCGGCTTCGACCTCCCCGACTCCATGAGCGAGGCGGAGCGCCGGGTGACCATCAAGGGCCTCGTGGCCGCCTACAAGCAGCGGGGGACGCCCATCTCGTGGAAGGTGTTCTTCCGGATGGTCGGCTACCGCGTCATGTTCTACCCGCTCTGGAAGAAGGCATACGCCGAGGACCAGGACAGATACTCGCAGGAGCGGTACGCCGCGACGACGCCCTTCGGCCCCCTGGTCATCACGGCCTTCACCCCGAGCCTCCCCCAGGCCCCCCTGAAGCCGACGTCCATCCTCATCACGGACGGGACGGAGACCTTCAGGGACGACGGAAAGGGCGGCCTCGTCGGGGGCCTCGGGGGCACGGGGACGGTCAACTACCTGACGGGGGCCATCAACGTGAACTTCTACCCGCCCGGCCCCGTCGGCCCCATCTCCCTCACGGCGGAGACGGTGGACGACGAGTACCCCTACCACGCCGCGCGGGTGGACCTCGACTTCTTCCTGGTCCCGCTCAGCGGAGCCCCTCCTCCCGATGTGGACGACGAGTTCGTGAAGAACGTCCTCCGGCACCTCGACGAGGTCAGGCCGATCCACGTCATCCTGAGGACCTTCAACCTCGTCATGCCCATCGAGGAGCTCCTCGAGGACTTCGCGTCCGACGGGGGCTGCTGCGGGCCGAGCCTCGGGGTGGACCATTGGACCTCGAAGGAGATGTTCTACGTCGGGGACGTGGGGCCGGTGGGCAAGGACGGTGGCATGCTCATCGAACGGGACGACGGCTCCAAGCAGCAGTGCATGGAGGACGTGACGCCGTTCGTCAACCCTTTAAGCGGCGACCCCCTTGTGATAACATCGTCACCACCGCAGCCGTCTGATGGCTCATATTAAGGGCGCGAGACGCCATGGCAGATGAGATTATACCCCTCTTCGAGTTCGACCAGCCGACCAAAGGATCGGAGCTCGTGTCCCAGATAGTCCGGCGGAACTTCAACGCCCTCGGGACCACGAACTGGACGACGGACGCGTCCTACCCCGCCGCCCCCCAGAAGGGGATGCAGAGAATCCTCGACGAAGCCGGGGCGGGGACGAACATCAGGTGGCAACGGTACGACGGGACGGCTTGGGTCGACATCATGACCCACCTCGAGACCGCCTTCACCCTCGCCAGGCGCCTCGAGTTCGACTTCACCAACGAGACGGTCTGGACGGTGAACCACGGCCTCGGGGCGAGGCCCCTCGTGCAGGTCCTCGACGCAACCCACCAGGCCATCGAGCCCACCTCCATCGTCCACGTCCAGGTCGGCGGGGAGTGGAACCGCGTCGTCGTGACCCACGCCGGGAACGAGACGGGCATCGTGGTGTGCGTCGGCTGAGACTGTCGGCACCGACAGATTGAGGAGCAAGCGGAATGAAAGACGAGCGGAAAGAGGCCAGGAGGAAGCTCTACCGGGCGCTCCTCGGCGCGCGGCCCGCGGTCCCGGGCCTGTCCCGCGGCGTGGGCATGGGCAAGCACGAAGTCGGCCTCGGCGAGGGCCTCCCCGTCGCAAGGGGGAAGGTCACCATCACCTGCCGGAACGAGGAGACGGGCGAGGTCGTGACGGTCCTCGAGGAGGAGGACAACCTGGTCGTCTCCCAGGCCGGGGGGCTGATGGCCGCGATGGCCGCCGGAGCCCTCAACTCCGAGATCGGCTACGTGGAGCTCGGGGACCCGGCGCCCGCCACCCCGCCCGCCCTGGGGAACATCACCCTCGAGCAGACGACGGGGCAGCGGAAGGCGGTCGGCTTCTCCCTCGCCAGCAACGTCGTGACCTTCACGGCGACCTGGGCGGCCGGAGACGGCAACGGGAACACCTACACCGAGGCGGGGCTCTTCACGAACCCCCTCGCGGCCGGGACGATGTTCGCCCGCAAGACGGGCTTCTCCATCGCCAAGACCGCGGCCTTCTCGATGACCTTCACCTGGGCGCTGACCTTCTCCGTCCTGGACGCCTGCGAGGAGTCCTGCTACGGGGTCTCCCTGGTCGGCTCGTCCTATATCGTCGAGGACTACATTTATGACGCCACCGGGGGCGAGTCCCAGGTGGTCGTCCCCATCGACTTCACGGTCGGCTCGAAGCGCCTCGAGGTCTACCTGAACGGGCAGCGCCTCTACTACCAGAGGCACTACGTGGAGCAGGTGATCGGCCTCAACAAGGGCGTCGTCTTCCAGGGCGGAATGACCCTCGAGGGCGCCCCCGACCCGGATGACATGTACTTCCGCCACCTGAGGTGGTAGGGGGAGGAGCGACGGAATGGTCTTCATACCGCCGAAACTGCACAAGAGGCAGGTGATCCTGGGAGCCCTCGACGGCTTCGAGGTCACCGAGCGCAACCCGGCGGACGCCAACGTGGACGTCGCCTCCGGGGTCCTGAACAACGCGTCCTCCGGCCTGGAGCACGTCAAGGCGGCGCAGGTCGCCGGCCCCTTCTCCCCCACGGGCGTCGGCCAGGAGCGGTGGGACCTCGTCTACATCGACGAGACGGGGACCGCGGCCGTCGAGGCGGGGACGAACGTCGTCTCGGGCTCCCCCCAGTTCACGGGCGCGCCCGGGTTCGGCTCGGGCTTCACGGCCCCGAACGTCATCCCCCTCGCCTACGTCTACATCGACGAGTCCGGCGGCCCGGTGGTCGTGGCCGACGACATCACGGACATCCGCGGGCTCCTGAGCGCCCTCACCAAGGGCGCCGTCGGGGAGCTGGCGAAGGACAACGACGCGGGGGCGGCCGGCGTCCTCGGGGTGAGCTGGAACAGGGTCCCCATCGACCACCGCCACCCGCCCAACGTGGACGCCGTGAACCCGGAGGACGTCGAGCGGACGGCCCGGAGCCCGGGAAGCTCGTACGTCTACGCCCGGAGGGACCACGTCCACCGGCTGGAGCCGGGGTTCCTGGCGTCTCTGGCGACGCCCATGGACAAGGGCTCGTCCCTGTTCTGGACGCCCCGGACCAACGAGCCCGGCGACACCAACCCGCGCGGCTGGAATTGGATTCTGCACAAATACCAGGGGCGCGCGGCGAACGACCCCTCGGTCTGGTTCGACGTCAATCTGGGCACGGAGGAGACCCTCGAGCTCTGGCCGGTGGACCAAGGCGGAACGGGCGCGCTCGGCGACAATGTGGACCTCGGGGGGTCAGACGAGACCAACGTGGCGGAGCCGGTCTCGGGCAACTCCTGGCTCTACGTATACTTGCTCGGCAACCCGACGACCGGGGACGTCGGCCTCGTCTACTCGACGAACCCGCCCTCGGTGGGGCCGGCCATCGGCACGAACCCCAATTTCAGCGGGTACACGGCGTGGCGGGTCATCACCTGCATCGAGACGGACTCCAACGCCAGCGGCATCGCGGCCTGCAAGTACGACAACCACGTTATGAAGATGTACCCGACCGGATCGACGGGGCGGGACCCCGCGAACTACGGCGACCACGACAACAACCCATTGTGGCAGATCGACACGATAGTCCTGTTCGACTGGTCCGAGCACATCTCGCCGCTCGCCATGTGCGCCCTGTTCAACATCATGGTCTTCGCGGAGTCGCCGGCCGGGGGCCAGCGGAGGTCGCAAATCACCTTCGGCCCCGACCGCTCGACGCCGGAGCCCCTCGTTCCGTTCCCGTTCGAGGACGTGAGAGAGGACGTCTACAAGGAGATATTCGCGGAGGCCAACGGCGTCAACGAGTCCGAGTGCGAGTACGACTCCATGTGGCTCCACGTTTCCCAGTCCCGCAAGATGCTCATCAACGTGGACATCGACGACGGCTACATCTCGATGGGCGTCTATGGGTACATCGAGATGAACGACACCGAGCTGGCGTCTTGGGACTTCACGCTCTAAAGGAGGGCGCCGTGGCAGAAGAGAAGAAGACATGGGGGCAGGAAGTCAGGGAGCGCATCGAGGCCAGGCGCAACCGCCCTCCCCGGAAGAGGCCGCCCCACCACAGCGAAGGCAAGAGCGCCGAGGAGCTGGCCGCCGCCGCCGCGGAGCGGAGGTCCGTCCGCGAGGCGCGCGTCGAGAACCGCGCGACGGGCAGGTGGGCGCCCGGTTGCATCGGCGTGGTGGACCGCGCCAAGGAGATGATCGAGGCCGCCCTGGACGAGCGAGAGGCTCGTCGCAAGAAGGAGCGCGCGGCCGAGGAGAAGGCCAAAAAAGAGGGCTAAACCATGACGGACATCCCGTCCAAGATACAGCGCAGGCAGCTCGGCCTCGGATACGGCGTCCAGGCGCAGCAGCCGGCGTCGGCCTCCGTCGACGTCATCGGGGGAGACCTCTGGTCCCACACCCTGCGCCAGATCATCAAGAAGACCACGCAAGTCGCGGGGCCGTTCGCGCTCTGCACCGGGCCTGGGCGCGTCCGCTGGGACCTCGTCTACCTCGACGCGGCCGGCGTCCCCCAGATCGAGCAGGGCGTGGAGCAGGCCGCCGGCGTCCCCGACTTCACCGGCGCCCCGGGCAACGGCGGCCCGACGACGGCCGTCGACCTTTTCCCGCTCGCCTACGTGAAGGTGGACGAGTTCCCGCTGGGGACCGTGTCCATCGACCCCGTCGACATCACGGACCTGCGCGCCCTTGCCACCGTCAAGGACCAGGCGGCCGTCGGGGAGCTCGCGCAGGACAACAGCGCGGGGGCCGGCGGCGTTCTGGGGACCATCCTCAAGCACGCGCCAGCCGACCACCAGCACCCGCCCAACGTCGACGGAACGAACCCGGCCGACGTGGTGAGCGCCGGCGCCGCTCCGGGGACCACCTTCCGCTACGCGCGGAGGGACCACGTCCACCAGCTCGCCCCGGCCCTCCTGACCGGGCTCGCCGCCCCGATGGACGCTGGCTTGCGGTGCATCTGGACGCCCCACGACAATAACACCTTCAACAACCCCAACGTCCGAAAGTGGGTCCTCCACCAGTTCCAGGCGAGGGCGCAGAACGACCCCTCCTACTGGTTCAACGTGGACGCGCTCTCCGGACCCGAGCTCCTCACCCTTTGGCCGGTGGCGACGACGCCCCCCGTGCCGGGGAACATCGGGCCGGGGTTCGCGGACGACACCAACCCGGACGCGGCCCTCGTCACGTCGCCGCTGAACCCCAACTGGCTCTTCGTCTACATCATCGGCATCCCGGGCACGACCACCTACGCGCTCGTCTACTCGACGAACCCGCCGAGCGTCGGCCCCGGCCTGACCGACGCGTCCTTCACGGGGCCGGGGTACACGCTCTGGCGCTGGGTCACCTGCATCGAGATGTCCTCGACGGTCGGCCTCGCGGTGGGCGCCAGGAAGCACGGGAACCTGGTCGTGAAGGGGTGGGCCACGGGCTACATCAACGGGAACAACCGCGCCGGCCACTCCCCCATCATGTACTGGGTCGCCGGGGCGGGGGGCGTCATCACCCTCGACCAGCACATCTCGCCCCTGGCGATGGCCGCCTTCATGAACTGGCACCTGTGGGCGAACGGCATCATCGTGCCCTGCAGCGCCTCCGCGACGGTGGGGCTCCCTCCCCCGGGCGCCGGGGTCATGGGGGCGCAGGACAAGCCCGACGGCCACCCCAACGACCGGAACAAGTACATGACCGTCACCGCGAACGTCCCCAACGAGGTCTCCTATGGGTGGGAGGGGTTCTGGACCCCGACGGACGCCACGCGCTCCATCGCCTACTCCGCCAGCGGGAACAACGAGTGGGCGGTCTGGGCGAACGTCCTGGCTTATGTGGAGTCCCTCGACGAGGAGCTCTCGAACATCGACTGGTCGCCGTAGGAGGAGAAGATGCCCGAGGAAGTGAAGCTGCCGGAGCGCATCTGGCCGAACACGGTCCTGACGGCGGAGCAGGAGCAGTTCATCGCTGACTCCCAGGCGGCCGTGGAGGAGAAGGCCCTCGCGCCGACCCTGGAGGGGACCGAGGCGGAGCGCATCGCCGCCGTCAAGGCGTTCGGACAGGCCAAGGCCGACAAGGCCGCGGCCCAGCTCGAAGCCGCGAAGCCCCAGGAGCCGGAGCCCGAGCCGGAGGAAGGGGAGCCCGAGTGAGACTCCTCGCGCCCATCCTGATGCTCCTCGCGGTCGGCTGCACCTGCCACCAGAAGATGGAGTTCCGGAAGGCTTGGCGCGGCCACGTCATGAAGGCCTACAACTGGGTCCTCGCCGACAACGAGGCCTCCAAGTACAGGGACCGAGAGGCGGCCGCGCGGGAGGCCCTGCGCCAGTACCGCCTCGAAACG
>Ga0272441_10015667_pt1 | contig 10587 bp, 13 predicted proteins | sample SSMProp6N_FD_193582 | JGI IMG/M metagenome (GOLD analysis project Ga0272441, IMG submission 193582) | Marine sediment archaeal communities from Little Sippewissett salt marsh, Falmouth, MA, United States - SSM-Prop-6N | ecosystem: Environmental > Aquatic > Marine > Wetlands > Sediment ...
AGATAATGAAAAAACTGATGAATCTCAATCAAATGAAGATACAACAACAAGTTCAGATAATGAACAGAATGATGAAAATGTAGAAGCTTCTGATGATATTAGCAACAATGAATCTAGTTAACAATTTTTTTTAATAAAGAAAAGAAAAAAGAATTAATTTTTTTCTTTTTTATTCATTTGCAATATATGGATTAAACGCTGGATCACCATATAGAGTATATTCATAGTATGCCATGTATTTGTGTTCCGGGACCGGTCCTGAATCCCCTGCTGTTGATTTCATAAGTGATCCTCTTGAGTCAATCGATGTATCTAGTGGTGGCACCCATTGGAAAGTTGAATCTATATCAATTGGTAAATAACCATTTCTAGCATCTCTAAGAGCAGTTCCTACGTCTTGATCCTCTGCAAGATATTGATAAAAGTTTTCTTGAATTATATTACCAAAGTGTGAATCAGGGTAAATTCCTTTTTTAACATTTAATCTGTTGATGATATTTGCAATTATGTTGTAACGATCAAAGTTAAAGTATGGTTCAAGATATCCACCAGGGACATTAGACTCAGTTGTTGCTGCGACAAGTGCATTTACCCCAGCATGCAAAGGTGCTTGGCTAATTGCTTGTTTTGGATACATACCATCTATTTTTCCACAGAAACAACTTTCAATGATCATAACTGATGGACCTAGATTCAAATTTTCGACATTTCTAACATTATGGAAACCATGTGTTGTCATACCCGTATTAAAGATTGGGAGAATACCAGTTCTTGAAAGCCAATTAAATATGGCATATATTCCAGGCCTCCAACCAACTGAGTTTGTTAGTTCATCTCCAAACTCATATCCATTTGGCATTCCATGAGCATTATGCCAAATTATGTTACATTCTTCCATATATTCTCCACCTTTTACTACTTCATCACCAGTTATCATTCTAACTAAATTAGGAGCAAAAAATACTCTGCTAAACAAATTTGCTTTTTGTATTTTTTCAATTGCTTCATCAGTAAAACCATGGACTTGTGATTCAGCATATTCTGTTCGATAAACATCAAAACCAATTGGTTCTAAAACTGTTTTTTCTAGTTTATCACCAACTAGCTCAGTTGATCCAGATGGCCATTTGACAATAGGATCTTTACCTGTGATTTTACGTAAAAAACTAGCTACAGGAGGTTTTAAAAAATCAGTTCCACTACCTGTTGCAACAGTTGCTTTATTTTTCCATTCACCTAAATCATCTATAATATTTTCATAAAATATTGTTCTGGCAACAAGAGCACTTGCATCCTGTAAATCCCAACCAGTGATTCTACCTACAATGTTTTCTTGATATGGGAAATCTTCACCATTAAACTTATAGACATCATTTTGTGTATTACCCCATTCACCTGGTATCGGGTCAATATTTCCATAAATTACATCACTTGGAGTGCCTGTTCCAAAAACTTTGGAAAGATAACTATCACCAGGAGGTGTTAAATAGCTGTCATAAATAATCTGAGGTAATACTACGTTTCCACCTACTAATGCAATATACAGCGGGCTATCTTTGTAATAATTTCGTAGAATTTCCAATGAACCAAGCTCATTCAGATCAACATCTGCAAGTTTTGCAAGTAGTTCATTGATTTGATCATGAATATCAAAGACATGGTTATTATAAGAATATAATAAATCGTGATTTATTCGAGGTTGATAAAATCCAGGACAGGTCTCATCTCTTTCTGTTCTTTTATCATCATCTGCAACAAATGCAAACTCTGGTTTCCCAAAAATGATACCATTATGATATGCAGTAAGATAAGGAGCAATTGCTGATAATTTTTTCATCATAGGATACATAGAATTGTTTAATTTTTCTATTTCAATACTACCTACAACATCAACTGTATCAGAAACAAATAAATTTGATCCACCAGTTACACTAAATTCTTTGCCACCAAAATCATAAACAACGGTTTCAGAATAAATCTGATCGGTAATTATATTACCATTATAATCTCGCTCTGATGCACCACTTGTTGTCCCAAGACCTGAACCAAATATTTCATCTGGCCCGCTAACAGTAAATTTAACACTGCTTCCAAATAAATCTGGGTTTTCATCTCCTTTGTATTTTGCTTCACCTTTAAATTTTATTAAAGCATATTTGTAATCTTCAGGAATTGTAAAATCAGCTAAATGTGCTCCTCCACTTATAAGATCCCCTATGCTTTTTAATGAATTGAATACCTGTGATGGTAGTAAACTAACTCCTCCAAAAGTTCCTTCAAATGAGACTATTTCTTTATCTAATACCTCGGGTTCATATATATCAATTGGATTAGTTATTGTAATATATTCTATTTCTCCAAATTTTTCTCTAACAATTTCAATAGAGGCATTTACAATATCATCTACGTTATCAAACCTTAATACATTTCCATATCCATGGACATCTCCACATACAATAGTATTTTTAACACCGAGATCTTTTAAACAAGATTTTATGTCCTGGTCCATCTCTTCAGTTACAATAACTGGAATTGATAAATATGATGCAAAAGGTGTTGCTAAAACACCTAGATTATATCCTTCTTGTGAATGTTCAATGATTAATGCTCCTTCACTACTTTTCCAATATTTCTCTGCAAATTTTATTGATACATCTTTAACTGGTTCGATATCTTCAATTACTTCATTTGCATAAATACCGATTTGATCCTCTGCTCTAATTATTGCACTTGAAGTGTCTTCAAAATTTTTAACATATAAAGGAACTAAATTTCTTTGCCCAGCCGTATCATAATTAACTGCGACAGGTGTTGCTATCAGCGAATAAAAAGGGCAACTTTCAGATACTGTTATTGCATAAGGCATATCTTTCATAACACCCGATACATCAAAAAAATCCTCAACATATGCGGTTTTTTCCCCTGTGTCCATTGGCGCCCAGTAATAAACACCAATAGAAGCAATTAGTAAAACAACTACTCCAAAAACTACTATTAACTTATCGTTTTTCTTCAACTCTATACCCCCATTTTAAATGATTTCAATTGATATTTAGATGAGTCTATTTAATATTTTCTATTATATTAATTTATAATAAAAATATTATTTAATAAAATTAAAAAAACCCCTATTTTTTAACGAGTATACAATCCAATAGTTTTAATAGGTTAATTCCTTATTACCCTAAAAAATTGGAGAAAAACTATATGGCAGAAGAAGAAATGTCCCAGCAGCTTCAAGATCAAATAAATAGAATGCAACAAATGAGAATGCAACTACAAATGATAATGCAACAAAGACAACAGGTAGATTTAAGATTAAAAGAAATTGATGAAGCATTAGAAGAATTAAATACTACAGATTCTAAAACACCGATTTATAAAAGTATTGGCTCTATTCTTGTTAAAACAAAAGGTAAAAGTGAAGTTACAAAAGATCTTAAGTCAGATAAAGAATCACTTGAATTAAGAAAAGCAACTCTTGATAAACAGGAAGGAAGAACTAAAGAAAAAATAAATGAGTTGCAAAGTAAAGTGCAAAATTCATTAAAAACTTCTGAGTGAAATTAAGGAGAGATAATAAATTGGATGATGATTCAGTCTATAATTATGATGATGTAGATGTTTTCGGTAGAGCCAAAATTAAAAAAAGAGCCCCAGAACAATACAAAGAAAAATTAAGTGTATTTTCAAAAATAGCTTTTTTCTTTGGCATCTCATTTCTTATCATTTCTATTTTATTAAAATCATTATGGTTAACTGATAAATCCTCAGGTCTTTATGACATTTCAATTTCAAGTGCACCTGGCAGTGTGTTTTCAATTTCAATTATTTGTATTTTTATTGGTATAGTTTTGTATTTTTTTGAAAGACAATTTGCAAAACTTGATCAGATTTGTGAAGAAATTGAAAATGGCGATATATTTATATCTGATGATGAAGTTGAATAAAAATCTTAGATTTTATTTTCCAAATCTTCTTTTTCTTTGTTGAACTGTTCTGATCGCTTTTAAAAAATCTCTTTTTTGAAATGCTGGCCAATATACATCAGAAAAATAGAGTTCTGAATAAGCTAGCTGCCATAGTAAAAAATTAGATATTCTTTCTTCACCTGACGTTCTAAGTATTATATCTGGATCTGGTATACCATTTGTATAAAGATATTTTGAAACAATTGGTTCTTTGATTTCTTTAATTTCTAGTTTACCATTTTTTACATCATTTGCAATTTTTTGTATCGCATGAATTATTTCTTCTCTCCCACCATAAGCAAGAGCTATATTAAATGAATATTTATCATAATTTTTTGTACTGTCCATAACATATTGAGCTGATTCAGCTATATCATCAGGAAGCAGATCTAGTCGTCCGATTACTCTTATTCTAACTTGATTTTTATGTATTCGTGAGTCTTTTGATGCTCTTTTTAGTTCCCCTTTGCATATATCCATTAATGTTTTTACCTCAACTGTTTCTCTTTCAAAGTTTTCTGTTGAAAAAGCATATACTGTTAAGTTTTTTATTCCAAGTTCAAAGCACCATTCCAATACTTCTTCTATTTTTTCTTTTCCAAAAACATGTCCTATGTCTGGTGAAAGCCCTAAGTTTTTTGCATATCTCCTATTTCCATCCATAATTATTGCAACGTGTTCTGGTACTGGCTGTTGTTTTGTTTGTTCTAATAGTTTAACGTCTTTAAATTCATCAATTTTTTTTGAAAAATATTTATAAAAATCAGAGTTGTATAATTTTAAACCAACTTTTCTTATTAAATTACTAGTTAATGCATATTTTTCTAATTTGTCAATGTTTTTTCCCGCAAAGGTTTTTAATGAATTTTTTTTTCTTGGAATTTATTATTCCTCCATTTTTAGTTTATAAAGTAATCATTGTATTTAACAATTATTAATTATGCTTAAAATAGATATTATAAGATAAAATCGGTAAAAGGTTATCTGAATTGTTTATAAATAACAAATTTCTATTCAGCGTTTTCTTTTACAAATTTTTTTATTGCATCGATGTTTTCAATTATTAACTGTGCTTTTCTTAGACCAAATCTGAAAGGATAATTGTCGTTTTCGTCTCTTTTAAGGACAATCATTTTGTTTCCTCTATATTCATCAAATTCTATCGGCATTTTCATTAGCCTCCAATATGCCAGAAAGAATTGCCTATACAAAACTCTTTTCTTTTTTTAAATATTATATTTAAATCTATTATTAAGCAAAATATGCATCCGTAGTGTTTAAATAAGTAAAAGATATTCCGACTCCCTACATTCAAGGGTGATAACCTGGGAAATATTAGACAAACGTTCATAAAAAATATTGCAATTGATCTTGCTAAAAGATATCCAGATCAGTTTAAACATGATGATTTTCAACATAATAAGAAAAAAGTCGCTGAACTAAGTGATGTTGAAAGTAAACTTTTAAGAAATCGTATAGCTGGATATGTTACAAGATATTTAGCATCTAAAAACAAAGTTACTAAAAGTTCACCAATTTCTGAGTAACAACCCAAAATTTATTTTAAAGGGGGCATATCTACTAATGGGTGAATTTATAAAAAAAATCCAACAAGCAACAGATGATTTACGCAAAGGAAAATTCATTTTAATTTTTGACAATGAAAAAAGAGAAGGGGAAACCGATATTGTAATGGCCTCAGAATTTGTTCAACCTCATTCAATAAGAACAATGAGACAAGACGGCGGAGGATTAATATTTTTAATGATATCAAAAGAAATTGCAGACAAACTAAAACTACCATTTCTATCAGATATGTATAATGAAATTGATGAAAAATATCCAATATTAAAAGAACTAGTTCCAAACGATATACCATATGATGCAAAATCCTCTTTTTCACTTTATATAAATCATCGTAATACATTCACTGGAATCACTGACATCGATCGTAGTCTTACTATGAGAAAATTTGCAGAGCTTATAAAAAATATTAATTCAATTGATGATAGCCGTGCAACAAAGATGTTTGGAAAAGAATTTAGATCACCAGGTCATGTTCCAATATGTGTTGCATCAGAAGGATTACTTAACAGTAGAAAAGGACATACAGAGCTAGTAATATCTATTATGAAAATTGCAAATCTCACCCCTGCTGGCAGCGGTTGTGAAATAATGGGCGATGATGGTAAAGCCCTGTCAAAAGAAAAAGCAAAGAAATATGCAGAAAAGCACAATCTTGTTTTCTTAGAAGGAAAAGAAATTTTTGAGGCATGGAAACAATGGTCAAAATAATGGCAACAGGAACTTTTGATCTATTGCATCTTGGCCATATTTATTATTTAAAAGAAGCAAAAAAATTAGGAGACAAACTAGCAGTCGTCGTTGCAACTGATTCAACAGTTAGAAGGCTTAAGCATGAACCCGTGAATTCAGAAGAAATAAGACTTGGATTAATCAAAGAGTTAAAAATTGTTGATGAAGCATATCTTGGTCATGAAGATGATATGTACGAAATTGTAAAAGAAATTAAACCAGATATTATAGCATTAGGTTTTGATCAAATACATGATGAAACAAAAATTGTTTCTGAATTAAAAAAACGTAAGATTAATGTAAAAGTTGTTCGTCTTTCAGAATTTAAAGGCGGTAGTGACCTTGAAGGTACAAGAAGAATTATAAGCAAAATTATCTCAGCTTATGAATTCCAAAAAAATATGGAAAAAATCGAAGGTAAAATATGAAAAAAATTGGCATTGTTGACACAACATTTGCCCGTTATGACATGGGAACTGCAGCAATAGATGAGTTGAAATCAAATAAAACAGGTTTTAAAATAATACGTTACACAGTCCCAGGTATCAAAGATTTACCAGTTGCTTGTAAAAAGATGTTTGAAGAGAAAAACTGTGATATTGTAATGGCATTAGGAATGCCAGGTCCAAAACCTATTGATAAACAATGTGCACATGAGGCAAGTACAGCTATTATTCAAACACAATTAATGTGCAATAAGCACATACTTGAGGTTTTTGTCCATGAAGACGAAGGAAAAGATGAAAAAGAACTAGCATGGCTTGCAGATAAAAGAGCAAGAGAACATGCATTGAATTGTTTAGATTTATTATTCAAACCTGAAAACCTAATTAGGAAAGCAGGTAAAGGTCTGCGTGAAGGATTCAAAGACGCAGGACCAATAAAATAAAAAATATAAGGGAGGCATAAAATAAAATGGTTGAAAAAATAAAGATTGGTGCTGTTGTATCAGAGTTTAACTATGATATAACAATGTCAATGATGGAAAGAGCAAAGGATCATGCAGATTTCTTGGGTGCAGAGATAGTTCATACTGTTAAAGTACCTGGTGTTTTTGACATGGGGCTTGCCATTAAAAAACTCTTAGAAAAAAAGAACATCGATGGAGTAGTTGCCCTTGGCGCTGTAATAGAGGGTGAAACAGAACACGATGACATTGTTATACAACATGCATCAAGAAAAATTGCTGATTTAGCTATTGAATATGGCAAACCAGTAGGTCTGGGAATCACTGGACCTGGTATGACAAGGCTTCAAGCAGAAGAAAGAATCGAAAGAGCAAAAGCAGCAGTTGAAACAGTTGTTAAACTACATAAAAATTTGAAAATTTAAAATATCAAACAACTTTTTTTTATTTTTCTTTATCTAACATCTTAAAAACAGATGGAAGATGTATAGTGTAAGATCCATCTTTTTGAATTATGATTGGTTCTTCTTCCAGAAGTCCTTTTAGGTCTATTTTGTATTTACCCGGTTGTTGTATATCAATTGTCTCAGGGGTCTTTGGTTTATCCATTTCGGTTTCTACTTTTTCTATTGATGCTTTTCTATATTCATCATCTGTAATTATGTCAATATTTTCTTTTTTATCAGCAACTATTTTTTCTTCTGGTATGTGTTTTTTCATTGCCTTACGCAGGTCTTTTGGTTTGATTTGCACCCATTTACCGGATTTGTCAACAATGTCTTTATTGTCATCTATTAATTCTTGTATTACTGTATTAATATCTTTACCAACATTTTCTTCTTTTGCATGTCTTTCTGCTTCGTTTAACGGTTTTTTTGTAAAAAAGAATCGATTACCCCCACACTCAGGGCATCCTTTTAATAGCTGAGCTGATCCTTCTTCAAATACAAGTCCACATTTAAGACATTGGTGCGGCATTTATTTGGCTCCTCTACCTGGTATAATTTTTGTTTGAATCATGTTATTGTCCTTACGAACCATGTGTAATAGATTTGCAGGACCTATAAGAGTCATACGAGGTTTTCTTGATGCTCCTAATAATTTTTGAAGAAAAGAAGGGCTATCTTGGCCGTATCCTTGAAGTTCAACTCCGATAAAAGTGTCTTGTTCGATTTCTTTCATAGTTTTTTCAATAAGACTTGTTTGCTCCATTGGTGTAAGTCCATACTCAAGAACCAGTATTTTTCCTTTTTTTACTTCTTTAAGAATAAATTGAAGTTTTTCGTTTGAGGATAATGAACTTAGTTTGTTTCTTGATACAAGATTAAATGAAATTCCGTTGTCTTTTTTTGCCATAAGCTTTACCTCCTTCTTTTTTTCCTTTTTTTACTGAAATGTTTTACCATTGTTGAATAAAGATTTTCAGAATTATAGCCAGTTAAAGCACTAATTGGTATAACCGGATGTTGTGGAAATGCAGATTTTAATGTTGCAGGGCTTGATTCTTCCATATCTATTTTATTTGCAGCTACCAAAACAGGGAGATTTCTTGCTTCCAGGTTTCCAAGGATTGTAACATTTACTTGTGTAAAAGGGTCTTGTGTTGAATCCATTACTAATAGCACTCCATCGATATCTTCAAGCCATTTAATTGACTCAATTACACCTTCTGTTGCTTCTTTTGCTCTTCTTTTAGCTTCATCACGAGTTAGGCCATAGGTATTCATAAATTCCTTAAAATCAACCTTTGTTGATATTCCTGGAGTATCGACAATATCCATAAAAAGAGATGAGTTCCCATTGTTTACTTTTACATCTTTTTTCCACTTGGCTCTTCTTGTCTCATGAGGAATCTCAGAGACACTCCCCATTATGTCCCCAGTCCAATCACGTAGTATACGATTTGCTAGAGTTGTCTTACCAACATTAGGTGGGCCATAAATACCAATCTTAGCATGTTTTTTACCAAAAATCCTCTGTATAATAGAGGAAAAACTACCTTTGCCGAATAATCCCATCCATTCCATCCTCCTAGTAATTAGGTTAACAGTTAATATTAGGTATATTTAAAGTGCTTTATTAGTTTAATGGTAAATTTTTACTAATTATTAAATATTAAATTGCAAATAATAGACAAAAAATTATAAGAACTTTTAATTTTTATGAAAATCCTTATATAGCAACAGATATATTCTTGATTCTCAAATTGATTGGGGAGGAATAATTGTTATGACTGAAGAAAATGATAATATGGGAAATCCTGATTCCCTTAGGGAAAAATTACGCACTGTAAATGATGAAATTAATGCAATTAAACAATCTTTTTCAAAAGGTCAACAAGATCTGGAAAGAATTCAAAGCATGCTAGATATGGGTAGCTTTGAAGAGATGACTGGGACAATGGAAAGATTTGAGTCTCAGGTAGCTGAAGCAGAAAGACAAAGAGCTGAAGCTGCAGAAGGAGCAAAGAGATACAGCGAAGAGCTGGAAAAAGAAAAAGAGAGGCTTGTAAAACTTTGGGATGCATATAAAAATCAGGAAGAAGAGTTATCAACAACTGAGAAAAAAATTGCAGAATATGAAGAAAGAGCAAAAACAGCTGAGGCATCAGTTAAACAAATTGAAGATGACTATAATGCAAGAATCAATACTCTTAATCAAAAAGTACAGGAAAACGAAAGCAAAGTTCAACAGTTCGATGAATACAAAAATAGATGCGAAGAATTCGATGGAATACGAAATAATTTGGAAACTGAGATTCACAACTTAAAAGAAGATAACGAAAATAAAATCAAAGAGATTAATGAATTAAACCACAAACTTACTGAAATAGAAGGGCAAGAAAGCTATGCAGAATACAAAGAAAAATGGGAAGAGGTAAACGCTGAATACGAAAAAGAAAAAGAGCGGCTGACCAAGCTTTATCAGCTTTATGAAGAGTCTGATGCAGAAGTCAAAAAATTACGTGAAGAAAATAAAAGCTGGCATGGATGGTATGACTCAAATAAACAAATTTTTGAAAAACTTTTCAGCCAAGGTCCACCAAAAGCAACCAATACATATACAGAGGCGCCAAATTTAGAATCTGAAAGTCCAATAGACAGTCCAGATAATCCAACAAAGAAAAAGAAGAAAAAGAAACTTAAATTTAAAAAATAAAAACTTAATTTTTTCTTTTTTATTCAATTTTTACACTGCTAGTGCCATCTTCATTTTCATTTACAAAAATAATGTTTTCCATATCATCTTTAACATAATCAACATGAGTAATCAAAAAAATCTGCCTGAATTTTGATGATAGACCACTAAGAGCATTCATAATATTTTGTCGTCTTATATTATCCTGACTTCCAAAGATTTCATCCAAGATAATGAAATTAAAAACACCACCAG
>Ga0272441_10015668_pt1 | contig 10587 bp, 8 predicted proteins | sample SSMProp6N_FD_193582 | JGI IMG/M metagenome (GOLD analysis project Ga0272441, IMG submission 193582) | Marine sediment archaeal communities from Little Sippewissett salt marsh, Falmouth, MA, United States - SSM-Prop-6N | ecosystem: Environmental > Aquatic > Marine > Wetlands > Sediment ...
ACAAGAAAAACTCAACCAAGTACCGCCGCATCAAAAGGAGATAACACAATTACAAACACAACTGAAGGAACAGCAGAAAACACTGAGAAAAAAGGATCGGGAGTTGAAACACAAACATGAGGAGAACACGACGCTACAACAAAAAATGCAACGGCATGAAAACAACCTTCAATTTTCCAACCAGAAACTCTCCTCTCTTCAGGGTGAGCTAGCGCATCTCCAGGCACAGATGCAACAACAGCACAAGGAATTGACAACCAAAGAACAATATATCGCTCAACTTGAACATGCCTTGGAAGAAAAATCACCAGGTGTAAAACAGGAGCTTCTTATACCTGAAGCAGGGGGAAAAATGCAGACGGGTAAGCTGCTAAAGGAATTGGAGCTTAACCAAGATCAACAGACCATCGATGGCGGTGAGGAAGGAGAGGTTAAAACGAAAAAATTTGACCATGCGGATGATTTATAATTGTTTTATTCAAATCGTACGATACTTTTCATGGGGAGAGGAGCCGTTAGAGTTACTGTTTTTTGAAAGCCCGTCTCAGGGAAAAGGGTAAGGGTAAGCGATTCCCCTTTCTCCAGCTGATATGCTTTGGGGAGTTTGACAAGGAGATAAGCCATATCATCATTCATCATGTCATAGGTCACCAGTGATTTGTCGGTATCATGGATTGAGAGTATGCCGTAGACGGTGGCATTAACCTTGTTCCAGAGAGGATGATCAAAAAGGGTATTGGATCCAAGAGCATCGGACATATCGCCTGGATAGTACAGAAATTGAACATAATCGTTGCCGTAGAGTTGGAGGGGGACGGTGGTCATTTCAAGCTCTGTAGGAACGAGGGGTTGAATAAGAATTGCTAGTTGCTGTATCACATACGTGCCATTAACTCGGCAATATTTTCCCAGGACGTCTTTTATCCTTATATACGAGGTAATGTCGTCTACGACGTCATTGATAAGCGCTGTGACATCATCCTCGGTCAGCTCGGCCGATCCCGTATTGACAACAGTATTGACAAGGGAAAGGGTTGTAAGGGAGATAAGTACCATGCTAAGAAGAAGAACGGTAATAAGTAAGCCGGTACGTCCAAGATGACCCATGAATTCACTTTCCTCATCTCTTTTGGTCTCCTTGTTATTATTTAAGATTTATTATACAGACGATATCAAATAAATGGAAAGCTGGATGTTTTTCCGTTTTTCTCCTTTTGATGAGCATCTCTCCCCGGATAAGTCGTGTGATGTCAAAATGTCAAACTGTTATTTTGTACGGTTTGGCAAAGTATTTTTTCTGTTGTTCTAACAGCTAAGCTTTAAATATTGTCACTTGGGAACAATAATCATGGAAATAATTACCATGCCTCAAATTGGCATGGGAAATGGAAAGAAAGAAGGTGGAATGAAATGGAAAGAAAGTATATGAAAAGGCTGGTAGGAAACTACTGCAAAATCGTGACAAAGGAACCCGGTGACAGTAGAGCAAGTGTCGTCACAGGCATTTTAGAAAATGTAGACTACGAAGACGGTTTTATTTTAGTAGACTCTAATCAAGGATTAGGATGTCTAAGAATCGATACCATCATAGCTATTAAACCCGGAAACCCCCATAAAAGGAAACATCAAACTAATTTTAAAGAGGATGAAGAAGCAGCTATCGGTATCGGCACCCTCATTGTCTTTATCGCGATGATTCTCGTCGCAGCCGTGGCAGCAACTGTGATCATTCAGACGAGCGAAAACTTGCAACAACGTGCCTACGCTGTAGGTAAACAGACGATTCGCCAAGTGTCCAGTGGTTTAGAAATCATCGATTTAACGGGATACACCGATGAATCAAAATCCGTTATTCAATATCTCGCCATTAGTCTCAAACCCCGGGCCGGATCCTATGATCTTGATCTGAACCAGACACTCGTTTACATTGAATATGACAATCTCACCGTCCTCGCCCTGGCCTATGAGCACTTCTGCGATGATGGCGCCCTGTACAATAATCAACAAAATGGAAGTATCTCCTGTGAAGTCAGCTCCAATGGTGTTTTCCACACCTTGAACCACTCCGTTCTCACGTCAACCAACTATGGTGCTATCTCCATCCGTGATTCAGATAACTCACTGATCAATAGTTTCGGTATGAGCCCCAGTGATCTTATCATGGTGATGATCAACCTCAGTGCAGCATTTCCCGAGACCGGAGGATTGGAACCCGGTGAAGAGTTCTTCGGAAGAGTGGTCCCCGAGGTGGGCTCATCTGGAATTTTCATGGTGAGCGCCCCTAATGCATTCTCACGTAAAGTCATAGATCTCTAATGAGATAGATGAAAACAAGGGGAAGTTTTAACTCCCCTCTCTCTTATCTTTTCTCTTTCTATTGTTTATATGTTTTCTTTATAAGCACAGGTGGAAGATTGGCTTGGTTTTTGAATATTGTGAGATTCTGTTTTTCTCATTTTGTAACTCTGACAACTAAGCTTTAAATACCATCAGTGTGAAAATCCTTCTCACGAACACCTATGACATGCTAAAACATAGCATGGTAATGGATCGAAAGGAAGGTGGTAACACATGACAAGATAGGATGTAGGTGATGAAGGCATGAAGAAAAAGTATATAGAAAGGTTTGTAGGCAAGTACTGTAAAATCGTCACAAAAGAACCCGGAGAAACCCGAGCAAGCGTCGTCACAGGCATTTTAGAAGATGTCGATTCTGAAGATGGTTTTATTTTAGTGGATTCCAGCCAAGGTTTAGGGTGCCTCAGAATTGATACTATCGTCGCCATTAAACCCAAGGCAAAACAGCAGGCCCACCACAAGACCCGCGAAGACTCCATCGTAGAGAATAAAACAGGCATGGTTGGAATTGAAACCCTTATCGTGTTTATTGCAATGGTCCTAGTCGCTGCCGTTACGGCAAGTGTTCTTATTCAAACTTCAGACACGTTATCTCAACGAGCTAAAAGTATATCCTCGCAGACCATCAAAGAAATCTCCAGTGGCCTTGCAATTGAGGAAATCACCGGCTACACGAACGTTGAGAAGACCCGCATCAACTATCTCGCCTTACAGGTACGAACAAGATCAGGTTCCAAGGATCTTGACTTAAGTCTCTGTACCCTTACCGTCCTCTACAATGATCTACGGGTATTGACCCTCAATACCTCCCTTGTCTCGCACGTCAATCTTGACAATAAGAGTGTCTTTTATACCCCTATCTCCGCGGGCAGCAGTGCCACAATCCTCAATTACACCACGAATTCAACCTTTGGTGTCATCTCTATCCATGATCCCGATGGAACGGTCGTTAATACATACGGTCTTAATAGTGGAGATCGAGTATTCATCATCGTGAACCTCAGTGCCGTACTCGACAATGGTGATGGAACCGGATGGACGTCTGCAGGTCTCCCTGCAAGAGAGAGCATCTCGGGTGCCTTGCAGCCTGAGATTGGATTCAAGGCAAGCTTTGATTTCACTGCACCTGCGGTGTTTGGACAGAGAATCGTTGATCTCTTATAGAAACTGAGGGGGTACTTTCCCCTCACCAAGTCTTTTTTTATTTTTTGCTTTCGTTCTCCTCAATTATGGTGAACACTGCCAGTTCGATTTTTTCTTTTCCAACAAGAAATGTTTTAGAGTGAACTTTCACCGTCCTTTTTTGATGATCTTTCGTGAGAAGTACGGCTTCATAGGTCGTTGATTCCTCTCCATTCAAACGGGCGAGATAATGCTGCTTGATGGTGGCAAAGGATTCAGGAGCAATAAAACTGAGCAGACGACGATCAATAATGTCCTTTGTATCATATCCAAGAAGGTGAAGAAACGAATCATTTATTTGTTTGATCATCCCTCGTTGGATCAATGCCGCACTCGCCTGGAGTTGATCTAGAAGACTCCCCTGAAGGGACGGTAGAGTTGACAAGGTCTCTCCAGAGCGACGAGATCCACCACCGTCCTTTGCATCAGAGGGAAGGCAATGCTCCGTCGTCTGGGAGACAAGTTCCCGTTTAAAGCGACGCTCCTCGTTTACCAATCGTTTCCTCCGTTGCTCGATTTCTTCCTCAAGCCTCTCGAGTTTGTCTGCCTTTTTCTTCAGCGCTTCAAGCATACTCCCGGTTTGTTTTTCGTCGTTGCTATACAGCGGCTGTTGAGATGAGGTGACATAAGGAACAAGTGGCGGGGGACAAGGGGATGTAGGTGCCGCTGACATAGAAGCGGGACGCGGCGTCTTTGAGACGATACGAAACGCCGTAGGTTTCTCTCTTTTTTCTCTCCGGCGGACCACGTTTGCTAGTTTTGGCTTTGTAATCGCCCTGATCAAGAGAGGAAATGGTTGTCGTGGTATCTTTGCAGGTTTCGGTGTTTTACTTCTTTTTTGTTTTGCTTGTACCTTGATAGGCATGTAAGGTACTGGCTGTTCCTTAGCAGGTATCACATCCCTAGCATGCAGCATATGGTTATGATCAATGAGCAATGACAGGAGGAATCCTCCAAAGAGGATATAGTGAACTACAAGCGCTGCAGACATCTCATTGAAAGCAATGGAACATCCGACACCTAAGAGGAGTATCCCTGTGAAAAGAAAAGAGAAGAGAAGATGTTTTCGTGTCGGTGTTCTATGAAGCAGAGTATCAATGAAAAGAACAATAAGAGATGCTACCAGGAGTTGAGCACTATCGAATCCTGAGAGAAGATGAAGGGGTGTCATTTCAAAGAGAAAGGGTGGTTCATAGGCTGTACGAAAAAAAAAGATGAAGAGAAACTTCGTCGTTGTAAAAATAGTGAGAAAGACGAAAAAAAAGTATGGAATATTCCAGAGTGTGGTAGCCTGTTTCATAGCATCTTAGTGCACAATTTTCTCATTTGTTCTTTTCACAACAATCATGGTGCCTGCAGCAGCAACAATGACTGCAATAAGATTTACCATAGACGAGGGAAGGGATAGGGTAAGGGTGCCATCAAACCAGGGGATGAACAGGATGTTACTATCTCGTATAATCTCGGCAGCGTTGTAATCAATGTGAGCCTCAGAAGTTAATCCTCCTCGGTCAGTGATAAGGACATTCAATCGTGTAAAATGAGTGGTTTCAAATACAAAGAGAAGTTCAAGATCGCAGCGTTCATCAACGGTTGTGAGACTCTCCGAGTGAAAATAGGAGCATTTTTCCGTGACCAAGAGTTGTTTGCCACCGTAGGGTTCGCTAAATAGGTTGATCTCGTTGTACGAGTCTGCATTGTCATACTGTTTAAAGGAAAACTCTGCCACCGTAGCCCCATAATCCTCTAAGGTTATGGTAACCGTATAAATATCCCCCCAGGAATTATAATCGGAAAGAATGAGGTACAATCGTAGGAGGGTATCCTGTTGAACGATGCGTATGTTACCATATTTCGGCGGCACGTTGAGAACGCCCACACCAGCCTGACCTGCAGATACCTTTGGAACACACAAGCTACAGACAAGAGAGAGAAAGAGAATCGTCATCAGCAGGATAACCCGTTGATGTTTGATCAAAAACAGGTTACCTCCTCCGATAGCGGACCTGTGAAAAGACCATATAGCCAATGACAAAAACGATACAAATCGCAACGATGATCGTCATATTGGACGTAACACCAAATGAGGATCCCTGTTGATTTGTTGACGTGGGTGGGTCAATTGTAATCTGCGTTTCAAAACTTTGCGTGTTACCCTCGTTCTGAATATCATAATAAATATAGCCCACATGGTTTTCCCGGATTGCCTCCACACGCATCACGATGGTGTGCTCTCGCGTGCTTAAGGATATCAGCGTGAAAGGAGATTCGACTTCCTGTTGCTCGCTTAGGATCTGGTGAATCTTGACGTTTTGTTCATCCGCCCATATATCAAGAGTGAGTTCACCATCACCGGAAAGATACATGGGGATATCCCGTATTTCACCCTCAAGCATGGTGATATGTTTCTTGTATTGGAAGGTGATACCTGAACCCAAAAGGGTATTCAACTCGTAGGCACTGTGACCAACAAAGATTCGTAGAGAAGGACCATCAATGGCGAGGCTTGAATACAGGACAACAGTGGCATCGGAATCGTTGACGATAAGATACTCGGGGACTTTACCCTGACAGACCCCTATCCCCGACATGAGCTGAGGCTGCCACGATTCCGAGTGAAGTTTCATATGATATTCACCGCTGCTATAGGGAGAGAGTTTTTGAGGGAATTGTGTGTACTCAAGGAGCATGTTATACACATCATAATCAATGGTCATCTCAAGAGGGACATTACCCGTATTTTTGAGGATAATATAGTCGCTAGCGGTATCACTCATCTCCGTGAAGGGATCTATGTAGAACCGGATAAAATCTCCATGACTTTTTGCTATGCCCTTCGTTTCCTTCCCAACAAGGATCTCTTCCCGATACATCCTTGTGTTATCCCCATAGACTTCAAGCATCCATGGCTCTTTATAGTACACTGCATTCGGAAGCATGTCGCTGATGCCTACACAAAAACTGTAGAGCGTTCCCGTTTTCACACAGCTGGAATTTTTAATATAATGAAATCCCTCATGTTGCATAACATCTTTCCAGGGAAAATCATAGCTTGTGTTATAGGACCATTCGTAGTAGTTCGTTGTGTTTTTATCCCCTGAGGGAATCGTATCTCCCTTATAGAGTTTAACAGTAACCGTGTCTACTTGTTTAGTTTCTATGGTGACGTTAATCTGATGCCAAATGCCTGCGATGAGCACGTGTTGCCCAGAGGAAAACTGTGGGGATTCCCCCATGATATGGATATCCACAACGGCATCAGCAGCCTTGCCTACAGGAATCAAAGAAATGGTACCTAACAGTACAAGTATAACAACTATTGGATGTATTTTCGATGTAATCCCATCACCTCTCAAATGAAACTATGGAGTATACCCACCAGTATCTCTTATCCATAGCAATCTATTAAAATGTTTCCATCTTATCAAGGGAACCATAAGGAATATGTACCTTTGGCAGAGAAACTAGTCACTGCAATTTGAAGAAAAGAACTAGATCACCTTTACCGTGATCTTAATACGATACTAACAGTTATCTGCTTCCTTTAATAAGTAAACACACAAGACGTATATGGGTAAGATAAAGTAAAAAATTACCCCTTCTCAGAATTTTCAATCCTCAAAGTACATTGGTTACAAAAAAAAAGAGAGGATGGATGATCCTGATTAGGTTTCCGTTCTCAGATGATAATAGATGTTTGAATGATAGACCCCAGGATTGGTTCCTAATGGGATAGCACAGCGATATTCCACATCAGCCGTCGTCTTATTTGTTCCATTTGTCTCCGCATTCTCATAGGATGACGTACTGCCATAGAGGAATAGTGGGGGTTGACCTGTTCCGAAATTGCCAAAGGAACTCTTGTTGCCACCGCGTAAATAGATGGATTGATTAGATATATTATAGGCGGCATTAACTTCATGAATGGCATTGGTCAAATTCACGGAAAGGGAATAGTTGCCATTTGACCTAGTTTTCAAGGTGATATTTGTTGCTGAGACATTTTCACCGGGACTTCCGAGAAGCGTTGGCCAACCAACTTGGACAACCTCTGCATAAGCATAGACGCCGAATTCATCTGCGACCCAGGCCATATATTCGCTTGCATCAGTAATGGATATGTTAAAGTTCCATGACCGTGTATTATACAAAGAAGACCAGGAATAATTTTCGGGAACATAGGTCATATTGGTATCCCAACCACTCGTGGGGCCTGGTGCATAACGTAATTGGCATGATGGTATGAAGGAAAACGTCAGATTATGTGCTTCCGTCGCGCCTGGGAACCCTATAACATCCGACGTATTAGTCTCACTCCATCCTACAAAGGAGATCTCATCATCGGGCCAGATAAGCTGGACGGTAGGTGTCCCCGTTGTGTTCTCGTATTGAATGTAAATATTATAGTTACCACCTTGTGTTTGATTATATGTGCTACTTTCACTTCCATTATCATACCAGGCCGTGATATTAATATAGTCGATGTCATCCCATCCTTGATCACTACTGATATTGATAATGAAACGGTATTCTGCTGTTTCATTCACATCAATCTGTTGGTTCAATCGTGAAACCCATGTCCCTGCATCGTTGTATTGAAAATCATACCAGTTCACACGGGGTATATCTGTGACCACAGAAATATTCAACGTGCTCGTGTTATGCCAGGAGCTACTAATGTTGCCTGCTTTCCCCACAGGTAACAGAGATTTTAACATTAGTGACATTGAAAACAGTGAAAGAACCAATAAGACAAAAAGTATCATGGAGTACAGCTTTCGGATTTCCTTCATTCTTCCACCTTCATTTCCTTTCATATGCCATGACTTTTAATGTCACGGCACATCTTATCTTGTTAATTGTTCACAAGTAACACTATAAAAAGATTTGGCGGTGGAAGTAACAAAACGATAAAAATCACAATTTGATAAAATGCCATCAAGGTGTCCAAAAAATCGAGAGAAGTAACTGAGTTTGAATCGGTAAAAAAACCCTACCAACTTGGGAGGCAAACTACAAGGTAGAGCTTATCGTGAGGAACGGCAGTGAGGATAACAAAACCCTTCATACAATGGAGAAGCAGTACAATATCAAGAAACGTATTAGTACTGTATTTTTTATGCTGTGAACATTGTAAAAAATATTATTTCAAAAAAAAATGTAAAAAGAAAAAATCGAAAAAGGGTTGAAAGTAACCCTAGTTCGTCTCCGTCCTCAAATGATAATACACATTAGTCGAATACTTACCCGGCCACTGGCCATAGGGGATCAACGCTGAATACTCTACATAATGACTCACATCATTATGGCCATTATACGTCGAACTCGCATAATGATTCGGATAATTCTCAGAGAACCCATCATCCCCATTTTCACCCGTATATTTACTCGTCCCATTTACCTCATGAGACTCCCACGTCGTGATACCACCAAGCGTACCATCACCTGAACCATTACCATATAAGTAGATATAATTACGTCCTGTATTCGTATAGTTAATAGCCTCTGTCCGTGTCCCACCCCTTACATAGATATATTTGTTATCTAAGAAGAGATTCTGCGACGTTGAATCATTAGCAATATGAATGAGATCCGGAACCTTCACAGCCAACGTATAATTCCCATTCGAACGCGTACGAACCGTCACATTATGAGAATTCCCATCACCACCATACGTAACCTGATTAAAATGACTTGAACTATTCGTAGAATACTTACGAGCATCAGGAGCACCCTCAATCAACGCATTATTAGCACTCACAATCTCCGTATACGAATATACACCAAACTCATCATGCACCCACGCCCTATATTGACTCTCCTCCCAATTCTCACCAGCATTAAATACCGTCATATTAAAATTCCACGACCACGAATTATTCAACGCTTCCCAACATCCGTCCACTGGATCAAAATGATCGCCTAAAGGATATCCACCATTATTACCCACTGTAAAATTCGTCCAGATTTCACCCTCGCCCGGACCCGACGCATAACGGAATTGATAGCCCGGTCTAAATTGGAACGTTAAATTATGGGTCTCCGTACCCGTAATCCCAAGAGGATCACTCACCACATCCTCCGTCCAACGACCCAACGTAATCTCTGTATTGTTAAGGGGATAGGAAAGATTATAATACCCTGTACCCGACAGATTCTCATACTTCAAAAAGAAATTCCTATTAGCACCTAAATTAGACGAAGTATTATACTCATCACCCGTACTGGAATCAAGCGTCCCATTATCATGCCAAGAGGTAATATTAATCCAATCAATATTATCCCAACCCTGATCACTACTAACATTAATCACAAAACGATACCATGTAGCATTATCCACCTCAATCATAGCATTCCGTTTCGACTCCCACGTCTCACCATCACTAGGCGCCGTCGTCCCATTATACGAGGTGCACTTCTGGAAATCATACCACAGAATCCTTGGGAACTTCGATTCAATCGTCACATTCAAATATGTTGAATTATGCCATGCGGTATTGTTATTTGCACAATTTGAATCAGCCTGAGTCCTAAGGACCAAGGGTCCAAACATTAAGGTCGTTGTCGAAACATGAAGGAAAAGAGTAAGGATCAACGAAATCAGAACGAGTATTGACAACAGTTTCCTATTTGCATTTCCCATCGTTTTCACATCCCATCCTCATTTAAGGGCACCCTTTTTCAGAGTACCATTGTTGATTAATCAAAAATTACCTTATATACGTTATTTGCATGTAACTATGTAACTACTTATGCAACTATATATGCAGATACATATCCTTCTAATGGCAGATGGATCAACTCCAGTAACCTCCACCACAGTCACATAATAATCAAAAGTAAGGCAGAAACCACTAGGGATCATCCTGGATAACACAGAAGGCCAAATGAGCTGAATATCGCCCTAGTGTCCCTAAGGGGATATACACATCAAATTGAATATTGACTATCTGAGAAACACCGTCTGTGGAGAAGACACCTGAAGACGTAAAGATATCAATGGCGTTGTTTTCCCCGATGCCCTGAAACGTTACGTTAGTGGTAATA
>Ga0272441_10015669_pt1 | contig 10587 bp, 6 predicted proteins | sample SSMProp6N_FD_193582 | JGI IMG/M metagenome (GOLD analysis project Ga0272441, IMG submission 193582) | Marine sediment archaeal communities from Little Sippewissett salt marsh, Falmouth, MA, United States - SSM-Prop-6N | ecosystem: Environmental > Aquatic > Marine > Wetlands > Sediment ...
GGGCGGAGGACTACGCGCCCATGATGGCGGTCATGCCGGCGCTCGCGGGGTTCCTCTACGGGGTCGCGGCTTGGCGTGACGCCCCGCCGGAGGTAGTCGAGTTCCTCGGCAAGATCAACATCCCTGCGATGCCCTCGCCCGAACTCCTCGCGAGGCACTCGATCCCCTCCGTCGTCGTCGGCCGCGCCGACGCCGACGGCGTGAGCGTTTTCGGCTGGGGCCCGGGGCTCTATCCCGGGGGCTTGAGTGCCTCGGGGACGGGGGCCCTGCTTGCCGTCGCGCCCCTTGCGGCCGTAGCGGTACCAAACCTCGTCGAGGGCCCCATCGATCGAATGGTACCGGGACGACCGGAGGAACCCCAACCGGACCAACCGGTGCCTTTCGATGAAGCCGAGTGGTGACGGACGGGCGGGCCTTGGGCCCGCGCCCGCTTTTTGCCGGGCCCGCGAACTCGCAGCGCGGCACACAATGAACGGAAGGACGACACCATGGCCGGAACATCAGGCGGCGAGGCCAGGCGGCCCAACGTCATAGTGGTTTTCGGTGACCAGTGGCGCGCACAGGCGACCGGCTACGCCGGTAACGCCGTCGTGAAGACGCCGAACCTCGACAGGCTCGCGGGCGAGAGCGCGAATTTCACCCACGCGATTACCGGGGTGCCCGTCTGCTCGCCCTACCGCGCGAGCCTCCTCACGGGCCGGCGCCCCCTCACGCACGGCGTCTTCGTGAACGACGTCTCGCTCGACCCCGAGGCCGAGGGCATGGGCAAGTGCTTCGCGAGGGCCGGCTACGACACCGCCTATATCGGCAAGTGGCACGTCGACGGGCACGGCCGGTCGAGCTACATACCGCCCGAACGACGGCAGGGCTTCGATTACTGGAAGGTTCTCGAGTGCACGCACGACTATAATCGCTCGGCTTACTACGACGGCGACGACGACACGAAGCGCTTCTGGGAGGGCTACGACGCCATCGCCCAGACCAGAGACGCCCAGGGCTACATCCGCGGCCGCGGCGGGAACGACAAACCCTTCCTCCTGGTGCTGTCCTTCGGACCTCCCCACAACCCCTACGAGACGGCCCCCGAGGAGTTTCGCGCGATGTACTTGGCCGAGGACATCGAGCTCCGGCCCAACGTCCCCGAGGAGATGCGCGGGAAGGCGCGGGAGTGGATCGCCGGCTACTACGCCCACTGCACGGCGCTCGACTCGTGCGTGGGCGACCTTCTCAAGACGATCGACGAAGAGGGGATCGCCGAAGACACGATCTTCCTCTTCACCTCAGACCACGGCGACATGCTCGGCTCCCAGGGACACGCGAGGAAGCAGCGCCCGTGGGAGGAGAGCATCCGCGTACCGTTCCTTCTCCGGTATCCCGGAATGCCGGGCTGGCTGCCCAACGAGACCGACGCCTTCATCGACGCGCACGACGTCATGCCGACTCTTCTGGGCCTGGCGGGCGTGGAGCCGCCCCAGGGCATCGAGGGGCGCGACTTCTCGGGCCACATCGCCGGGGGCGACGACCCCTCGGGCGGTGAGGCGCTCGTCATGTGCCCTCATCCCTTCGGTGAATTCAACACGGCCCTCGGGGGAAAGGAGTACCGCGGGATCCGCACGCGCCGGCACACGTACGTGCGGACGCTCGACGGGCCGTGGCTCCTCTACGACAACGAGGCCGACCCCTACCAGCAGCGGAACCTCGCGGACGAATCCGAGCACGCCGCTCTCCGGGACGAACTCGACCGCAGGCTCCAGGCGCTGCTCGACGCCTCGGGCGATGAATTCCTCCCCGGCATGAACTACATCAACCGCTGGGGCTACGAGGTGAACGCCAGGGGGACGGTGCCCGTCAGGCAGTGACGTCCGGGCGGGCGGTCGCGGCGGCGACGGGTCTTCGAGCCGCTCCCGTGGGTGCTACTCGAGCAGCCTCTTCATGTCGGCGACGAACACCCGTCTCGTGCCGCCCACGAAGGCGTTGAACGTCACGTACCGCCAAGTGCGGTCCCAAGCCGGATGCGGGTCGACGCGAAGGACCGAGTCCTCGAACGGCTGCGCGGCGTTGATGCGCACGATGGTCTCTTCGGTCCCCGTCTCGAGGTCCACCCAGCGCAGGGGTATCGTGCCGTCGCCGAAGGCCGTGCCCTCCCACGTGTACGTGTCCGTCAGGAGGTGCCTGCCGTCCGGGTGGACCGTGGGGTGCCCCGACCCCGTCACGTCATCGAGCATCTTGCGGAGGCCCGAGCCGTCGGCGTTCACCTGGACGAAGCGGAGGCATTCGCGGTCGATCTTCAGGTTCATGGAGATGCGCCTGCCGTCGGGGAACCACGTCGCGTGGTGGCCGCCCTTGACCCACTGCTCGGGCCCAATCGCGCAGTGGATCGGCCCGCCCGCCGGCGGCATCGTCACCCATGCGAAGCGGACGGCACCGTGGTCGACCTTGAACATGTCCCAGCGGGGCTCGTCTTCGGCAGGAAACCACCGGAGGCTGAGCATCAGCCTGTCGCCCTGCGGATTGAACTTGCTGTGGAAGCCGTAGATCTCGCACGCGTCGGGGTCCTCGATGGCGACGGGAGGGTCCGCCCTTTTCAGAATCTCAGCGATGGACACGAGCAGCCGCCGCCGGCCGGTGGACGTGTCGGTGAGATAGAAGCCGTCGTCGTCGGCCGGTCCGACGTTCCGCCTGACGGTCTCGTCGGGCACGCGGACGCCGTAGCCGGGCTGCGTCTTCCGCATGGTGGACATGTTGGCCGAGACGAGCAGTCGCCCGTCCGGCGACGCGTGGTAGAGCGTCCCCTCCATCCGGGTGCGCTCGCCCGAAAGGGGGTCGAGCTTCCAGGAGAAGGGGCGCCATGTCCTGGTGTCGACGTCATTGAAGAAGAGCTCGCGGTCGGACCCGCCCCAGTTGACGTTGGCGCCCATCTGCGGCTCCCAACCGCGGGTCACGGCGACGATGCGGTCTTCGCCGGTCTCGAGGTCGATTACACAGACGTTGCCCGAGTCACCGGGCTCGGGTCGCCGGTCCTCGAAGGGCAACTGGAACACGGCAAGATACCGCCCCGAGGGGCTGATGGGCGATGTGTCGAAGAAACGGTGGATGCAAGCCCCGCGGTCGGGCGTGACGCACCAGACCGGGACACATGGATTGTGTTCCAGGTAACGCGGGAAGCCTTCGTGCATCACCGTCTCCGTTCGCTCGATTCGCGCCGGCTGCCGACGGACAGGCGCGAGCACAAGACAGATCCTCGCTGCCCTCAATAAGCATAGACGAGGTCCGGCGCGACGCAAGCGCCAGGGAGTCTTGGGCCGGGTCGGTGCGCGACCGCGCGGCATCTGGTTACGCGCGCGATGCGGGCGTTGGGGCTGCGCGTGTGGCTTGTTTGCGCGCCCCTGCCGGTCTTTATCTGCGTTGACTCCTGCCGGATGCGTGGTATTCTCAATGGAGATCATGTGCTATAGTCAACAGACACCGGTCCCGGGCCATCCCCCGGAGGAAGCAGCGCCCAGTCCCCCCATCGACACGGAGCAGCACGGGACGACGAGGATGAGCGGCGGCTCCCCCGCCGAATGTTGCGAGACGACGATCTGGGTCTTCCGCGACCCGAGGAAGACGAAGGTCAGCATCTACCGCGGCTTCGAGGGGCTGCCGTGGGCAATCTCCGACCTCGTCCGCAAGACCAACGCCGCCATCGGGCGGGGCGAGGTTGAAGGGCAAACGCTCTCGGTCGGCGACGTCGTGCAGGCGTGCGTCGTCTCCTACTATGACGACGAGCTTCGCAAGCCGCAGACGACCGACGACTCCCCGCGCTACGCAACGCTCCCCTACAGGCTCGTGCGGGCCGAAGGCGGTCATATGTCGGCCGAGCCCGCGATCCCACCGGAGACGGCGCTCCACTTCAACATCCCCGCGACGGTGGGCGATCTAATCCCGAACCTCGACGAGGACGCGCGGCGCGAGGTGCTGGTGTCGCTCCAGCTCAAGGAGGCCGCGCACAAGACGGAACGATCGGTGGACGAGAGCGTCCAGGAGGCCGTGCGCTCGCGCGATGTGAGCTACGTCACAAGCGAGAAGGCCGACGACGAAGCGAGCGACTTCCTGGGCTTTCTCGCGAACGAGGGGAAGGAGGAAGACACGCCCGTCAGCCCTCCCCCCCGGCCCTCGCACGCCGAGACTGTGCGCCTTCGCAAAGCCATCACCCAACGCCTGCAGAAGCGCGCCAAGGACGTGGAGGACTTCGGCTTCTCTGCGGACTGAAGGGCCGACCGTCAACCGGCCTTTACGCGCGCGTCTCTTCCACTAGACTCTTCCTCCTGTCGCCAGGCGTGGACTCGAACTACGAGAAGGGATTGACAAGGTGCCCGAAGCCAAGGCGTTCCGTGCGCTCAGGTTCTCGTCCCGGGCCGGCGGGATTGAAGACGTGGTGACGCCGCCCTATGACGTCATAGACCCGGCCGACAGGGCGCGGTTCGCGGGGAGCTCCACGCACAACCTCGTCCATCTCACCTTGCCCGAGGGCCCGGCCGACGGTTCGGTCTCCGGCAACCGCTACGAGCGCGCCGCAAAGCTGTTGAAATCGTGGCTCGACTCGGGCGCCCTCGAGGTCGAGGCCGGGCCTTCGATGACCGTCGTCCGCGAGACCTTCACGCACGACGGCGCCGAGTTCGCGCGCACCGGGGTCGAGGTGGCGATGCGCCTCGCGTCCTATGAGGAGGGCAGCATCTTCCCGCACGAGCGGACGCTCTCGGCGCCCAAGGCCGACCGCCTCTCCCTTATGCGCGCGACCGCGACGCAGCCCGAGCCCGTCTTCATGCTCGTCCCCGACGAGGATGGTGACCTGCGCCACGCGATAGCGGCCATGACCTCGCGCGAGCCCGACCACGCGATCTCCGGCCCCGACGAGGCGAAGAGGAGCGCGTGGATCGAGCGCGATTCGGAGAAGCTCGCGGCGGTCGAGCGGGCTATGGCAGGCCTGCCCGCGATCATCGCCGACGGCCACCACCGCTATGAGACGGCCCTCGCGTACCGCGACGAGCTGGCCGCGGCCGGTGGCGACCCGGGCGAGGCGGCGTTCGTCCTCGCGCACGTCGTACCCATCGGCGACGCGGGGCTCGTCGTCCAGCCCACACACCGGACTCTAGCCCGGCCCGCTGGGCTCGACATGGACACCTTCCTCTCGAAGCTCGAGGAGAAGTTTGCTGTCGAGCCGATCACTCGTGACGGGGCGGTCGAGTTCGCACGCTCCGAGCCGTCGGGGGCCGAGCCGCAGGCTTTCGTCGTCGCGCTGGGCGGGCCGGAGAGGCTCCTTCGCGCAACGCTCAAGGACGCATCCGCGATGGACGCCCGCGCCCCCGACCGCGCCGGGGCGTGGCGGGCGCTCGACGTGCCGTGTCTGCATCTCCTGGTCCTCGAGGACATGCTCGGGATAACGCCCGAGGAGATCACGGCCGGCGCCGCGAAGTATGGCCATGATGCCGCGGAGGCGATCGCATCGGCGGTCGATGGGGCCGACTCGATAAGCTTCATCCTGCGTCCCACGCCCCCCGGGGCGGTCGCCGCGGTGGCCCGCGCGGGCGAGCGGATGCCTCAGAAGTCCACTTACTTCTATCCCAAGGTCGCGTCGGGTTTTGCCATGAGGCTCCTCAAATGACGTCGCGCGTGACCGTGTAACGAGGTGACTCCGATGGCCGCATCCCCACCACGCGTCGCCGCGATCACACCAAACTGGCTCGGTGATATTGTAATGGCCCTTCCGGCGCTTCGCGGTCTCGCCTCGGCGCTCTCGGGACGCACGCCCCCGGAGTCGCTCGACGTCTGGACGCCTCGCCCGCTGGCGTCGCTAGTTGCCGCCCTCGTGCCCCGAGCGGAGGTCCTTCCGTTCGATCTCGGGCGAGGGGCAATAACGCGCTTCAGGTGGCGGCTTCGTCTCGCCCGGCAAATGCGCGCGCACGCATACCGCGCGGTCGCAATGTTCCCGAACTCGTTCGGCTCGGCCCTCGTCGCGTGGCGAGCGGGCGTGCCCGAACGGATCGGCACGCCCCTCCACTCGCGCGGCATGCTTCTTACGAAGAAGGTCGAGCCGCAGGGCGCGACCGAGCACCTCAGCAAGGCATACCTCCGCCTCGCGGCTGAGGCGGCCGGCACCGGTCTCGAGGTGGAGGGCGCCGACGCGTCCCTGGCGCTTCCAGACGGCGTGCGCTCCAGCGCCCGGGCAATCCTGGCGGAGGCGGGTCTCGGCAAGGACGAGGCCTTCGTCGCGATGGCGCCGGGGGCGGCCTACGGTCCCGCGAAGCAGTGGGGCGCTGTGAACTTCGCGGCGGTCGCGCGACTGATCGCGAAGGGAGTGAGCGCAAGGGACTCGGGCGCCGCGACTGTGGTGGTGGGGACGAGTGCCGACTCCGAGGCGGCGGCGGAGATCGCGCGTCGCGCCGACGGCGCACGCGTCGTGGACATGACCGGCCGAACCGACCTCCTCGAGCTCGCAGGTGTGATTTCCCTGGGCAAGGGCTTCGTGGGGAACGACTCGGGCGCCGCTCATCTGGCGGGGGCGCTCGGCGTCCCGACGGTGGCGGTCTACCTATCGACCGACCCCGTCCGCACGGGCCAGCGGGGGAAGAGCGTGAGGCTCGTCGCCGCCGATACGGAATGCCGCCCCTGCATGAGGCGGCGCTGCCCCCAAGGCCACTACCGCTGCCGCGAGGCGGTCACCCCCCAGATCGTGATGCAGGCCCTGGCCGAGGCGGGCGGCTGAGCGCGCACGGCGCCCCCGCGGCTACCAGGAGAGCGCATACTCGCCCGCCGGCAGGACGAAGCTGCCGTTGTCCCGCACGTCGATCCCTTGCGACACGAGCGGCCTGCCGTCGAGCTTCACGCCCTTGAGGGTCTTCACCGGCAGGAAGACCGTCGCGGCGGTGTTCGCGGGGATCGTGACGTCGTAGCGAACGCGCTTGCCCTTCCTTCGCCAGGCGCTCCTGACCAGTCCATAGGGACTTCGATGGGTCGCCGAGGCATGACTCAGGCTCCCGCCCGGCATGGGACGCAGGACGAAGCGCCGGAAGCCGCACGCGCCGTGGTTGATCCCCGCTATGGTGTCGAACATCCACTCCACCACGGCGCCGTAGGCGTAGTGGCTGTACGAGTTCATGTTGACGTCTCCCGGGCCGCCCTCCTTGGTCCAGCCGTTCCAGCGCTCCCAGATCGTCGTGGCGCCGTTTGCGACCGAGTAGCCCCAGCTCGGGAACGTGGTATTCTCGAGCAGGCGGTAGGCGAGGTCGACCCTCCCGATATCGCGCAGGACCGACATGATGAGCGCCGTCCCGACGAAGCCGGTGGACAGGTGATGCTTCCTCTTCTTGATGTCGGCGACGAGGTGCCTGGCGGCCTGCTCGGCCCTCTTCTCGCTCAGCAGGCCGAACTTCAGGGCCATGAGGTATGCCGTCTGCGTCTCGCCCTTGATAGAGCCGTCGCCCTTGACGAAGGCCTTGTTGAAGGCGCGGCGGATGTCATCAGAGAGCGCTCCGTACCGCTTCGCGTCGCCCTTCTTTCCCAGCGCCTCGGCGGCCTTGCGCGTGATGTCGGTGGCGTAGGCGAAGTGCGCGGTCTGTATCACGTCCTTGGGGGTGTTGGCCTTGATGGAGAGCCAGTCGCCGAAGCAGTGCGTGAGCTCCGGCGAGCGGAGAAGTCCGCGGCTCGTCTTCTTGAGATACGCGACCCATGCCTTCATGTGCGGGTACATCTTCTCAAGAAGCTCGCGGTCCTCGTAGCATTGGTACAGCGCCCACGGGCAGACCACGCCCGCGTCGCCCCACGCGGCGTCGCCCCCTCCGCCCAGGACCTGCGGCGCGACGTTGGTGAACGCGCCCTCGGGCGTCTGCGCGTCGATCAGATCATCCATCCACTTCGTGAAGAACGCCGCCACGTCCATGTTGCAGATCGCGGCGCGGATGAAGACCTGGGCGTCGCCGGTCCAGCCCAGACGCTCGTCGCGCTGCGGGCAGTCGGTTGGGACGTCGATGAAGTTCGCGCGCTGGGTCCAGACCGCGTTCCTGTATATCTGGTTCACGAGCTTGCTCGAGCACTCGAAGTGACCCACGCGCGCGGTGTCGGAGCCGAGCACCACCCCCGTCACGTTCTTCAGGCTCGGGCGCACGGGGCAGCCGCTCACTTCAACGTAGCGAAAGCCGTGGAAGGTGAACTTGGGCTCCCAGACCTCGCGCGCGTCGCCGTGCATCACGTAGGTGTCGGTGGAGACGGCGCTCCGGAGGTTGTCGACGTAGAGCGTCTTGTCGGCGTTCACCATCTCGCCGAAGCGCATCTGGACGACCGCGCCGGCCTTGCCCCTGACGTGGAGCCGCACGCGCCCGGCGAAGTTCTGGCCGAAATCGTAAATGGTCTTCCCCGGCGCGACGTCCCACATGGCGACGGGCTCGAGCTCCTCGGTGATCCGCACGGGCTCGGCGGGGTAGCTCGCGAGAGGGATGTTCTTCGGGAGCGTCCGGACCTGGGCGGCCGACTCCCACCTCTTGTCATTGAAGCCGGGGAGCCTCCACCCCTCGGGCTCGAGCTGCGCGTCGACGCTCTCGCCGTCGTAGAAGCCCGAGCGGCGGATGGGCCCGAAGATGGATTTCCAGCTGCCGTCCGTGGGTACGACCTCGACGGACCCGTCGGCGTACTCGACCCGGAGCTGCGCGAGGAGCGCCGTGCGACCGCCGTAGCTCTCCTTCCTGTGGCCCCAGGTGATGCGTCCCTTGAACCAGCCCTCGCCCAGCTCGGCCCCGATGCACACCTTGCCCCTCTTCGGCAGGAGCGAGGTCACGTCGTGGCAGCGGTAGTGCCGGCGCTTGTTGTAGTCGGTCCAGCCGGGGGCGAGGACGTCGTCGTGGGCCGGAGCGCCGTTGATCGTTATGTGGTAGAGCCCCTGCGCGGTTGCGTGGAGGAGCGCCCGCCTGACGCGCTTCTTCAGCGCGAACTCCTTGCGGAGGAGCGGGGAGGCGTTGCACATGCCGAGGTGATTGCCGATGTAGACGCCCTTCCAGTCTTCACGATTCAGAAGTCCCATCGTGAACTCGGCCGGTTCGGACCACTCGGCGTCGCACCCCAGTTGGTCCCAGATCTTCACCTTCCAGAAGACCCGCTGGCAGCTCTCGAGCTTCGGACCGGCGTAGCGGACGTGGAGCGACCGGTCCGATTCGACACGTCCGCTGTCCCAGAGATCACCGTCGGCGGCGGCGAGGGCCTCGGGGCTGTCGGCGGCGAGGACGCGGTAGGCCGTCTGCCGTGCGCCGCGCTCGGGGCTCGACATCTCCCAGCTCAGACGCGGCGATTCGGCCTCGATCGCCGTGGGATTGACGAGCCACTCGCACCTGAGGGCCGTGGCGCGCGCTTGCGTCTTCGGTTTAACATCGGTCATGACACTTCGCTCCTTGCTGTTGTCGGATGGCACGGCTGCATTACCTCTCAACCATCTCCGAAAGCACGCGCTCGTCAACCGATTTTGCCGGCGCTCCGACCTCGCACTGCTCCGCCTCCTTTGTCTAGCAGGCTGCTGAAATAGTGGTGCCTACAGCAGGTCGGTCGCCCTGGAAGGCCGCGATTGGCTTGATGGCATATGAGGTCTGCCGGGATTCTGGGGTTTTTCAGCAACCTGCTAGGTATCAGGTTCGTCGCAAGTCGTGCAATCGAGACGCAGGTTTTCGTGGCCATCGCCATCAGCCCATCAATGTTTCGGCGCCATCTGACTTGCACGGACTGTTAATGGCGCTAGCATAATGGTGGGCCGCTGGGGGCATTGGGATGTATCGCTAGCATGGGGATTCGCCGAGGAGAACGGAATGCGAGTTCGGGCGTATGACCTGCGGGCCAGGCGGGAAATCCGACTTCTGGCCATGGCGGTGTTCTCGGCCTCCGTCGCGGCATCGGCGCAGGCCGGGGTGGCGACGATAGGGGGGGCGGCGGACCTCGCCCGTCTCCGCGAACGAGCCGGGCTTGCGCTGGTCCACGTTGGCTTGGCAAACGGCGGGAGGGATTCGGCTGCCGCCAATGCCTTTCGTGCGGCGGCGAGGCAGGAGAAAAATCGCGATATCGCCTTCTTCGCTGCCGATGCCGAGAGGATGAAGCCCCTCCTCGAGGCACTCGAGACAGACTCGACCGGCCTGCTGGCCTTCATCGACGGCGCGCCGATCAAGTTCGCGTGTCCCGTCGCGATGCGGGACAGGGCGCTGTTTTTCAACGCCACACCGACCTTTGACATAAGCACGCCCTCATATGCGAAAACGGCCGATGAGGCCTTCGGTGACATCACGGGCTACATCTCCGAGGACCAGTGTGGTCAACTCCTGGCGTATGCGGCTTCCCTTACCAAGCCGCGGGAGGGCGGTTCCGCCAAGCGCCGCAAAGCCCTGGAGATCGAAGGCCTCGACAGCGGCGAGAAGCTCAAGAAGTTCGCCCTCGGGCGTGGTGTGCGTGTCGTCGTGGTGTCACATGGATACAGGGGTTCCGTGGCAGGAAGAACGGAGGACGCGGCTCCGGGGATACACAAGTGCTACGCCTACTATCACAAGGCCAGCGACCGCTCCATCCGGCTCGGAGCCAACC
>Ga0272441_10015670_pt1 | contig 10587 bp, 13 predicted proteins | sample SSMProp6N_FD_193582 | JGI IMG/M metagenome (GOLD analysis project Ga0272441, IMG submission 193582) | Marine sediment archaeal communities from Little Sippewissett salt marsh, Falmouth, MA, United States - SSM-Prop-6N | ecosystem: Environmental > Aquatic > Marine > Wetlands > Sediment ...
GACCATGACCTCTGCGAACCATTTGCGGAATGACGCTGGAAGCGGTTTTAATCATGCCGAGCAGGTTCACATTGATGATATTTTCCTCAGGTTCCATGTGCAGCGGATCCAGTAATTCCCCGATGCCCGCACAATACACGCATAAATGGAAGGGGCCTTCCCTGTCCAGGACATCCCGGAGACGGGCCGGGTATTTCTGATTCTGGACACGGATGACGGTATGACGGTATTTCCCGCCTGTGACCGGTGAACGGCTTCTGGAAATGCCGGAAACATGCCATCCGCCGGCAAGGAGCGTGCGGGTCAGGGCGAGTCCGATACCGTCTGAATTTCCGATAACAAGGGCCTTTGAATGCATTCGGTTTCCTCCCCGAATTATAAACGCTGGTGTATTTCTGCGATTGATTTGAAAACCGGGATTTTTCCATGGAAACATGTCAGGGAAGGGCAACAATGCGGGAGTTTAAAGCAGCCGGGAGGGTGAACATGTGTCTTTAAATTAAACAGCCGGCTCATGAAATGCAAGAAGAAAATCGGCAGACTGTGCGGAAAAATTGCCGGTGGAGGCAAAATCTGCCCGATTGAAAAAGTATTTACGGGGGGGGATGTATTGTTACGGAAAAATAATATAAATGTAGAATATGAGACATGAAAAATGTCCTTTAACTCCCGCATTTACAATCCCAGAGCAAGAGAGGAAAACAGCGGTCCGGGGGAGACCGCTGTCCTCTGTGCAGGGCCGGGCGGAATAAAATTTGCATATTACACACAACATGCTCTGGCGGGTGACCGGCCTGAATTCCCCGCCAGATACTTTACTTTATTCTAATTCTTTCATTTCAGGGACAGGAGTTTCATAAGAGGGTTCTCTTTTATGAAATAACCATCCCTCCGATAAAAGCCCCCGGGTCTCCTTATCGACACGGGGGCTTTTCCTGATGATACCGAAAAAAAATGAAAATGCCGTACCCATAGGCCGTCACGGTCAATTCCCGCCTTGCAAAACAGAAAAAAGATCATAGATTGTCATACAGGGGCATGCACCGTTTTGCAGCGGCTCCGGGTAGGGAAGGGACGGTTTGGGGACGTCATTCAAAGCGTCCGGTGCCTGTGTGTATGATATGCGCCGGATCTGAAGCGTGATATCGGTGTGTGCACCCCGGACAGATGTCCGCCAGTGAATGCATGACTGCCTGATTTTGAACTGATCTTGCCGACCAGGATGTGCACATGCCGGAATCATTTGCAGAGTATTCGGATGAAGAACTTGTCGCGATGGTCCGTGAATCGGACATGGCGGCTTTCAGGGAGATCTATTCCCGTTATTACAGCGCGCTGTGCCGGTATGTGTGGTACAGGCTGGCTCCTGCGGATATGGTCGAGGACCTGGTGCAGGAACTGTTTGTCCGGCTCTGGAATCACAGGAAGAAGCTGAAAGTCAGGCATTCATTCAGGAGTTATATTTACCGGACAGGACACAACCTGGTAGTCGATTATTTCCGGAAAAAGAAGCCGGTATATACTGTGGCAAATCCGGACACTTTTTCCGGCGGGCCCGCTTTTCATGAAACAGCCGCTGCTGAACGAATCGATCTGATACGGGCCATGTCCGGATTGTCCGACAAGCTGAAAACGGCAGTGATTCTCTATTATTTTGAAGGATTGACCTATCGGGAAATCGCCGAAACCTGCGGTGTGACTGTCAAGGCCGTTGAGAAGCGGCTGCACAGCGCCGTGCGGCACCTGCGCCGGGGAATGCGATCCGGCAGCCGTGCGGGCCGTTCTCTGGCTGTAAAACCGGCGGAACAGCCGGAAAGGAATGCGGATGACCATGATGGTGCTGCCGCGCGACAGTAACAATACCAACGCACATTTTTAACGGCGGAGTGAATCATGACCAGACCCAAAAAAGAATGGACGACGTTATGCCTCCGTAAAATAAAAGGCCGGCTTTCAGAGAAGGAGACGATCCGGTTTGAACAATGGATTCAAAATGATCCGGACCATCAGGCTTTTTATGAAAGTCTGAAAACACTTTTCCCGCACGAACCGGCACAGGCGGCTTTCCATGCAGACTGGCGGCGTGCGTGGAAACGGTTCCATGCAGCTTCTGAAAAGGATTCACAGGTCCCGGCACGCTATCATTTGAAATACCTGTATTCCGGTGCACTCATCCGCCGTCCCGCCGCCGTGGTTTTTTCGCTGATCGCTGTACTGATCCTGCTGGGTCTCGTTCCCGGCAATCCGGCTGTGTCGTGGATTTTTGAAACCCGTGTTCATACCGGACCGGGCACACAAAGGCGTGTGACATTGCCTGACGGCAGCACCGTTTCCCTCAATGCGGGGAGCAGCATACGATTTCGGAAACATTTTTCCGCATCCGGCCGGCGTATCTTTCTCAGGGGAGAGGCTTTCTTCGACGTGCGGCCCGGCGCGGAGTGTCCCTTTGTTGTGGTGACGGCCAACGCACAGACCCTGGTAATGGGCACGCAGTTCAATGTATGGGCGAGGCATGAACAGACCCGTGTGATTGTCCGGAAAGGGAAGGTACGCCTCAGTCACCGGAAGGGAGATGCATATGTGGATCTGACGGCCAATCAGATGAGCCGTGTCCGCAGAAAGGGAATACCGGCAGAACCGGATTCGGTGATACCGGAAGAGCGTATCGGGTGGCTTCAGGGCCGTCTTGTTTTTGAAAGGGCCTCCCTGACTGAAATCACCGGGGAACTGGAACGACAGTTTGACATCCGGATCGTGATACCGGATCATGAAACGGGCTCGCGGACCATGACCGCCACGTTCAATATGACGGAACCGGAATCCATCATGCAGGCCATTTGCAGAACCATGGATCTGGTGTGTGAACAGCGGGAGAATCACATGATATTGAGGGAGAAATGAAATTTTGCTGGTGTCTGTTTCTGAATTTTGTCCTGTGGACACAGGCTCTGGCCGGACTGAATGCGCCTGTCCGTTTCAGTGAACAAAACGCATCGCTCCGCGGAATTCTGCGGACACTGGCTGATCAGACAGGAGCCGCCTTTATCTTTGAGGATGATCTGATCGATCATCGATGTGTTACGGAATATATTCAGGATGAATCCCTGTTGTCCGTGCTGCCCAAAATTCTGGCACCGCACGGCCTGTGCTTTGTGTCGGACACATCGGGCAATATTGTGATTTTCAGAAAACACATCTCACCGGTGACACTGAAGGGAGTTGTCTCAGACATGGTGACGGGTGCACCGATTGCGATGGTCAATGTTTTTCTGAATCATACCGGTCTGGGATCGGCAACCGACCGGTCCGGTTTTTTCACCATTCCGAATGTAAGACCGGGCCGCTATGAACTGGTTGTTCAGCATATCGGATACGCCCCCCGGAGCTATGCTGTCGGGATTGACGGATCTGCGCCCCTGCCATACCGTATCGATCTGATGCCGCGTATCCTGCAGGGGCAGGCTGTCCGGGTGACCGCCCGGGAGAAGCATGTTCACAGAGACAAACAGGGCGCTGCATGGCCCGACCTGGAAACGGCATACAAGGCAAACAAGCTGGGACTGGGACTGGCCTTTGAATCTTTCCGCATACGGGATGGTCTGAACTATACCAAAAATCATCCGGCCGTCTATGCGATATTTTACCACGAGCGCGAGAAGACCACCCATCTGCTGCAATGCAGTGCGGGGCGCGGAACACTGGAAGCGGCAAATACGGAAAGAGAATGCCGGTGGCGGTTCATGCATCTCAATTACACGCTGTTGCTGCGCGATCCGCATATTCAGGGATCCCTGGCCAGTATGCGTCCGGGCCTTTCCTGGGAGACGGATTATGCATCCGGAGAATTTGTGCCCCCGGTGAGGACGGAGCGTTTTATTTCAATACTCAGCGGGAGGTGCCAGATTCAGATGCGACGGATGTGGTTCGGCAGTCTGCAGCTGAGGCTGTCGCTGCCCCTTCTGGCGTATGTCCACATGAATCCGGATGCCGTCCGGAAGAATGTACTGTACAATACGCTGCAGAAAAAGGGGGATTGCGGATCATGGCTGACGCCGCTGGAATTCACGCGGTTCAAGGTGGAAATCCTGATCACCGGCATTCAGCTTGCATCCGTTGAGTCCCGTATCCGGGTGGCCCTGGCTTATTATGATCATAACGGATATGATCCGTACCGTACATTTTCAATGACCATTGCCAACGAATTTCTATGGACTTTCTGATCTAAAATGCGGATATCCCTATTTCCCGGACATGCCGTTATATAAAACAGAAACGCTGTTGCCGGTTCACGGATTCAAAAACAGGCAGCGCGATATGGCAGTTATGGCAGTGCCTCACGAATGGTCCTGGATGAATGGGGAAAAGAAGTGGTCGTGATGTGCCTTACAAAAAAAATCGTTCCCGGAATGGCCGGGAACGATTTCGCATGGATTGTGCCGAACAATATTTATCGAAGACACACTACAATGATTTGTGACAGAACCACCAGTCATAACAGTCGTATTGTTTCGTGCGTTCCGCCACGTCCTTCACATGGCCGGGAGGCGGGATAATTACATGATCCTTGATCAGTTCATTGTCGGGCCAGTTGGCCGGAACAGCCACGCCGTTTTTATCCGATAACTGAAGGGCCTTGACCGCCCGGACCACTTCATCCATATTGCGTCCGATTTCCTGGGGATAATAGAGAATCAGCCTGATTTTGCCCTGCGGATCGCCGATAAATACAGCCCGGACCGTATTGGTGCCTTTGCCGGGATGCAGCATGCCCAGTTTCATGGCCACTTCATCGTTGGCTGCAACAATGGGAAAAGTAATTTCCAGATCGAGATTTTCCTTGATCCACTCAACCCATTTGATGTGGGAATACACCTGATCGATGGACATGCCGATCAGCTTGCATCCCATTTTGTCGAATTCCTTGACACGCTTTTGAAAGCCGTAGAATTCCGTGGTACAGACCGGTGTGAAATCAGCCGGATGGCTGAACAAAACGAACCACGATCCCTTCAGGTCGCCTGGGATATTCATGGGACCGTGAGTTGTCTTGACTTTCAGCTCCGGGAAATCATCTCCCAGAAGCGGCATGTGGGTTTTTTCTTCACTCATGTTTTGGGCCCTCCTTGTTTTTTTATTTATGGAAAAAAATATGTATTACCGTGCATTTCGTTATAATCGGCATGAAATTCTCTGATACCACCAGAGATTCCGGGAATCCGCCAACAAGAGGGCGGACTTGCAGCCTGAACAGACCGGCACAAGCATGTCTTTGTACCTGATGCGTACTGCCGTGTCCGGTGGTGGATGTTTCGTTGCCGTCTGCAATCAGATGTCCATGTTTGCGGGTTCGTAATACTCCCGGGGATGTTTGCAGCAGGGGCATTTGACCGGCGGTTCGGTTCCTTCGTGAACGTAGCCGCATACACCGCATTTCCATTTGATGGGTTTCTCCCGTTTGAACACGGTGCCGTTTTCAACCATCTGCAGGAGTTTTTTATAGCGATCCCGATGATGGGCCTCGACTTTTTTTATCTGATTGAAAAGAGCGGCTGCTTCGGTATTCCCTTCCTCTTCGGCTTCCCTGGCGAAATCCGCGTACATGGCTTTGACTTCATAATCTTCGCCTTCCATGGCGGCTTTCAGATTTTCGGCTGTTGTTCCCAGCCCCCCTGCGAGTTTAAATTCATCTTTGGCGTGCCGCCTTTCATTTTCAGCGGTTTCATCCAAAATTTTGGCGATGTAGTGAAAGCCTTCCTTCCTGGCAATCTGGGCCCAGAAAGTATATTTGTTTCTTGCCTGGGATTCACCTGCAAATGCGGCTTTCAGATTTTCCATGGTTTTACTCATTCGTTTTCTCCTGTGGTTTTTTGATTGCGCCTTATAATGATTCCGAAGGAAAGAATCAGGATGGCCGTTTGCTCTCTGTGTCGCTGCAGTCCTGGCAGATGACATTGACCACCACGCGCTTGCCGACCACGGTATACGTTTTTTCAATTTCTCGTGGAATGGAAAGCCGGTCGAATTCATGATGCCGGAAATCAATGATCTTCCCGCATCGAACGCAGTGAATATGGTGATGTGCATCCGGATCCGGATCGAATCGGCGGACGCCGCTGTACGATTCAACAATATTCAGGATGCCGATTTCAGCATAGGTCAGCAGGGTCCGGTTGACCGTCTCAAAAGAAATATGGGGGAATTCCTTCAGAACAGCTTTGTAGACAGCATCTGCTGAAGGGTGTCCGGTTGCCTGAAGCAGTTGTTTGTAGATGGCGATTCGCTGGGGGGTGATTCGCAGCGAATGGGACCTGCATGTCTCAACGAAAAGCGGCATATAGTTTACGTCTATTCTTTCTTTCATATAATTATTATATAAGAATAATTCCATATTGTCAAGTGTTTTTTTTCATTTTTGGAGATTTAATCCGGTACTGCATCACTCCGGGGATGTTTTATATGGGAAAAAAATGATATGCCGAACCGTATTCTTCAAAAAGCCGGCGGCCATCAGGCAACAATGGCAGGTAAACGGAATGCGCAAACAGAAGAGTAACAGATACAATGGATGTCCCTGATGATCCTCATCCCATTCCGGCAGGCCGGGAAGGGCCGTGACCGGGAAACAGGCCGTCACGTGACCGCCTGTTTTTCCCTGCCGGTTTCGCGGGCCATCTAAAAGCCACCACCTCCGGTGGTGGCTGGTTGCTCCGGAAGGGGCTGTTTTCTCCCTTCTTCATCTACGTTCACCAGAGTGACATGGGTGGAAAATACACGGTTTTCCGGGTCGCTGCCGCGGGCTGCGTAGAAAACATCCACCTGGTATTGTACCGATGTGCGGCGGGCCCGGCTTTTTTGAATGACGAATGCCAGAATGGTACCTTCTCCGACACTCTTTTTAAAAACCACTTCATCCATCGCGATGGTGACAAAACGGCAGCCGGGATACGCCAGGGAGGCGGCGATCCATGCGTACTCATCCACCCATTTCAGCATGCTGCCGCCGAACAGATATCCGAACTGGTTCAGGTCTTCAGGCAGAACGAGTTTGTAATTTACCATGGTGTCGTTCCCCTATCCGCTAATATAGGTCATTCTGAAAACGTTGCTGAAAACATGCCCTTATCTCTTCTTCCATCCGGCGAGCAGGGCCATCTCCCGCCATTTCCAGTAACAATCCACGTCATGGAAACCGATATCACGAAGCCACCGGAGCTGTGTTTCCATATCCAGCAAAATATTGCCGCGTTTTTCACCTTCATGGCCGTTTCCCATATGAAACAGGAACTTGTGATGCAGACCGGCCGTGGGCGATGAGACACGCTCAAGATTGCAGAACAGGCCGCCCGGTTCCAGCAGATTGTACACTTCCTTGTACAATTTACGCTTCCGCCTGTCATGAACATGATGAATGGCAAAACCGGAAACAATGACATTGAACCGGCCCAGACCGGGCGGGAGGAAGCGGTTGAAATCGTGTCCGATCACTTCAATCCGGTCGTTATTCCCGTACTTCATTCTGAGTTTGTCGAGCATGAAGGGGGATATATCCATGGCGACGGCGGCCGCATCCGGGCATTTGGATAATACCAGGTCCAGGAGACGCCCGTCCCCGGCTCCGATATCGAGGACGCGTTTCGTGCCGGCCGGTATTTCTTCAAGAAGCACTGTCTCACCTTCAAGGCGGCGGGGCATGATACCGGCTTTTTTAAGATAATCCTCCGCCCGTTCGGAACACGACCAGTCTGCGCGGGGATTCATGTCATTCCTTTCACAGGGTGATGGAACAAAAAAAGTACTCCGGAAAAATAAAAATATAACAGAAAAAATGGAATCATTGTCTGATCACCGCCTTTCCATCGGGCGGCGGTCCCGGTACACCGGGAGACGGCATGTTGTTTTTTCTTGCCAGTGCCACCACCCTGCGTATGAAATCTGATTTGGCGCCGGTATATGTCTCCCGGTTGTGCGTGTGCCGGGCGGCCAGGTTCCGTTTCAGTGCCGCGTATTCGGCTGCTGTGCCGGGATGCCCGGCCAGATAATCCCGGAATATGATTTCATCCCAGTCCCCTTTGTAACGGATATGCACATGATACGCCTGGCCTGCATATCCCTGCTCCGTGTATCCCTTGACAAACATCATGTGCGGCGGCGGATTTTCGGATTTGGGAATGAAATGGTATCCCGCGCTGATAAAAGTGTCCGTCAATACATCAAGCACGGTATCGGGGGTGATTTCGATCAGAATATCGATGACGGGTTTGGCGGGCAGGTCCGGCACGGCCGTGCTGCCGATATGCGATATGCGGATGATCCGTTCCCGGCCGATCCGCCGGAGTATGTTTTTCTTTTCGGAACGGTAACAGGCTTTCCAATGCGGATCGGGTTCCGATATTATCACGGGAAACAGGTGACCCAGCTCACGGATATTCATGTCGTCCAGTTTGTTGGTCATGACATACTCGTTTCAGATATCATGGATACGGGTGGTGCGGTTGCCATGCCCTTCGGGCCGTCAGTATTTCATCTGCGGAATCATTCAGGTACCGGATCCAGAGTGATCCCGGAGGGATTGTACGGCCTGCGGGAAACGGTCAGATCATCAAACAGGATGTGTTCCTCTTTTACAGGCTGATATCTTTCGCCCCTTCCCCCGAAGAACGTGGAAAAGTAGACCCCGTTGATCAGGAGATCGTCATCATCACATGTTTCGTCACGAAATGCAAATCCCCGCACATCCAGCACCAGGCGGCCGTCGTACCAGGCCTGGGCCAGTCCGTTTCTCTCTCCGATATCATTGATCCGGACCCGTATCATGATATGGTGCCAGCGGCCCCGTTCAATGCGGATTTTTTCCTCCGACTGACTCAGCAGCCGGCCCGGTTCAATGTAACAAGTCCGCGGATTCCGTGTAAAATAAAATGTGTCTCCCCACTCTCTTGCCTGGTCCTGGTGATACACATACAGTTTGATCAGGTCTCCGGGTCCCCAGTGCACACGGCAGCTCCAGCCGTCATGCCCCGTGGGTTTTTTGCCGCCGGTATTGCCCTTTCCACCCACAAAGCCATGCAGTTTTCCGCCGTCCCGGAATTCAAAGGAATCCGGAAAAAGAACCCAGTAGCTGAAAAAGAGATCCTTTTCCGGTTTAAAAGATTTCCAGTACCAGGAGGCTCCCGATGCAAATGAGCGCAGCTTTTTCCGTGGATACCGGACGCTGAGGACACGGTTCCGGGGAGGCGTGCTGGAATCGATTTGGACCCGTCCGAACGGCCAGTATGTTCCCCAGGATCGCCTTGTGCCGAAATCTTTTTTCACATCTCCGGCACCATATCGGTCACCCGGATCATGGCGTTCGAAGGTTACCATGGCGAGAACATTGCCTTCCTGGCCCTCGGGGGGAATAAAAGGTTGCGAAGACCCGCAGCCCGTCATCAGGCCGGCAAGAAAACAAAGAACCGGCATGACAGGAAAACGCTGAAATGGATGGTGCTTCAATATGACCTCCCTGCGGGAACGCATGGGTCCCGGCTGAAAGAATGAATTTTTAATCAGCTGTTCTCCAGGATATCCGCGGCTTTTGCTGCATCCGCTTCGTTGACCAGCAGTCTGACCCCGCTTAATCCCATGGATAAATGGGGCCGCATGCCGCCGCAGTCATCCGCGGAAATCATGCATGGAATGCCACTGCTTTCCAGAGCGCCTCTGGCCAGTTCCGCTTCATACCTGCTGAGAAAGGATTGAACGGCGACGAGTTTACCCATTCCGACAGATCTCCGTTTCCGGCCGGACTGTGACCGGCATCATGCATATCCTGCTTATTAACCATGGTTCTGACCGGTCTTCAAGCCATCCCGGTTTATCGGAATGGCTCTCGATTGCAGAACAAGCCGGCCCGAATGTGCCTGTTTACAGCCTCCCCGCTTCGCGGGAATTCCAACAACCGACTCCCTGGCAGTCATCCCCTGCTCACCCTGCAACCAATCCAGCCGTCAACGGCCCAGCCCCTGTCCGTATCGATAAAAAAAATGTCGAACAGATGGGTGGACAGTGGTGTGTCCTGCCTGTGCCAGTGCTGTCCGCCGTCGTCCGTGCTGTAAATATGACCTCCCGATCCGGCAGCCCAGCCGTGATCCGGATCCAGAAAATAAACAGCCGAAAGGCCGGCGTATGCATTGGTTTTTTGAACGGTCCAGGTTGCACCACCGTCTTTTGTGTGCACGATATCTCCGGATTGAGCGGCAATCCAGCCGGTAAGGGCATCGATAAAGCAGATATATTCATAACGGGTCAGAAGCGGTGCCGGATTTTTCAATGTCCAGTCCCCGCGTGATGAACCGGCAATGATCAGGAACAGGATGAGTCTGCATGGAGTTTTCAGGAAGTGTTGCATATACGATCCCGGGTAATACACGATGCGGTGTTGCCCCGGCTGTATGTTAAATATATTTCTTGTGTGATGCAACAACATATTATCGGGAGAATCGCCGGGGACAGGAGAGGGCCGGTGCTGTATGCATTGCACCGGAAGTGTTAGAGGTTGGCCCGCAGCGTGAACAGGGAAATACCAGCGGCAACGGAGGCGTTCAGGGA
>Ga0272441_10015672_pt1 | contig 10585 bp, 8 predicted proteins | sample SSMProp6N_FD_193582 | JGI IMG/M metagenome (GOLD analysis project Ga0272441, IMG submission 193582) | Marine sediment archaeal communities from Little Sippewissett salt marsh, Falmouth, MA, United States - SSM-Prop-6N | ecosystem: Environmental > Aquatic > Marine > Wetlands > Sediment ...
GCTCGCGACGTTCTTCCGGCCGCCGGAGAAGTACGCCGGCGAGTTGGGGGGCTATCGCTCGCCGCTGATCTTCGACGACGGCACGCCGGTCAAGACGGCCGCCGACTGGGCGAGGCGGCGAGAGGAGATCCGCAAGGCGTGGCACGGTGTGATGGGTCCCTGGCCGGCGTTGGTGGACCAGCCCGCCATCCAGACGCTCTCCCGGAAGCGGCGGGAGACGTTCGAGCAGAGGAAGGTCCGCCTGCCCATCGCGCCGAAGCGGATGTGGGAGGGCTACCTGCTTGCCCCCGACGGGCGCGGGCCCTTCCCGGCCGTGCTGGTGGTCTACTACGATCCCGAGACCGGCGCGGGGCTGAACGACAAGCCATACCGCGACTACGGCTACCAGCTCACCCGGCGCGGGTTCGTGACGCTCTCGGTCGGCTGGCCCCGGCAGCTCTGCAACGAGTACAGCCGGCGGGTTCAGCCGCTGTCGTTCCTGGCCTACGTGGCCGCGAACTGCCACCGTGCGCTGGCCGGCCTGCCGAACGTGGACGGCGAGAGGATCGGCGTGGTCGGTCACTCCTTCGGGGGCAAGTGGGCGATGTTCGCCGCGTGCCTCTACGAGAAGTTCGCGTGCGGCGCCTGGAGCGACCCGGGCATCGTGTTCGACGAGAAGCGCCCGAACGTCAACTACTGGGACCCGTGGTACCTCGGTTTCGAGCCGAACCGCGAGCGGAAGCGCGGCCTGCCGACCGAGGCCAACCCGGCCCTCGGCGCCTACCGCAAGCTGACCGACCGGGGCCGCGACCTCCACGAGCTCCACGCCCTGATGGCCCCGAGGCCGTTCCTCGTCTCCGGGGGCTCGGAGGACCGTCCCGAGCGCTGGCGGGCCCTGAACCACAGCGTGGCCGTCAACCGCCTGCTGGGCTTCGGGAACCGCGTCGCGATGACCAGCCGGGCGGGCCATTCCCCCACGGCCGAGGCCAACGAGCGGCTGTACCGGTTCTTCCAGCACTTCCTCCAGGCAAAGCCGGCCGGGCGGTGACCGGTCCCTGCTTGCCGGCCGTGGCGGGCGCCTCTTGGCGAGGCCTGCCTCGCTAGACCCGCGACGGGTCGCCGGAGAATTCGTCGCGGACGATCTCCACGTCCGGCAGGGCGGCGATGAATTGCCCGCCGTAGTGGCGCGTGGCGATGCGGTGGTCGAGGACGACCACGATCCCGCGGTCGGTGGACGTGCGGATCAGGCGCCCGAAGCCCTGTTTGAACCGGATGATCGCCTCGGGGAGCTGGTAGTCGGCGAACGGGTTCCCGCCGGCGGCGCGGATGGCGTCGATGCGGGCCTCGGTGATCGGGTTGTCGGGCACGGCGAAGGGCAGCTTGACGATCATCACGTTGCGCAGGGCGTCGCCGGCGACGTCCACGCCCTGCCAGAAGCTCGCCGTGCCCAGCAGCAGCGGGCGCTCGGCGGTGCGGAACCGCTTGAGCATCGCCTCGCGGGTCAGGTCCCGGCCCTGGACGAGCAACTCGTAGCCGTCGCCGTCGCAGAAGTCTTCCAGCAGGTCGGCGGCCGCCTCCATCATCCGGTAGCTGGTGAACAGGACGAAGCACCGGCCCTCGGTCTTGGCGGCGAAGTGCTTGACGGCCTCGCACGCCCGGGGCAGGAAGCCCTGGAGGTCGTTGGGCTCGCCGAGGCGGGTCTCGACGTGGAAGGTCACCTGTTTTCGGAAGTCGAACGGGCTGTCCAGCAGCAGCTCCTCCCCTTCGTCGAGGCCCATGCGGCTGCGGAGGTACTCGAAGCCGTGCTGCCCGCCCCGGGCGGTGGCGAGCGTGGCGCTGGTGAGGACGACGGAGTCGATCGCCTCGAACAGCACGCCGCGGAGGATCGGCGAGACGTCGATCGGCGCGGAGTTCAGCGACACGTTCCGGTGCCGGCCCCGCTGCCAGACCGTGCGCCAATAGGCGTGCGTCTCGTCGGCCTGGGCGACGAGGGCCTCGACCGTGCGCGCCAGCTCCTGCGCCCGGTGGCCGTAGCTGAGCAGCTCGAAGGACTGCTGCTCGTTGCGGGCGGTCCGGCGGAGCTCGCCCAGCGACTTGGCCAGGTCCGCCAGGGCGGGCGACAGCTCGTTGGGGAAGGCCCCGGCCTCGCGAATGCGTCCGTTGCGTGCCACGGTCGGGGGCGCGGCGGCGGCGAGGGACTCGAAGAACCCCTCCGACGCCCGCCCGGCGCGCAGGGCCAGGTCGATCGCGTCGCGGGCCTTCATCAGGGCGAGCAGGCCGCGGTCGTTCTGCTCGTTGTAGAGGTCCCGCAGCAGGTGGGAGACCATCGACGACGTCACCCGCTTGCCGAAGTGGTCGCCGGCGACCTGCTCGACGGTGTGGGCCTCGTCCAGCACGGCCAGGCTGTACTCGCCCAGCAGCTTCGCCTGCTGCGCCTGGAGGGCCAGGTCCGAGAAGAACAACGCGTGGTTGACGACCACCAGGTGGGCGTGCTGCATGGCGCGGCGGGCGGCCTGGAGGTGGCAGCGGCCGAAGTGCTCGCACTTGCTGCCGCGGCACGTGCCGGACTCGCTGCGGACGCGCTCCCACACGTCGGCGTCCACGGGGAACTCGATATCCTGGAGCGACCCGTGGGGCGTCTCCATGGCCCACTCGGCCAGGGCGAGCAACTGCTCGACGTGCCGCGGGCGGGCGAAGAGGCGCTTGCGGGCGTCGATGGCCATCTTCATGCGGCGGAAGCAGAGGTAGTTCTGCCGGCCCTTGCCCAGCACGGCCCGGAAGTCCGGCGGCAGGACCTTGCGGAGGAACGGCAGGTCCTTGCGGATGAGCTGCTCCTGGAGGGCGATGGTGTAGGTCGAGACGACCACGCGGCGGGGCTTGTCGGCCGTGGCGGCCAGGATCGCGGGCACGAGGTACGCGAAGCTCTTGCCCACGCCCGTGCCCGCCTCGACGATCAGGTGGTGCTTGCGGGCGAACGCGTCGGCCACGGCGCGGGCCATCTCCAACTGCTGATCCCGCTGCTCGTAGCCGGGCAGACCCCGACTGATCAGCCCGCCGGGGGAGAGGATGTCCTCGACGGTCAGAGACATCGACCTCTCGGGAAAGAGCGCGGGGGGAAGGAGGGAGGGGAGAGGGGGATGCCATGGATTGTGGGATTCCATGGATTCAGATAGGGAGATCCTGCCTCTTCTCCGAATCCCGTGATCCTGTAATCCATGGCATCCCTTTCTCTCTCGTTCCTTACCCCGGAAACGCTCCTGCTGGCCGGCCCGGTCGTGCCGGCGGGGCGGGGCGAGGTCAGGCGGTCGCCGAACTGGAGAATGAACCACACGGTCCAGACCAGCACGATCAGCGTGATGATCGTGGCGAGAATGGTGATGACCGTCCGTCCGCGCAGGATCGTGCGGCGCATGGAGGCGACCACGCGGTCCTTCGCGAGGGTCAGCATGGCCAGCATCACGGCCCCCACGGTCGGCGCGATGCTGATCGAGTGGATGCCGCTGTAGAGGAACACGCCGCGGGAGACCTCCTCGCCGGACTGAAGGTAATACCGAAGGCCCTCCGCGGATTCCGCAACCCACCCGTTGACCGCCTCGCCCCAGAAGAACCAGTACAGGATCACGTAGGCCAGGAAGTTCCCCAGCCCCGCGAAGATGATCCAGATACAAATTCGTGTGCGACGATCCATGGTTCGTTTCGGGCGGACGGTTCAGGTCCCGGCCCTGTGGTCGAGGACCCCCGCCGCCGTCGGGTGCCTTCCGGCGCCGATCACGCCCTCCAGGGGAGAGGAGGCCGTCGCGTAGAGCTTGCGGGGGATGCGCCCGGCGCGGCACGCGAGGGCGCCGCTCTCCAGTGCCAGGCGCATGGCCCGCGCCATCGCGACCGGGTCGGCCGCCCCGGCGATGCCCGTGTTCAGCAGCACCCCGTCGGCGCCGAGCTCCATGGCGATCGTCACGTCGCTGGCCGTGCCCACCCCCGCGTCGACGATCACGGGGTAGCCCGGGTCCTCCGCCTTGAGCTGCTCCAGAATGATGCGGATGTTCCAGGGGTTCAGCACGCCCTGGCCCGAGCCGATCGGGCTGCCCGCCGGCATGACCGAATCGGCCCCCGCCTCCTTCAACCGCATCGCCATGACCGGATCGTCCGACGTATAGCACAGGACAGTGAAGCCGTCGTCCTTGAGCACCTTCAAGGCCTCCAGGGACCCGACGGGGTCCGGCAGGAGCGTCTTGCGGTCGCCCAGGACCTCCAGCTTCACCCAGGCCGCGCCGGGGTTCTCCAGGCCCTCCAGCAGTTCCCGGCCGAGCCGGGCCGTGCGGACGGCCTCCTCGGCGTTGAAGCAGCCGGCCGTGTTCGGCAGGAGCCGGTACTTGTCCAGGTCGAGGAAGTCGAGGATGTTCCGCCCGTCGGCGTCGGTCATTCGCTCGCGGCGCACGGCCACGGTCACGACCTCGCAGCCGCTCTCGGCCAGGGCGTCCCGCATCAACTCGTAGGTCTCGTACTTTCCCGTGCCGACAAACAGCCGATTCCGGACCTCGACCGTCCCGATGCGCAGGGTTTTTCCACTCATCTCACAACCTCAGTTTCCGAGCTTTCCGGCAGCGCCGTCCACGGCAAGGCCCGCTCGCACAGGCGAGGGGCAACCCGGTCCCCGAATATAGCGGATGATTGGAGTGGAGACAAATCAATTCCGCCCGTACTGGCGGCGGTGCCGGACGAAGCGGGAGACCGCCGCGGCCGCGCCCGCCCCGGCCGCCAAGACGATCAGCCCCGCCCGCGCCGCGCCGAAGATCCGCCACGCCAGGAGGAGGTCGAACACGGCGAACAGCAGCAGCGCCAACGACGCCAGCAGGACCACGCTGAGCTCCGGCAGCGTCGGTTCGTGCAGACGCCACGCCCCGTGGGCCTTGAACCGGGCTCCGCACGACGTGCACCTTCGCTCGCCCCGAAACGCCTCGGTTCGCCGGCCGCCACAGACCGGGCACTTCGGGCCCCCGCCGCGGCGACGCAGGCCGAAGGCGTCCGGCAGAAGCCACCACAGAACCCCCGCCGATGCCGCCAGGATTCCGAAGGTGACGATCGTGGCCATGGCTGCACCTCCCGGCCGGCCCGTCCCGCCGCGCGATCCGCGCCCGTGCGAAGCGATGTGCCAGAAGGGCTTCTCGCTCAGCCGCCGCCGACCAGCGTGACGATCTCGACCGCGTCGTTGTCACAGAGACGGGTCTCGGCGTACCGCGCGCGGGGAAGGAGGTCGCGGTTCAGCTCCACGGCCACGCGCCGCGGCGGCAGCGACCGCGCGGCAAGCAGGTCGCCGACGCTCAACGCGTCGGGCAGGTCCTGCCACTCGCCGTTGATCTGAACGCGCATGAGCTCCACCTCGCCGCGGGGTCGCCTGTCCTTGCGATTATAGGCCCGACGGCGGGGACCGGTCAAGCCGCGCGCCGCGGGCGGCGGGGCCGGGGCCCGTCACGACTTTTCCTCCGCCGCGACCGTGACGAAGGGCCGGCCGACGGGTACCATCGCACGCACAGTGCAGAGGAGCCAACCGATGGCCACGAGACCTGGATTGTCGCGCAGACGGTTTCTTCGGCGTAGTCTTGCCGGCGCGGCCGCCGCCGTTGCGGCCCCGTACGTCGTGCCCGGCTCGGCGGTGGGCAAGGGGGGAGGCGTCGCCGCCAGCGAGCGGATCACGATGGGCTTTATCGGCGTGGGGCACCAGGCGACGGGCCACCTGCTCGGCGGGGCGTGGACGTACCTGACCGGCGGCTACGTCGCCCGGCCGGACGTGCAGGTGCTGGGCATCTGCGACGTGCGCCGCGACCGCCGCGAGAACGCCGCCAACCGGGTGAACGCCTACTACGCCGCCCAGGCCCGCGGCGGCGCGTACAAGGCCTGCAAGGGGTACGTCGACCTCCGCGAACTGCTGGCCCGGCCGGACATCGACGCCGTGCTGATCGGCTCGCCGGTTCACTGGCACGCGATGATGAGCATCCTGGCCGCCAGGGCGGGCAAGGACGTGTACGTGGAGAAACCCACGGCCGTCACCGTCCGCGAGAGCCGCGCCACCGTCGAGGCCGTCCGCCGCTACGGGCGCGTCTTCCAGGCCGGGACGCAGCAGCGGTCCGAGTATGACGGCAAGTTCCGCAGGGCGTGCGAGCTGGTCCGCAACGGGCGGATCGGCAAGCTCAAGCACGTTTGGGCGGGTCACCACGGCGGGATGTTCCATTGGGACGCCCGGCTCCGGCCGGCGCAGCCCGTGCCCGATTGGCTGGACAGTTGGGACTTGTGGCTCGGCCCGGCCCCGTGGCGCCAGTTCGACGGCGACCTGGGCGCCCATCGGTTCGGCAACGGCGGGATCAACTGGTGCCAGCACTACTACGACGTCGTGCAGTGGGGCCTGGGCGCCGACGACACCGGGCCGGTCGAGATGACCTTTGGCGAGCACGGGCTGACGTACCGCTACGCCGGCGGCGTGGAGGTGTACGCCCAGGCCTGCCCGGACCCCGCCTGGCGGTTCGAGGGCGGGCCGGTGTTCGTGGGCACGGAAGGGCGGATCGGCGTCGGCCGGAACCGGATCGCCGCCGACCCGCCGGGGATCCTCGCCGAGCCGCTCGGGCCGGGGGACACGCCGCTGTATCGGGCGGACAGCCACTCGGGCAATTTCCTGGAGTGCGTCCGCACGCGGCGGGCGACGATCTGCGACGTCGAGAGCACGCACCGGGCGGCCAGCCTGATGATCCTGGGCGGCATTGCCGACCGCCTCCGCCGGCCGCTGAAGTGGGACCCCGCGGCCGAGCGGTTCCCCGGCGACGACGAGGCCAACGCCCTCCTGTCGGCGGCGAAGCGCTCGCCGTGGCGCGTCTGATCGGCGAGGGGTCACGAGGAGTACGAACGATGGCACACCGCACGCATGGAACGTGGATTGTCTGCCTCGCCGCCGCCTGCCTGGCGGGGCCCGGGCTCGCCGGGGCCCGGCCGGGCGACGCCGAGCGTCTGAAGGGCGTCCTGGCCTCCGAGAAGCCCTGGCGACAGAAAGAGGCCGCCGTCGTGGCGCTGCGGGGCAAGGGGGGCGCGGAGCTCGTGCCCGTTCTCGCGCCGCTGCTGGCCGACGCGAAGCTCTCGCACGCCGCCCGGCACGTGCTGGAGCCGATGCCCGCCCCGGCCGCCGGCGAGGCCCTGCTCGGCGCGCTGGACGCAACGAGCGGCGCGGTCAGGGCCGGGATCATCGACTCGTTGGGGGACCGCCGCGAGACGAAGGCCACGGGCGCCCTGGCGAGACTGCTGGCCGACCCGGACCCGATGATCGCCTCCGGCGCGGCGACGGCGTTGGGGAAGATCGGCGGCCCGAACGCCCGGGACGCCCTGCGGAAGGCCTGGCCCCAGGCCCGGCCGGCGGTCCGCTGCTCCGTCGCCGACGCCCTGCTCGCCGAGGCCGAGCGGCTCGGCCGCGCCGGCAGCGGGACGGAAGCGGCGGCCCTTTGTCGCGAGCTGTGCGACTCGGCCCGGGCGGCCCACGTGCGGACGGCGGCGTTTCGCGGGCTTCTTCTCGCGGCGGGGGCAGAGGCCGCGGCCGTGGCGGCGACCGCGCTGCAAGGCGACGACGAGCCCGCCCGCCTTGCGGTCCAGCGTCTCGTTCACGAGGACGCCGGCCGGCCGCTGGTCGCCGCCCTCCTGCCGCGGCTGGGCGAACTGCCCCCGCCGGTGCAGGTCTCGCTGCTCTCGGCCCCGGCCGCGTCCGGGCGAAGCGCGCTGGCCGCCGTGCGGAAAGCGGCACGATCGCCCTCCGCGGCCGTGCGCATCGCGGCCGCCCGCGCCCTGGCGAGGATCGGCGACGCCTCCGCCGTCTCGGTGCTGGTCGATGCCCTCGCCTCGTCCGCGCCCGGGGAGCGGGGGGCGGTGCGGGCGGCGCTGATCGCAATGCGTGGCGAGGGCATCGGCAGGGCCCTGCTCACCGGGCTCGACAAGGCTCAGCCGAAGGCCCAGGCGGCGCTGGTGGAGGTCCTGGCGGCCCGGCGGGAGAAGCAGGCCGTCCCCCGGCTGCGGACGTTGGCGCGGGTGGGCCAAGGCCCGGTCCGCCCGGCGTGCGTTCGCGCGCTGGCCGCGCTGGTCGATTCGGTCGACGGCCTGCTCGACCTGCTGCCCGCCGCCTCAAGCGAGGCCGACCGGGAGGGCCTCGTCCAGGCGCTGGCGGCGGTGGGGGGCAAGGGCAGCCGAGAGGACGCGGCCGGGAAAGTGCTCGCGGCGCGGCAGGGCGCGGACGTGCCCACGCGCTGCGCCCTGCTCCGGGCGGCCGGGCTGATCGGCGGCACGCGGGCCCTCGCCGCCCTGCGGAGCGGGCTGGGCGACCCGAGCCCCGCCGTTCGGGACGCCGCCGTTCGGACGCTGGCGGAGGCCGGACCCGTCGAGGCCGCCCCGGACCTGCTCGCGCTGGCGCGCGACGGGCAGAGCCCGACGCACCGGGTGCTGGCGATGCGCGGGTACTGGCGCGTCGTGGGCCTGGCGGCGGAGCGGCCGGCGGCGGAGCGGCTGGCGCTGTGCACGCAGGGCCTCGCCGTCGCCCGCCGCGCGGAGGACAAGCGATTGGGTCTGGCGGAGCTGGCGAGAATCCCGCACACGGACGCGCTGGCGGGCGCCGAAGCCGCCGCGAAGGACAAGGCCGTCGCCGCGGAGGCCCAGGCCGCGTGCGTGCAGATCGCCTCGGCCCTGTCGGCGTCGCACCCGAACGAGGCGAAGGCGGCGCTGCGGCGGATCATCGCCGCGCCCGCCGTGCCGCGCCTCGCGGACGAGGCCCGCAAGGCCCTGGACGCCATCGAGCGGCACGGGGGCTACGTGCGGACGTGGCAAGTGGCGGGCCCGTACCGCGTGAAGGGCAAGACGGCCCAGCAGCTCTTCGACGTGACGTTCGCACCCGAGCAGCCGGGGGGCAAGGCGGCGTGGCGGCAGGTGGCGCTGCCGGCCGAGGCGCGGGCGGAACACTCGGTGGACCTGGCGAAGGTCGTCGGCGGGGACCACTGCGTGGTGTACCTGCGGGCCCGGGCGTACTCGCCGAAGGCCCAGCCGGTGCGGCTGGAGATCGGCGCCGACGACGGCGTGAAGATGTGGATCAACGGCACGCTCGTCCACGCCAACAACGCCGTTCGCGGCCTGACGCCGGCCGAGGACAAGGCCGGCGCCGCGCTGCGGCAAGGCTGGAACGACCTGCTGGTGAAGATCACGCAGCACACGCTCGGCTGCGGCGCGGTGGTCCGCTTCCGCACCCCCGCCGGCCGGACCCCCGAGGGCCTCCAGTTCGACAACGCCGCGGCCGCTACACGTTGAAGCGGAAGAGGATCACGTCGCCGTCCCGGACGGTGTAGTGCTTGCCCTCGAGGCGGACCTTTCCGGCCGCCTTGGCCGCCTTGTGCGTGCCGGCGGCGACCAGATCGTCGTAGGCGACGACCTCCGCGCGGATGAAGCCCCGGGCGATGTCGGTGTGAATGGCCCCGGCGGCGGTGACGGCGTCCGTCCCGGCGGGGAGGGACCAGGCGCGGCTTTCGGTGGGCCCGGCGGTCAGGAAGCTGACCAGGTCCAGCCGCTCGTAGCAGGCCTGGATCAGCCGGTCGCGGGCGGGGGCGGCAAGGCCCAGGTCGGCCAGGAACTCGCCCCGCTCGGCCTCGTCGAGCTGGGCGATCTCCTCCTCGATCTCGGCGGAGAGTTGGATGACCGGCAGGCCGGACAGCTCGCCGGGGCCCGGTTGCCCGGCCTGGTCCTCTCCGCAGTTCAGCGCGACGATCGTCGGCTTGAGCGTGAGGAACTGGAAGCTGCGGACGAGCTTGCTCTCGGTTTCGGCGTGGATCGCCTCGGCGATGGGCTTGCCGGCCTCGAGGGCGTCGTGAAGGCGCTGCATCAACGCCTGCTCTCGAAGCAGCTCGTCGCGGTTGGGCACGGGCTTCTTGAGCGTCGCTTCGAGCTTGTCGATCCGGTTGGTGACGCGCTCCAGGTCCGCGAAGAGCATCTCGTTGACCAGCTCGTCGACGTCCGCGGCGGGGTCCACGCGCCCGCGGTACGGGGCGGCCGAGGGGGCCGAGAAGCCCGCCACCACGAACACGATCATGTCGCTCTGCTGCATCTCCTGCCAGTGGGCCCGCGCGCGGTCGCGCCCGGCCTGGTCGGAGAGGTCGAAGCCGGGCACGTCGAGGAACTCCAGCTCGGCGGGCGTGATCTTCTTGGACTTCTCCAGCTCCGCCAGCCACCCCAGCCGCTCGTCGGGCACCTTAACGACGGCGAGATGCGTCTGGTCCGGGCGAGAGAGGTCCACGCCGCTTCCCCCGGCCTCGGCGACGGCGGCGAACAACGTGCTCTTGCCCGACTGCGGCGGGCCCACCAGTGCTACGCGCATGATTCACTCTCCGATGCCAGGAAGCTCCGGACGGATCACCACAGAGGCACAGTGCAGGCCTGCCTGCCGGTAGGCAGGCTTCGCCCGCAACCCAATGCGTGGCCTGTAGCCCGTGCCAACGGCGGCCATCGGCTCTGAGCCTGAGCCTCAGGCTCAGGCTCGAAGAGAACCAGGAGCCAGGACCCAGGAACGACAAGCGGCCGCCCGCGGCCGCGTCGATCCGCCAAT
>Ga0272441_10015675_pt1 | contig 10584 bp, 7 predicted proteins | sample SSMProp6N_FD_193582 | JGI IMG/M metagenome (GOLD analysis project Ga0272441, IMG submission 193582) | Marine sediment archaeal communities from Little Sippewissett salt marsh, Falmouth, MA, United States - SSM-Prop-6N | ecosystem: Environmental > Aquatic > Marine > Wetlands > Sediment ...
AAACAGGAGGGTGAATCCTCAGGCAATATATATAGGATCCTTTAAAAGAAAGCTTGAAATCAAGAACTTGTTTCCAGAGAGTAATGAAATAAAGGTAATTTTTATATGAAAAAAATCAGATGGGGAATCTTGAGCACAGCGAAAATAGGACTGGAAAAAGTGATTCCCGCCATGCAAAAATCACAATACTGTGAAATTGTTGCAATTGCTTCCCGCAGCAGAAATCAGGCAGAGAGAGCCGCCCTGAAATTGAATATCCCAAAATATTACGGTACTTACGAAAATCTGCTCGCTGATCCAGACATCGATGCCATATACAACCCGCTGCCGAATCATTTACACGTGCCCTGGTCTGTCAGGGCATTGGAAGCCGGCAAGCATGTTCTTTGTGAAAAGCCCATCGCGCTTTCAGCAGAAGAGGCTGAAGCACTGTTGAATACAACTCAGCGTTATCCTCAGTTGAAAATCATGGAAGCTTTCATGTACCGGTTTCATCCGCAGTGGTTGCATGCCAAATCATGGATTGAAGAAGGGAAAATCGGAGAATTGCGAACCATTCAGTCTTTTTTCTCTTATTATAATATCGATCCTGACAATATACGCAATAAAGCAGATATGGGTGGTGGTGGATTGATGGATATTGGATGTTATTCGATTTCTCTGTCCCGATTTCTCTTTAATTCCGAGCCTAATCAAGTGACGGGCATGCTCGACATGGATCCTCGATTTCAAACGGATCGAATGGCTTCCGGCATTCTGAAATTTCAAAACGGCACCTCTTTATTTACCTGTTCGACACAGATTGACAGTTATCAGCGAGTTCATATTTTTGGAACACGGGGGCATATTGAAATCAAAATTCCATTTAACGCCCCCAATGACCAACCCTGTCACATTTATCTGCAGACCTGTTCAGGTATGGAGAAAGCCACATTTGAAATATGTGATCAGTATACGCTTCAAGGGGATCAATTTTCATTAAGCATTCTAAATAACACTGGTGTCCCGACTCCACTCGTCGATGCCGTATTCAATATGCGTGTCATCGATGCGGTTCGTCAGAGTTCGAATACGCTATTGACCGTTACACTGTGATCAACTTTATCAGGATTTTGAAATGGAATCATCCAATATAATTTGCATGAGGCGTTCGAATGTTTAAAAATGTCATTGATCCAAAGTCTGTCGGACTCGGTCCACGTGATGCTGTCATTCAGATTGATACCGATCATTACGCTTTTTTCATTGATCGAAAGAGTCGTATTGTCATGGCAGATGCCAAACGAATTATTGAGAAAGTTCAAATACTTTCCCGGTGTTTCCCGGAAGCCAGGATATCTGTGAAGACCACAGCACCGGTATGCAGTAAAACGAATGCCGTATTGAAGTCCAGGCACATTGATGTGATTTGATCATAAACAGTGAGTTTAACTTTTACTTGACTTTCGTACCTGAAAATCTTATTCTATATTTTGTTTGTATTTTTTCTATTTTCATAAATTATGGAGGCTTAGCGTGATCAGCAAATCAAACCGGATTGAAAATCTTTATGGATATCATGATATAGAAAACAGGGAATATGTGATTACCCGGCCAGATACACCTACACCATGGATCAATTATCTGGGTGAAGGTCGTTACGGCGGCATTATTTCTAATACAGCCGGCGGATTTTCGTTTGATCGGGATCCGCGCAATCGCAGGGTAAGCCGCTACCGGTATAATTCGATTCCCCAGGACCAACCGGGACGTTATGTTTATCTTCGAGATCAGGATTCCGGAGAGTTCTGGAGCCCCACCTGGCAGCCTGTCGTGGATAAGACCCTGGACAGTTTTGAATGCCGGCACGGTGCGGCTTATACTAAAATCATAAGCATGTATAAGAAAACGGTTGCAGAAATTCTCTATTTTGTACCACCCACATCTGAAGATGAAGTTTGTCCTTGCGAATTATGGGTGATGCGTATTAAAAACGAAGACAGTTGTATCAAAAAGCTGCGCTGTTTCAGTTATGTTGAATTCAGTTTTTACGATGCCATTATTGACACGACCAATCTGGACTGGGGCGGCCATATTGTGCACAGTATGGTGAAAGATGATATCATTTTAACATCGACCCAGTTTCGGGATACAACCACTTTTTTTTCAAGCAGCCGGAAGCCCTCAGGATTTGACACGGACCGTGAAATTTTTCTTGGCAGATATCGTGACTTGTCCAATCCTGTTGTTGTCGAAACCGGAAAACCCAAAAACAGTAAAGCACCGAGGGGGAATAATATCGGTTCGCTGTGCCATGATATTGTTTTAAAGCCGGGTGAAGAAACAGAACTTGTTTATATTATGGGAGTGACAGATAAACCATCAATGATTCAGTCAGTTGTCAAGCATTATCAGAATACCGAAGCCGTTCAATCTGCATTGCGTGCACTTAAGGAAGACTGGGACAAATATCTCAGTACTTTTACTGTCGATACACCGGATCCGAATATGAATATCATGCTGAATTTTTGGAATGCGGTGCAATGCCGGGCGAACTTATACTGGTCCCGGTTTGTATCCGGATATGACACAGGGTTGGGGCGCGGCATGGGCACACGGGATTCAGCTCAGGACACGCTTGGAACTGTTCATAATTTGCCCGATCATGCGAAAGACACATTGACCATGCTATGGAAACTTCAGTATCCGGATGGTCATGCATGGCATCAGGTATTTCCGCTGACCGGCGAGGGAGGAGCAGGACTGGCCGAAGAGATACCGGAATGGCCCCAATGGTTCAGTGATGATCACCTCTGGTTGGTGATCGGCACATGCGGTTATTTAAAAGAAACCGGGGATTATGCTTATCTGGGAGAAAAGATATCTTATTATGAAGGTGATGAAGTCACGGTTTGGGAACACATGCTTCAGGCTTTTGAATTTACACTGAACCATTTGGGTCCCCAGGGACTGCCACGGATCGGTTTTTCAGACTGGAACGATACCATGAATATCGATCACGGAAGCGGTCAGGCTGAGAGCGTTTGGACGGGTATGCAGTTTTGTTATGCCTTGCTTCAAATCAAAGAGTTATGTCTTGCCCTGGGAAAAACGGAAGATGCTCAGAGATTTTCACAATTACATGCAGAAATGGCCAATGTCATCAATCAGACCGTCTGGGATGGTGAATGGTTCACCAGAGCGTATGATGATAAAGGGAAACCTGTGGGTGTAAAGAGCGAAACTTATAATCAAATTTCGCTGAATCCCCAAACATGGTCCGTCATGGCAGAGTTGGGTGATCAAAAACAGGCAAAGCAGGCCATGGCGAGTGCCCATAAAAAGTTAAACACGCCCTATGGATTGAAATTGATGACTCCGCCTTATAATGAATATCAGCGAAGGATCCAGGGGACCACGACATTTCCACCTGGCGCCAAAGAAAATGGCGGAATATTCTGTCATGCCAATACCTGGGCCATCGTGGCCGCTGCCGGATTGGGCCTGCCAGATCTGGCATATCAGTACTATACGCAGATTTCTCCATTGTCCCGGACGGACGCAGATGTCTATCTTGCGGAACCTTATGTTTACTGCCAGAACATTTGCAGTCCGGAACATCCCAATGCTGGAATGGGCCGGAATACCTGGCTGACCGGTACATCGTCGTGGACCTATGTGGCCGGTACCCAATGGATTCTGGGAATTCGTCCGACTTATCAGGGATTACAGATTGCCCCGGTTATTCCCGATAACTGGCAGGGATTCACGGCTGTGCGTATTTTTCGGGACGTATCCTATCATATTACTGTGAAACGTTCAGGTCCGGGCCTTGTTGTCCGTCTTTCCGTAGACGGGAAATCCATTGAGGGCGATGTTGTTCCTTTGCCTGCTGAATCGAAAAGAAGTGTGGATGTCGTGGCGGAATTAGGGAAATAAATATTGGAAATAAGGATTGACAATGAGAAAAAATTGTATAATGAGCCTTATTCTTGCGGGGCTATTGACGGCCTCTGTCCTCAAAGCCCGACAAGTCATCGTAACCGATCATTTTAATATTTATTATCAAACAGGTGCTGAAAACACGGCCCGTCGTGTGGCAGAAGTGTCAGAAGAAGTATATAATCCCCTGGCTGCTGCCTTTGACGCTTTTGATGAAGTGGGCAGGATTTATGTTTTAATTCACGATGAGACAGATTTTTCCAATGGATTCGCCAATTATTCTCAAAATAAAGTGGAAGTCTGGGCGTCCGACCTTGAATTTGAACTTCGGGGCACCAGCAATTGGATTAAAAATGTGATGACACATGAGCTTGCACATATTTTTTCTCTCAGGGCTGCGAAAAAAAAATGGTTCAGTTATTTTCAAATTAATTTTGGCCGTTATAACGTGAATCCGGATTACTATTTTTCTATTCCTTTTTATCATCTCAATGTGCCCAGCTGGTATGCAGAAGGGATTGCTCAATTTGAAGCCCAGCAAAATGAGCATGAGGCCTGGGACACACATCGGGATATGCTTCTGCGCATGGCTGTACTTGAGAACGACCTGTTAACCTATGACGAAATGGGCGTTTTTACACAAGACGGGCTGCATTCTGAAATGATTTACAATCAGGGATTCGGACTGGTAAATTATATTTATCAGGTATACGGGGAGGGGAAAGCGGAAGCGCTGGTTGATCACATCGGTCTTTTTTCCTTTGATAAAGCCATATTCGATGTGGTGGGTATCGAAGCGGAGCAACTCTATCAGGAGTGGATTGCATCATTATCATCGAGCTATCAGAGTCTGGCAGAAGAACGGTCGCCTCCAGCTTCTGAATACACTCCGAGATTGGAGAAATCCTGGCCGATTTATTTTAATCATCCTGATCGATCATCGACAACCAGTCTGACGGAGAAATTTATTGAAGGTCAAAAAATAATCGATGGCGGATATCTGGATTACTATCCGGTGATTTCTCCTGATGGAAACCAGATTGCCTATATTTCAAATGAAGGGCATGAATTTGCATTAACCCATTTAAAGCTGTATAACAGGAAAACAGGCAATGTCAAGACATTGGTCAAGCGGGTGGACAGCCGTGTCGCCTGGACGCCGGATCAGAAAAAACTGGTTTATTCTCGCAGAAAAGAAAATTTTAATGATCTGTTTATCTATGATATCAAACAGGAAAAAGAACACCGGATCAGCCGGAATCTGCGCGCAAAAGATCCTTCGGTTTCTCCTGACGGGTCATCCATTGCCTTTGTTCGCTCTAAGGATGGATCCTCCAATCTGGGATTGATGAATATCAACGGAACGAATGTTCGTTATTTAACCCATTATAATGACGGTACCCAAATTTATGCGCCTGCCTGGTCTCCGGATGGGCAGAACATCGTGTTCAGCATATTCAGAGAAGAAGACCGTGATATCGCATTGCTGCCGGTTGATACTCCTTCATATGCACACAAGGCGGATGCACCCGACAGCATTGCTTTTATAGATTCGTCCCTCATTCAAATTCTTGTTCATTCTATTGCTGATGAACGGGATCCGGTGTGGCTGCCGGACAATTCCGGGATTCTTTTTGCCTCGGATATGGATGGCATTTTTAATCTGTACACATATGACTTTTCAAGCACTCGGATTTTTCAGAAGACATCGGTGATCGGGGGAGCATTTCGTCCCAGTATTTCCTCAGACGGAACCACCATTATTTACGCAGGATATCACGCTGCTGATTATAGTATTTACGGAATACCGTATTCTGTCATCAGTAAAGAAACGACGTGGTCATCAGTCCAAAGAGATTATATCAGCATCTATACAGGCAAAGCACTCAGGGAACTATATACTGTCGGGCAAGGGAGCCGCCGTTTTACCCTTCTGGAAGCAACGCCGATCATCAGTTTCAGTCCGAATTTTGTAGGCAACCGGTTTACGATCAATACGGTCAATTTGGGATTCCAGGCCTCAGCCGGTGATCTTTTCGGCCGGGATTATTTTTCGGGCCTGGCGCTTGTCGGACGCGCTTTAAAGCATTCTGAATATGTTGATCTCAATTACACAATCGCTGGCTACTATGAAAGGCATCTCCCCTCACTGCTGACCCAGGACCGGACACTCGCCCCGAAGGCGTATGGATTTTACAGAAAGCGCGTTATTCATGATTTTGATGATCAATCTGAAAAATATGAAGGAACCGATCTTACCGATTTACTGGTCAGTTACCCGGACGGTTCTGCTGACACACTTTATAATGTACGTATCGACTGGGATCAGCAAATACAGGGCGGATACAAATACACCTATGACTATTCCTATTGGGGCGCCGGACTGAATGCGCCCCTCAGCAGAAGGCAGCAAGCCGGTTTTCAGTATCTCAGGCGCGATTATACCTGGGTGGTTTCTGAAGATATGATTCTTGATGACCGTACCCGGTTCTATTATCAGGGACAGGAATTGCAGTTTGAAGGATTCCCCTATCATGAAGAGAGCAAACGCACGCTGTTCGATACAAAATTTTTTAAAAGCAACGAACTTTCCTTTTATTGGCAATATTTTAAAATGAAGCCGACCGCAGATGCAATGATCAATCCCCGGGGAGTGCGACTGTTTTATCTGGGGTATTCCCGTCTGAATACAACGATCACGGATTCTCTGATCGCTCGAGAAATAACCGACGTAACTGCCGGGCCTCCGAATGTTCCGTCTTTACAAAAAATTCCGATTAACCAGTTTGTATTTAACTGGATTGAATTGATTGATCTTCCGATCCGCAGGCACACATTGGGATTGGAGACCATCGGATTGTTTTTGGATCAACGCATACCGACTCAGGATGAATTGATTGATATTGACGGATATTTTCCCCTGCGGCTCTATCTGGGTGGTTTCAGCACATTGCGGGGGTATCCCTATTTTACAAGAGATGGGAGCAAATTGATATCACAGCGTGTCAAATATACGTTTCCGGTTTTTGGAAATATTGGCAGGCAATTTATGCATCTTTACTTTGACCGGATGTATGGATCTTTGTTTTTTGAAGCCGGCACTGTCTGGAACGACCGGATTTTTGATAATGATATGTTGAATATAAATCGTTGGCTGAGTGATGTGGGTTTTGAATTACGTATGTCTATCGCCCATTTTTATCGTATTCCCGCCACTGCATATTTCATGATGGCCTGGCCGATAAGGCGAATTCCGGATCAGAATATCTATCGTAAGAACTGCCGGATTTATTTCGGATTGAGAGTGGGGGGGAGCTACTAGGCAGTGGAATGATTTAATCAATCTGAAGTGTCCTGTTGATGATCCGGCTTGATAGAAAAATCAATCTGCAGTCTTAATCAAATACATACAGAAAAATATTAAAAAGACCTTGCGAAGGTGTGGGACCTTCGCAAGGTCACAATTCGGCTTCTTATTTTACTGCCATCGTGTGCAAGTGTCGATTAATTCAATGCAAACTCTATCGGAACCATGATCCAGACGGTGACCGGTTTGTCCCGCTGCATGGCAGGCTGCCATTTCACGGCTTTCAGCGCATCAATGGCAGCCTGGTCGCAGGCATCATTCAGCGATTTTTCAATTTCTGTCCGGATCAACTGACCCGATTTGTCAATTTGGATAGCAATAAAGACTTTGCCCTCAGTCCCCGCTTTTCGCTCTTCTTCAGGATAGACCAGGTTTTCTTGAACCGCTTTAAAACCACCGACCGGTGTCGGCGGTTTGTCATATACGACGAAATTGATCTCTTCATCAGGTTCAGGCGGGGGAGGAGGCTGATGATCTGTTCGAGCCTTTATCGTGGCAGCTTGAATGATCCGGGGCTTTAAATTGAATGATGTATTGGCTGAAGCGCCTCTTTTGACGGTGACATTTTCAATCATCACAGAACCATATCCCATCATGCTCACGTTTAAATCGTATTCTCCGGGTTTGACATTGAGAATGAAATAGTTACCGTTGTCGTCTGTGGCAGTGCCTCTATTGGTGCCTTCCAGCACTACATTGGCCCCCGCAAGCGGCAGGCCGGTTTCAACATCAGTAATGGTTCCGTATATTTTACCCGTATTTTTCAAATCATCACCGGCAGAGGACGACGCATCTGTTAACTTTGCCTGGATCAAAGAGAACGGAAGCATCATCAGAATGATTGCTCCGATGATTAAAGCAGTTTTCAGGCGTGACATTTTTTTCATGGATCCCTCCATTTGATATTGTACACGGTTCAAGAGTTCATTTCTCTGCCTGATCAGGGCAGAGGCTGAGGCATAGCCCACCTGGGCGTGTTTCAAATCCTCAGCAACCCGAACCAGAGCTCTGGCATATTCCACGGAACAACTTCGATGCGGGCCGACCGATACATCGTCGCAGGCCATTTCGCGGTATTCTTCAATTTTTCGGTTGAGTATCCAAATCAGCGGATGAAACGCATATAAAGCCTGTACGGTCAATTGCAGAATACGAAAGAAGGCGTCTTTTCTTTTTATGTGTGCCAGTTCATGTCGTAAGATCATCTTCCTGGCACTTGAAGACCATAACTTCCATTGTACGGGTACATAAATTCGCGGTTTGAATAATCCCAGTGTCATCGGCACCAGAATTTTATCGGTTATGCAGACAGGAACGGATACCTGATCCCCCGGCAGTTGAACCGGTTTGGCATGTTTCAATCGCCGGGATAAGGTGAATGTGCTGACAGCCGGAATAATTAATATGAAAATGAATAAGGCAATCCATACCAGAAATAATATATTCATCATTGAAAATGGAAAACTTGAAGCTTCCTGAGAATAAAGGGTTGCCATTGGAATCGTTTGGATCTGTACTATGCCAGTCGAAACGGCAGTTTTATGTAAAAACGGAGCGGGCAAAAAAGGCGGTAAAATGCATTTAATAAGAGCAATCACGCCAATCCAGTATTTTAAACCTGCCGATTCATTTTTCATAAGATGCAAAAGCCCGAATATCAGAAGCAAAAAAAACGTATTCTGAACAATGATCCAGACAGCATATTCGGACCAGATTTCAGTTGCCTGCTGAATCCATGCAATCATGATTTGCTCCTTAATTGTTTTTCTTTTATATCCAATATGTTCTTTATTTGTTCTAATTCTTCAAGGCTGATATTTTCTGAATCGAGTAAAAAATTGGCGAATGCAGGAAGCGAATCATGAAATAAACGTGAGACCATTCTAGAAGTTTCAGTTTTTACGATCTGCCGACGTGATCGTGATGGCGAATAAAAATTGACGAGGCCAATTTTTTTACGTTTCAGATATTTCTTTTTCTCAAGCGTATTCATGATGGTCTGAATAGTCGTATAGGCTTTTTCACCTTTGGGATAGGCTTGCTCCATCACATCCCGTACTGACGGAGAGCCGCCCAGATTCCAGATCGCATCCATGATTTCCCATTCAACGGGTGTCAGGTTCTGATCTTTTGGCATGATAATCTCCTATATGCATCATTAGTCTACTATAACAATAGTAAATATACGATATGTATCAGAGGTTGTCAAGTATTTTTTTTTAAAGTTGGCTCGGGAGGCATGAAAAAAATCCGACGAATTAAGCCGTCAGATTATTACTGATAGACAATAAGAAGAATGAAAACTGTGTTTGTGGTAATCCGTATATTCGCATTTAAATTGATACACGATGATTTGAAATCAGCATTGTATGAGGATCCAGTTTTAATCGTAGTTTTTCTATATCCTGTGAATCGTGATCTTTCAGGAGTTTCATATCAATGAAATCGTGCATGGGTTCAAGCATGATAATGACAGAGAAAAGATTTTCAAAATGATTGACAGGAGTCGGAATCCCGCGCTCATTGAATTGTGGATTTTCACGATGAAGTACCGCTGCAAACCAGATCGCCGCATTTTGATTCTTGGCAAATTCTTTCCAGCCGGAAATGATTTCCAGGGATAAGTTTTCAAAATCCCGACCGTCCACGATAATGATATCCGGATTAAAATCAGATCCGCCTTCGATTTCACTGATCATTTTTCGGATATGGTCAAATGTCGTTTCGGTTTTAAAATTGATAATGAGCCGATGGTGTTTGATTTCATCAAACACATCATAAGCGTTTTCCAGCTGATAATGGCGGGTCAATTCATCAAACAGCTGATGATACCAGTTTTCAACATGATGGGGGTCATCCGTAAACGATATGTGAAGCACATTATGACCTTGCATCATTTTATCAATTGCCAGATGTGCCAGGCAAGCTGTTTTGCCGATACCTTTTCTGGCTGTGATAACACCCAGATTGCCGGGTCCCAATCCCCCATGAATGCTTTCTTCCAAGACACGAACCGGACTGCGCTTAATCAATTCATCTTTTAACATGGGGTTCCCTCACTTTTTTTCTTTTGCTTTTTCTTGATATTTCATTTTTAATTCTTCTGCAATAGCCTCAGGGACTCTTCGGTAAGTGGCAAATTCCATGGTGAATTCTGCTTTGCCCTGTGTGGCCGACCGAAGCACGGTGGAATATCCAAACATTTCAGCCAAGGGCACTTCCGCTTCAATGACAGTGAAATTCCGGTCTTCCGTGGCGCTTTGAATCATGCCCCGGCGCTGATTCAGGGTGGCAAG
>Ga0272441_10015676_pt1 | contig 10584 bp, 8 predicted proteins | sample SSMProp6N_FD_193582 | JGI IMG/M metagenome (GOLD analysis project Ga0272441, IMG submission 193582) | Marine sediment archaeal communities from Little Sippewissett salt marsh, Falmouth, MA, United States - SSM-Prop-6N | ecosystem: Environmental > Aquatic > Marine > Wetlands > Sediment ...
AGCAAGCGCCGCCCTCTCAGCCGCCTGCTGAACGGCCTGGGGATCCGCCACGTCGGGAGCCACATCGCCGAAGTCCTGGCGGGTCACTTCGCGGATATGGCGGGGCTGGCGGAGGCTTCCGCACAAGAGCTTGAGAAGGTCCGTGAAATCGGCGCCATCGTGGCGGCGAGTATTCGCGATTTCTTTGATACGGCAGAGAACCGCCAGCTTATTCAGAAGCTGCGCGATCACGGCGTCAACATGCGCGAGGCCGCGCGAACCGAAGGCCAGCCACGCCCGTTCGAAGGCAAGACCTTCGTGGTTACGGGAACGTTGGCGCACTGCTCGCGGGAGGCCATTCACGACCGAATCAAGGCCCTCGGCGGTAGGCCCAGTTCGAGTGTCAGCGCCAAGACGGACTATGTGGTCGTAGGCGACAACCCAGGATCGAAGCGGGCCAAAGCCGAGAAGCTCGGGGTTTCGATCCTGACCGAAGCCGCATTCGAGCAACTGGCGGAGGGTGCGCCATGACGGGGCCGCGCCTGCTTTGTCCTGAGCGCCTCGACCAAGAGACGGGGCGTGCCCTACTCGATGAGGTGCGCAAACAGACGCTGACGCCCGGGCAGACTGTCATCATGGACCTGAGTCGCACTACCTTCATGGACTCGCGTGGCGGTGCTTGGCTCGTGGAAGTCGCCAACCATGTGGCGGCCGGCAAAGGCGAACTCCGCTGCGAGGGCCATCAGGGCAAGGTGGCCGACTTCATCGACATGATCGAGCCCGGCCTGGTCGTCCCGCCGAAGCGCAAGAGCCTCGAGGAGGGATTCTTCGAAGAGATCGGGGCACGTGGCTTCAATTTCGCCGGCGAGCTTCGCGAGTTTGTGACCCTGCTTACCGACACGATCTACTGGACGCTGATTGGTCCGTTCGAGGGCCGCGGGTTCCGCTGGGGCCTGCTCGTCGACGAGATCTATGAGATGGGCGTCCGCGCGGTGCGCATTACGTGCATGATGAATTTCCTGCTGGGGCTCATCATCGCCATGCTTTCCGCTGCGCAGGTCGCCCAGTTTGGCTTGGGAATCTACGTGGCGGACCTGATCGTGATTGCGTTCGCGCGCGAACTCGCGGCCATCATGACGGCCACGGTGATTTCTGCGCGGACCGGCGCCGCTATCGCGGCCGAGATCGCCACCATGAAGGTGCAAGAAGAAATCGACGCGCTACGCGGCATGGGCCTCAACGTCACCCAGTTCCTCGTCGCCCCAAAGGTCGTGGCGCTCGTAGTGGTCATGCCGGGCCTCGTAGCCCTCGCCATGATCTCCGGGATCCTCGGAGGATCCCTGTGGGGCATCCTCGTAATCGGCATCCGTCCCGACGTGTGGTTTCACGAAACCCTCAACGCCGCCACGTTGTCTGACGTATTCCAGGGCATGCTGAAGTGTCTCTTTTTCGCTATCATGATCGTCCTTGTCGGCTGCCACAACGGCTTCCGCGTGCAAGGCGGCTCGCGCGGGGTTGGGCTCATGACGACCCGCGCCGTCGTCATGGATGTGTTTCTGATCATCGTGATCGATATCGTGTTTGCAGCGGTTTTTTACTACGTGCTCGAGTAGCGTTTCTGCCATGGCCGAAACCATCATAGAAGTCGCGGACCTCGTCACCCACTACGGCGATAAGCTCGTCCTCGACCACGTGTCCTGCCAGATCGGACGTGGCGAGATCTTCGTGATTATCGGCGGCAGCGGCTGCGGCAAGACCACGCTGCTCAAGCACATGGCCGGCCTATTGCAGCCGACCTCGGGCCAGATCCTGTACTCGGGCAAAGACATCACAAAGATGGACGAAGACCAACTCGCCCAGATGCAGCGCAACATCGGTATCGCGTTTCAATCGAGCGGGCTGTTTAACTCGATGACGGTCGGCGAGAACGTCGCCCTGCCGTTGCGCGAATACGGCCATGTCGACGCCGCGCTCGTGGACGCGGTGGTGCGGCTCAAGCTGAGCTTGGTGGGCCTGAGCGCCACGGAACACATGATGCCCGCGGAGCTCTCCGGCGGCATGCGCAAACGGGCCGGGCTGGCGCGCGCGATTGCGTTGGACCCGCCGGTCGTTTACTTTGACGAGCCGTCCGCGGGTCTGGACCCGATCATGGCGGCCGGCCTGGACGAGCTAATCCTGGACCTCAACCAACTGCTCGGGATCACGATTGTTATTGTGACGCATGAGCTGGATTCCATCCGCAAAGTGGCCGGACGCGTGATGATGCTTGACCAAGGCAAGGTCGTATTCACCGGCACCGTCGAAGAGGCGGAGCGCTCGGGGATGGAGCGCGTGCTCCAGTTTTTCCAACGGCGTCCGGATGAGTTCATCATGCAGCGGAGCACCTAGTTGCGAAGGGCATTCGCAAAAGGAGACTGACCTGTGGCAACGCGCGCACAGAAGACAAAAGTGGGACTGTTCGTTGTGGCCTGTGCCGTGCTGATCGCCGCAGGCCTGATCACCATCTCGGGCTACAAGCACGAAGAACGCACGCGGTACTGGATCCAGTTCGACGAGTCCCTGTTGGGCCTGGGCACAGGCGGCTTGGTCGAATACATGGGCGTGGATATCGGCGCCGTAGACGACATTTACGTGACTGAAGACAACAAGGCCCACGTCGAGATCCTCATTCGCCCGAGCAAGGTGACCCTGCGGGAAGGGGTGTCGGCGAAGCTCGTGCTGTACAGTATCGCGACAGGGACGATGTGCGTCGAACTCGAGGGGGGCGACGCCCAGGGAAAGGTGCTGCCGCCGGGGAGCGAGATACCGGCGGAGAAATCGCTGGTGGAGGCGGTGAGTAGCAAGGTCGAGAGCATCGTCGACAACCTGGCCGAAATCGCGGACGCATTCAACAGGGAGCTGCAGGGACTGGAAGAGGGCGAGTTGAGCCACATGACCCAGCACATACACGAACTGGTCAGCGATGCCCAGCAGTTCCTGGAGGATACGCAGTCTGCGATCCAAGACCTGCGAGGAGACGCGGGCGCTCGGTTTGACGATTTCAAGCTCGCCATCGATGACGTGCGGGCATTCGTGCGCGACATGGACGAGACCGCCACGTTGGCCCGTGAGAAGCTTGAGAAGCTCGAGGTCGGACGCACCGAGGCGAATGTCAATAAGGTCCTCGAGGACATCAGCAAGCTCTCCGAGCGCCTGCAAGAGTCCACCGCCGCTTTTGACAATGTCGCACGCGCGGCGGTCCACGAAGCAGGCAACGTCGAGTACAACCTGCGCGAAACCATGCGCACCCTGAACGAATCCCTCGAGGCAGTCCGTCAATTGGCCAATTACCTCCAGCAAGACCCGTCGGCACTCGTCCGCGGCAGAGGCAAACCCACAGGAGGCAGATGATGCGTTACGCAATACTCGCGATGGCCCTTGTTGCGGCCGGGTGTGTCACCCACACGTATCCGGGCGTTGTCCTTTACACGATCACACCCGAGTTGGACGTGGCCCAGGCGCAAGGGACCGAGCGGACACTCGGCATACGCCCGCTCGTCGCCGCACTGCCGTACAAGCAGCAAGTGATGTTCCGGGAAAGCGACTTCGAGTTAAGGCCCTACGACAACGTCCAGTGGGCCGAACTCCCCCGCGACATGGTCACCCGCGCCCTCACCGACGCCCTCGTGGCCGCCAAACGGTTCAAGGACGTCGGGAACGCCGCAGACCTCAATGCCCCCGACTGGATACTCACGGGCGAACTTCGCCGGTTTGAAGAGGTCCATACGTGTGACCCCTGGGTTGCGCAATGCGAAGTGCGCCTCGAACTGCGCGATGCCCTCGGTTCCGAAGCCATCTGGGCTGGCACGCTCTCGGCACGCGAGCCGCTTACGCAAAATGACGTCGCCGCGCTGGCCCCCGCCATGAGCCGCGCCGTGGCCGCGGTGGTGGAGCAGGCCGCCGCGCAGATCGCGGAGCGGTAGTGTGGCCGCCTCGTGCGGAAGCGATCGAGGCGGCAGCGCAGCGAGGACCTATGCCTTCTTCAGCGTGCTTGCGTCGGCGGGGGTTTCTTGGGCGTAGAACCTGACTCCGTTCCGGCCCTTGCCGAAGCCGTCTGCCTCGGTATCGAGCTCGATTACGCGATAGACCAAGGCATCGCCCTCAGGCTTGCTCACCTTGCCCGAGGCCAACATCAGGGGAACGCCCTTCCTGTCGTAGAAGGACTGCCTGTTGTGCTTGTGCCCAAACAGGATTAAGTTTGCCCTGTTCTTCACGACCTTGCAGAAGTCTTCCGATTCGCGGAATCCGGTGAAAAGCGACTTGTGGTAGATCGGATGATGATGCAGGTAGACCACGACGAATTCCCGCGCGCATCGCCTCAGGAACCCACCAAGTTTCTTGAGCTGGTCGTCGTCAATGATCCCATTGGCCAGAGGCGCTTTGTCTCTCTTATCGCCTGTGTCAACGCCTATGAACCTCACCTTTGCCCGGCCAGCAGGCACTTCTTCCAATTGCGGATAGACCGTCGGATAATCCGTCGGGTATTCGGCGGCCTTGAGGAGTTCCCGGAACCGCCCCGGCCCCGCCGGGTCAAGTCTACATCCCACCTTCGAGTAGTCGTGGTTGCCCGGTACTATAAGACAGCGAAAGGTAGGGATCAGGTGGGTAAGGACCTCTTGCTGAAGGCACGTGTAGTGGTCGTCACTCGTGCTGTGTACCAGGTCGCCCGTGATCACAACCAAGGTCTCAATACCTGGTGCGCTCTCATGCTGGTCCTTCACATGTTGGGCAAGGGCTATCGCGTTCTTGCTGTCCTTCTTGTCGTTGTTCTTGCGGACGTGCAGGTCGCTAAGGTGGATGATCTTCATCATGCGCTGCTTGCTCCCTTCTATGCTGCGATCATGGCCGGTCACGGGGCGGATGCGGCCTTGAGTTCGACCTTTATGTCGGTGGCCGTGTCGTGGGCTACGGCGGTCCGGACCTGTTCGAGAAGCTGCTTGGCCCGGTCGTAGTCGCCCTCGATAGTCAAGCCGGTGATGGCGCCATTATCGTCGCGGGCAATGTGGAGCGTCGGCGAGGGGGTCCCCGCGTTATAGGTCTGCGAGAAATCCACCCGCCCGGCAGGCAGCCAGCCCTTCTTCGTGACGAAGTAGAGGTCCACCTGCTTGGGCTGGGTCCCGATGCCCCAGGCGTCGCAGGTCACCATGGCCAAGGTTTCGCTAAGCACCTCGACCGAGCAATCGCGCCCGCCCACGTTGCCGCCGATAATAGCGTCTTTGCTGAAGCCCGTGCCGGGGACCAGGAAGCAACTGGCAGCATTGGTCCAGCCCTGCAAGACGACCTCATTGTTCTCCTTCTTTGAAGGGACAGCCTCTTCTTTTTTTACGGTCATCCCTTTGGGTTTGGGGGTGGGACCGTAGCTGGGCAGTTCGACTTCCACGGTTGCGCCCAGGCCCACCGCGGCCATCAACCAACGCCTCCGCATAAGCGTGCTCCGCTCGAGTTCACCCATCTCTTGGCCTTCCCGGCGCGTGGCCTGCCAATCGCGCTTCCGCACGTTATCCCGCAGCCGGTCCAGTTCGCGTGCGCGGTCGAGGATCTTTTTCTCGGTCAGCCGGGTGCGCCACCGCATCCCCAGGAAGGCGCTCTTCGGTCCCTGCATGGGCACCCAACGCGGTTCGACGTGAAACACCACGTGGTCCCACCTCGAGGCCTGCTCGTCGTCCAGGAACAGCAGCACCATGGCCGGGAACTCGATGGATTCGAGGCGATACTTGGGGCGCGTCAACGGCGAAGCGGGATCTTTGAGGGCCACCAGGCGCGGCTCGACGCGAAAACCGAAGTTGTAGCCGCCCGCGCTGTACGCGCTGCCTACGGTGAAGGCCGTCTGCGTCTGGAGATCCTGCTCGATGCGTTTGGCGTAGTTGATCAGGGCCTTGCCCTGGGCTCCATATCCATAGGCCGCGAGCGACGTAGCCAGGGCAAACTGCTGGCGCAGGCTCGAACGCAGGTCCAGCACCTGTGAATCCACCATCGGATACACCGCAGACACCAACGGACGCTCAAACGTGTCGCTAATCGTCCACCTGTCGCCAAGCGTATCGGAGCGCTGCGAGGAGTATACGCGCGTGTCGGCAATGGCTGCACTTGCACCGCCTAGCGTGGTCCTTAAATGCGGGGCGCCATCACCCTCCCCGAAGAGCTCCCATGTGTTGTGCAGGTGACGATTCGCCTTCTTGATGACGGCAGTGTAGTTCTCAGGTGCCTTGGGGGCCGGGACCTCGGCCAGGATATCCGCCGCTTCCTTCATGCGGGGGGGGTAGGTCTTCTTCAGTTCCCCCCAGCGCCACTCGAAATCAGCGGCGTTCCTGTTGAAGGCGGCCTCTATGTGGGCAACGTATCTGTGCGCCTGCGCCAATTCCTCCTCGAAGGCTTCCGCGTCTTCGAAGCCGGCATCTGCGTAAGCATCTTCCAGGCGCACGAGATTCAGGCGCACCTTCGTGAGAAAACCATGGAACGCCTCCACAGGACTGGGCTCCTCATGCTGCCCGAGAAGCCACACGGTCTGCGACGAGTGCGCGCCCGCATTCACGAGAATCTTCATGAACGATGTCACCTCATCCCGCCGCGGGCTCTCCGAGAGAATCTTCGTGAGGGCATCGAGCCGCGGACAGAAATTGTCCTTCAGTGCCTTCCATGCGCGGCCCGGCTCACAGCGCGCTGCCTCCTTGAGCAAGCCCGCTTCAATGGTTTGCAGATCGTGCCCCACAGCGAGTGCGCGGCGATCGAACGCCAGTTGCTCGTCCGTGGACACCTTTACCTTGGGGGTCAGCCGGTTGAATCCCTCACGAAGGTTGACCAGCTTGGCACGGGCTTCATTCACCCGCAGCCGAAACCCGTCGGAAGGGTCATGCACCGCGAATTCGGTGGTGACGAGGACGTCGGCCATGAAGGCGTCGCGCGTGGCGTAGCCTGGCTGACAGGACACCGTCATGACCGCGAAGTAGGCGGTCTTGTTATCCCCGAAGCCCTCGGGCTTCGAGAGCCACTGCAGCAGGTCCTGCGTGACCTTGTCGTTAGCCGCGAGCATCAGCGCCTGGCGCGGCGAGATGGTTATCTTATCCGTATAGGCCCCGAGCGGCGCGCTGAAGGTCCCTGTCGTGCCTTCGGGCACATAGAACACGGCCTGGGCATTGCGCGTCAACGGCAGCAGGCTCGCCGGCTCGCTCTCCTCGGGGGGCTCGTCCTCGCCTTCCCCCTCGCCTTCGCCTTCCCCTTCGCCGCCGCCGTTCCCGTTCCCGGTGTCATCGCCATTGCCGTTGCCGTTGCCATTGCTGCTCTTCGACCCTACGCCCGCATCGAAGCGTGTCTTGGGCGGGGCCGCAGGATCGTATTTGTCCGCCAGAAGCGCCAGACCTGCGGCAACGGCCTTCTTGGCGGCTATTTGGGCCAAGTTGCCGCCCGTGGGCGTGAGGCGGTTCAAGGCGGCCAGCATGAGTGCGGACTTCGTGACCGCTTGTGCGGCCTGGTCGGTTGCGGCCGGCGTTTGCGCTGCGTTCAACTGACTCACGGCCGCCATGAGTTCCTCGAGTTCCACGCGCACGGCGACCTCGACGTCCAACGCCGTCTGCGTAAACAGACGCGCCGCGCCTTCCGCGCGCGAGGCCTCGAAGTAGAATGTGGCCGGCTTGTCCAGCGCGAACTTGAACCCCTTGCCCTTGTCCACCCGCACGAGCAGCGGCGCCGATACCGAGACCGTGCCGTACTTCTCCACGTTCCGCGCGACTTTGTTGAGACCTGTCTGGCAGCCGGCCAAGCCGGCCACGATCAGAGCCAGGACCCAGAAGCAAATCACACGCCCGTGCACCGAAGTCGTGTTACACATTGCCCGCACCCTCCATGTTTGGCCTCGCTGCGCTGCTCTCTTGTTCCGAAGCATCTAGAGCAGAAACACGTAAGGCCCAATTAGATTCTCTAGCCCATACCTTATCTACTATAGAATTACCTGGCCCCAATGTCAACAAAAAGATGACGTTATGCACTATAAGAAACTCATAAATCCCGGAAACTGCTTAAACCGACGGCCCGGTTCTGCATCCAGGGGGTGTCCGGCTCGCCTCTTGCCAGCGGCGATTCAGGACTTTGTTCATCATAGAGCCTCAATGCTATGATGGCGTCGTTTGCGTTGGGTTGTGGCACTGCTTATGTTGGGGCTATCCATGGGGAAACACGTGCCGTGAAGAAGATCACCGTTGAAGTCAGGGATGACCATCTCGAGCTGCTTTCGCGCGCAAAACCGATGGCGGCGGTTGCGGAGTTGATTTGGAACGCGCTGGACGCGGACGCCACGGAGGTGCGTGTCGAGTTCATCGAGAACGAACTGGGCGGCGAGGATGTCATTCGCATCAGCGACAACGGTCACGGCCTCCACTACGGCCACGCGCTCGTGGTTTTCAAGAATCTCGGCGGCTCCTGGAAGCAGGAGGGCATGCAGACGGCCAATCGCAAGCGGCTGCTGCACGGCCAATACGGGAAGGGTCGTTTCCGCGCGTTCGCACTCGGCAATCGGGTGGAATGGCAGACCGTCTACGACGACGACCACGCGCGTTATGCGTATGGCATCTTGGGGCACGCGGCCACGCTGGGTGAGTTCGAACTCACCGACCCGGTCCTGGCGGGCACGGCCGCGCCCGGCATGGTTGTCGAGGTGACGGACCTGCCGCGAAGTGTGGGCCTGTTGCGCGGGGGAAAAGCCCTCGACGAGGTAACCGACCTTTTTGCGCCCTACCTACGGCAGTACCCGGGCGTCCGGATCGTCTACGACGGCACCCCGCTCGACCCGTCTCATGCCGAGGATCGCGTCACCGACCACGAGCTGGACGAGATCGTCACGCAGAACGGCGACCGCGTGCACGCGGCCCTCACCATCGTCGAATGGAATCTCCCCGGCAAGCGTGGCCTTGTGTTGTGCGATGCGAACGGCTTCGCCCTCCACCCGGTCAAGCGCCGCCTCCTCTTTCGCGGGTTCAGCTACACGGCCTACTTGAAGTCAGCGCATTTCTCGGCTCTCGAACGCGAGGGTCTGCTGCAACTCGCGGAGATGACGCCGGACGTCGTTCAGGTACTCGACTTGGCGCGCACGCGGCTCCGGCAGCATTTTGCCCTACGCGAGGCCGAGCGCGCCCAAGATGTCATCGAGCAGTGGAAGGAAACCGGCCTGTACCCGTACGACGGCCAACCTGCGGGCTCCGATGAAGAGACCGAGCGCCTCATCTTCAATATCTACGCCAGCCACCTCAATCAGCTTACGGCCTTTGCCGGCACGCCCCACGCGAACAAGCGCCTGATCCTGCGCCTGCTTCAGGAACTCGTGCACGCCGAACCCACGCGCGTCGCCCGCGTGCTCGACGAACTCCTCGCATTCCCCGAAGACAAGCAAGCCGAGGTGCTCGACCTGCTTGAGACCTGAGGGCTTGTGAAGGTATCTCCCGGAACGTGTGGCACAGTCGCCCCCGGCTGTGCAAGTCTTTGGGAATGAACACGTGGTGTATTGAGGAACACAGCCGAGGGCGGCTGTGCCACATTCTCTCACAGACTCTGAAAACATCTCGCGTACCCGAGGTAGGTCGAATCACGGTATAATGTCTTCGAGAGCCACCGACGGAGGCAAACCATGTCCAGTCAATTTCGCTGTAAGTTTCCCCTTGTTATTCTCCTCTGCATTATCGTGGCCCTGGCTGCCGGATGCCCCGATCCGTTGGGCCAATACACGGTTGCCGTAACCAAGGACGTCGTCTACGCCTTGGGCAACGTCTCCGATGGCGGCGATCCGCCGGTCTATCAAGATAAGGAGTTGCTCGCGGACGTCTACGAACCCGTCGAGAGTACCGCGGTGCAGAAGCCCGCGGTGCTCCTGGTCCACGGGGGCAGCTTCACCGAAGGCAGCAAGGAAAAGGAGCAGATCGTCGAGTACGCCAACTACTTCGCCAGCTACGGCTACGTAGCCTTCGCCATCAGCTACCGCCTCCGGGATGACTATCCGCCCGCGCCGGACTACTGGGACACGGTCTCGCTGACCGCGGCCGTGCACGCCGCCATTGTCGACACCAAGGCCGCAGTCCGTTTCATCCGCGCCAATGCCAACGCCTACGGCCTCGACCCGCAGAAGATCGGGCTCCTTGGGGAATCCGCGGGCGCCATCGCAGGGGTCACCGCGGCCGTCACCGACCCCGGTGAGTACGAGGCGGACGGGCCGGAGTTCCCCGTGCCCGAGCTCAACTACCCCGACGTTTCGCCACGCGTCCAAGCCTACATCCACCTGTGGGGTGGCGCCGATCACGTCCTGTTGGACATGGACTCGCAGGACCCACCCATCATGATCGTGCATGGCGACGAGGATGACGAGATCTTCACCCCCTTCAGCGGCGCCGAGCGCCTCAACTTTTTCTGTGAGTTACTCAGTATCCCCCACGTGTTCTATCGGGCCGAGGGATACGATCACGGCGCCTGGGACTACCGCTACCGCGGCGACGGCATCACGCGCCTGGCCCTCGACTTCCTCAACGAACACCTGCTGGGCATTGCGGGGGATAAATAGGCTCAACACGGTGGGGCAAGCGTCCACGC
>Ga0272441_10015677_pt1 | contig 10584 bp, 7 predicted proteins | sample SSMProp6N_FD_193582 | JGI IMG/M metagenome (GOLD analysis project Ga0272441, IMG submission 193582) | Marine sediment archaeal communities from Little Sippewissett salt marsh, Falmouth, MA, United States - SSM-Prop-6N | ecosystem: Environmental > Aquatic > Marine > Wetlands > Sediment ...
CGGCATCGACAACTCGGGCCACGACCCCGTGGCGCACATCGCACGGTCCGGCCTGCCCGTCTTCCCCGTCGCCGTCGGAAGCAAGCTGCGCGAGAAGGGCGACTTCAAGGACATCGCCGTGGCGCGGGTCGACTACGAACGCTACATCGCCGCCGACAACAAGACCGAGATCACCGCACACATCGAGGCCGTCGGCCTCAACCGCCGACGCGTCGCCGTCCGCTTCCATTTCGACGGCAAGCAAAAGGACGAGCAGATGCTGGTGCTCGATGACTTCCCAGGCACCCAGTCGGTCAAGCTCGCGTTCACCCCCTCCCAAAAAGGCACCTACAAGTGCTCGGTCGACGTCACCGAAGCGCCCGAGGAACGCATCACCGACAACAACAAGAAAGAGTTAGATGTCATCGTCACCGACCCGTCCATCAAGGTGCTGCTCATCGAGGGCGTCATCCGGGCCGAGTACAAGTGGCAGGTGCGGACCCTGCAGATGGACCCAAACGTCGCACTCCTGGCGCTGGTCCAGGTCCGAAAAGGAGTGTTCAACCAGCAGGGCAACGTCAAGGACATCCGCCTCAGCGGATTCCCCAAGGACTACGACACACTGAAAAAGTTCAACGTCCTGCTGTTCGGCGACATCGACCGCAGCTTCTTCACCAGCGAACAACTCACCAACATCCAGAAGTTCGTCGAGGCCGGCGGCGGGCTCCTGATGACCGGCGGATACTCGTCCCTCGGCCCCGGCGGATACGCCGCCACACCCGTCGAGGACGTCCTCCCCGTCCGCCTCGGCAGCAAAGACATCGGCCAGGAGAAAGACGCCTTCGCCCCGACGCTCACCCCCGACGGCGCCACGCATCCCATCCTCTCCGGCATCGCGCCGTTCTTCGCCACCGGGACCGCGCCCGCCAAGCGGCCACTCCCCCCGCTGATGGGCTGCACCCGTGTCGGCCCCGTCAAGCCCGGCGCCACCACCCTCGTCATCCACCCGCGCCGCACCGGCTCCGACGGCAAGCCGCTGGTCATCGCCGCCGTCCAGCGATACGGACAAGGCCACAGCATGGTGCTCGCCGCCGACACCACCTGGCGCTGGTACCTCGGCCTGCGCGGCCTCGGCCGAGAGACCCCCTACATCAAGTTCTGGGGCCAGGCCATGCGATGGCTCGCCGGAAAAGAAATCAAGGAAGCCGAAGAGAAGGGACTCACCGCCTACACCGACCGACGATACTACGAGCCCGGCCAGACCGTCCGCATCTACGCACGCGTCCGAGACAAACAGGGCCAGGCCACCAACCAGGCCAACGTCACCGCCACCATCAACGGCCCGGCCGGCCCGCCCGTCGCCCGACAGATCCCATACATCCCAGGCACCACCGGCAAGTACGAAGTCGACTTCGACCCGCCCTCACCCGGCGAATACAAAATGAACGTCCAGGCCGAACTGCTCGACGGACCCGTCGACAAGGCCAAGCTCCTCCAGTTCCAGGTCGGCCGGCCCAACCTCGAATTCGACAAGCTCGACCTGAACGACGCCCTGCTCAAGCGGCTCGCCGACAAGACCAAAGGCAAGTACGTCACCATGGTCGGGCTCAACAACTTCGTCGGCCAGTTAAAGAGTCGGGAGGAGGCGAAGAGCACCATCACCAGCGTCGACGTATGGAGCGACGACTCGCTCTCCCTCTTCGGCCAGCGCCTCTCGCCCTACCTGCTGGTCGCGTTCGGACTGTTCGTCGCCGCCGTCACCGCCGAGTGGGTGCTCCGCAAGCGCCGCCAGCTCATCTGACAGCCGGGCGGATGTCGACAAGAGCGCGCAAACCGCCGGCAGCCCTAGCCCTTTCAGTATCCTGACCTAGTCGCCGCGCTGCAGACGGCTCGTCACGTTGTACAGGAACATGTAAAGACCGAGCAGTCCCTGTTTCGCCTCTTGCGATGACACTTCATCGTGAACGCCTTTTGACGCCAGATCGTTGAGCCGTCGCACAAACACTGCCAGCAGGCGTAATTCAGCAGTCAGCAGTTCCGTAGCCGTCGACTTCCTGAATCTGGTGACCAAGAACTCGTGAAGGCGATTCACGTACTGCTCTTCGCCAAGCTCCCGTTCCTTGCCATCCGAACAGAGCGCCTTGCCCTTGACAGGTGGGTAGAAGAAGTCTGCCGCGGCCTTTATCGCGCGTCTAACCTCTGTGAGCAAGAGCGCCAGTGTCTCGGCGTCCTCGGCGTCAAACAAGAGGCCTGCCTTCTCCAACTTCCTGTGGACGTCCTCCGAGTTCGCTTTGAAGTAGTTGTTGACCTCATTGCAGGCGTGTTCGAAGAAACTCTGTGACTTCGCTTGCGCCTCTAGTTGCCGCTCAACGCCGATTGCGTAGTTCAAGCATCTCAGCTTGACGCGTTCCTTCACTGCATTATTAGCGCTTATCCGAAGCCGAATCTTGGCCTTGTGCGTGGCATACTCGCTGGTGAAAGCGGCCGTGTCATAGGGGGTCATTCCCGTCGGAACGGACATGTCCCGGATGCAGCCTTCGTCTTGATGCACTTCGCGCTCGATTTCCCCAACGCCCACGTTGAGGACCTTCAGGGGATCCCCGTGCTCATCTTTGCCCAACGCGAAATCCAGTGTGTGGGTTTCCAGCCAGCGTTCGCCCGAAAGCTCGTAAAGGTGCTTCTTTGCCTCATCACTGAGTTCCTTAGCATCCTCAAACAGGTTACGAATCACCGCTTTGTTGTCCGGAGCTATCTCGCGACAGAACACCGCGGCATTCAGGTAATCCCGCAGGTTGCGTGCAATCCGCAGGCAGACCATCGCCGCCCTGTCAACGTGACCCTCTTCCAGATGTTGGTACACCCTCTGAATGGCCGCTCGGTAGTCCATCACGAACTCCCGAATGTCGGGTCTTCCATCGACCTGACAATGAGATCGCGCACTGCGTCCGGGTTCCGGACCCCGATCAGACGCAGTTCGAGCTTGCTAGTAGCCGCCGTGCCGATGGCAACCGTTCCCACGCCGAACAGCCGCTCCAGCGGGCCGACATGCACGAACACGTTGCGGATGTCCTTCAGAGCCAATTCGCACTGTGCCTTCCCAACGATTCCCTGACGGGCCCCGACTCGTCGGGTGGTAATCCAATATCGTATCGACCTGCGGTGCAGCACGGCGAAGCCAAGAACGAGAAGACCCACCCCAAACAGCAGGACGAGCACGCCGCCCAACGCATATAAGGGGAAGTAGACGACGTGCGATGGCACAGACCGCCACAGCTCGCGTTCGCCTTCACATTGACGCATGCCCGCCCCTCTGGTTGTCTGCTCATCCACCTCGACCAGTTCGACGGCCCGAGCGCGTTCCTCGTTGGGAATTCGCAGCTCTCCCCCACACTTCGGACACGTGGCTCTTTTTCCGGCGTGTTCGTCGGCCGCTCTGAAGGTGCGCCCGCACGCCGGGCACCTAACCTGAATCATGTAACGTGTGCCTCCAACACATCCTGCGCTTCGGGGGTTCGGTGAACGTCTCCCATAGGACCCGCTACGGACGACGCGCACAGGGCGCGCTCGAACCGTTATTATCACGCCGCAGGAATCTGTCGACCATGCTCCCCTCTCCTCCCGAGCACACCTGCCCCCGCCGGGATAGAAGGTCTTCACGGATCGCTCAACCCGCCGGATATGATAAGCCTGCCGACCCGGGAAGTCAAACTGCGCGAAGGTTTCAGCTTTCGACTGTCAGCTAACGCCTCCACTGATCACTGCTCACTGATTACTGCTCACCGACCATCCCGCTTCCCTCCCGGCTACGCAGGACAAGCTGTTCACTGATCACTGCTTGCTGCTCTGTGGAAAACCTGCGGACGGCGCCAGATGGATGTTGTAGCCGGCCTCGCTGAGCTCATCTCTGCCCACAGGTTCGTGGGGCCGTTTCTGGAGCTGCGGAGCAGCGACTGAGCATAGCCCACGGTGAAACATCGGGGCGCGGAGCGGCCAGATGTGAGCCGTGGGAAAGCGGGTGATAGATAAGAAGAGCCCCATCAGGGGTGATTGGACCTTCCCAGTCACCCCTTACGGGGCTCTACGTAACTGCTCGACCACCTCGTACCCCGGGCTCGCCCTACGGGCCTCACCCGGGCCTACGATCAATCGCCGCTACGCGGCTCTCCGAGCACCTCCGTGAGATGTGGGCAAAGATAAGCTCGCTGAGGCCGGGAGTCCGAGGCCAGCGGCCCCGGCTACAGATCGCCACGGACATCCTTGGGACCTCGGGGCGGGGTTTTCAACAGAGCATTACTGTTCACTGATAACTGCTCACTGGTCACTCGCCGCCATCCGTGACGCGTCCTCTCCCCGTTTCCCCCGTTCTCCCGCCTCACACCATCTTCGTGCTGCGTCTCCCCCATCACCGCGCTTGCCGCCGCACCCGGAAGATGACCAACACCAGCGAGACCAGGATCACCCCCAACCCGATGTAGAAATTCTGTTCGAGCCGCTCGTTCAGCACCACCATCGCCAGCACCGACGCCAGCACCGGCTTGAGATAAAACACCGATGTGCCCGCGGCGATGGGCACGTGGTTCAGCCCGTAGAAATACAGGTAGTAGGCCAGCCCGGTGGCCAGCACCGACAGGTAGGCGAGCCACGCCGCGGTCTGCGCGGAACTCACCGGCCCCCACTCCCCGATCATCGGCAGGAACAACAGGGAGCCCACCGTGAAGATCACACCGTTCACGAACAGCGGCCCGTACCGCGCCACGTAACGCTTCCCCGCCGTCACGTAGAACGCGAAGCAAATCTGCGCCCCGAACATCAGCAGCGGCGCCTCCATCGACTCCAGCGTCGGCACCTTGAACCCGAAGCTGACGATGAACACGCCGACGAACCCCAGCGCTACACCCGCCAGACGCAGCCAGCTCAGTGACTCGCGCAGCACGAAGTGCCCCGCCACCGCACAGAACACGGGGTTGACGCTGAAGATCACCGCGCCGATGGACGCGTCCAAGCCCAACGGACCCAGGCTGTGGTGATAGGCCCAGAACGTCCCGGTCACGCCGATGACGCCCAGCCCCGCCAGCGCCAGGAAATCGATCAGCGTGACCCGCAGGAACCGCCGGGCGCTCAGGCACAGGAATATCAGGCCGGGCGGCAGGAACCGGATGAACGCCAGGAAATTGGGGTCCACGCCGCGGATGTGCACGCTCACCACTTCCACGGTGCTGTAGAAACAGATGGTGGCGAAGATCGCAAGGTAGTAACGCATCGGGGCTCCGCTCAAATGTCCTGGTACTCGACCGCCACGGGGCGCCCGCTCGCCGCGGACCCCTTGATCGCCTCGTACAGTACCATGCTCTTGTAGCTCTCGTAAATGGCGGACCGCGTGGGCCGGCCCTCCTCGATCGCCGAGATGAAATCCTCCAACTCCGCCAGGTGCCCCGTGTCGCGCCCGCTGTCACCCGCCGATGAGAACGTCGGCGGCTCGCGCCACTCGCTCGGCTTCCCCTCCCGCGCGATCCGCCAGCATGATGAATTGTGGATGCTCATAAAGTGCCCGCCCTCGGCCGTGATCTCCACCTCTTCCGTCGGCACCTCGAACGAACGCCCGTCGGACGTGCAGATCGACCCCACCGCGCCGCTCACGAACCGCAGGCTGATGCTGTAGGCGTGGCCCTCGCGCGTCATGGCGAAGACCTCATCGACGTCGCCCATCAGGTATTGAACGAGGTCGATCACGTGGATCACGAAATCGAGCAGAAACTCGTGCCGAGCATCCGCGTTGCTGTATGGCCCGGAGCCGCGGGTCACGGAGATCATCTGCAACGCGCCCGCCGGAAGCGAGTCGATCCACTCCCTGGCGCGAACATAGGCCGCCGCGTATCGCTTCTTGAACCCCGTGCTGCACAGCACGCCGGTTTCCTTCGAGACCCGGGCCACGTCGAGCGCCGCGGCCGCGGTCGGCGCCGGCGGCTTCTCCGTGTAGACCGGCACGCCGCGCCGCATCACGACCGGCGCCAGCTCGGCGTGCGCCCCCGGGCCGATACAAATGATCACCCCGTCGGGCCGCTCGGCATCCAGCATCTCTTCCACATCGACGTAAACCGCGCCGCCCCAGCGCCGCGCGTTGCGCTCCGCCTTCGCGCGGTCCAGGTCGCACACCGCGACCAACACGCCGCCCGCCGCACCCACGTACGGATAGATGCGATTCGTCGACAGGTGCCCGGCCCCCACGATGCAGATGCGCGGCTCGCTCATTCCGGCACCCCACAGTTCTCTTCCAGGTACTCGACCGCGTCGGACAGGTACCGGAGCGTGTTCTCCTTGTCCGCCACTTCCATCTCGACCACGTAGTCGCCCGTGTAGCCGGTGGACCGCAGGTGTGCAAACAGGCCCGGCAGGTCGACCTCGCCACTGCCGAACGGGACGGACTGCCGGCCCACCTGGTCCTTGATGTGCACCAGCGCGATGCGGTCGCCCACCAGGTCGCAGGCCTCGCGCCACTGCACCCTCGCGCTGTGGAGGTGGCCGACCTCGAGCAGCGTCTTCATCCGGTCGTCCGCGATCCCCTCGATGACCGCCCGCAGGTCGTCGAGCGAGCTGATCGGCGTGCCGAAGTGATTCTGGAGAACGGGCGTCATGCCCAGTTCGTCGGTCGCATCGAGGAACGCGTCCGCGGCGCGGATGTAGCCCTCGCGGCTGGTCGCCTTGAACAGCACCACGCCCACGCCCAGCGCCCTCGCGAACCGCGCGGCCTGCACCGCGCGGCTCACGTCGAGATCCTCGCCGACCGGCGGAAGATGGAGCGACGTGAACGCCATGCCGTGCTTAGAGCCCTTGTCCAGGTAGACCCGCGGATCGGCGTCGACGTCAAACGGCGCCGCCCAACTCGTGAACACCTCGAACTTGCGGAAGCCGATCCGCGCATACGCCGCGAGCATGTCGTCGAGCGGCATGTCCGGCAGGCAGCACGGGCTGGCGACCAGTCGGCGGATCAGTTCTGCCACGGCGGTTCAGACCTCTCGGCAAGAATCAGGATGCTCGCGCCACGCCGGGCAACGGGCCGCCGCGTTGGCAACGGACGAAGCGCTCAAAACGAAAAAGATGTCCGCTAGCGCTCGCTCTCCTGCCGGCCGGCCAGCGCCTGGAGCCGGGCCACGGTCTCTTCCGTGAGGTCCACGGGCAGCGGCTTCGAAACCGACCCGGTGTACAGGGACAGGTGCGGGAAGGGGATCTCGATGCCTTCCTCGTCGAACCGCTTCTTGATGTTCGTCAGCAGTTCGCTCTTCAGCGTCAGCCAGTCGGCCTGCGCGGCCCAGACCACGAACAGCAGATCGACCGACGAGGTGTTGAAGTTCCAGCAGAAGCACAGCGGCTCCGGCTCCTGCAGCGCCAGCGGGTGGTCGCGGGCCACCTCGAACAGCACCTGCCGCACCCGCTCGACGTCTTCCTTGTACGCCACCCCGATCATCAGGTCGACCCGCCGGATGGGAAACCGGCTGTAGTTGATCACCTTCTCCTTGACGAACGTCTCGTTCGGGATGCGCACGAACCGGTTGTCGAACATCCGCAGCTTCACGGAGATCAAGTCGACGGACAGCACCATGCCCAAGGTGTCGGCGATCTGGACCATGTCGCCGACCTTGAACGGCCGCTCGACGGCCAGGAAGATGCCGCTTATCACGTTGGAGAGGCTGGTCTGCGCCGCGAAGCCGATGGCGATCCCCGCCACCCCCGCCGCGGCCAGGATGGCCGTCAGCTTCACCCCCATCTGCCCCAGTGCGGTCAGGACGATGATCACCCAGCCGGTGTAGAAGATGAGCTTCCGGGCCAGCGCGCCGCGCTCGGCGCTGAACCGCCGGCCCACGGCCCGCCCCATCCACCGCCCCAGCATCCCCAACAGCACCCCGCCGATCAGGACGACCAGTGCGGCGTAGAGGAAGCGGTCGGCCGCCTGCCAACTGAAGGGCGCGGCCGAGCCGCCCGCCTGGCCGGCCGACGCGGCGGCGCTCTCCGCCGCCAACAGCAGTGTCCCCAATCCGTTCACGTCCACCTCCAGTCACCATCCATGCGCGGCCTACCCTCCGCCGGGCAGGGCATGGAGCAGGCCCACGGCGCGGGCCAGGATCCCGCCGCGCTGCTGCTCGCGCGGCGCGGACCGCGGCTCGGCCCCAGGCGCGTCGGGCGGCGGCCCGGACGACATCTCGATCCGCTGCGGGTCCTTCGCCCCGGAGTTGGTCACCCGCACTTCGCTGGTCCACAGCCCGCGCGGGTCTTCATACACCGCCAGGTGCGCGGCGTGCAGGCACACGCTCTCCAGCGGTAGCTCTTCCTTCCCCGCGTTCCGCACCACGACCGCCGAGGTCGCGATGTGCGGCCGGGCCGGCCGATCCTCCACCGTCCGGCGCGCCGACGTCGCCAGCCAGTAGCACAGCTCGCCCTCGAACAGCGAACCGAACCAGGTGTTCGAGAGCCGGACCGTCGGCAGCTCGATCATACGCAGCGGCTCGGCATCGGTCAGCAGTTCGAGCCGCACCCAGATCGGCAGGCTGACGTAGATCCGCGCGGAGCCGTGCTGCAGAATGCGGAAGGCCTGCTCCGGCCGCACCACCACCGACCGGTCGGGGGTCACCGGGGAGAGACGGATCGCGCCCAGCGAGGGCTCGCCCGCCCATCGCGTCCAGGCCGCGGTCTCCGGCGGCGGCTGGGCCGCACCCACCGTGAGGCCCTCGACGCCAGCCTCCTCCCACGCCACCCGCCACTCCTGCGGGGTCCGTGCGATCCAGAAGCCCAGCGGGCCCACCCGCCAGAAGCGGCACTGGCCGACCTCGAACTCGAAATCGCCCCACGGGCTTGTTGTGCTCACCGACACCGTACCCTCCCTCAAGCGGTCAACCCGGCCACACGCCCAGCCGGCCTGCGTGTCACGTGCAGTTTAGCGCCCACAGACGGCCGCGCAACCCTGAACCTGCGGGGCCCGCCGCGCGGCCCTCACTTCACCTCGAGCTTGACGACGTTGCAGATCGCGCTCTGGTTGCTGACCTCGTCGCGGGTCTTCATCGCGAACCAGTACGTGCCGGGCTTCAGGTCCTTGAACGTGTACGTCTGCTTCGTCCCGGCCGGCCCGGGTTTCGGTTCGTCGGACACGTTCTCCGCGCCCCAGAACGCGACGTGGCTGTCCTTCTTGCCGGGCCACGGAACGAACTCCAGGATCGGCTTGGTCGCATACTTGATCTGATAGACGGTCGCCCGGCCGCTCTTTCCGTCGTCGCCGGGCGCCGTCCAGCTCAGCTTCACCTTCCCGCCGCCGGCCTCGGCCTTCAGGTCGGTGATCGCGCCAGGAGACTCGGTGTCCACGGTATGGCGGAAAGGGAACTGGTCCTGCCAGCTCTCGGGGGCAGCGTAGGACGTCAAGGCGTTCTGCGGCGTGATTGGCCCGGGCCTGGCGTTCCGCCCGCCATAGTAGCACCGCTCCACCGCCATCGGCAGGAACATCAGGAAATGGCCGGCGCGGGGATTAAGCTTCCCCCAGGCGAACTCCATCGCCTTGAGATACACCGGGTCGCCGGTCTGCTCGTAAGCGAAGGCGTGCGGGTCGATCAGGTAGGCATTCGACCAGTCGCTGAGCTTGCCGCGTTCCTCGGGCTTCAGGTTGTACGGCCCGCGCTTGTCCGTGTGATAGGGATAGCCCTCCGTGCCGCATTCGTAGATGCGGGCCCAGTCGGCGTGCCCGATGGCCACGTCGCGCATCCGCTCGTCGCCCGTCGCCAGGTACGCTGCAATCACGCCGCGTGCGAAGACCCCGCCCAGCCACGTCCCGCCCTGCGTCCCGGCCTTGTTGATCTCGCGCCAGACCTTCTCGACGGCCGCCTCGACGTGCGGCTTGAACCGCTTGTCGCCCGTCAGGTCGTAGTAACGCATCAGCACACGCAGGCACCAGCCCTCGGAGCGGCTGGGATGCGAATAGTTCCGCATCTTCGACGCGGTGTAGGCACCGTGGCAGGCGATCATCTCCATGCAGCGCCGGGCGCGGTCGTCGCCGGTCATCAGGTAGAGGTCGTAGACCTCGTCCAGGTTCAGGTGTTCCTGGTTCGGCAGCGGCCAGCGCGTGCGCCGGTACGGGTGGGCGCCGGTGTTCGGCTTCCGGCGGCTGTACGACTCGAACACGCAGTTCCGCTGGTACTTCCCGCCGCGGCCGCCGAACCACAGCGTCAGGTTGTCCTGATCGTCGATCAGGTACGCCCGCACGTCGCGGGCCTGCCGCGCCACGCGCAGCCCGTAGGTCTTCCAGTTCGGCCGACGAGTGACCAGATAGTTGAACAGACTGCACGACGTCCAGATCGGCTCGTAGTTCCACGGCGAGTGACCGGCCAACTCCTCCCACCGCGTCCCGAACGCCTGCCAGCCGTAGCCGTTCCCCTTCAGGTAATCGGTCATCATCATCCGGCGGTTGCGGCGCGCGAGCGGGAAGTCGACGACCGGGATCCGTTCGTCCACCACGTACGGCCCGACGTCAGACAGCGCGCCGGCCTTGCCGCAGTGCTCGACGGACGGCAGCGCCCACGGCTTCGAAAGGTAGCTATCGTAAACCACGTGCGCGTACGGCCGGAAGTT
>Ga0272441_10015678_pt1 | contig 10583 bp, 9 predicted proteins | sample SSMProp6N_FD_193582 | JGI IMG/M metagenome (GOLD analysis project Ga0272441, IMG submission 193582) | Marine sediment archaeal communities from Little Sippewissett salt marsh, Falmouth, MA, United States - SSM-Prop-6N | ecosystem: Environmental > Aquatic > Marine > Wetlands > Sediment ...
ATATTCATGGTAACCGGGGATAGTATCTAAAAGCCTGAATATCGGTTTAACCATTCGTATGGGTTTTGCATATTGAACAAGCGTAGGAACGGTGTCTTCCTCTTCCGGGTCCTGAATCAGCAGTGCCCATCCGTTTTTTGCCGCTGTTTTTTTCAGAAGATCAATTTTTGTGACAGGGACAAAACCGGAAACATAGCAAAGATCTTCATCTTCTTCCCCCATATCCGATTTAACCTGCTCAAATTCCAATTTTTCATCGAGAATGCTTATGCCTTTATGCAGGATGCCTATCTTTTCATGAAAAGTCTTCAGTTCCTCTTCGATTTCAATAAGCCTGTCTTTTTTGTCCTGAATAGATGCCTGAATTTCCTCAAGACTCCTCTCAGGTAAAGGAATTTCTTCCACTTTATGGACCGGTTCACTCCCTGCGATAAATACCTCAGCGAAAAGAACCTGATTTTTTGTTTTTAAAGCAACAAAGCGGAACGGATAATCTTCCAGATTTTTGAAATCCTCCGGGGAAAGAGAAAAAAGCTTTACTGATATGTCTGAATTCCGCATATCAGTTATGTCCTTCGGATCAAAATTTCCCCAGGGAATGAGAAATGCTTCTTCTCTGTTCAGTTTATCAATTTCATCCCGCACTACCCTTGTTTCGTCTGTCAACGAAAGGATAGCATCCTGTATTTTAAAGGCTTCATCCATAGTTATGGATTCAGCGGTCTTAACCTTACCGTCGGAAGGGATAAGATAATAGGCTTTTTCCATACGGTTTTTCTGGTCTTTCAGGGAAGACAGCTCTTCTGAAACGCTGTTTTTGCTTTGTATATGCAGAACTCCGATTTTTTTCAGTCCATTGAGGGATTCTGTTTTGTACTGATCAAGCATCACAATGGATGCTTTTTTCATTTTAACGATCATACTTTATCTCACCCTTACAATGTTGTTCTTTGCTATTTTTCCCCGAACAACTGCGGCTGTCTGCTGATCCCCGAGATAGATGCGGATTATGCGGATATTTTCCCGGGTTTCAGGTATTTTTACCTTTTCAAAAAGGTTAACCCGCTGAGTTGTAATTCTGAGCTCTTCACCGAGCAATGCTGACTGTTCTTCTAATATTTTAATTTCCGCATCCAGGGCGGCCGCTGATTTTAGCGCAATAATTCCTTTATCGATCCACAGCGGTTTATCAAAAAGATTATAGGGAGGCTCCTCAAAGGTAATTCCATTAAAAACAGGAATATCAACACCTGCGATATTGCCCATTTCAGTAAGTATCTCTTTGACCTGAATAAGTTTTTCAAGTTCCGCGTTTTCTCCGAAAACATCGATCCATTTTTCAAGTTCTTTGCTGAATTTATCCTGCTCTTTTATTTTATCCTGCCTGTTACGTTCGACCTGCCGGATAACCATCTGGAGCTGCTGTTTTTTCAGCTGAAGAGTCGGTAAGTAGCGTTCGAACCGTTTTAATGAGTCTTTTTGTCTTTTCAGCTCATTCTTTGTCAGCTTGATCTTCGACATTACTTTGCGATTTCCTCTTTTTCAGGCCAGAACTGCTTAATCAGATCAGTCCTTAAGCCTGTTTCCTCAGGAGTAAAACAGGATTCAAGGATTCTCCAGCCGTTATCCAGGGCATTTTCCAGAGGTATATTAACACTAAGGTCCATCATCTCCCTTTCAAAGATAACGCCGTATTTTAAGAGTTTATTATCCCAGTCCGTCATCCTGAATCCCATGGATTTCTTTTCAAGGGATTCAAGATAGGCGGCATAGAGCCTGATCATCCCGTCCATTAAAGGACGGTGATCAGCCCGGGTATCTTTATTTACCATTTGTTTCAGCCTGGAAAGGGATCCGAAAGGTTCTATTCTGCCGTTCCTCAAATAATACTGTCCTTCAGTGATATATCCTGTATTATCAGGGATCGGATGGGTTACATCATCGCCGGGCATTGTTGTTACTGCAAGGATCGTTATCGAGCCTGCCCCTTCAAAGTCAACAGCCTTTTCATATCGTGATGCAAGCTGTGAGTACAGGTCTCCGGGATAACCTCTGTTTGAAGGCACCTGTTCCATTGTGATGGAGATTTCTTTCAGCGAATCTGAGAAATTAGTCATATCCGTGAGAAGAACTAGAACCTTTTTCCCTTTAAGGGCAAAGCGCTCTGCAACGGCAAGAGATATATCCGGGACAAGAAGGCATTCAACAATCGGGTCTGAAGCTGTATGTACGAAGAAAATAGCCCTGTGCAAAGCCCCCCCTTCCTCAAGGGTGTCACGGAAGAAGAGGTAGTCATCATACTTGAGTCCCATGCCTCCAAGGATGATCATATCAACTTCAGCCTGCATGGCAATTCTGGCCAAAAGCGGGTTATAGGGCTCTCCGGAAACAGAAAAAATCGGAAGTTTCTGTGATTCTACAAGGGAATTGAAAATATCAATCATGGGAATACCGGTACGGATCATGTTTCTCGGTATTATTCTTTTCGCCGGGTTTACCGAGGGGCCGCCTATTTCAATAAGATTCTCTGTCAACTGAGGACCGTTATCCCTGGGCTGGCCGCTTCCGTCAAATATTCTCCCAAGGAGGTTGTCGGAAAAGGACACCTGCATGGGATGTCCGAGGAAACGGACTTCATCTCCCGTAGATATTCCTCTGGAGCCGGAAAAAACCTGCAGAGAGACATCCTCTTTAAAAAGCCGGATCACTTCGGCAAAAGATTCACCATGACTGGAACGTACTAAAGCTAAATCACCGTAATGCACTCCCTCCGCTTTTACAGTGATAACATTTCCGGCTATTGCTTCTATTTTATTATATACCTTTCTCATGGTTATTCCTCAATTCCTTGTGATTCATAAATATGCCGCGCATTTTCTTCAATCCCCTGTTTTTTGGATTCAAGCAATTCATATATTTCTTTTTCCAAGGTTTTAAACTGATTTGACTGCCATTCTGAACCGTTGTAATCAAGAAATTTCTGACGTATTTGATTGAAATAGGAACGGGCTTCGTCTTTTAATTCAATATTAAATTTTGCCGTGATAATCTTAAACAGGATATCATAAATATACTGCTGCCGCTCAGTACTTACAGATGCGTCTACCGGATCAAAGGAGTCCTGCTGCAGATAAACAGAATCAAGTAAATCGCTTTTCAAGTAGATGATATAATCATTTATGCTGGTACCTTCTTCACCGACAACTTTCATCATTTGCGATACTTCATCCCCCCGGAATAGAAGGTTTTTGCCGTAGGATGTTTTTTCCTGGTCAACTGAACCAAAATATTTACTCCAGCTGTCTAAAGGATGAATTGCCGGATATTTTCTCGCATCTGAACGTTCTCTGGAAAGTCCGTGAAAAGCACCGACAACTTTTAAGGTTGCCTGGGTTACGGGTTCCTCGAAATTTCCTCCAGCGGGGCTGACTGTTCCTCCAATGGTAACAGAACCCTTCGTGCCGTCTTTAAGCCGGACAACCCCTGCCCTTTCATAAAAACTTGCGATTACTGACTCAAGGTACGCAGGAAAAGCTTCCTCACCGGGGATCTCTTCCAAGCGTCCGGACATCTCTCTCATAGCCTGGGCCCAGCGTGATGTTGAATCTGCCAGGAGGAGTACATTTAAACCCATTTGCCGGTAATATTCGGCAATTGTTACTGCTGTATATACAGAAGCTTCCCTGGCAGCCACCGGCATGGAACTGGTATTACAAATAATAACAGTACGCTCCATAAGGGTCTTGCCGGTACGCGGGTCAAGGAGTTCAGGGAATTCTTTCAAGGTTTCCACCACCTCTCCAGCCCTCTCTCCGCAGGCGGCAATTATTACAATGTCCACTTCAGCATTTCTGCTGGTAACCTGCTGGAGTACAGTTTTTCCGGCGCCGAAAGGTCCGGGGATACAGTATGTTCCTCCAAGTGCAACCGGAATGAATGTATCAATGATGCGTATTTTCGTTACCATGGGCTCACTTGGCCGAAGCCGCTCAGCATAAGCCCTGACGGCCCTTTTTACAGGCCATTCAAAGTTCATTGTTAATTTTCTTGTATTTCCTTTCTCATCGGAAATCTCTGCAATCTTATCATCAATAGAATATTCACCTTTTTCAGCAATCCAGGTAATTTTATAGGAATGTCTCAGGTTGAAGGGAACCATAACACGGTGCGTGAATATTCCTTCCGGAACAGTTCCAAGGGCATCACCTGCAGAAACTTCATCATTCTTTTCAACTGCAGGTGTAAACTCCCATTTTTTCTTATTATCTAATGCGTCAAGATATACTCCCCGTTCAAGAAAAAAGCCGCACTGGGCAGCCAGTTCAGGCAGAGGGTTCTGAAGTCCGTCAAAAACCTGCCCTAAAAGACCGGGCCCCAAACGTATTGCAAGGAGTTCCCCGGTAAAAGTAGCTTGATCTCCGATACTTATTCCCTTTGTCATTTCAAAAACCTGAAGTTCAATTCTGTTACCGCGGATACGGATTACTTCTGACTTCAGCTTTTTATCTCCAAGATTGATATATGCAACTTCATTCATGGAAACATTTTCATCAACCTGAACTGTTACCATATTTCCATTTACGCCTATAACAGTGCCGGAAATTACTGCCATGATTTACTCCAGAATTTATTCTCTTTTTCTGCTCGCGCAGAATGATGTTTATTCCTGCATTTGTTCAAATATCTTTTCAAAATTTTCACGTCCCTTTTCTTTCTGAAAAAGTGATTTTCGCGATAAAATCTGTAATTTCAGATGAAATACTATTAGTTTGTCGATATCAAAATGATGACCGCTTTCAAGTTCGTCAAGAAACTGCCATCTGGCTTTATTAAGAATTTCTTCTCCGGATAAAGGGGACGTTTGAGTAAAAGCTTCCCTGGCAATATTCGCAAGACCAAGAACTTCTTCATTTTCGACAAGATATTTCTGTGCATCTTCTTTCTTTTCTTTTGCCCTGAGAGATACAAGTTCATTACGCAAGGTTATTTCCCATTGATTCCATTTCTTAAGAGTTGAATTGCCGACCCGGAAATTCTGAACTTCTTTAATACTCGCCGCTTCCAGGAGCTTATAATCATATTTCGGAATCCATGCTCTGCAGAAACTGAGAAAATCCGGTATATCCAGATAAATATCCTCCATTTCATAAAAGAGCATTGGTAAAGAGGAAATTGCGTAATAATAAGAACTCAACTATCTAATCCTCCTCCGCTGATTCACGGATAATTCCGGAAAGCAAGGGATTGAGATATTCAGCTAAAAGTTCAGCTATTCCCTGTGAGGAGAAATTATAATACGAGGAACCGCCTTTTTCGGTAATTCTGAAGCCCGCATCAACATTACCGGAAGATTTTAATTCAAAACCCTTTTTTAATTCACCGGATAGCTTTTGAGTTAAGGATTTCTCTAACTTTTTAAAGTCTTTTTCTGAAAGAAGGACTGTTATCTCCGAGGATTGTTTTTCCACCCATCCTTTTACAAGGGAAACAATTGTTTCCTCCAGGACTTTTTCAGAAAATCCTTTTTCAGTTTCTTCTGATATGATCTTCTGAAAAATTGTCTCAAGTTTTTTCTGTACATTGAGAATCAGGTCCCTCCCCGCCTGGCGCAGAGCTTCCCGGCCGGAGGCTTTCATTTTAGCCGCATCTTTTTCTGCTGACTGTCGTATTGATTCTGCTTTTTTATTTGCTGCGCTGATTATATCGGCAGCTTTTTTTTCCGCTTCGGAGATGAGAGCTGAAGTTTTCTCTTCTGCATTTTTCATGCCCTCTTGCTTTATTTTTTCTATTAGTTCCTGCAATTGGACTTCCATATATATTCCCCGTTTTGTTTGTAATTACATGCACATTATCTTGTGTGCGCAAATATTTCAAGAGAAAAACAGTTTCTTAAACAACTTCCTCAATATATTGAAGTACTTTGCTCAATCTGCGTTTGAATAAAATAAACACAACCTCTGGATAATTTGATTTCTTTATCTTATCAAGAAGATGATCCTCGATTTTTTTTACCAGATCATCAAGATCCATACAGCAGGTTAAATCGAGATCAACCAGGGATTCCAATATATTTTCGATACAGGCTTGTTCCTTTTTCAGCAGAGTTAGGTTCTCTTTGAAAACATAACTGCTGATCTCTCCCTTCTGCTCCCTGGTCTGATAAAAATCCTGCATTAATTCGATGTCTTCTTTAAGGTCCTCAAGTTCGATAGTTAATATTTTAAGGAATTTTCTCCTTTTCTCTTTCATACCTCGCCTAATGAGAGATCACCATGAATTTTAATAACATTTTTATCAAAATCAATAGATAAATTCCTTCCCGGGAAAAAATCCGGCAGTTTTATCTTTAATTTTTCAATCACATCCTTTTCGATTTTTTTACGCACTTCCGAAGGAACATTTTCCAGGGTAATCATTTCAACATCAACAATATAACCTCTGCCGAAATTCGAGCCGTACCCTGCCGTAAAACTTGCACCAATATTGAAAAGTCCGTCGTGCTCTTTGTTGGATGTTGTTCCTCGGTATGCTCGGTTAGGATGAAGGGGGTACATTCTGCCGTAATAATCCTCTAAATAATCATCAATTTCATCGAGAACCTTTTTCAGCTGTTTTTCCCAGCGAATTACTTTCGGATGGGCCATTCCTACCAGATAACCTGCCAAAAGATTTCATTTTCAGAAGAAATGATATCCGGCATTGATAGCGTTAAAGAAGCAACTCTACCGTCTCCGGAAATATCACCTCTATTGACTGACTTTATCTCTGCGGGTGCATTTATCTTCAAGTTAATAGAATAGTCTTTAAAAATCGTTGAAAGGATGTCCAGCTGTCTCTGTTCAGGAACTGTTTCCCTCCCGGAATAAAGGTAATAGGTAAACACAGTTCCGCTGTCCCTCTCTTCCAGCATAACAGCATTATTTTCACCGTACATAAAGAAACTATTGAGAGAGTTTATGCTCTCAAAAGATAAATCTGCTGTTATAAGAACATCCTGTTCGTTTTCAGATTCCTGAAACCCGGTTAGTTCAATGCCGCGGCTGCTCTCAATTGTACGTGCAAAGTCCTCCTGATTAACAGGAAGTGGAGTAAACTGCCCGTTTTCTTCCAGCTGCCCGAGATGAGCAATTAATTTTGAAATCCTGTAGGACATGGAAAGCGATCCAGAACCGTCAGCATTAACATTGATTTCTCCTTCAATGCCGATACAGGAAGTGAAGAGAAATATAATACCTAAACTAAGGAGTAAGATTGCTGTCTTTTTCATCATACTGTCTGCCAAGACTACCCTTAAATGCTGTTCTTTTCAATTACTTTTATTTGAGTTTTACAATAGTTTTTCCAAAACCTCCGGTTTCCGGATGAGAGAAGTGAAAATCCGCTACCTCCCGGGAATCACGAAGCAGGTCATGAATACCTGAACGGAGTATACCCTCACCTTTTCCGTGGATTACGGAAAATTCTTTTAAACCAGAGATAATTGCTCTGTCTATCTGGATTTGAACCGCATTCAGGGCATCATCCATTCGGAATCCCCTCACATCAAGTTCCATCACAGGTTTATCACCTGATGAGGAGGCTGCTACTTCAATACTTGCTGCAGGAGAGGAATCATCCTTCAGGACTGTTAGATCATAAGCAGGCACCGGAAGCCGTACTGATCCTGTTTCCACCATCCATACGTTTTTCTTATGCTCCCGGACAATTATGCCCCTTTTTTTTAAGCTGTTTATCTTAACTCTGCACCCTTCAGCAAGCTTTTGGTCACCGGCAATCACATCCCTCTGTTCTTCTGTTTTTATCTCTTCTCGGAGCGACTCGATCTTTTCCTCTGCCTGTTTAATCACTGAACGGGCTTTTCGGGTTGAATCCTTTGAGGCCGCGTTTTCCTTTATCGTTTTTATTGAATTTTCTATATTTTTTCTGCTTTCATGAAGAAAAGCGTTGAGTTCCAGGATGCCTTCCTTTTTCAGAATATTCTCTTTTTCTTTAACAGCCTCCTGTTTGTCCGCAATTTCCGACTCTCTCCGGAGAATCTCCCTCGTTTTTTCAGCAAGAGCTGCACGCTCATTTTCAATAATCCGGAGCTGGCTGTGAAGTTCTTTGAGCATATCGGAAATCTTTGCTCTTCCGGTTTCCATAAATGACCTGGCTGTGTCAATAACCGAATCGGAAAGGCCGTTACGCCTGGCTATCGCCAGGGCATGACTCTCCCCGGGGATGCCGATGTGGAGCTTAAAGGTGGGAGTCAGGGTACTGTTATCGAATTCCATGGATGCATTCTGCACTCCAGGCGTGGAATAAGCGTAATTTTTTATCAGATTCTGATGAGTTGTTGTTACAACAAATGACTTTTTTTTAAGGAACTCATCTAAAACTGCCATTGCAAGAGCGGAACCCTCCTCGGAATCCGTGCCTGAGCCTAATTCGTCCAGCAGAACAAGAGAGTTCTCATCACCGGCTTTAATATATTGGGATAAACGCATAATATGGCCGGAAAATGTAGAAAGTGAGTTCTGAATAGACTGCTCATCCCCGATATCAACAAATATTTCTGAAAAAACAGGAAGTGCTGTCCCTTCACCGGCTGGGATTTCCATTCCGAACTGATTCATCAGAGCAAGAAGTCCAAGGGTCTTTAACGTTACTGTTTTCCCGCCGGTATTCGGCCCTGAAATGATGAGTATTTTTTTCTCTTTGTCCAGGAAAAGGGAAACAGGTATGCATTTATCTCCAAGAAGGGGATGAAAAGCTTTAATCAGATTAATTTCCGATTCAGAGTATTCCGCGGCAGTACAATGATGCATCAGGCTGTACCTGGCTCTGGCAAAACGGATATCAAAAAAAACAATATCCTGTATGAAGCCGCTGATGATCCCGGATTCCTCCCTGATAATCGATGTCAATTCCCTGAGGATCCGCTGTACTTCAGCATTATAGAGATTTTCCTGAAGAGAAAGCTGGTTGTTTTTTTCAACAATTTCCATAGGCTCAATAAACAATGTTGCACCGCTTGACGACACCTCATGGACAATTCCCTTTATTTTCCCCCGGTAATTTGCCTTCAGGGGCAGAACAGTTCTTCCTGAACGCTGTGCAGGAACATTTGTCTGCCAATGACCGGAATATGCATCTTCGGTAAAATAGGAGTTTGCGATCTGGGAAACCGCCTGCCTGATCCGGCCTATCCGATCTGCTATCCTTTTCAGCTCCGGGATCTCTTTTTCTTTGAGAGTTCCGTCTTTATCAATATATTTCCTGATTTTTTTTACGCAATCTTTCAGCACAGGTTGAGGAATATTCTCTGATAAAAAAGATTTGCCCTTTGCTTTTACGCATCGCCGGATAAAAACCAGAAAAGAATTTCCCGATTCAATAAAACTGACAACAGCATTTACCTCAGAAGCATCAAATACTGTCCCTTCCTTTTCCAGATGAGGAATATAGTCGATTATCTTCGGGAAGTAGAGCCGCGGTTCATTTTCACCTTGTTCAAGAAGAACCCGGCATTCCACGGAATCTTTCAGCATTTTTTTTTGTTCCGCAGCATCAGTGTAAATATTCTGGATGCCGGTAAAATCCTTCCCTTCTTCAGTCCTGCACAATGAGATTATCTCTTCCCGAATGTTCTCAAACTCCAATACACTGACAGCATGATTATTCATATGAAGCCTCTCTCTGATGTTTAAGAGAATCATATATGCGGGTATAGCTTTCATATCTGTCTTCAAGAATACTGCCGTCAGCAACTGCTGTCCGGACCCCGCATTTAGGTTCATGGATATGAGTACATCCCGGAAAAGAGCAAATATGAGCATACTTTTCAAATTCGGGGAAATGAAAGCTTAATTCTGAAGGATCAATTCCATATATTTCAATTTCCCGTATCCCCGGCGTATCAATAATACGGATATTATTCATGCAGAGAATAAGAGCTGAAAAGATTGTAGTGTGGATTCCACGGTTATATTTTAATGAAACCGCCCCGGTTTTCTGCTGCTGTGTACCGCAGAGTTTGTTTAAAAGAGTTGATTTCCCTACTCCGGATTGTCCAATGAAGGCGTGGACCTTTCCTGCAAGAAGATCCATAACAGCATCAATATTTTCTCCGGTTTTTGCTGAGCAGGTGTATACCGATATACCGATGTTCTCATAATACCTTATTCTTTCCAGTATTTCCCCTGAAATCTTCTGATCGTTTTTATTAAGTATCACTGTAAAAGGTATGCTGTGAATTGAAGATGTTACAGCCACCCGGTCAATAAACCTCGGACGGAAGGGCGGGGATTCCGGCGACGAAATACAGACTATTCCGTCAATATTGGCGGCAATCGCCTGGGGCGCCCTCCTCTTTTTATTCCAGCGGAGGAACGCATTCCTCCGTTCGCACCTTTCAAGGATCATTCCTTTTTCAGGGTTAATAGGATCTGTTTTAAAAAATACTCTATCCCCCGGGGCAAGAGGGTTATACTCTCTTTTTCCCTCTCCCAATATTTTTCCTTTTATTCGGCATTCGACTGTTGAAGAACCTGCTTGAACAGTAAAAATATTATTTATGCCGAATAGAACTGTGCCCTTTTTCA
>Ga0272441_10015679_pt1 | contig 10583 bp, 11 predicted proteins | sample SSMProp6N_FD_193582 | JGI IMG/M metagenome (GOLD analysis project Ga0272441, IMG submission 193582) | Marine sediment archaeal communities from Little Sippewissett salt marsh, Falmouth, MA, United States - SSM-Prop-6N | ecosystem: Environmental > Aquatic > Marine > Wetlands > Sediment ...
ACAGATAAATCCGGGTATGATATACTCATCGGGAACGGGGTGCTGGCATCGATAAGCGACTATATCGGTCAGTCAACCACGGACCGTGTTGTCGCACTTGTAAGTTCACGGGTTTACGAACTGCACGGTGAATATATTAACAGGGCCCTTGGAAAGGTCCATCACTGTGACTGCATGCTTGTTGATGATTCCGAAGAAAACAAGAATTACCATTATGCCGAACATTTTCTTCAGAGGTTCCTGGATGCGGGACTCACGAGAAAATCCATGGTCATCGCGATCGGTGGAGGTGTTGTTGGAGATTTCGCAGGTTTCTGCGCGGCGCTTTACATGCGGGGGATCCCGCTCATACATGTCCCAACGACCCTTCTCGCAATGGTGGATTCCAGCATAGGCGGCAAAGTGGCAGTGAACCTGCATGCCGGGAAAAATATTGCAGGGGCTTTTCACCAGCCCTTCATGGTCCTGAGTGACCTTTCATTTCTCAGGACACTCGATAATGTTGATATACGGAACGGGCTTACAGAGGCATTGAAACACGGTCTTATCGGAGAGGCCGGAACTCTCCGCCTGCTGGAACAGAATGACTATGGTTCCATTATGACGGAGAACAGTATTTTTGAACTGATATGCCTGTCAGTGATCTTCAAGTCATCCATTGTACAGGAAGACGAACGGGAAGGGGGGATACGCGCGATCCTTAATTTCGGTCATACAATAGGTCACGCAATTGAGTCCCTGATGGGCTACAAAAACATTTCACACGGCCAGGCAGTGGCAGTGGGGATGAGGGCTGAAATGAACATCTCTGAGGCGCAGGGGTTGCTTCCCGAATCGGACATGCGCAGGGCACATGATCTTTTCAACGCATACGGCCTGTCTGAAACTATGCTTTCACTTGATCCTGATGATATAATTGAACACCTGAAATTCGATAAAAAAATAACTTCAGGCAGAAGCAACTTTGTCCTGCTGAATGGGATCGGTAATGCCCTTATCAATCAGCATGTTGAGGACGGCACGGTCAGAGAGGTTCTGTCCCGGTTCTGTAAAACCTGATAATTCCAGATTTAAGGGAAAACAGATATGGCACAGGAAGTAATGAATTACTCATCGCGGGAATACGAGGGGTCCAGGGTCCTGGATCTTACCGGCAACCTGACTGTCAATACAATCACCGCCTTTACCGGTATGGTCAACAGCATAACGGACAAGGAGAGCGTGATGATAAACATGGAGAATGTCGGTGTTATAACGTCCGCGGGTCTTCAGGCCCTGATTGAAATCTCCTTTGTCGCAAAGGAAAAGGAGAGGCGCGTGGTAATTCTGTGGCCCGGGGATGAACTTATGAACCTGGCAGAGGCAATGGGGGTCTATCATAACCTGATATTCGCGCAAAGCCTTGAAGAGGGATGCACCAAGATCCGTTATTTCACATGATCCTGAAAGGGCCGGCCTCAGTTTTCCGGGAAGAAATGTATTTCCGGTCTTCCGTTATAGATGTTTCTTGAAAGAAATACATCCGTATTAAAGTATTTACTGACCAGTTCAGTGCTGATTATCTCAGGTCCTCCGTCTTCAACAATACTCCCACCGTGCATTATAAGTATCCTGTCAGCAGTCTGCGAGATAAAATTAAGATCATTTGAGCAGAACGCGATTATCCTTTTCCCATTAATCACATATCTGGACATTATCTTGCAAAGCATTCTTACTGAAGCGATATCAAGACTTTTCTGCGGTTCATCCATGAGCAGGAGGTGGGCTTCACGTATGAAACCGAACGCGGTAACAACTCTCTGCAGCACGCTCCCGGGCAGATCCCCGAGTATACAGTCCCTGTAACCGCTCAGGTTGAAAAGTTCAATGTACATGTCAACTGTATCGAGGTCGTTTTCTGCAAAGGCCCGGAAAATCCTCCTGTGGGGCGCACGGGAAAGAAGGAGAAAATCTTTTACCCTGTCATGGCGGTTTTCCGGAAAGGCGTCACCGGTGAGGGAAACGAGGGTCCTGCGTTTTCTGCCGGCTGTTTTGTCCATGGGGTTCCCGTTAATTATGACCTGGCCCATGCCCGGTTTTACCAGGCCGGCAATTATGCCCAGCAGGAGGGATTTGCCCGCTCCGGGTCTGCCCGCGATCCCGATTATTTCACCGTCATTGAAGGTCGCGCATACATTGCGCAAAAGAGTTGAGCCTGAACGCGATAAGCTGATGTTCATGATTTCAAGCATGACGGTCGCTCCATCTGAAAATATATATTGTGTGCATGATATATGAGGCAGCCACGCAAATGTATACTGCCGGAACAGGGCCGGCGAACGCGGTTAACATGACCATCACCTGTGTATAAAGGAGCATGATGAGAAGCATCTCCAGGAGCGAGGCCCTCTGCCTGAGCATGTAGTATATGTACAGTCCTGTACCGGCCAGGAGCCCTGTGCTGAGGATTACCGCGGCGAGAAGCGCGGCCCCGGCCAGGTTCACGGTCATGTGCGCATATTTGGGCGGTATGCCCGTAATACTGAAAAAAGACCTGCCGTGGGAGTAGAGGGCTAACTCGGGTTCCAGTACTGATGTCACAAATATGACAAGTAGCGCGGATATGAAACATACAGCAGCAAAGGACAATGCGTGTCCGGAAATGTGTGCAGCACCAGTGAGTATATTCCCGAGGCGCGCGTGTGAGATGCCGCTGTGCGCATGCGCGATATATACAAGAGTTGCAAGCAGGGTGATGTTGATTACCAGTCCTGAAAAAAGCCTGTCATCGTCAAAGATCCTGATCAGGCCGTTGATAAGAGAGAGAATAAGGACTGTCAGAAGAAAAACGAGAAATATATTCTCTGTTATAAGAATATTTAAGAGTACCACTGTTATTATTGCGATCGCTCCCTCACCCGAGGGTATATAATCGGAAACAGAACAGCGGTAGCGGTACTTGAAGAACACAAATAAGAAGTAATTTAAAATCCCGGCACAGTAGAGAAGGGTGTCCGCGCCGCCTGTGTAAAACAGGCTGTTACCGGCGACCGCGAATCCCAGGAGCACGGTAAGGATTACCGTGTAATGGGGATTCACTCCTGTGCCTGTACAGGCGCGCATATAAAGATGTTTGACCTCTGCAATCATGCGTTTCCTGCAGCCCCCGAAAGTTATGATTACCGTTCAGGTGTTTCCGTTTCCCTGTCCCGGGCCTGTTCCCTCTTTTTTTCGATCTCCCTTATCAGCGGCGCGAGCGTACTTTCTTTCCTGGCTTTATCAATAAACTCCGTGCTGTAAAAAAGTTCTTCCAGCATCTGTTTCGCGCTCTCCCTCCTGTTGCCCAGAACATATGCCCTGCACAGCAGGAGCCTGTCATCATCCTTAAGGGAGAGTTTCTCAAAGTGCTCAATCGACCTGTCATAGTCGGCCAGGTGAAAATATGTCCTGGCAGTGACAAGCGAAATCTCGTAGTCGATACTGCTTTCCGGGAGCGCATTAACAATTTCCAGAACGCGCCTGTAGTGGCCTTTTGTGAAGTGCCTGTTAAGGAGGATTACAAAGGCCCTTGCGTACTTTTCTGTTTCTTTGTTTTTGAGGCTTATATCAAAGAGGCGGTCAAAATATGATATGCAGCGCCAGTCCTCTTTTTTATAGTAGATACTGCCGATCTGGAAAAGTACCAGGGGCCTGTCAGGGCTGATCCTGTTGATACGCAGAAGAGTTTCCAGGGCATCGTCATACTTCTCCTGCCTGATTCGTACTGCTGAGAGCAGTATAAGCGGTTTCACGTCTTTTTTACGGGATTTCGTGACAACCTCCAGGTCCTGTGTGGCCATTTCATATTCATGCATATTATAGTAACATGTGGCCCTGTTCATCCTGATGACAGATTCAGTGCTCCTGGGTATGATGCCGAATTCAAGTCCACGCGTATAATGTTCAGCAGCCCGCGTGTAAAATGACCTGTTGTAATATATTGTGCCCAGTATAAGGTGGACTTCCGCGTAAAAAGGTATTCGTGAACCTATTTCACTCAGGTATGATATGGCTGTGTCCAGATCGCCCTTTTTATAGGCGTCCATGCCCAGTTCAAATTTCGGGGCAAGGAAATAGGGATCAGCTGAAACAGCCTCCCTGAATTTCTCCTGCGCGCGGTCACGGGAACCTCTTTTTTTAAGCTCCATTCCTGCCTTGTAACTTGATACGGCGTCCGCGTTGTCTGACCAGAGGTACTTGTTTATTACTGATTCAATTTTTGATTTCGCGCCCTGATCCCGCATGGTCTCCCACATCTGTTTGCAGATCCTTATAACCTCGTCATAATCACTCTTCTGCTCCGCATACACAATAAGTCCCCAGAATGCATTCCTGAGATATTTTTTCGTGGTCGATTTTTTTGTAACGCATATCCTGAAGTATTTTTCTGATTCCCCGTAATTACCGCTGATTTTTTCGATTTCTCCGAGAAAATAGTAAGCATCCCCGTTGTCGGTTGTTTCAACCGCCTTCAGGAACATCTCGCGGGCCCTGTCATATTTTTTGTATATATAACATTTGCGTCCCCGGTCATAATAACCGGCATGAAGCTGAACTGACAGGAATATTACAATAACAGCCGTGTTTAAAATGAGCCTTGTTTTTCTGTATTTCATTGAAAGCTTTTTCCTGAATGGGTATACCTGTAATTCCTGTATCTCGCGCAATTTGTCAAGATATTAAACCTTTAATTAATTGACTAAATCCCTCAGCCGTGCATATGTGCATGAAGCAGGAGACCCGTCTCCCGTACTATATGAAGGAATCACGCGCACAGGAATAGAGAATGGCATCCCTTGTACGATCAACAGGAACAGTCGCGATATCAACACTGACAAGCAGGATAATGGGCTTTGTAAGGGAGATGCTCTTTGCCAATTTTTTCGGCGCATCCGGATCAACTGACGCCTTTTTCGTGGCATTCAGGATCCCCAATCTCCTGCGCAGGCTTGTTGCTGAGGGGGCGCTTACCATCTCCTTCATCCCGGTTTATACCGAGTATAAGATCAACATGGGAAGGGCCGAGGCCATGGAGCTCGCCCAGAAGACCCTTTCAATACTTATGCTGGTCATAACATTTCTTGTTGTAATGGGGGAAATCTTTTCCCCGGAGATCGTGAGCCTGTTCGCATGCGGTTTTGAGGACCCTGCGAAGATAGACCTCGCAGTGAGGCTTAACAGGGTGCTCTTCCCCTACCTCTTTTTCGTGGGGTTTGTTGCCTATGCAATGGGCATACTCAATTCCCACGGGTACTTTTTTTCGCCCGCGTTCGCGCCCGTGCTTCTGAATGCGGGCATGATCACCGGCATTGTTCTGTTAAGCAGGTTTTTCAGCGAGCCCCTTTTCGGGGTGTGCGCGGGCGTAATAGCAGGTGGAGTGCTACAGGTCCTCCTGCAGGTGCCATATCTCGTAAAGTCAGGATTCAGGATGAAGGTCTCCCTGGACTTTAAACACCCGGGCATACGCAGGATCTTCAGGATGATCGCGCCCGCGGTTTTCGGCATTGCCGTGTACCAGATAAATATTCTGATGAGCACTATCCTGGCCTCCCTGCTCCCTTTCGGAAGCATCTCCTATCTCTACTATTCTGACAGGCTTACGGAGATGGTGCTTGGCGTATTTATCGTGTCCATCGGGAACGTCATTTTACCCGAGATGTCAAGGATGACAGCCACGGATGATTTTGACAGCCTTAAAGGGCTGTACATACGGGCAGTGAGGGCCTCCCTTTTCCTTGCGATCCCGGCCAGTGCAGCACTGATGACTGTGGGACTGCCGATTATTTCGGTAATATTTCAGCACGGGGAATTCACTTCATTTGACGCTGCAATGACGGCACGGGCCCTCTTCTACGCCAGTATCGGAATTGCATCTGTTTCGGTCCTGCGCATAACCACGCCAACCTTCTATTCCATGAAGGACACTAAAACACCGGTCATTGCCGCAACAGCCGCTTTTGTGATAAATATCGGACTGGGATATATCCTCATGCATACAGGCCTCAGACACGCGGGCCTGTCCCTGGCAAACTCTATCTCTGTGACAGTGCAGATGCTCATACTCCTGTTCTGGCTGAAAAAGAGGATCGGCAGCCTGGACCTTGCGCCACTGCTCTCATCCCTTGTGCGGGTAATCATCTCTTCCGCCCTCATGGCCATGGCCATAATGTACATTGCGGGTATGGTAAACTGGGACAGCGATCCTATAATGAAAAAAATCCTTTATCTTTTCGCCATAGTGATTTCTGGTGGCACTGTGTATGCAATTTCATGCGCTCTCCTGCGCGTTGATGAAATGAGCTTCATACTCAAGAGGATAAGGAGAAGACAGGAATGAACTTAAAGAAAAATGTGTGCCAGTGGTACGGCATGTGTCCAATGAAGTGCTTTTACGAGACAGGCAAGCTTGACCAGAAGTGGATAGATGAATACTGCATGGGTAACTGGCGGAAATGCGTGCGCTTTCAGAAGGTGGAGAGCCGTGATCCGGCGCCTGACTGGATGCTCCCTGACGGCACAAGGGACAGGAAGCTGCAGATGGCCTGCATGGGCCTTGGATAATGAAGGTCACAATAATATATGACAATGATGTAGTGAAGCCCGGCCTGCGCGCTGACTGGGGATTTTCCTGCCTGGTGGAAACAGGTAAAAACGTAATTCTTTTTGACACCGGAGCTAACGGGGACATCCTGCTCGGCAACATGGAAAAACTCGGTATTGACCGGGCTTCCGTGACCGAAATTTTCATATCCCATGATCACTTTGACCACACTGAGGGCTTCCATGATTTTTATCATAAAAACCGGGTGCCTGTATTCATGCCCAGATCGTGCATGAGCCTGGATAACATCGAAGACGCGGTATTTATTGACGGCCCCTGCAGGATCAGGGAAGGCCTTTATTCAACAGGGGAACTCATGAATTTTGAACAGTCCATGGTTGTTGATGAGGGCAGGGGGCCCGTGGTAATTGTCGGGTGCGCGCATCCGGGGGTGGGCGCGATCCTTGACGCGGCTTCAGCCTTTGGCACGCCAAAGGCCCTTATAGGCGGGCTGCACGGGTTTGATGATTTTGAAAGGCTCCGGGGACTGGACCTGGTCTGCCCCACGCACTGCACCCTCTATAAAAACGAAATAAAAACGCTCTATCCTGATATTTACATCAGGGGCGGGGCCGGAACAGTCATTGAACTGTAGGCGCAGTTTCAAAGGAACTCCTGCTAATTTAAAATAGCGGCCAGGACCTGGGCAGTACTGCTCAGGTCATCAAAGAAAAAGTCAGGCCCGCGCGCCAGGAGCTTCTCTTTCTCCACCCAGCCCGTGCCCACTGCAACGGAAACTGCGCCATGGTCCCTGGCGCACTGGATGTCCCAGACAGTGTCACCGATAATAATGAAATCAGCAAAATCCAGTTCTATGCCCAGTTCCCGGCGAAGGCGTTCCCTGGCCACTGGCGGGAGTTCCGTGCGTATTGTCCCGTCATCTCCGTACACACCGAATTTGAAGAAACCGTTAAGCCCGAACCGCCCGAGTTTTATGCCCGCGCTTTCGGTAAAGTTACCGGTCAGTATCCCTGTAATAATACTGTCGTTTTCGGAGAGCGCGGTCAGCAGTTCCGTGACCCCTGGCAGGAGTACTGATGTGTCGTCCTTTATGAATTCCTCCAGGTAGTGGAAGTAGCGCTCCTTGAGCCTGTCTGTGCTGTTCTGTATTGTCTCCATGTCAAAACCCATTATTTCAAGGGATTCCTGCAGGATCATTGGGTCGGTCTTTCCCTGGAAATCGACCCGTTTCATCCTGCCGATGGTGCCGAAGACCTCCATTGTGGCCTGCACAAGTGACCTGAGGCCCGCGTCATGGCAGCGCATTATTGTGCCGTCTATGTCAAAGAGTACTGCTTTGATAATAATTCTCCTTCCCGGTGGTTTTTCCGGTCTCTGGGTTTTACAGGCCTGAAAGAGACTGTGACGGGCAGGGGGATTATTTACAAGCAGATTTTTGATGTGCCGTTCAGGGCCGGAACTGTTTCAATGATGCTATAATTTTTTTATTGCCATATCAGGGATAAGAATAATAAAGAACATTATTACGAAATACATTATTGTAAATCCCGATAATAATAATGTATCCAGTATGTTATTGTTTTTTATTGTAAATTCTGTTATACAATTTATTAATGTTAAGGCGCAATAAACACAGGTAATGAACCGGGGTATATATGAAACGAATAATTAAAAAGATTGGCGATATTTTCCTGCATCGATACGATGAATCGGATTTTGTGCGCTATAAAAAAGCACAGTTCCTTTCCATATTTTCAGTCGTAATTACTTTATGTATGCTTTTTTTGATTGGCGTATCGTCAATCACAACATCCGGAGACCGGTTCATTGATGTATCTGTAGCTGCTCTGCTATTGATTTTTACATGTGTTTTTATTGCACTCTTTGTGCAACGCGGTAAAATGGAACTGGGGGCCAATACACTCGCGTTTTCAGCCTGCTTTATTGCGTCAGCCGGCTTTTTTGTAAAACCGGTGCACCTTGCGGGTTCAACCATGGCGTATTTCATGTATCTTGATGTTGTGTACACAGTATTATTCTGCTCTCTTCTTGTATCATGCATTGTCCTCTCAATAATTGTGGGGACCCACATAGCCTATTTTTTCATGGTTGCCAGGCCCACGGCAACGGGTATCCTTGTAGATACGGCAAACTCGACTTTTTTGGATGGAATCCTGACATTGATAATGGTTTTCATAGTCGGTGTCGTAGTAAGCAGGTTTTTAAAAGAAGCCCTTGACCGCAGTGAAAATGAATCCAGGAAAAACGAGGAGCAGTATAACCAGATAAAAAATCTTAACAGCACAATAAGGGACGCCTCCACCAGGTTGACTGATTCCATCAGTATGACATCGGGGATCATCACCCATTTTACCGATTCTGCCCAGACACAGGCAGCTTCAATTGAAGAGCTGAGTTCAACAATGGAGGAAATATCAGCCAGCTCAAGCAGTGTTGAGGATGAAACCGTTGACCAGCACGAATCCGTACAGGACCTTATCGCGAGCATCGAAACCCTTACCGCGTCAATTGATAAGATGGAGGAATATGGAAAGGCAATTTCAACAATGTTCAGTGAATCAATGGGAATCGCGAAAGAAGGGGAGAAGAACACGTCCCTCCTGGGTGAGACAAACGATAAGATTCTCCACAATTCAAACCAGATACTGTCAGTCATCAGCATAATGGAGGATTTTTTTGATAAAATCAACCTTCTGTCCCTTAATGCCACAATCGAAGCGGCACGGGCCGGTGAACAGGGCAAGGGATTTGCAGTGGTTGCGGAAGAGATAGGGAAACTCTCGGAACATTCCACCCAGGAGCTGAAGCAGATCACCGAAATCCTCGAACAGAACAAAAACGATGTTGAGGAAGGTAGCCGGATCATTAAGGCAATCATAAGCTTTATCCAGACCATGTTCAACAACATCAGCTACATTCGTAAAGAATCCAGTGACGCGCTTGATGAAATAAATAATCAGAAGCAGCTTAAAGACGAAATGAACCTTAAGACCGTGCAGGTAAAGCAGAAGTCCGATATGATAAATATCTCCGTCACAGAACAGAAACAGGCAATTGATGAAGTGGTGAAATCACTGGAAGATACCAACAGGATTGTGCAGGACAACGCTTCTAAAACTGAACACCTCCGTGATAACGCAGCCGAGCTGAAAAACCTGGCAGATGAGCTCATGAGCAAAATTCTTGGAAAAGACTAAAAGTGAAGTTCCGGTTTGTAGTTTTTGAGGTCCACTTATGTTTGATCTGATGAATTGGCCTGGCTGCCTACGGTGCCAGGCCTTTTAATACTCTGACAATATAATTTTTGTCTCCTCCCCCTGAAGCAACTTTCATCATCATGGAATACAGAGCGCCATCAGGATCATTTATTTCAATTCCATTGAAATCAAGAAACATGAGTCCTGCAACCAGTGCCGCTCTTTTATTCCCGTCAACAAACGGATGGTTCTGACAGATGTGGTAAATATATGCCGCAGACATTTCAAATAAATCATTATTAAGGTATTGTCCATCAAAGGTGGCCCGCGGCATGGACAATGCGGAGCTTAATAGAGAAATATCTCTTATGCCTTTTAATCCGCCATACAGTTCAATCTGATTGGAATGAATTTCAATAATTTCCGCGAGGGTGAGAAAATCTATATCTTTATTCTTCATTCGGCCAGTTTTTTAAGTGTGGAGTGATGCTTTCTGTTTATCCTGGATAATGACTGGTTGAGCTTATTTAATCTCCTTTTATCTTTAACCGGGGACAGTATTATATTTTTCCCATCGGTTGATACTTCAAGCAGGGTCTCATTATCGATTTGAAGAAGTTCCATAATCGGTTTGTCTAAAATAATTGCCGAGCTGTTCCCATGCTGGATTAATTTTTTTATCATTTTTTAATACCTCATACGTGTATACACAATATATATACATTGGATTCTTTTGTCAAGTTGATGTTTATCAGGGTAAGGTGGATTTTTTAATTTGAAGTAGC
>Ga0272441_10015680_pt1 | contig 10582 bp, 11 predicted proteins | sample SSMProp6N_FD_193582 | JGI IMG/M metagenome (GOLD analysis project Ga0272441, IMG submission 193582) | Marine sediment archaeal communities from Little Sippewissett salt marsh, Falmouth, MA, United States - SSM-Prop-6N | ecosystem: Environmental > Aquatic > Marine > Wetlands > Sediment ...
GTGTTCGACGATCCGTTGTCGGCCGTCGACGCGGAGCGCGAGGAGTTCATCCTCAACTCCTTGCGAGAGTTCTTCCACGAGCGAACGAGCATCATCATCGCGCATCGAATCTCCGCGGTGATGAACGCGGATCGCACCATCGTCTTGGACAAGGGCCGTATCGTGGAGCATGGCACCCACGAGGAGCTGATCGCCAAAGACGGAATCTACACACGTATCTGGAAGCTCCAGCAAGCGGAGAGGTCGGTGACGTCCCCATGAGCGACCACTTCCAGGGCGACGACATTCTCGGGAAAGCATTCGACGCCAGGCTCATGCGGCGTCTGTTGCGCTTTCTCAAAGACTACAAGCTCCTGTTCGGCGTTTGCATCCTTCTGACGCTGGCCCTCGCGGGGATTGAGCTGGTCATTCCCTACATCAGCAAGACGGCCATCGACAGCTTCATGACCCTGCCGTACTCGATCGTGACGCTCACGGAGGCGCCGACGCAGGGGGCGCCGATCGATCTCGGAGACGGTCGCTACTTAATCGAGACGCTCCGCGTCGACGCGGAGACGCGGCGGGACTGGGAGGCGGATGATGCTCTGGGAGACGAGCGCTATCTGTTCATCTCAACGGCGTCGGAGAACGCCGTCTATGCCGATCGATATCCGGAAGCGTTCGAGCCGATTCCGGGAGGATGGATCGCGTCCGAGGAGATGCTTGACCAGCTGTCGCTGGAGGATGTGGAAGCACTCCGCGGAACTGAGATCTCCGGCATCGTCAGGCTCGCCGCGATGTTTGTCGTGATCCTGCTCGCTCGCTTCGTCTTCGGCGTGCTCCAAGTGTACTTGTTGCGTTATACCGGACAGCGCGTGATGTACGACATGCGCCAGGAGATCTTCGGGCATGTCCTCAAGCTGCCCCTCCGATTCTTCGATCACGCACCGGTGGGCCGGCTGGTGACCCGCGTCACCAGCGACGTACAGGCGATCAACGAACTGTTCACGTCGATGTTGGTCAACCTGTTCCGCGACGCGTTCCTCGTGTTGGGAATCTTGGTTGTCATGTTCCAGCTGGAGTGGCGCTTGGCGGCCACCATTCTCGTGTTCCTCCCGGTGATTGTGTTCGCGGCATGGCAGTTCCGAAACCGCGTTCGCGCCGCATATCGCGAGGTGCGCAAACAGATTGCCCGCATGAACGCCTACCTCCAAGAGTCGATCTCCGGCATGCGCATCATCCAGGTCTTCGTCCAGGAGTGGAAGGCCAACGAGCGCTTCGACGAGATCAACGAGGCGAAGTATCGCGCCGACATGCGGCAGCTACTGACGTTCGCCGTCTTCCGCCCACTGATGAGCTTCCTCAGCTCGTTCGCCATCGCCCTCGTCATCTGGTACGGCGGATTCAATGTCCTTCGCGGGAGCTTGTCACTCGGTGCGCTGACGGCCTTCATTCAGTACGTCCGGATGCTGTTCGAGCCGGTTCTTCGACTGTCGGAAGGATACAACGTCCTGCAGGCAGCGATGGCGTCTGCGGAGCGGATCTTCCGTTTGCTGGACGAGCCGCGTGAGGATCCGGGGCAGGGACAGAGGCTGGACACGTTCCGCGCACGGATCGAGTTTAGGGACGTGTGGTTTGCCTACGACGGGGAGGACTGGATTCTCAAGGGCGTCTCCTTCACCGCGGAACCCGGACAACACATCGCCATTGTCGGTCCGACCGGTTCTGGCAAGACCACGATCATCCGCATTCTCCTTCGCATGTACCCGATCCAACGGGGCCAGATCCTGCTGGACGGCGTACCAATCGAAGCATTCGACTTGGGTTACTTGCGCTCGCGGATGGCCGTCGTCTTGCAGGACGTGTTCCTGTTCGCTGGCGACATCATGGACAACATCCGGCTTCGATCGAGCATTGCCGAGGACAAGGCTGTCGAGGCGGCTCGTTTCGTCAACGCCGACTTCGTAGAGGATCTCCCGGACGGATACCACACCGAGGTGAAGGAACGCGGCGTGACCCTCTCGGTCGGCGAGCGTCAGCTGCTGTCGTTCGCCCGTGCCGTCGCATTCGATCCGGACATCCTCGTGCTCGACGAGGCAACGGCCAGCATCGATTCGCATACGGAGCATCACATTCAGAACTCGCTGCGCAAGATCATGCAGGGCCGAACATCCATCGTCATTGCCCATCGCCTGTCGACGATCCGAGAGGCGGACAACATCATCGTGCTTCACCAGGGCCGCTTGCTGGAGCAAGGAAAGCACGAGGAGCTGCTCCAAAACGGTGGTTTGTACGCTGCCTTGCACAATCTCCAGTTCGCGGAGACTCGGCATTCGGAGCGGCTTGAGGAGTAGGCCTGAACCTGCCGCCGCGTTCGATGGCACAGCCGAGTGCCGTTCGCAAACTCGTGCCCATGATGACTGAGAAGGTCTTCATCTACGTCGTCAGGACGTCCAACGAGGGCCGTCAGCTGCTCGTCTTCCACAGTCACGATGAACCCGGATTCGAGGTTCCCAAGGGTTCGGTGGAGCCGGGTGAAACGCCGACAGATGCGGTTCATCGAGAGCTGTTCGAAGAATCGGGGATCTCGGCGGCGCGCATCGTTGACTCGCTGGGAGTGACGCAATGGCGGGACGAAACCCAGCACTTCTTCCTGGTCGAGGTCGATGTCCCCCTGCCGAACGCTTTCCAGCATACCGTCACCGGCGCTGACGCCGATTGCGGCATGCGCTATGGTTTCCTTTGGCTGCCGCTATCCGCCGACCTTGATCGTGCGTTGGTTCAAGGATGCAGCCGGTTTGTCCGTGAGTTGCTTCGGTACCCTGGGATTGGGACTCCGACCGATGTCGCGTAGCGCGTGGCGGAACGCATCGTGGCGGCTCCTCAGTAACGCGAGGAGTGTAGCCTCAAGTCGAATGTGCTGAACGTAGTTCTTGTAGGCAGGGAATCGCGGTTGTATGATGGTCTTTGAAACGAGGTGAGCCTTCGTTGATCCGCTATCTCATCAAACGCATTCTCGCGGTCATTCCCGTGTTCGTCGCCGTTGCGTTTCTATCCTTCAGTCTCGTCAGCATCTATCCCGGCGATTTCTTCACGCAATCCATGATCGGCGCCGCACTGTCCGGGCAAGATCCCCATGCCGTGCACACGGCGCTGCGCATCCAGGCAGGGATCGACAAGCCGTTCATCGTGCAGTTTTGGATCTGGTTGGTCGGCGTGGTCACGCGAGGCGACTTCGGGACGTCGTTCATGGGTGGACCGTTGAACCGGATGCTGTTTTCGAGCGCTTCCGGACTGCATTGGACATTGATCATCACCGGAGGAGCGATGGTCCTCGCGTGGCTCTTCGGTGTCCCATTAGGCGTTCTCTCCGCCGTTCGGCATCGAAAGCTGTCGGATACGTTGATCCAAACGGTCGCCTATCTCGGCATTTCCGTCCCGCAGTTCACGCTGGCTGCAATGTTTTTCTGGATCATGTTCCGGTTCATCAATCCGCTGATTGTCAGCGGCGGCGTCTGGGGACTGGTGCACTATGATCTCATCAGCCAGCCGATGTCGCTAGAGAAATTCGGCAGCTATGTGGTTCACTTGCTGCCCGCCTTCATCATCGTTGGTGCTCCGATGTTTGCCTCGGTCGTGCGCTACATGAAGGTCAACATGATGGACACATTGCCGATGGAGTACCTCGAGAGCGCGCGCGCGAAGGGCTTGTCGGAGTTCCGCGTGATCGCCAAACATGCGGTGCGCAATGCCTTCAATCCGCTCATCAGCCTCTTCGGAATCATGCTTCCGACGTTGATCACCGGTTCCATCATCGCGACACAGATGCTGGGACTTCCGTCCTTCGGGATGGTGTTCATACGGGCCATCGCGCGGCAGGACCAACACCTGTTGACCGCCGCCCTGCTGTTCTACTCCTGCTTCCTGATCGTCGGAAACCTCATCGCCGATCTGTTGCTGGTTGTGCTGGACCCTCGCATTCGCTACGAGTAGTCAACTCAGGCAGGCCGCATTCGCCGGTCGGTTTGCCGACCTGTTTGCTCGCCTGGGACGTGGCTTCGTCGATCGATGGATCGACGTGTGGCACAAGGATGGGCGATCCACCATCTGAACGCCTCACCTGTTGCCATCTACAGACTCCCGACAACAACGTTACGCATCCAGGGACGTATTCCCATACGTTTTGACATAGATGCGTCGGATCGATATACATGAGGTGCGATAAGGAGGTCCATATGAAACGGTTGGCATGGGTTAGCGTTTGGGTACTGATTGTCGGAATCGCCATGGGCGCCTACGGGCAGACGTCCCCGTTGTTCGATCGGGCAGCATTCATCGACAATGTTCAGAGTGCGTTCGCCGATCTCGAAGGGCTGCTGGGAACCGGAGACGCGTTTGACTATGAAGAGGCGGCCATCTTCAGCGGTGTGGTGAACGGATCTCAGGAGCATGTCGTCATCGTCCCCCTGACGCAAGCATCTGTGTCGTTTCACATCCAGCAGACGCTCGGAAACGACGTATCCTGGGACGACATCGACACCTTGCCGTTGTTCGGCTTCTACATGATGTCTCCGACCGATTGCATCCACACCTTGGAGTGGAACAAGCCGTACCTGGTGCGCGCGATCTTCTGGGATCGAGCGGAGGTCGTCAACGCAGACGGCGAGGTGGAGCGGCTGTTCGTTACGTGGGTTCGCAGAGGTGAACCTGCTTCCGCATACTTCACGTTCAGAGGGAATGTGGAGATTCACCTCGAGACGTGCTGGACGGCATCCTCGAATCAGGTTTAGGGAGACGAATGCGCGTGAAGGAATCGGTTCCGTCAAGTTACATCGACGCCATTGCCGACGATCTCGATGGGCTTCCCGATTCGGTTCGTCGCGCGCTGTTGTCGGTTCGCCGACACCGATTCCTTGACGGATGGTTTCGCTTGGAGATCGACGGTCTCCAAGCGAACTTCCGTCGCGTCGACTTCGACCGCGATCATCCAAGCGATCAAGCGCTGAGCAATGTGTACTCCAATCGTGCGTTGCTGACGGCCCACGACGGGATCTTCGGCACCAGTTCTACGACGCAGCCGTCGTTGGTCGCTCGCATGCTGATCGCCCTCGATGTTCGTCCGGGAATGCGCGTGCTCGAAATCGGCACAGGAACGGGATACAACGCCGCTTTGCTGGCCGAGCTGTGCCAAGATCCGTCGTGTGTGTTTACGATCGAGTGCCAACGGGACGTCGCGGACCGGGCGCACAACTTCCTTCACGAAGAGGGATACGGCGGGGTACACGTGATCGTCGGAGACGGTTTTGAGGGAGCTGGCGAGGGCGCGCCTTTTGACCGGATCATCGCGACCGCCGGGTGTTCGGACATATCCCCTCATTGGGTGAAACAGCTGGCGCCTGGAGGCGCCTTGCTCGTTCCATTACAGCACGGATTGGCCGATCCACTGACCCATCTCACACACGCCCCGGGGTTTCCCGGGAGCGTGAAGGGTCGAATCGTTGGTCCTGCAAGCTTCATGAAGATCCAGGGGAAACTGGAGTGGCAGAATCCATGGCAAACGCTGAACAAGAGCGGCCTTCAGGAAACCCCGCAGTGGCAACGTCCGATCCCGGATCTGTTGAAGCTCTCCGACGCAGCCGAACATCCGTTCAGGGCCCCGGGTCACTGGGGATTCCGATTCTACCTGGCGCTTTGCTCTCAGAACCTCTGGTATGACAACACGGGATACGGTGTTGCAAACGCAGACGGCGATTGCATCGTCAAGTTCACGTCCCGTGAGATTGAAGCGTATGCTTCCTCTGCGAACGTCGATTGCGTCGAAGGGCTGCACAGCGGGCTGCTCGCACGGATCGAGGAGTGGAACGCGCTCGGGTGTCCCGTTCCGACGGATTATGAGATCCGCCTGTCTCCTCACGCGCAATGCGAGGTTCCTCCGGAGAACCCGGACCGCGAATGGAGGATCGAGCGGCCGCATCACTCCGAATCCATCCGCCTCCCGTAGTCCCTCACGCTATCGCCACGCGGTCAAGAGGCAGCCCATCCCGGCAAAGCCCGTCAGTTGGCACGCCAGGTGAATCCACCACACGGCATGCCCCACCGCCTCCGTCCGAGCGTACGTCAGCGAGGAAAACAGCTTCGTTCCCGCCAGAACCGCCACGCCGATCAGCACGCCAACGGGAAGCTTCTCCACTCCTGCGGCGGCAATCACGACCGCCGTCAGCCACGACATGACGCCCGCATACACGACGGAAACGAGCTGTGCACGCACGTCACGCCTCACATGGCACGCAAGATCCGGAACCCAACGGCTCCAAATACGGCGGAGTACGGGCTTCGAGTACCACAGTTCACCCAAGATCCAGTAGCCGGCTGCCGCAGCGATGATGGGCGCCCAGTGAATCTCGGGAGCTGCCATCGACGTCTCCTCTCTTGCCGATCTGGGCGAATCGTCTGCTTGCGCCGGCCTATCGCATCGGATCGACGTAGCGGCGCCACAGCCCGAGTGCATGCTCGAGCGGATCGACGGGCGTTGCTCCGGCGGCTTCGAAGTACGCGTTCACGTTTCGAAGATCGCGAACGAGCAAATCGAACGCTTCGTCGTTGTAGCGGGGATCCACCGCCTGGGGGAAGTCGATAATCACGATGTGCCCGTCGACGTACAGCATGTTGTAGGCGGACAGGTCCGCGTGAACACGATGGTGGGCAAGGAATGTCTCGACGTTCTCCAATGTCCGCCGGTAGAGCGTGGCAGCTTCGTCGGCATCCAGAACCACGTGCACAAGGACGGGTGCGGGCCCCTCTGCGTCACCGAGGTATTCCATCAGGATCACCGGACCGACGCGTTCGATCGGTTCCGGAACGTCCGCGCCGGCTTGGTGCAGCAATGACAGCGTCCGGAATTCGTGCGCGATCCATGCGTTGAACTTGTGAAGTCGTCCCCGCTTCGTTCGCTTGCCCAAGGCTCGAAGCGTTCGTGCATCGGGGCGTACGTCCCGTTCTCGTCCTTGCTGATAGACGGCGTCTTTCTTGAAACTTCGACGCTCTATTGGCCGGTAGATCTTCGCGGCAATCAGTCCGCCCCCGAGCGATGCGTGGGCACGACAGCAGTAGACGATCGCTTCCTTCCCGGACTTGATCGGGCGGAGCACGCTCTCGACCAGGTGGTCTTCAATCAGCGGCTCCAGATGAGAGAGAAGCGTCTCTTCGACCGTGCGTTCCTCGTCGGGCGACGTCCCGTCTCGCGTCGGCTCCTCCAGGGGATGGGTGTGCTGAAAGCGGGTTGCGCTCATGCGTCAGGATCTGCGAGTGCGGCGTGTACGGTTTTGAGCCACGAGATGATCTCGATTTGCTGGGGACAAGCCGCCTCGCACGAGCCGCATGCGACGCATCGATCGGCACGTTCCTCGGCTCTCAGGAATCGGTTGTAGCGCGTCTTGGCCGTCTCTTCGTCGTTGTACATCTTGCCCTGGTTGTAGATGTCGAAAATGCGGGGGATGGCAACGCCGCTCGGACACGGCATGCAGTACTTGCAGTTTGTACATGGAATCGGCGACAACGACCGATAAGCATCCCGCACGCGGTCGACAAGATCGAGTTCCTCCGTGCTCATGCTTCCCACGCCGGAATTGGCGGCGCTCACGACGTTCTCCTCCACATGCGACAGCTCGGACATGCCGGACAACAGCAGCGACACCTCCGGATGATTCCACACCCATTGCAATGCCCAGTCCACTTGGGTCCGCGCCACTGAGGCTTGACGCCAGATCTCGGCCACCGACGACGGCGCCGGGCGCGTCAGCGAGCCGCCGCGGAGCGGCTCCATCACGACCACGGCAAGGCCCCTGCCCGCTGCGTACTTCAGCCCCTCCGTCCCGGCCTGGAATCCCGTGTCCATGTAGTTGTACATGATCTGGCAGAAGGTCCAATCGTAGGCGTCGACGATCTCCTTGAATAGCGACAGATCGTCGTGAAACGAGAAGCCGAGATGCCTGATGCGTCCGTCGGCGATCGCGCGCTGCGCCCAATCCAGCACGCCGAGGTCGCGCACCTTGGGCCATTGCGTCTTGTTGAGCGCGTGCAGCAGGTAGAAGTCGATGGTCTCCGTCTGCAGGCGCTCGAGCTGCTGATCCAGATACGTGTCGAACTCCGTCGCCTCGGTGATCAGCCAACAGGGCATCTTCGTCGCGAGCTTCACCCGCTCGCGATAGCCATCCTGCAAGCAACGTCCGACGAACGGTTCCGATTCGCCCTCGTGGTACGGCCACGCCGTGTCGACGTAGTTGACGCCGGCATCGATGGCCGATCGGATCATCCGGGTTGCAACGGGCTCGTCGATCTTGCCCGGCGCGTCGTCGAGGGTCGGCAGGCGCATCGCGCCGAATCCCAACGCCGAGGGCTTCCATTCCAATCGCCCAAAATGTCGGTACTTCACATGCACCTCCCTCGTTGCATCATCGCGGTTGCCGGTACGGCACATATCTTACCCCATCGGACGAACGTCAACCCCATTTCTGCCCGGCAAGGCACGATCGAACGGCATCGTGGACCGCGAACGAAAGCGATCCGAAGGGCCGGCCCCCGGATCGCTTCTGCGGACATCACCGCGATTCCGCCTACGCGGACACAATAGGTTCACAGATGTCGACGATGTGCTTCTTCTCCGGATGTTGGTCCGGGTCGTTGAGGCACAACTCGTAGCACAGTCGGCTGGAGTCCGACGCAAGCCCGTGTTCCGGCATCCACTCTCCGACCAGCTTATCCCACGCCGCGCCGTATTCGGAGGCATCGATCTCCACGTGCGCCACAGCGAACTTCCCACCGGGAATCGTCATCGTCTTCACCTCTCCGTCCGCCGATGTCCCCGGCGGCACGGTGAGGCAGGCATCCGAACGCAGCTCGGATGCATCGACCGTGTCCGGACTGTCGTGATACACCGCCAGGAACTGCGTCTTGGGAAACTGGATCAGCCCCTTCGGCCCCGCCCATTGGAAGATTCTCTCGATGGCCTTGCCGATCTCCGGATACGGGCCGATGTGCCGAATGCAGGCAACGAACCGCTCGGGGAGTTCAACAATCTCTGCTTCAAACTTCATACAAGCCTCCTCGTGCTCCTGGGTTGCCTTCATCGTAGACGAAGCGATCCCTCGTCGACTGCTCGCTTCTTGCGAACGGGTTGGCGAATCTTGCGTTTGACTTGACGCTTCTTGCTCGAGAGGCGGGCGTTTGGCGACGTGGTCAGGGCGTTCACGCCGGTTGCCGCCTAGTCTACAGCGGCCGGATCGGTTCGCAGATCTCGACGATGTGCTTGCGCTTCGGATGCTTCCGTGGATCGTTCAGGTAGAGTTCATAGCAGGGCCGTTCGTCCGGCTGATAGCCGGACTCGGGGAACCAATCGCTGAACAGGCGACTCCATGCTTCGCCGTACTGCGTGACATCGATCTCGACATAGGCAACGGCGTAGGTACCGCCGGGCAGCGTCGTTAACCCGATGTCTCGCTTCGTCTTGGTTCCCGGAGGAACCGTGATGCAGGCGTCGGCTCTCAGCTTGTCGACCGGCGTGACGTCCGGGCTGTCGTAGTAGATCGTGAGCAGCTTCGTATCCGCTCGAAACAGCCGCCGAGGGCCCGCCCAACGTCCGAGACGCCGAAACGCTTGGCTGATCTCGCCGTAGGCGCCGACGTGCCGGATGTAGGCAACGTGTCGCTCGGGCTCCTCCCGTACCTCGACGCGAAACACCATGTCCGTTCGCGTGGAAGCAAGATCGATCGGATTCGCGAATTCGTGCCCTTCTGATTCGAGTTGCCTCCGGAACCGGATCAGCGAATCGTTTCCGCCCGCTCGAAACTGCGACGCGGACACCCCGAAGTGACATCGAAACTCCCGCGCGAACGAAGACGGTGAAGCGTAGCCGCATCCCACGGCGATCTGACTGATCGACTCGGACGGATTGTGGATGAGTTGGGACGCCGCTCGCTGCGCGCGGACGCGCCGGATGAACTCGTTCAAGGTCTCCCCGGTCATCGCCTTGAAGACGCGATGAAAGTGAAAGGGCGAGAAGTTCGCGACCCGTGCCAGCGTTTCCAACCGGAGATCTTCGGACAGATGGTCCCTCACGTGATCCATCACGCGATTGATCCGTCCGACGTATTCCTGGCGCCGCAGGTCGTCTCGAACCGGACGATCTTGACTCACGTCGTCCTCGCTTCCGTCCGGGCTACCGGCTCCACAGCGCAAATCGGCTGCCCACGTTGTCGAGAAACACGGCGAAGTGCCCGAACTCGTCCGAGATCTTCGTCTTCGGAACGATCGTCCTTCCGCCATGGTTCTGCACCTGCGTCAAGGCGGCCTCGATCTCGTCGACTTCGAGGTGAAGGATCGGACCCTGGGCCGTGGGCGCCTCGGCGTTCGGTCCCGAGTTGACGCCGCCGCCCAATCCTCCGGGGGTCTGGAACATCATGTACGTCTCGAATCCCGGAATCACCTCAAACGTCCAATCGAAAATCTCGCTGAAGAACGTTCGGGTCTTCTCCGGATCGGTGGTAGGAAACTCGATATGACAGAAATCTCCGGCTGCCATCATGCCTCCTTCGATCACTCCATCGTT
>Ga0272441_10015681_pt1 | contig 10582 bp, 10 predicted proteins | sample SSMProp6N_FD_193582 | JGI IMG/M metagenome (GOLD analysis project Ga0272441, IMG submission 193582) | Marine sediment archaeal communities from Little Sippewissett salt marsh, Falmouth, MA, United States - SSM-Prop-6N | ecosystem: Environmental > Aquatic > Marine > Wetlands > Sediment ...
TCACCTCTGATCCGGTAATAGGCATATGTGGAAAAGCGTGTCCCCCTGGAAAGATCGAACTGGTCAATGGCCCTGATAAGAGCAACCATGCCTTCCTGGACAAGATCGTGGTAGACTTGGGGATCCACATAGAGTTTTCTTATCAGCCAGAAGACCAGGGGACGATAAAGGAGGATCAGTTCTTCCCTTGCCTTTTCTTCGCCCTTTACTTTCCTTTCCCACAGCTCCGGTTCTATTTCTGATGATTGAGAGTCATGAGATCCATCCTGCCACATGCCAGATCCTCCTGGATCAAGTATGGTCACTACACCGGGACCGAGAACATTTTACCAGCAATAGGGAGGATATGTCTAAAGCGGAAGAGAAAGAAAAGGGATTTCCTCTTCCCGGAGAAATATATGGTTATGATCATTCCATAGGACCAGTGTATTTACATGGCTCCAGCTATCGACAATTGAAATGGCACAATTGTTCAGCCTCAAACTCCATAACATGGAAGGGTTCATCCCAATGAGAGCAACCAGGGCTGTCCTTATGATGCCTCCATGGCTGACCACAAGAATATTACTGGAATCTTCAGCGAGGATCTCTGAGATGAAAAGTTGCACCCTTGTCTTTATCTCTTCAAATGCCTCGCCCCCCGGAGGTATCACTGATGTGGGGTCTGCTCTCCATCGGATATATATATCGGAAGCTTCTGATTCCAGGTCCCTTATGGAACGCCCCTCCCAATCTCCAAAACCTATTTCCGAGAGTTCCGGTCTGATTCTTAAAACTGGGTCTTCATCAGAATGTTCACAGATAATCCGGGTGGTCTGAAGGGCTCTTTTCAAAGGACTAGTATATACTACGTCAGGAGGATATGAAGAAAGTCGGATAGCAGCTTTTTCTGCCTCCCGTTTACCCTCGGAGTTGAGAGGTATATCACTTTTTCCCTGGTACCGGAGAGAATCGTTCCAGTCTGTCCTGCCGTGTCTTACAAATAGAATCCTTCTCTGGAAAGTGAACATTAACAGCAACCTCCAAGACAGGCAAAGGGTAAGCGATCTGGAATTAAGGGATCAGAAAAGGGGCATGAACTGGCCTTCCCAAGGTATGGATGGAGCCGGCGGGCGGACTTGAACCGCCGACCTGCGCATTACGAGTGCGCTGCTCTACCGACTGAGCTACACCGGCACGCTGAAAAAATAAAAAAAATGGCGGTCCCAACGGGATTCGAACCCGTGTCGCAGCCTTGAAAGGGCTGTGTCCTAGGCCACTGGACGATGGGACCGCATGGTGGTGAGCCGTGTGGGATTCGAACCCACGACACCCGGATTAAAAGTCCGGTGCTCTGCCAGCTGAGCTAACGGCTCCTATCAGGCCCGGTTAGTATAAACATCCTTTGGCCTCTATGTCAAGGGATGGGAAAAATGTTCTCCACATTCAACTTCCAATCTGGAATAAGGATTTACCTGCAGGGAAGGACCCCCTCTCAGGGGGAAGTCCAGTTCAAGGATATCCCTTGAACTGTCAAGCCCTTACTCTCCAGTTTGTCCACCAGGAAACCCCATAAGATCCCTGTCTCGCTGTGAGCATACTCCCGCACCCCGAATAGCTTCAGCAAAGCCATTATTACAGATATTCCTGCCACAATTATATCCGAACGTAAAGGTTCAAGACCTGTAATACTGTTCCTGTCTTCCTGGGGATCAATGAAAGTGGAAAGCAGTTGCTCCAGAGATTCAAGGGTAACAATACATCCGTGGACCAGCGCTGGATCATATCTATCCACCGGGATACCCTCCTGCATCATCACCACGGAAGAGGATGTGCCGCCCACGCCGACAAGGGGCCCCTTAAGATCAGGTATCCTGCCTCCAAGCTCATTATGGATCTCCTTTTCGATCTTTTGAGGTTCTTCGCCGAACCTGTTGGTCATTCTCACAGCTCCAAGGGGGTATGACGAGAAGTATTCCCCAGTGGATATCTCCAGGCTGCCTCCTCCAAGATCAAAGACCGTAGCATTTGGACCGAAGGAAAAAGCAGCCCCTCTAAGGCTTGAACGGGCCTCTTCATCGCTTGACAGAACCTCCAGGGGAATTCCCCCTTCAGATTCGAGCTTTTTCCTGACCTCCAATGAATTGGTGGCCATCCTCAGGGATTCGGTGGCAAAAAGAAAGCAGTTCTCCCGGGGAATACCCTCTTCGCGAAATTGCGAAAGGATCTTCCCCACTGCCCGGCAGGTCCTTTCCACAGGTTGTTCCCCAAGAAGAAGTTTTCCGTGGGAAGATCCTTCTGTGATCCTTGTAATGGTGGAACTGGAACTCCTGTAAAGTAAAAGTCCTTCTTCTTTATAGTCCACCACCAGGTGACGCACTGAATTGGAGCCTATATCGATAGCGCCATATTTCATTTTAAACCTCCAGGCAGAGCTGTATTTAGGGGAGGCTGAAAATTCCCGCATACCTCTGTTCCCGGATCTGGGCAGCTCAGTACCGGGAATTTGGTCAACAGCCAGTCATCAGCAGGATGAGAATCCATCGCAAGGAATGATGCGAGTTGGAGATGAAGGCACTTTACCGTGGGCCTTTCAGCGGGATAGATACCTCCCACCTCTGTTCTTCTTAGAACCTTATGGATCCTGGGATAATACCTTTTCAGAAATGTTCTCTGGAATGGAGGGATCAGAAAAAGCCTCATCATGGAAGCTTCCATATTGTACAGGGTCCATGCCGGCACCCTCTCAAAAAGGACCTTCTCCATCTCTCCCACACCACCCTCTGATTCGAGTCTTCCAGCCTGCAGGACAAGCCAGGGACAACTCAACCAGAAAAGGGTCGGAAAGGGCCTGTTCCTGAAAAGAGGCTTACAGAGTATAACCCTCGGATATCCCCAACGGCAGAAAGAACATGTTCCAGCCATTATGGAAAGAGAGAATTTTCTGTCTTTCATCTGGGCTTGAATTACCTGGAGATGCCGGGGGTTGATGGATGAAAATGAAAAGAGGGGGCCGGAGCCCCCCCTGGATAGATAACGGGAGATATTCTTCATTTTGGTTTCTTGCTCTTTTTCTTTCCCGAGCGAGAATTGTTCCTGCTGTTAATATCAGCTATCTTCATTTCACTGACCTTCAGAAAGGAGGACAGCTTCTTCTCGAAACTGTTCTCGTCAGAACCCTGTTTCTGGGGCCGGGGTGGTCTTGATTCAAGCTGTTTGATTGAAAGATCTATACGGCCCTTCTCATCTATCTTGATGATCTTTGCTTTCAATTCCTGGCTAACCTTCAGGATGTCCTCAACTTTTTTAACATAGCTGTGGGACAGTTCAGAAATATGGATCATTCCCTTTTTTCCGGAGCCAAGCTTCACAAAAGCACCGTAAGGCATAACCTGTTCAACAACACAATCAACTATTGCTCCCACTTCAAGGGATAAGTCATTCTTGACCTTCTCTTCAACCATACCTTATTTCTACCCTCCAGAATAGTTTAAGTTGATAAATTGTCCCAATGGGGATATTCCCATGCTTTCAGTTGCTACAGGCTATACCACCTCCGGCGGAGAGATGGGTGCTCTCCACATTCTTGCCAGGTTGAACTCTTCCCTTTGCTGGAATTATATCAAAAAAGGTCTCCTCTTGACGATCCCGGAACATTTAATGAAATAACTTCAGGTCTTCCCTTTGGATCATTCAGCCCCCTGGGTAAGGAGGGCCTCACCCGATCTTATTTTCTTCTGGCAGTATACCAAGTTCCTCCACGAAAAGAGGACTGAGTATCTTGATGAATGTACCCTTCATCCCAAGGCTTCTGCTCTCAATGATCCCTGCACTCTCAAGTTTTCTGAGGGCATTGACGATCACACTTCTCGTCACGCCGACCCTGTCAGCCACCTTGCTTGCAATGACCACACCTTCATAACCGCCCAGGTCCCTGATGATATGCTTGATGGATTCAACTTCGGAGTATGAAAGGGCTCTCATGGCCATCTGGACTACAAGTCTTTCCCTGGATCTTTCCTCAATGCTTCTCGTCCTGTCGTGAAGGATCTCTATTCCTACCAGGGTGGCCAGGTACTCTGCAAGGATCAGGTCCTTGACATTGAAATACTCGAAGAAGCGGACGAGCATAAGTGTGCCCAGTCTCTCGGCAGAACCGTAGATAGGTACGTAAAGGGTATGTTTCTCAGGGACCTCGCCTGTATCTATATCATCGAAGAGATAACCATCGGTCTCGCTGATAAAAGCTTCCCGGTGCTGATTCATCTTCTCCACGAAACTATCAGGCATGTAACCCTGGTCAAGGAAATTCTGGATAGTCTTTGATTTATACTCACTGATCCAGGAGTAACCAAGGATCTTCCCATCCCGATTGAAAATATAGACATTGGCGGTCATGAACTCGCATAGAAGTTTTGCCAGCTTCGGATAATCGGGCTTGGTCCCTTCCCGTCTGCTTTGAAGTGCTCGCCCCACAAGTCGCGTCTTCTCCAGAAGATCCCGCATTTCCTCTCCTTCGTCGATCATCGATCCGTCATCAAGAATATTGTTCGATTCTTTAACCATGAATATTTCCTCCTTCTTCTAAAGAAGTTGAATTTTTTGCAGCAAAAAAGAAAAGATCAGAGAAGATACCTTCGCATGTCCGTATCCTGTACAAGGCTGCCAAGCTTTTCATCAACGAACGTCCTGTCGATCTCCACTGTCTCACCTGTTCTTTCAGGAGCATAAAAACTTATATCCTCCAGGAGCTGTTCCATCATTGTGTGAAGACGGCGAGCTCCTATATTCTCCATGTCATGATTGACCTTTTCTGCATACTCAGCTATGGCCATGATCCCGTCTTCCCTGAAATCAAGGTTCACCTGTTCTGTCCCGAGAAGTGCCTGGTACTGTTTGACCAGGGAGCTCTCCGGTTCGAGCAGTATCCTGGAAAGATCCTCTATACTCAGGGCATTGAGTTCCACCCTTATGGGGAAACGGCCCTGCAGTTCGGGGACCAGGTCTGATGGCTTGACCTTCTGAAAGGCACCCGCACTTATAAAGAGGATATGGTCCGTGTTTACAGAGCCATACTTGGTCTGGACAGGGCATCCTTCCACTACCGGGAGGAGGTCTCTCTGTACACCTTCTCTGCTCACATCAGGGCCTGAAGCAGTCCCTCTTGCCACGATCTTGTCTATCTCGTCAAGGAAAACGATACCTTCTTCCTGTGCTTTCTCCACCGCTTTCCTGGTGACTTCCTCCATATCTATCAGCTTTTCTGCCTCCTCGGCCTGGAGAACTCTCCTGGCTTGGGAAACCTTCATTCTTCTCTGTTTTGTCTTCCTGGGCAGAAGGCCACCGAGCATCTCATTGATGTCAATACCCATGGAATCCAAACCGGCACCACCCATTACCGGGATGCCCATCTGGGAATGCTCCTTTACCTCGATCTCCACTTCCCTGTCTTCCAGCTTACCGGCCTTCAGCATGGAGAGAAGTTTCTGTCTGGTGGATTCCCTGATACGATCCTCTTCAGGCTCCGCTTCCTGGACAGGTTCCTCCTCCGAAGAAGAGAAGATCTTCATGAAATCGGTGACGTTCTTTCTCTTCTGAGCCCTTGGAAGCAATACATCGATAAGCCTCTGGTCTGCCAGTTCTCCTGCCTTTTCCTGGACTTCTTCCATTTTCTGTTTTTTAACCATCTGAACTGCTGATTCCACCAGGTCTCTTATCATGGACTCCACGTCCCTGCCCACGTAACCTACCTCGGTGAACTTGGTGGCTTCCACTTTTACAAAAGGAGCATTCACCAGTTCGGCAAGCCTCCTGGCTATCTCTGTTTTACCCACTCCCGTAGGCCCCATCATCAATATGTTCTTGGGAGCTATCTCCCTGGCCATTTCCTCCGGGAGTATCCTTCTCCTGATCCTGTTCCTAAGTGCAATGGCCACAGCCTTCTTTGCGCTGTCCTGACCGACGATATACCGGTCCAGGAATTTCACAACTCTGGAAGGTATGAGGTCCAGTTCTCCTGAAAGGGGCATTACTCTATCACCTCGACAGTAATCGTGTTGTCCGTGTAGATGCAGATATCCGAAGCGATCTCTATGGATCGTTTAGCGATATCCGCAGCTTTCCAGTCACTCACTTCCACCAGTGCCCTTCCTGCAGCCAGGGCGAATCCTGAACCTGAACCAATTGAAGCGATCCCGTGTTCAGGCTCGAGGACGTCTCCGGCGCCAGAAAGGAGAAGAATATTATCCCTGTCTGCCACTATCATCATGGCCTCCAGTCTCCTCAGGGCACGGTCCATTCTCCAGTCCTTCACCATTTCCACGGATGACCTGAGAAGATTTCCGCTGTATTCCTCCAACCTCTTCTCGAACCTCTCAAGAAGTGTCATGGCATCCGCCGTGCTGCCGGCAAAACCTGCCAGTACTTTATTGTCATAGAGCTTCCGGACTTTCCTGGCACCCCTTTTTATGATCTGATCGCCGAGAGTTACCTGGCCGTCACCAGCCATGGCCACCTGATCACCCTTTTTTATACAAATAATGGTAGTTCCCTTGAACATCTATTCATCACCCTCGAAAGTGGGATAGGTTTCCATGTAACTTTTTTTCAAATGTTCCGCCGTGACCGTAAGGTACCTCTGGGTAGTAAGAAGGCTCTCGTGGCCCAGAAGCTCCTGTAGGGCCTTAAGGGATGCCCCGCCCTCCAGCATATGTGTGGCAAAGCTGTGTCGTAGCATATGAGGTGTAACTCCGGACAGTCCCACTCTTTTTGAAGCCCTCATAACCACCCTGGTCAGTGTCCTGACGGCGATATGACCGTCTTCCTTTCCAGGAAAGACGAAATCTGAGTCCTCCTTCAGGGAGGATCTCCACTCTTTAAGCGCCTTTATGGAATGAGTTCCCAGGGGAACGATCCTCTCCTTCTGACCTTTTCCAAGAACCCTCAGGTTCCTTTCTGCCAGATCCACATTTGTCCATTTAAGTGAAGCTGCTTCAGAGACCCTCAAACCGCTTCCGTACAATATCTCCAGGAGTGCTTTATCTCTAAGCTGGTTCCTCTTGCCTGTACCCTCTTCGATCATCCTGGTCACGTCTTCCAGAGAAAGAGCCCTGGGTAAGGTACCCGGCAATTTCGGTCCCCGCACGCCAGAAGACGGATCCTGTTCCATGTATCCCCTCTCCACAAGATATTTCAACCATCCTCTCAGGGCGGACAGTTTTCTTGAAGAGGACGTGCTGGCATAACCGAAGGCCATCATTTCCCTCAGGAAAGACCTTATATGATCCCTTTTAATTTCAGTGACCCTTCCTATTCCCTGATTTTGGAGAAAAGAAATAAACTGGACCAGGTCAACTGAGTAGTTTTCTATAGTGTTTTCAGAACACTTCAACTGATATCTCAAATATTGAAGAAAAGAATCCACCGTTGATGATAATTGTTCCTTCATAATAGTTATTTTACACTATTTTCTTGCAACTTTTTATTATTCAAAAGAGTCGAATAATAACTTTTATTTGGGAAAGATTCAGGAGCTTTTAACTAATCCATAAGGTTTGACAATATGAAATGAACATTTGAGGAATTTATTTTGCGTAAAACACGGGGTGAGCCATGAAATCTTCCATGGCCTGGGCTGCACGTTCATATATCATTCGGCATTTCTCTTTCCTGTTGCGGATCTTTTTTCCAAGAGGAGGAAAGATCCCCAGGTTCATGTTCATGGGTTTGAAAGATCCCGGTTCAGCATCCTGGAGGTAGTGAGATAGCGAACCCATGGCGCTTTCTCTTGGCCATAAGGGATCCGGCAGGCCTTTCATTCTCGATGCAAGGTTGAGGGAAGCCATGAGACCTGTGGCTACCGACTCCACATAACCCTCCACGCCGGTGATCTGACCTGCAAGATATACCCCTGGTGCGCCACAAAGCTCCAGCGAAGGTCTTAACACTCTTGGGGCATTTACATAGATATTCCTGTGCATGACACCGTATCTTACAAATTCTGCATTTTTCAAGGCAGGGATCAGGCGGAAGACCCTGTCCTGTTCCCCCCACTTGAGGCTGGTCTGGAAACCTACCATGTTGAAAAGGGTACCCTCCCGGTTGTCCCTTCTAAGCTGGACCACCGAATAGGATTCCCTGCCAGACAAAGGATCTTTCAACCCCACGGGCTTCATGGGACCGAATCTGAGGGTATCCACGCCTCTTGAGGCTATCTCCTCAACGGGCAGGCATCCCTCGAAATAACGGACGTCCTTTTCAAAATCATGCCTGGGTGCCCTTTCAGCATTGACAAGTTCATTCCAGAAATTCTGATAGGTCTCAGGATCCATGGGACAGTTGAGGTAATCATCTCCTGTTTCATACCTGCTTCCCCAGAAAGCATGGGTCATATCTACAGATTCAATGGTCAACACTGGAGAGACGGCATCGAAGAAATAGAGGAATCCTTCTCCTATCGAGTCCGCAAGGCTTCCTGCAAGAGAGGAAGATGTCAATGGACCGGATGCTATGATAGCCGGACCTGGAGGGATCCCGGTGACCTCTTCATGGATCAGTTCAATACCAGGATGAGCATTGACCTTTTCAGTGACCAGTCCGGCGAAAAGCTCCCGGTCAACAGCCAGTGCCCTGCCAGCCGGTACTTTAGCCTGGTCTGCACATGTCATAATCAGGCTGCCCATTTTCCTGAGTTCGTCCTTAAGTATCCCGGCTGGACTTGTAAGGCCGTCGGCACCAAGGGAATTGCTGCATACCAGTTCAGCCAGGGAACCGCTTTTATGAGCCGGGGTCATCCTGTCCGGCCTCATTTCGAAAAGCCGTACCTGGAAACCTCTTTCAGCAAGCTGCCAGGCAGCCTCGCTCCCTGCAAGGCCACCTCCAATTATCCTGATGGTTCCGGGAACCTGCTTATTCTTCTGCATCTTCTTTTTTGCTGGCCCCCTTATGTCCGCAGGATGCACATACCGGAGCCTTTCCACGGGCTTTCTCCTCCATGACACCCCCACAGACAGGACATTTCTCCCCCGTGGGTTTGTACCAGGATATGTAGTCACAGTCAGGATAGCGGGAACAACCGTAAAAGGTCCTTCTCCTCCCTTTCCTGGTTTTCTTGGCCACTATTTCCCCGCCATCGGTCTCTCCGCACTTGGGACAGAGAACTCCCACCTTGTCAAGGATGGGCCTGGTATAGCGACATTTAGGGTAGCCGGAACAGGCTATGAAATCTCCGAAACGGCCACGCTTCTTGACAAGGGGCTCACCACATTCCGGGCAATCTTCTCCTATGGGTTCAGGTTCGGGAAGGGGGACCCGGGGTGCTTTCTGAGCCTCGGTTATGGTGTTGTCAAGGCTGCTCCAGAAAGAACGGACCACCTCAAGCCATTTCTGTTTGTCTTCTTCAACATCATCCAGGCTGTCTTCCATACGGGCGGTAAAAGCCGCATCCACGATGGAGGCCTGTTCCTTTGCTGAAAAATGTTCCAGAAGGAACCCGTCCACGGTCATGCCAAGGGCGGTGGGTTTAAGTTTACTGTCTTCGTCTTTTTCAACATAGGCTCTGTCATAAAGGGTTTCAACAATGGACGCATAGGTGGAAGGTCTTCCAACGCCATTATCCTCGAGGGTACGGATAAGCCGGGCTTCCGAATATCTTCCCGGGGGTCTGGTAAAACGCTGATCCTTCTCTATCTCTTGAAGATCAAGCTTTTCGCCTATCACTGCAGGGGAAAGGACCTTGTCCGTCATCTCAAGAGGCCAGACCTCGCTCCATCCCTTGAAAACAAGATGGGCACCTGTCTGGCGAAGACCGTAGTGACCGGCTTCAGCATCAAGGGTAACGCTTGCTATGATGGCTGGTCTCATCTGGGAAGCCAGGGCCCTTTTCCATATAAGTGAATAGAGCCTGTACTGGTCGTTATTAAGGTGAGGCTTGATCTCTTCCGGGTCCAGCCTGATATCCGTGGGTCTTATGGCTTCATGGGCATCCTGGGATCTGCCCTTTGAGGAAAAATAGTTTGGTTTTTCAGGAAGCATATCGTTTCCGTATCTGCTCGAGACAAGCTCCCTTACGGAGGAAATGGCCTCCGGTGCCATTCTCAGACTATCTGTCCTCATGTAGGTGATCAGACCTGTAAGACCCTTTCCAGGGACGTTGACACCTTCGAAAAGGGACTGGGCCACTCGCATGGTCTTCCTGGGAGAAAACCTTAACCTCCTCGCTGCTTCCTGCTGAAGCGAACTGGTCTTGAAAGGAGGGAGAGCCCTTCTGGGACTCTCTTTCTTCTTGAACTCTGTAACGAAAATATCTGAACTGGTGATCTCTTCCTCTATCCTGGCTGCCTCACTGACATCGTTGATGAGGAAGGGTTTGCCGTCTTTCAGGAGGGTCTTGCCCTTGAAGGATTCCACCCTCATTTCATATTCCCTTCCATCTTCGGAAGAGGCCTTCACCGTAACCACCCAGTACTCTTTGGGAACAAACGCTTCTATCTCCCTTTCCCTCGAGCAGATCAGGTCAAGGGCCACCGATTGCACCCTGCCTGCAGACAACCCATATCTGATCTTCTTCCAGAGAAGGGGGCTGACACTGTACCCCACCAGCCTG
>Ga0272441_10015682_pt1 | contig 10582 bp, 7 predicted proteins | sample SSMProp6N_FD_193582 | JGI IMG/M metagenome (GOLD analysis project Ga0272441, IMG submission 193582) | Marine sediment archaeal communities from Little Sippewissett salt marsh, Falmouth, MA, United States - SSM-Prop-6N | ecosystem: Environmental > Aquatic > Marine > Wetlands > Sediment ...
GATGGGACTTGAATATGTCGACCTTTTCTACCACCACAGGCCTGATACGCATACACCGCTTGAAGAAACAATGCTCGCACTCGATCAGATTGTCAGATCAGGGAAAGCATTGTATGCCGGGATCAGTAACTATGACGCCGATAGGACAGAACAGGCCTCTGAAATACTTAATGAACTGAGGACTCCTTTTATTATCCACCAGGCACGGTACTCACTATTTGACAGGTGGGTTGAGGATGGACTGCTGGACACTCTAGAAAAACATGGAAAAGGATTGATAGCCTTTTCGCCTCTCGCCCAGGGAATTCTTACCGATAAATATCTGGATGGGATACCTGAAGATTCGCGGGCAGGAAAAGAAATGACATATCTCGATAAAAAACAGGTACTGCAGAAAATTGATAAGGTTAAAGCCCTAAATGAGATAGCAAGATCAAGGGACCAGAAGCTAAGCCAGATGGCGCTGAGCTGGATACTTAAAGAAAAGAGGGTAAGTTCTGTGCTTGTTGGAGTTAGTTCAGAAGATCAACTGGTTGAAAATGTTAAATCAATAGATAATCTGGAATTCTCAGATGGGGAACTGACACGGATAAACAAAATAGTATCCTGATAATGAGTGAAAAATGAAAGCGTGAATTACGCCCTGTTTAAGTAAACTGAATCCACGCCTTTCGAAATTGCTATTTCTTCGGTTTTCGCTCCAGTTTTTTAATAACTACTGACCGGTCACGTTCAGTTCCACTTTTTGATCCAACATAGTCAACATAAGCAATATAGGTGTTTACTTCGTTAGGAACAAGCTGATTTATCCTGATATAAGCATCATTCATATAACCCCGCAGGTCAAAATTATTGTGATTCTCCTCCCATACATCAACGTAATATACGTAGGGGCCAAGATGATAGAATATAACCTTGCCATTGGAATTTGTATTGCCTTCAGCTTCTATATTGGTTTCATTGTCCCAGTCATCAAGTGTGGGATAGAGACGTACGTTGGCACCCGGCACCGGATATTCATCATTCCATTCCAGGACTTCAATCTCCAGAATAGTTGGAGATACTATCGTAATGGTCTGATATGCCCGGTCAATGGCACCTGTTCTGCTGTATGCTGTCAGTACCACTTCGTATGTTCCGGAAGCAGAATAGCTGTGAACTGGATGCACTGCATTGGAAATATATCCGTCTCCAAAATCCCATTCATATTCAATTGCATTGTATGTTTCATTGGTGAAATAAATCTCTTCACCAATGTATGCCTGAACTTTGTCCGTGAAGAAAAATGCGTCCGGGTAAATCTCGCATGAACTGAGAATTACAGGGAACAAAAATAATATGTAAAAGATCTTCCTCATGACTCTGATATTTAGTTACAGTAAACATAAATCAAATTATGTGCCAACTGGATGTATTAAGTATAATTTATAGTTAATGATCTTATATATACTTGATTAATTATATGTTAGTTAGGGCAAACAGTTGTTGAACCGTTGAACCGAGCTGTGTGAGTTTACCGAAGGCAGGCGAACATTGCGAGCTCGGCGGAGCCAATTGTTAAAACGTTTAATTGGGTTTAACCCGGCAATCCAGTATTCCAATATCCCATTATTCCAATATCTTTATTTCCGAACCAATCTTTCATTTTTTTGTTCATCAAGGCAGAGTAGTATAGTTATTTACCTGTGTAAAAATATGATTATCTTTGCATCCTGATTATTTAAGAGAACTAACAATATGATCAATATAAGGTTTCCGGATAATTCAGTAAAGAAATTCAAAAAGGGTATCAGCAGTCTGGAAATAGCTGAGAGCATCAGTCCTGGCTTAGCCAGGCAGGTATATGCAGCTACGGTTAACGGGGAGGTAAGAGATCTTTTCAGGCCTGTCAATGAAGACTCATCCATAATTTTCCATAAATGGGAGGATGAGCAGGCAAAACATACCTTCTGGCACACCAGCGCCCATCTTATGGCATCTGCACTGGAAGTGCTGTATCCCGGTATCAAATTTGGTATCGGGCCTTCTATTGAGAATGGTTTTTATTATGACGTCGATCCGGGTGATGGTGTTATTATAAGCGAGGCAGATCTTCCAACAGTCGAGGATAAGATGAGGGAGCTGGCAAAGGAAAATCACAGAGTGGAAAGGATGGAGATAAGCAAGGCTGAGGCCTTGAAAATGTTTACCGAAAAAGGAGATGAATATAAGACAGAGCTTATCAGCGAACTTGAAGATGGTACCATTTCATTATATAAACTGGGTAATTTCACCGATCTGTGCCGCGGTCCTCACCTGCCCGATACTGAAAAGATAAAAGCAATCAAACTGCTGAGTGTGGCAGGAGCATACTGGAAGGGCGATGAGAAAAGGAAAATGATGACCAGGATATATGGCATAACATTCCCAAAACAGAAGCTACTGGATGAATACCAGGTTATGCTCGAAGAAGCCAAAAAGCGCGACCACAGGAGAATAGGAAAAGAACTGGAGTTGTTTGCTTTCTCTCAGAAGGTAGGCATGGGACTACCCCTGTGGCTGCCAAGGGGAGCTGACCTCAGACAAAGACTGATAGATTTTCTGACTACTGAACTGAAGCGCAGGGAGTATACCATTGTATCGACTCCTCATATCGGTAATGTTGAGTTATACAAAACATCAGGACATTATGAAAAATACGGAGCAGACTCTTTTCAGCCTATGAATACTCCGCAGGAAGGTGAACAGTTTATGCTTAAACCCATGAACTGCCCACATCACTGTGAAATATATAATGCAACTCCACATTCCTATAAAGACCTGCCGGTTCGAATGGCAGAATTTGGTACCGTATACAGGTATGAACAGCACGGGGAGTTACACGGTCTTACAAGGGTGAGGAGCTTCACTCAGGATGATGCTCATCATTTTTGTGAGCCGGACAGGATGAAGGAAGAGTTTAAGAATGCCATTGACCTGGTGCAATGGGTTTTCAAATCGCTCAATTTCAATGAATACACTGCACAGATATCCCTTCGTGACCCCAATAATAAGGAAAAATATATAGGAAATGATGAGAACTGGGAAAAAGCACAGAAGGCTATCATAGAAGCAGCAGGTGAGAAAGGATTAATTACAACTATCGTCGAAGGTGAGGCAGCATTCTATGGACCAAAACTTGATTTTATGGTCAGAGATGCCATAGGTAGGGAATGGCAGCTTGGAACAATACAGGTTGACTATAACCTTCCTGAACGTTTCGACATGACTTATATTGGTGCCGATAGTCAAAAACACAGACCCGTTATGCTGCACAGGGCGATTTTCGGTAGCCTGGAGAGATTTGTTGCCGTACTGATTGAAAACACAGCAGGTAAATTTCCTTTATGGTTAAGCCCTGATCAGGTTATAATACTGCCAATCAGTGAAAAATACCACGATTATTCAAAAAAAGTTTTAAAATTCTTAAATAATTCCGATATTCGCACACTGATTGACAAACGGAACGAGAAGATAGGTAAGAAGATAAGGGATAATGAGTTAAAGAGGATTCCATACCTTCTTATAATTGGTGAAAAGGAAGAAAAATCTTCAACAGTATCAGTCAGAAAACAGGGTGAAGGTGATAAGGGAGTTATGAAACTGGAAGATTTTGTTAATTTTATTAATGAAGAGATAAAGAACGAGTTAGGATAAATTAAAATAATTATATCAACAACATTTAAATTTAAGGAGGGACAAACCATAGCAGGACCAAAAGGAAACATGCCACCCAGAAGACGTGATGACAGAATGCCTCACCGGATTAATAACCGCATTACTGCCAAGGTAGTAAGGGTTGTGGGAGAAAATGTTGAATCACAGGTAATGTCAATAGGAGATGCTATCAGGCTTGCTGATGAGATGGAACTAGATCTGGTTGAGATATCTCCGAAGGCTGATCCACCTGTATGTAAAATAATAGATTATCAGAAGTTTCTTTATCAACAGAAAAAGAAACAAAAAGAAATGAAGGCCAAAGCTACAAAAGTGGTGGTTAAGGAAATAAGATTCGGGCCTAATACTGATGATCACGATTATAATTTTAAGTTAAAACATGCGATCAAGTTCCTGGAAGACGGTGCTAAGGTAAAATCATACGTCTTCTTTAAGGGAAGATCGATATTGTTTAAGGAGAAAGGTGAAATACTACTGCTCAGACTGGCACAGGATCTCGAAGACTACGGTGTAGTTGAGCAAATGCCCAGGCTGGAAGGGAAAAGAATGACAATAACCTTTACTCCGAAAAAGAAGAAATAGGTTCTTTCAAATAATATAAAAACTGTACGAAATGCCAAAAATGAAAACCAATCCCGGTGCAAAAAAAAGATTTTCTTTTACCGGATCGGGAAAGATTAAGCGTAAGCATGCGTACAAAAGCCACATTCTCACTAAAAAGTCAACAAAGCGTAAAAGGAATCTTACCTATTACGGCCAGGTTGATAAATCAGATGAGAAAAACATTAAAATACTGCTGGCTAAAAAGTAATGCATACGCTGGAGAGAGAGAATTAAATGAGTATTAACAGAATGTGTAGCCTAATAAGCCTCTGTGAAAACAGAGCGCTCACATTCAATAAATTTAAGAACTATGCCAAGATCAACTAATTCAGTTGCTTCAAGAAAGAGAAGAAAGAAGGTATTGAAGCAAACAAAAGGTCAATTCGGTCGCAGGAAAAATGTATATACGGTTGCTGTAAACGCACTTGAGAAAGGTATGCAGTACTCGTACCGCGACAGGAGAAAGAAGAAAGGAAATTTCAGATCACTGTGGATTCAAAGAATAAACGCTGCAACAAGACAGTATGATATGAGCTATTCAGAATTCATGGGTAAGATTAATAAAAAAGGTATCGCATTGAACAGGAAGACGCTTGCCGACCTGGCAATGAACCATCCTGAAGCCTTTAAAGCAATTGTCGAGAAAGTAAAATAATTAATAACATATTTCGAAAGAACCTTAAAAAGGGCGTCCAAACCTATTCGGGACGCCCTTTTTTATATATGATCTACGTAATATACTGCCATATTGTCTTATTGGTTCTATTATTACAAGTCATTATGTCATGTTATGGATTATATAATTCTATTATGTATTAAATATTTTTAGATATATTACACTGTATATCAAATATTTAAATAAATAATAACTGCACAGTCCGCAAGCAGTGGCACAGGATTTGAAATTTATGTGGCAAAATGTATAACTAAAATAATGGAGGATAAAAAAATGACAATAGCAAGATTTCCTTTTTTACCGTCATCCTTACTTGACCATTTTTGGGATAATGAATTGACGGACAGGGCAAGCTCTAACTATTCATCTACGAATACCAGTTTGCCGGCAGTGAATATTAAAGAAAATGAAGATGTATTCACTATCGAGGTAGCTGCTCCGGGAATGAAAAAAGAAGACTTTTCTATCAATTACGATAATGGTCGTTTGACTATTTCTTCTGAAAAAGAAAATGAAAAAGTCGAAGAAAAATATAATCGCAGGGAATTCAGTTACCAGTCGTTTTGCAGGAGCTTTGAAGTTGCCGATAATATAATTGACAACCAGAAGATCAAGGCTAAGTACGAAGATGGTATTCTTTTTATCACGTTGCCCAAGAGAGAAGAATTAAAGCCCAAGCCTGCAAAGCAGATTGAAATCAGCTGAAAGGGGCACAATCAGTATAATAAATGATTGCTGCAGGATGCATATGGTCAACCTGCAGCAATCGATATTAAATAATTATAATGCAATTCGATAAGTTTACAATAAAATCACAGGAATCGATCCATAAAGCACAGCAGCTGGCTATGGAAAATGGACATCAGGCCATTGAATGCGGTCATTTGCTTAAGGGAATAATGGAGACTGACGATAATATATTACCATATATATTTAAGAAATTATCCATAAACGAACAGGTTCTCAAAAGTGCACTTGATAGTGTTCTGAGCTCCTATCCAAAAGTTAGTGGTGGCCAGGTTTACCTCTCTGAAACAGCCAACAGGGCACTGGTAGCTGCCCGGAAGGAAGCAGAAGGATCAGGTGATGAATATGTATCTCTCGAGCATATGCTTATCGGGTTGCTTAATACAACTGATGATGTGTCAACCCTCCTGAAAGACAGTGGTCTTAACAGCAAAGATCTTAAATCGATAATGAAAGAATTACGGAAAGGCAGCAACGTAAACAGCCAGAATGCCGAGGAAACATACAATGCTCTGGGCAAGTACGCTATAAATCTTAATGAGAGAGCAAAAAGCGGTAAGCTGGACCCCGTGATTGGCCGTGATGATGAAATAAGGAGGGTGTTACAGATACTGGCACGTCGGACCAAGAACAACCCTATACTAGTTGGAGAACCTGGTGTAGGGAAAACAGCCATAGCTGAAGGAATAGCTTTCAGAATAGTGAATGGTGATGCACCGGATGACCTGCTGCGGAAAAATATCTATTCCCTGGATATGGGAGCCCTGATAGCAGGTGCCAAGTACAAAGGGGAGTTTGAAGAACGCCTTAAGTCAGTCGTTAAGGAAGTAGTACATTCGGATGGTAATGTTATACTCTTCATAGATGAAATACATACTCTTGTTGGTGCCGGAGCAGGAGGAGAAGGTGCAATGGATGCTGCCAATATACTCAAACCTGCCCTGTCAAAAGGTGAACTGAGGGCGGTAGGTGCCACTACATTAAATGAATACCAGAAATATTTTGAAAAGGATAAAGCCCTGGAGCGCAGGTTTCAAAAAGTATTTATTGATGAACCCGACGAGGAAGATTCAATATCTATCCTGAGAGGTATAAAGGAACGATACGAAAATTACCATAAAATCCGTATCAGGGATGAAGCAATCGTATCTGCAGTTCAACTATCCATAAGGTATATCAATGACCGTTTCCTTCCAGATAAGGCCATCGACCTGATAGATGAAGCAGCTGCTCACCTGAGAATAGAAATGAACTCAAAGCCGGAGGAGATCGATGTACTTGACAGAAAAATACAACAGCTAGAAATTGAAAAAGTTGCTTTTAAAAGGGAGAAAGATAAAGAGAAAGTTGAAAAAATAAAACAACAACTCGCAGACCTGGAAGATGAGAGGAAGCAGCTGAATGCCTTATGGGAAGAAGAGAAAAATGTAGTTACGGAAATACAGGATATAAAACAAAGAATAGAGAATTACAGGTATGAGGCTGAGAAAGCTGAAAGGGAAACCAACCTTGGTAAAGTGGCTGAGATAAGGTATGGCCTCCTGCCTGAAGCAGAATCAATGCTTAAAAAGGCAATCGATAAATTACAGCATTACGAGAAAGAAGGCAAGCGACTGGTAAGAGAGGAAATAACTTCTGAAGATATTGCTGAAATAGTATCAAGATGGACAGGTATACCAGTAACAAGAATGCTACAGAGCGAGAAAGAAAAGCTGCTCATGATAGAGGAAGAGCTGCATAAGAGGGTTGTAGGTCAGGATGAAGCAATTGAAGCGGTTGCTTCCGCAATAAGAAGAAGCCGTACAGGTCTTTCCGATGAAAACCGTCCGGTGGGTTCTTTTCTTTTCCTAGGGACGACCGGCGTGGGAAAAACAGAGCTTGCCAGGGCACTGGCTGAATATCTATTCAACGATGAATCACTGATGACCCGTATCGATATGAGTGAGTATCAGGAGAGGCATGCCGTATCTCGTCTGGTTGGAGCACCTCCAGGCTATATAGGCTATGATGAAGGAGGTCAGCTAACTGAAGCTGTGAGGAGAAAACCTTATTCAGTAATACTGCTCGACGAAATTGAAAAAGCTCACCCCGATACCTTCAATATTTTGCTGCAGGTACTTGAAGACGGAAGGTTGACCGATAATAAAGGCAGGGTGGCGAATTTTAAAAATACCATAGTTATTATGACCTCCAACCTTGGTTCAGAACTGATCAGGGAAAACTTTGAGGACTATAATGAAACCAATGCCGAACAAATAATAGCAAAAACCAGGAACCAGGTATTTGAAATATTGAAAAAAAGTGTGCGCCCCGAGTTCCTCAACAGGATAGATGAACTTATTATGTTTAAACCACTGACCAGGGATGATATCAGGGGTATCATCGATATACAGCTTAACAGGCTTGAAAAAACACTTAGAAAGCAGGATATAAGTTTCAGCGCTACTGATAGCTGTATAGCTTACCTACAGGACAAAGGTTTCAATGTGCAATTCGGTGCACGGCCTCTTAAACGTCTTATACAGAAAGAAATAATTGATAAAATATCGCTGGCTATACTCCGGGAAGAAATCAAACAGGGCAATTCTGATATAATTATCGACAGCGACGGGAAGGAGACGTTTATTAAGAAAGGCTCCCGCCTTCGCTAAAGCTACGACGGACGGGGAAGGCTGAAGCTAAGGCTGAGGGATGGAGGAGTGAGGAGTTACGAGTTACGAGTGACAAGTTACGAGTGACAAGGAACGAGGAACCAGCACCCAGTTACCCAGTTACCCAGCACCCAGTTACCCAGCACCCAGTTACCCAGTATTATCTTACTCTGTGAAAAAGTCTTCTGAACCTTATCTTCTTAAGTCCGCTGGCTTCTTTATCAACTGACAGCCATATGAACTTTGGTTGACCAACTATATGATCTCCAGGTACAAAACCCCAATAACGTGAATCAGCGGAATTATGACGATTGTCGCCCATCATCCAGTAATAATCCATCTGGAAGGTATAACTATCAGTTTCCTCACCGTTAATAATAATCCTGTTCCCCTCAATCTTGAGGTCATTGTCTTCGTATATATCAATAATCCTTTCATAGATGGAAATATTATTTGAATCGAGTTTTACTGTGGAACCTTTCTCCGGTACCCAGAGCGGACCATAATAGTCTTCGTTCCAAGGATAGTACGGGTTATGCGGAAATATAAGCACCCCATACTCCCCTTCCCTTCTGAGGTCTTTTTTTACTTCCAAAACATTTCTGAAATTACCTATTTCTTCAGCGTTGGATCTTGTAAGAGGGAGTAAGTACATCGTTCCTGACACCATATTCTGGTCTGATTCATATATATCTAGACGTTCAAAAGCCTTTGGATTGATTCTTGTGCCATTTGTACGCACATAGTAGTTAAACTGCTGTGTTTCTTGCGGTTCTTCCTTTACACTATTAACATAAAGCACTCCCCCCTTGATAACGATAGTATCACCTGGCAGGCCTACACATCTTTTGACATAGTTTTCACGTCTGTCTACAGGTCTGTAAATTATATCATTATTTTTCCATACCTCCTCACGTGCCCTGGCCAGATATGCTTCCTGTGATACTTTTCCGGCACCTATATACTGATCATAACTTTGGAGACTACGGGCCTCAGATCTGACTATCTCGTCGTAGGCTGTTGCCTGGTTCTGAAGTACAACGGTATCTCCTGCAGGAAAATTAAAAACCACAACATCATATCTCTCCACTTTACTAAATCCTTTAAGCCTTTCGTAGCGGGCTACAATAAGATTCGACCATGATTTGGTCTTAATTATCGGAATGGTATGCTGGGTGAAAGGGAATGCTATGGGTGTATTGGGCAACCTGGGGCCATAAGCAACCTTACTCACAAATAGATGATCCCCTACCCTGAGTGATTTTTCCATAGATGGAGTTGGTATCCTGTAGTTCTGGAACAGGAAAATATTAATAAGGGTTACGGCAATAACGGCAAAGATCAAAGCATCAAGCCATTCGATGAAAGTGCTGTTTGGTCCTTCCCTTTTTTTCCAGAATGCCCAGTTGACCTTTTTGGAAATATATATATCAAAGATAATGGCAAGACCGAACAACAACCAGTAGTTTCCTACCCATATAACCCACAGGATATAAATGAGTGCAACGACTGCGAACTTGAAATATTTGTTTTTGAGAATATCCAGCATTGTTATTTATATTATTTGCGTGGCAAAAGTAATGTTTTAATTTAAAAACCCAGTAGATCATTCATGGTAAATATACCCTTCCTCGTATGGATAAATTCCGCCGCAAAAACTGCACCAAGGGCAAATCCCTGTCTGCTATGCGCCTTATGTTCGATCGTTATGGTGTCAATATCCGAATTCCATTCTATTTTGTGAGTTCCCGTGACCTGTCCTTCCCGAACAGATTTTATCCCTATCCTGTCTTGTCCCGATGATTCAGCAGAATTCCAGGATTTATACCTTTTGCATTCACTGATAATGTCTTCAGCAAGGTTGATTGCAGTACCACTGGGAGCATCCTTCTTCATGATATGATGTATTTCCTCCAGCTTTACATCATAAGATGTTATACCATCCATAATACGCGCAAGTCTCATGTTAAGGTTAAAAAGTATGTTTACACCTATGCTGAAGTTAGATGAATGAATAAAACTGCCCCCCTCTGATTCGACCTGTTGCCTGATAAGTGGCAGGCGATCCGTCCAGCCAGTTGTACCAGAAACAACAGGGATACCCCTTTTAATACACTTGCTGATATTATCAAAAGCAGTATCCGGTGTGGTAAATTCAATAGCAACATCAGATTGATTAAATAGATCTGAATCGAAATCAGCAGTATTT
>Ga0272441_10015683_pt1 | contig 10582 bp, 9 predicted proteins | sample SSMProp6N_FD_193582 | JGI IMG/M metagenome (GOLD analysis project Ga0272441, IMG submission 193582) | Marine sediment archaeal communities from Little Sippewissett salt marsh, Falmouth, MA, United States - SSM-Prop-6N | ecosystem: Environmental > Aquatic > Marine > Wetlands > Sediment ...
AGATACTTGCCCTTCTCCCTTCCCCCAGCCATCGAGCGGCAAATGCATAAGACGTGCAGGTTCCCTTGCCGAACATCTCTCCCATCGGCTCGAAATCGCAGCAGACAACCTGTCTGCTGGCCATTCGCTTCCCGACGTTCCGATCTGTCCTCTTGTGCGCCTTTTGTGTGCTTTTCCGGGCGCGCTCCTTCGAATCCACTGGCATGAGTTGGCTGGAGTGACGAATGCCGCGTCTGAGAATTTCCGTGAGCATAGGAACCGTCCTCAGTTACGCCCGTCTTCTTTTCCACGGAGCAGGAACAGACGCTCCCTCACACATTTCGAGGCACGGTCGATAACGAGACGGGGCATCGCGGTATTCAGATGATCAAGGGCTTCTTCGAATTCTACGTACACGTGTGTGCCATGGGGGCGTTTTGCCCACCTTCGGGTAGGCAGCATCAACTCCGCGAAACGCGGATCGGTGTGGCCTGTGCACTGAGGGACCATCAGGAACCCCTTGACCGTCTCGCTCCGATCGGCATTTGTGATGGCTACACGAACCATACCACACCCCCCGGCCGCGAAGTCACAGCCTCGGACATCGATTTCCACAGGAAATGTCACGTTCAGCGTGCCGTTGTGACAGCTCTGGACAGTTGGGTCGCTTGTCCCCCGCTTGATGCAATCGCGCACTGCCGCCGCTGCCATTCCATTCCCGTTTTCTAGGATGATCGCCTGAAGCTCCACAGTGAGTACCTCCGTCTGGCTGCCTCCGCCTTGTTCGGAGCGCTGTCATCGCACCGAGGCCACAGGGAAACGCCTTCTGTCACAACCTGGGGTCAACCGGTTCGCTCTCCAGCGCGAGAACGCCAAACACACATTCATGAACGCGGCGTAGCGGCTCGCGGCGCACGAACCGCTCAAGGGCCTCAATCCCCAAGGCGAATTCGCGCAACGCAAGTGAACGTTTTCGGCCCAAGCTCCGTTGCCGCAGACGTTCCATGTGTTCCTTTGCCGTGTATTCCGGGCTGTAGATGATTCGCAGGTATTCGGGGCCTCGCACCTTGACCGCCGGCTGGACAAGCCCTTTCTTGCCCTTGGTGGCGAAGTCCATTGGCTTGACAACCATGCCTTCACCGCCTTTGCCTATCATGTGCAGCCACCACTCCGTAGCCGCGGTCTCGCTCTCAGGATCGGTCAGGTCAACTGACTTGCGCTCCGTGGCGAGCAGAATCCCCGAGTCAGCTTCACAGATCTTTGCCAGCACATCCATGTGCCACATATGATCGCGGTTGGCGTGCACGTGACCCTCTGTCGCCAATACATGGAATGGCGCCAACTTCAAATCGTCCAGCGATCCGACGGGCCAGCAATAGTGTCTGTAAGCGGTCGTGTACTTCTCGATGCTCGCTTGTCTGCTACTGTACCGCTGCAGCAATCGCTTCACGTCAACCGGTCGTGTGGAGCTATGCTCATCAAAGTCGAATGTGGCCACAACGTCCTGACGCGAAGCGGTCATTTCCAAACCCGCGAGGGCCTCTCCGAGTGAGGCGGTCGCGGCGGCACTTACCGCTGCGTATTGAGTTTGCAGAAGCTGTTGAGCCTTCGCCGACCAAGGCATCAGCTCACAGTCCAGACAAGCCCAGTCGGTGTCGAGCTCCTGCCAGAAATTGGCCTTCTCCATAGACGTCTTCAGAGCCTCGACAAGTCCTTGTTCCACCGCCTTGTCTTCAAAGAAGCGCCGGCCTGTCCGCGTGTAGACAATTCCGATTCCGTCATCAACGATCCCGAAGCGATTCCGGACCACCTCTTCGTCTCTGCACACGATCACAACGGCACGTGACCCCATGTGTTTCTCTTCGCACATCGCCTTGGGCACGCCCGCCGACCGGAAATACGAGAACGCCTCCGCCGGATGCTCCAGGTAATTCTGCTCCTTACTCGTTTCACAAGGCGACATGGTCGGTGGCAGATAGATCAGCCACTTCGGATTGGCCGCGAAACGACTCATGACTTCCAGGGCGGCGGTCGCATTCTCTTCGCGCACGGTGATGTTTGACCGTAGCCGGGTCGGGATGATTCGCTTTCCGATCACGTCCTCGGCGTCGAGAAGATCGTCATGCATCTGCTGGGATGTGAGGGCCGAGGCCTGTTCCTCGTCCGGGATGAATGGTTTCGCCGGCTCGCAGTAGGCGTGCTGGGCCGGCACGGACACGAATTCCCGTTCCGGATACCTGAAAGCCGTGAGTTTGCCGCCAAACACACAACCCGTATCGATATTCACCGTGCGATTCAGCCATTCCGGTTCTGGTACCGGCGTGTGCCCGTAGACGACGGTAGCGGGCCCCCGGTATTCGGCCGCCCAGTTGTAACGTACGGGGAGGCCGAACTCATCTGTTTCGCCGGTTGTCTCCCCGTACAGTGCGAAATCACGCACCTTCTGGGAGCCGCGCCCCTGCATCTCCTGAGTCATGCCGGCGTGCGCAACGCAGAGATTTCCATCATCCAAAACATAGTGACTGACAAGCGTGTAGATGAATTCGGACGCTTCCTCGGCGAACTCGTCGCGGATCTCTGCCGGCAGCGCCTCCCATTCCTCCAGAGACTTGTCCAGGCCATGCGTAATCTGAACGTTCTTGCCGCGGAACTTCCGCATGAGCTTCACATCGTGATTCCCTGGAACGGAGAATGCATGGCCTCCGGTTATCATGTTACGAACAAGACGCACGGTATCCAGTATTCTGGGGCCACGGTCGGCAAAGTCACCGAGGAAGACAACCTTTCTCCCCTCGGGATGACCGTACACATCGCCTTCCCAGACCGGGTTGTCCGAATTGTGTCCAACCACTTGGTATCCAAGATTCCCCAGAAGCGACACCAACTCCTCATAGCAGCCATGTACGTCGCCGATTAGATCAAAGGGACCGCGCTCTTCTCTCTTGTCGTTCCACAAGGGAACGCGCTCGAGGGTTGCCGCGTCAACCTCCTCTTCGGATTTCATCACGTAGATGTGCCGGAATCCCTCTTTCCTGAGTCCCCTCAAGGAGCGCCGCAATTGTTGGCGGTGCTGTGCAATGACGCGGCGGCCGAAGTTCCTGTCGGGTCGATCCACGTTACGCGCCTGGCACACCTTCTCAGGCAGATCGAAGACGATTGCGGAAGGAATAGCGTGGAACTCCCGGGCAAGCTGGATCAAAGGCTTCCTCGCTTCCCGCTGCACGTTTGTAGCGTCCACGACCGTCAACTTCCCGGCCGCCAGCCGTTTCCGGGCAATGAAGTGCAGGACCTCAAACGCCGGGTTCGTGGCCTTCTGGTCGTTCTCGTCGTCGGAGACAAGCCCGCGACAGAAGTCGGACGAGAGCACCTCCGTGGGAAGGAAATGCTTCTTCGCAAATGTCGACTTCCCGGAACCTGATGGCCCGATGAGCACGACCAAGGACAACTTGGGAACTTTGATCTCCATCTTCTGCAACTATGTTTGCCCGAATATTCCCATCTGTGTCGGCGGTCCAACCTTTGGATCCTCCGGGCCGACAGGCAGGAATCTCACCTTGTAGCCGAAACGCTCAGCAATTGTGCTGGCCCAATTCCGAAATTCTTCCCGGGTCCACTCGAACCTGTGATCTCCGTGCCGCAACTTCGGCATGCCAGACGCATCCCCTTTGTCGAGGTCCCACATCACGTTGTACTCACGATTTGGTGTTGTCAGGACCACCGTGCGCGGCCGTGCGAATTCAAAGACAACCCGCTCAAATGCGGCAAGTCTCGGGACGTCAAGATGCTCCACGACCTCCACAACCGCCGCAGCGTCGAATCCCTCCAGGCGTCTGTCACGATACAGAAGAGATCCATGCATGAGCTCGATCTTCTCTCTGAGCCGCGGCGCCAGCTGCTCCAGGTGCAATCGCGCGTGGGCGATCTCCAGGGATCGGATTGACACGTCGAGTCCGAGGATCTTCTCGATCTCCTTGACCTTCATCAACTCGCGGAGAAGCTTGCCGTCGCCGCATCCCAGGTCCAGAACACGTTTTGCGCCAGATCCTTTCACGGCGGCGACGACGGCTCCGAGACGTGCCTCGTTCAGGCTGATCTTCTTTTCAAGTGCATGTTCGTCCGCCGTTCGCTCGTCATCGGGTTCCGAGGCTGCAGGCTCGTCCTCCTCCGCCAACCGCTCGAGCGCCCGCCTGGCGAGACTTGGTTGATACTTGAGGTAGCGCCGCGTGATCTGTTCACGTTCTGGATGCGAACCCAGCCACCCCTCACCCTTGTCGAGCAGCTTCTGGACTTCGTCATCGCTAACGTAGTAATGCTTGCTGTTGTCCAGGACCGGGATCAACACGTAAAGATGTGTGAGAAGATTCTTCAGCGTACTGACGCTCGACAGCTTCACCGTGTAATAGGGACTCTCACCCCATTCAGGAAACTTCTCGTCCAGCGGGTGCCTCTCCGACTCCACCGTGTACCCGAGGGGTTCGAAGAGCTTGCGCAGGAAGACCTCGCCACCACGACGACACGGGAGAACGGCAATCTTCGCTTCCAGCGGCATCGCCTCTTCGACTAGTTCCGGCTTCTCTTGGCACTTGCCGCGCAGTACGGCACCGTACACCCGCGAGATGGCCACGCTCAGGAAGGATGACGCCACGTAGGGGCGGTCATTGACGTATTGATCCAACGGACCACCCATCATCTGGCCGGGCTTCCCCTTCACCATCATGATCGGATCGACATCCAACAACAGCGCCGCTGTGCACGTATCATCTGTCGCTTGGGGATAGAACACATACGCCTTGCCGAACGGCAACGCAAACGACTGACATCTCGTCGGATTCTTGTGTAGCAGGAACCCGAGATCCGTTGCCGGTTTTCGTGTTGTTGTGATGGTCAGAAGCATCGTGCCTCTCCTTCGGGCCGCACCTTAGCAGACGCGACACCGGCAGTCCACCTTCAAGATCTGCCCAGTTCTGCCCCGTTCTTGACTTCGCCTCCGCACTGTGGTAACATTTCTGGAACTGAAGGAGAGGCACTGAAGTGATTACGCGATTATCCACAGAGCTATATGGCTTGCGGTGGAGTGGCTATCTGCATTCGTCAGATAGCAACGAACTCCGTCTGCCCGCTCGCCTGAGGGCTTCTGTGGAGCGCGTGTTCTAAGGCAACACACAAACACAGTGAATCACAAGCCCCTGGGCAAAAGCCCGGGGGCTTTTTTTGTTGGGCAGAAAGGGCGGTAGCTCAAATGGGAGAGCGCCGGTCTCCAAAACCGGAGGTTGCAGGTTCGATGCCTGTCCGCCCTGCCAGGCACCAGAAGGAGACTTGTTGTTTTGAGAATCAGGATGATGCCGAGTAGCTCAATTGGTGGAGCGGCGGCCTGTTAAGCCGCAGGTTGCAGGTTCGAGACCTGCCTCGGCAGCCAGAAACCAGAGCCTGTCGGCACGGTTCCCGGCAGGCCATGGGGAGGTAGACCCGTAGGGCGCGGGGTCAGGCTGTAGATCTGGCTCGCCTTGTGCGACTGGATGGTTCGACGCCATCCCTCCCCACCGGTTTTTGCCGGAAGACGAAGAGGGAATGAAGGAGGAAAGATGTTGACCGTGGCTCAACGGTGAGAGTGCCGGGTTGTGGCCCCGGAGATGACGGTTCGATTCCGTCCGGTCAACCCAATTTGAAGGAGAGCGTGAAGATGCCCCGGTAGTCTAGTGGTCAGGACACGAGGCTTTCAATCTCGTAGCCGGAGTTCAATTCTCCGTCGGGGCACCACCCACTTTGGGAAACATAAAAGGAAAGACGCTCCTGTGGTGTAACGGAAAGCACGGGTGGCTACGGACCACCTGGTCTAGGTTCAAATCCTGGCGGGAGTACCATTGTTTGAGGAATAAGGAAACGGGGGATCACGGGGGCGTAGTCCAGCATGGATAGAACACTGGCCTGTCACGCCAGAGGTCGCCGGTTCGAGCCCGGTCGTCCCCGCCATTGTCGAAAGCAGGAGAACAGAATGAAGAGATTATCAGTGAGTTTGTCGATCCTGCTATCCCTCTTGCCTGGAGGGGGTGGCCGGCGTGCGCGCCGACCCGACGGTTGAAGCACGTTGCTTCGAGCTGTCAGCCCCCTCTGGGAGACCGGAGGGGGCTTTTCTATTGGAAGTGGAGCAGACCCGGCTGGATGAGGAGCCAGTCTCGAAAACTGGTAGGCGGCAGGGATGTCGCTTGGGGGTTCGAGTCCCTCCTGCTCCGCCCGACAAGGAGACGATGACGTGATGTGAGAATCAAATGGAGGGTTGCCCGAGTGGTAAGGGGCTGGCCCGCTACGCCATGGCCGCGCGAAAGCGTGCGGGAGTTCGATCCTCTCACCCTCCGCCATGATCTTTGAAATGATAGGAATGCGGGCATACCCGAATTGGCAGCAGGGGACAGGCTGAGGTCCTGTCGGTCCATCGTGGCCCATGGGGGTTCGAATCCCTCTGCCCGCACCATTTGGCCCGGTGACGGAACCTGGCATACGTACCACGCTCAGACCGTGGGTTCTGTGGGTTCGAATCCCACCCGGGCCATCCGCCTTCGCCGAAGCGGCTACGGCGGGACAGGCCACCATTTGTACTCCGGTGGCGGAATTGGCATACGCGCCTGATTCAAAGTCAGGATCATGTGGGTTCGAATCCCTCCCGGAGTACCCTCTCACGCCCCGGTGACGGAATTGGCATACGTGCCGCGCTTAAACCCCGGGTCCTGCAGGTTCGAATCCTGCCCGGGGCACCAATCTGCAGAATGTGCGCAAGGCGTGTACATCGGTTGCATGCTCGCCGGCTTGTGTTTCGCCCCAACTCCCGCTAGAGTGGTGCAAACGCCGCACAGGTACGGCGTTTCCGTTCGGAGCCCTCGACTTGGCACGATTCGTGCTCAACAACGCAGTGAAATGAACCAAGGACGTCTCATTTCGTTCAAGTTCCTTCGGTGCCTCGTGATTGCGCTTCTTGTCTTTGCGGTTGGCGGGGGGAGCTACTTGTACTTCTTCTTCCTGGCGCCGGTCGGATCCGGCCCCGCCGGGCCCGACGTGCCGAATGAAGACTTCGGTCACGTATGGACGGAGAAGAAGGCCCTCCTTCTTGGGATTGGCGACAGCATCACTGCTGGCTACGGATCGTCTCCCGGCTTCTCATATTTCGATCGACTGCTCAGTAATCCGGATGGTGACAGCCAGGACATGAGCGGCAAGTCGCTCTCGTCAGTGTTGCCGGACCTCAATTCACGCAACATTTCCGTTTCCGGCAGCATTTCGATTCAGCATCTGGAGAGGCAGATTGAACGCCTGACCACCAACTCCACCGATGTCCTGGGAATCGTCGTCATGACGACCGGCGGCAACGACCTCATACACCAGTATGGTCGCGTCCCTCCGAAGGAAGGGGCGATGTACGGCGCCACGTTCGAGCAGGCCGAGCCCTGGATCGCCAACTTCGAGAAGCGGCTGGACCGGATGGTTCAGGCAATCAGGGATCGGTTCCCGGGCGGCTGCCACATATTCCTTGCCAACATCTACGACCCGACTGACGGCACAGGAAGCACCGGCTCGACCGGATTGCCGGCTTGGCCCGACGCGCTCAAGCTTCTGCATGCATACAATTCAATCATCGAGAACTGCGCGCGTGCTCACGATTTCGTTCACCTGGTGGATATCCGCACGCCCTTTCTGGGACACGGGATCCATGCAACGAAGTTCTGGCTGCCGCACTACCGCCGTTCTGATCCACATTACTGGTACTACCCGAATATCGAGGACCCGAACGACCGCGGATACGATGCGATCCGGCGAGTCTTTCTGCTTGAAATGGGGAAGGTCTTCTCGAATGAGCAGGGAGCGGGATGAAACGATTTGAACAGATGCTCCTGATCGGCTCTTTCATCGCCTTCTCTTGGCTTGCTATGCAGGCCGTCCATGAGTTGGGGCACGTGCTGGGTGCATACGCCACCGGCGGGACGGTGTCGAAAGTCGTTCTGCATCCGCTCACGATCTCCAGAACCGATATCGGTCGCAACCCACATCCCTTGATTTTCGTCTGGGCCGGTCCCCTTGTGGGGGCAGTCTTGCCTGTACTGGTCTTTCTGGCTGCGAAGCTGTGCCGATCCCCAGGGTTCTATCTGTTCAGGTTCTTCGCTGGATTCTGTCTCATCACGAATGGCGCGTATATCGCCATGGGGTCGTTTCACACGGCGATGGACGCCGGCGACATGCTTCGACACGGGTCCCCGCAATGGACGCTGCTCTTGCTCGGCGCATTGACGATCCCAGCCGGGCTTTGCCTCTGGCACAAGATCGGTCCACATTTCGGCCTCGGAAGTGCACGAGGAAAGGTCAACCGCTCCGCCGTCGTTGTCTCCGCTTCATTGTGCGCCGCGATTGTGGTGATCGAAGCGGTTTTCGGGAGTCGATGGTAGAGTGAAAGCTCCGGTGTCAATGTTGACGGCCTTGCTGATGGTAACGGTGCTTTGCACGGGCTGTGCTAGCAGACTCTTCTACTATCCTGACTCTCGTGTCTACGGGACACCGGCTGACGCGAAACTTGAATACGAGAAAGTCACGTTCGCAAGCCGGGATGGAACGCGTCTGAACGGGTGGTTTGTTCCCGCCGTGGACAAGCCGCTCGGCACAGTCATCCATTTCCACGGTAATGCACAGAACATGACCGCCCATTTCTCGTTCGTCAACTGGATTCCCCGGGAAGGTTTCAACTTGTTCGTGTTCGACTACCGGGGTTACGGCCAATCGGAAGGCAATCCAACCCGCCGTGGTGTCTACGAAGACGCTGTGGCCGCCATAGAGTATGCGAGATCCAGGAAGGACGTTGATCCCGACCGTCTCCTCATCCTCGGACAGAGCCTTGGCGGCGCCAATGCGATCGCTGCTCTCGGCTACAACAGATTCGATGGGGTCCGCGCAGTCGCCATCGAATCGTCGTTCTATTCATACAGACAGATCGTGCGGGAAACGATCGCGCACATTCCCGTTGTGTCGCTTCTCCGATGGCCACTTTCCTTCCTCGTCGTCGGCAATGGATACAGTCCCGGTAAGGTCATCGATCGCCTTGCACCCGTTCCCCTTCTCCTGATCCATGGCACGTCCGATCGCGTCATTCCACTTCATCATGGCGAGCAGTTGTTCAAGAAGGCGGATGAGCCGAAGCAGTTCTGGGTGATCGAGAATGGCCGCCATACGGAGGCATTCACGACGTACGGCCGGCAATACCGGCAGAGCCTCGTCAAGTTCTACATGGGTGCGCTTCGCCGGGAATACCATCAGCAAGAAGCGGCACACATTCTTGATCCACAGGAAAGACGTATGCGTTCGCGGTCCATGCGCCTTTCGGGTCGCCGCCTATGATCAACAATATGGGTTCCGGACACTTGAGCCTTCTGTCCTTGCTGAGTTGTTCCATCTGCTCCGTATCGTCTTGACTCGGAACAGACGCTCCTCCTGGATGGAAATGCCACTCCCCCAGATAGAAGTGTCTTTGCTCCCGCCACAGTCTGAAAATCCAACCTTGAATTCCTCGTGTCCCTCGCTCGAAGAGCCTTGGCTTTCGAATGGAGTCCTCCGGTGGTCCGCCCAGCGCGGTGACAACGGCGCAATCGTGCGAGGGAGTGTAGTAGCCGACAAGAATTCCACCTGTCTCTTTGGAATAGGAATCCGTACATTCCTCTAGACCGTCCAAGAGAACGGATTCCTTCAGGGAGATTCCAAACTTGCGATCTTTCGACCATGAAAGCAGATCACTCAAGTGCAGGCACCTCGATTGATCGGCGCATGGAAACAGCACCGTCTCCCTCTTCATTCTGTTCATACACATGGAGCGTGGGGTCGCCCGATCTTGGGTCTTGGATGACATTCGAGATGACCTTTACCGCAACGCTGGCCCACAACCACATGTCGTCGCAGCGAGCCGGGAAGACAGGATGATGGCAACCGATCCTCTCGCGCGGGAATGTCTGCCCCTTGAACTCGTCCTCCTCCGCTTCGATCCACGCACGCATTTCCGCGAGATAATCGTCGACAGGGAAGGACGCCTTCCTGGCATGGAAGAAGAACATACGTTTTGCGCGGAACCCGATTGATAATGAGAAGAAATGGGCGGAGTGTGGAAATGAGATAGCTGAAAGTGCGTGCAGCAACTCGTCGTTCCCGGTGCAGTCAACTATGAGATCATGCTCCATGAGCCGGTTTGAAACATCTTCATTCCCAAAAGCGATTGTCGAGGAATCGTGCGCTACCTCAGCATGTGGATTGAGAGAATTGAGCCGCAGCGCCAGTTGAGCAGCCTTGCCGTTTCCAATATCGTTCAGTGCCAGAGTGTGTCGCGTCAGATTTCCGATCTCGATGCTCTCGCCATCGAAAAGCGTTATGTGGTGGACACCTCCACGGACAAGCATTTCCACGATTGGCGCTCCAAGCGCACCACAACCGATTACCGCTACACGGGAAGTTCGCAGTTCTGGCCGGAAACGTCCCCTGTTATGAATCTGCTCGGGGTGCCAATTCTCTGCCGGCATGTAGACAAGCCTCTTGTCGCCTCGAAATCTTGTCCGCATATCGTTTTAAACATGGCCCTGATCAT
>Ga0272441_10015684_pt1 | contig 10580 bp, 1 predicted proteins | sample SSMProp6N_FD_193582 | JGI IMG/M metagenome (GOLD analysis project Ga0272441, IMG submission 193582) | Marine sediment archaeal communities from Little Sippewissett salt marsh, Falmouth, MA, United States - SSM-Prop-6N | ecosystem: Environmental > Aquatic > Marine > Wetlands > Sediment ...
GAGGGAGCGCACACCGAGTCCGCTTAGATCGCTGACCCGGACCGGCAGGGAGAGTCCGGCGCCGGCCGCCGCCAGGGTATCGGGCAGAAGAACGTCCACCGCTTCAGCGCTGTCCGGCGGGATCAGCGTCACTGTGCCGCTGCGCACCGAATCCGGCGTCACAGCTCCGCCATTGAACTCGATTTCGACAAGGTCAAGCGGTGATTGGGAACCGGCGGTGGCCTGGCTGGAAACCAGGAAATCGATTTCGACCAGCACGCCGCCGCCCTCAGCCGGACGGCTTCCACTGATCTGCAGACTCAGCTCTCCACCGCCGTCCGAAAAAGAAGGGCTCTGCCAGTCGCGCAGCAGCGTATTCAGAGTCGAGGCGCCGACGGCGGAGAGCAGCCGGCGATCATACCTCAGGGTCAAATCGCAGCGGGTGATGCCTCGCCCGCTGAGATCCGAGACCCGGACAGGACAGGTTATATCTCCGCCCAACGGCGCGCTGGTATCCGGCACAGAGACGACGAGCTGGTCCGAGACGGTCTCGAAACTGGCGGCTGCGCTCCAGACCGGACCGTTGCCGCTGCTGTCCGTAATGCCGACCCGGTAATAATAGAGCGCCGAGGATTCGAGTCCGGTCAGCGTCACCGAACCCGAGCGCGCGAGATCGCTGACTACAGCCTCTTCGCCGTAGGCGGAGGTGAGACCGTATTGGACCGCGGCCCTGACCGGCTCATTCGCGATCCACTCCAGGGTGACGGCATTGAAAGAGCGCTGCACGACGCGGGGCAAGCTCGTGAAGCGCGGCGGCACGATGTCGAGCAGGCGCACCGATCCGCTGCGCGTGCTGGCCGCAATTGCACCGGCGTTGAGCGCAACCTGGCTCAGAAGCAGCTCGCAGCGCTCGCCCGGCGCGCCCTCCGCACCGGGCGTCAGACGCAGATAGAGCAGCACCCCGGATCCGTCGACCGCCGCAGCACCGCGCTGGGATATCCGGACGCTGCGGTTATTGAGGATCACCTCCGGCGCGTCCCATCCGGCGGTCAGAGTCCCCGCAGACTCGGGGGCATCGAACGACAGCAGAGCAGGATCGTATAGCAGGGTGAATTCGAAACGGCTGATCTCCAGGGAACGGGGATTGCTCAAGCGCAAAGGCAGGACTGCGCTGACACCGGGCGCCAGCGCGGTGTCCGGCAGGGAGAGAAGCACACCTTCGAGATCGGGAGTAGTGAAGATCCCGTCCCCGCTCCAGACCGGTCCATTGCCGTGGCGGTCGCGGATGCCGACACGGTAGTGATAGGATGCGGACGGGCTCAGCCGGTCGAGTGTAACCTGATGGTCGAGGCCGAGCGACTGATCCTCCGCCTCCTGCCCGTAACCGGCCGTGAAGCCGTATTGCACCGTTCCCGTGCTCGGCTCGTCCGTAGACCAGTATACCGCGGCCGACAGCGGGGTGAGCTGGGAGACAAAGGGAGGTTCGACGAACGAGGGCAGCTCGAGATCGAGTATGGTGATGTCCGCGCCCCGGGTTTTGACCTCGAGCCCGCCGTCGTTGAGCGTGAAGCGATCGAAATAGAGCGGCGTGCGCGAACCCGGTTGTGCCCCGCTGCTGATTTCGATCCGCAGGAACAGCAGGGGATCGGATCCGCTCAGATCAACACCCCCGGAAGCGGCCAGGATGAAGGTACCGCTGCCGGTTTGATACAGCGGCTGCTCCCATCGGCCGAGCAGCGCGCCCGCGGTCGACACACCCGTCACAGAAATCTGCTGCGGATCGAACAGCAGCTCGAACTCGAGCTGGCGAATGGAGTGATCCGCCGTTCCGCTCAGATAAAGCGGGAGCAGCAATTCCGCACCCGGCGCGCCCGAGCTGTCGGACAGCGCCGCCGACGGTCCGCCTTCCGCCGTGGTGGTGAACCCCGAATCCGCGCTGGCCGCCGGGCCGTTGCCGAGAGTGTCGGTGATCAGGACGCGGAAACGGTATTCGGTTTCGGGCAGGAGATCCTCGAGAATCAGGCGGTGATCGGACAGTGCGGCTGGACTCTCTACAACGCGGTCGAGCAGGGATGTGGTGCCGTATTCGACACGGCCGTAAGCGGGTTCGTCCGTGGACCAGATGACGGCGGCGCGATTCGAGCCTATGTCAACGGCTCTGGGCGCCCGCGTGAATTGAGGCGGGCGGTCGTCGATCACGCGGATCGATCCGTTGTCCACTCTCGAGGGCGGATCACCCTGGTTGAAGGTGAATTCCGTGAACGCCAGAGCGCGCCGGCGGCCCGGGACAGCATCCGGAGCCACGGATCCGGACAGACTGAAGAGCACACCGGATCCGCTCAAGGGAACCGTGCCCTGGAGCGAGATTTCGGCGCGATTGTCCTGTGTAACCAGCTCGGGCGCTCCCCAGCCGCCGCACAGATATCCCTCGGTCGCCACGCCCTCCAGGTCGTATATGTCTCCGGGGAACTGCAGAACCGCGCGGAAGGAAAGGATACTACGGCCGCTGACATCGCTGACCCGGACCGGAATATTCAGGGCAGCGCCGGCCGCCGCGCCGGTGTCCGGCACGGTCACATGGACGGCGGTCGCCGGCAGGGTACTGAAGGAGGCGAGGCCGCTGATCACCGGGCCGTTGCCGAACCGGTCGGTGGAGAGCACGCGGTAATGATAAAGCGTGCCGGGTTCGAGTCCGGTCACTACCAGCCGGTGCTCCAGGCGCGGATCGGAGTGCGAGACGCTCGCTCCCAGCGATTCGTTGCGGCCGTACTGCACTTCGCCGTCCGCGGGTTCGTCGGTGAACCAGCTGATTTCAGCGCTCGTGGCGGTTACGGCAGCGCTGTAGGGCCCGTCGACGATCCCCGGCGCGGTCTGATCGCGGACGGTAACCGTCCCGCTGCGCATCTCAGCTTCAACGCCGGCGCCGTTGAGCCGGAGGTTTCGGGGAGTGATCGCGCCCTGCGACCCGACAGCGGCTTGCGCGGGAACCTGTCCCTCGACGCGGACCAGAGTACCGTCCCCGGAGAGGACATCGGCGCCGGCCAGAGAGAGGGTCAGCACTCCGTCCGTATCCGACCATTGCGGGACATTCCACGTTTCAGCCAGGGTGCCTGCGGTGGAGATCCCGGAAGGCTGGAATATCGAATCCCGATGCACGAGCTCGAAATCCACAGAGGTGACGCCGCGTCCCAGCAGGCCGCTCACAGCCAGGGGGATCTCCAGAGAGGAGCCGGGCGAGGCCGAGAGATCGGGGACGGAGAGGCGCACGGGATCGGACGGTGAAGTGATGAAAGAAGATCCCTGAGACAGGGTCGGACCGTTGCCGTAACGGTCGCTCGAGGCGACGCGATAGAAATAGCGCGAATTGGCCATCAGGTCCGACAACGGCACAAGATGATTGCGGGTCAGCAGATCGCCCCCCTTCTGCTCGCCGTAGCCCTCGCCGCTGCCGTACTGCACCAGCGAGGTCGCCTCTTCGTTTGTTGACCAGACCAGGGCCGCCGAATTCGAGGTCAGTGCAGCGACCACGGGTCCCGACAGCAGCTGCGGCGCTGTGACGTCGCTGATCCGCACCAGGCCCGAGACGAGGCGCGTGGCCGGATCGCCTTCGTTGAAAGTGCAGCGCTGAAGCACCAGGGGATGCCGTTGTCCCTCTTCGGCCTCTTCAGCGAGCCTGAAAAGAACCTTCACCAGCACATCCCCGCTGCCCAGGGCTTCAATACCTCCCATGGCCAGAACCAGACGGCCCGGAGTGACGGTGTAGACCGGTTCGCCCCATCCGCCGGTCAGGGTTCCGGCCGAGCTGACGCTTTCGACGGTGAGGGCGCCGGCGTCATAGAGCAGCACGATCGAAGCGGAGTAGACCTCACGGCCGGTCAGCGGAGCGGTTTCGAGCGGCAGCCAAAACGACGTCCCGGCCGCGGCTTCTGTCTCGGGCAGCCTGACCTCGATGCCGTCCGCCAGCGGCGTGGTCAAGCGCAGCTCTTCGCTCCAAACCGGGCCGTTGCCCGCCGGATCAGAGACGCCGACACGGACCCCGGCCTGAGTATTTGGATCGAGTCCGGTGAGCACGATGCGATGCCATAAGGCGGGCTCGGAGACTGTGTCGACCGCAACGCCGTCGACCTGGACCACGGCTGTGGACACCTCATCGGTCCGCCATTGCAGCCGGGCCGAAACCGGTGATACGTTGTCGATTTCCGGGCCAAAGGTGTACTGCGGCGGTTTGAGGTCCGGATTTCCGGTCAGAGTGAGAAATCCGGAGCGGGTGCTGACCGCGGGCCAGCCATTATTGAAGGCGAAATATCGCAGCCCGATATCGAGGACGCCGTCCCGGGCCTGATCGAGCACCCGGAAAACCGCGCTGAACAGGGTTCCGTTCCCGCTCAATGGGGAGCCGCCGCTGTGTTCGACCACCAGCTGGCCTTCAACGATCGCGGTTTCGGGCGCCGCCCATTCCGCGCTCAACGTCCCGGCCGCATCGACCCCGACCGCCTCGAGCCGATCGCAATCATATACCAGCACGCTGTGATAGGAGAGCACGCCCTTGCCGCCGAGATCGGTGACCGTTACCGGGATCCGCACCGTCTCTCCGGCCGCGGCCGTCAGATCGGAAACCGAAACACGGATGGCGCCGCCGGCGAGAGTGCGGAAGGTCAGGCCATCGCTCCTGACCGGCCCGTTGCCGGTCGAATCCACACTGCTGACGCGGTAATAATAGGTCGTCTCCGGATCCAGGCCGCTGAGGGTGACGAGGTGCTCGGTTGAACGGGACGACCGGCTCTCCACGTAGCTGTACTGTTCGCTGCGGCCGTATTCGACGCGGCTGGTCGCCTTCTCGTCGGTGCGCCAAAGGATGGTGGCACGGGTTGAAGAGATGTCAACAGCCTCGGGTCCGTGGATGATCTGCGGCGGCCGCGTATCGCGCACCGTGAACCGGCCCTCGCGGGTGACGGCCGGAATCTGGCCCTGATTGAGTAGCAAACGGGTAATTTTCAACGGCGTCTCGGCGCCGAGTCCCGCGTTCGGGTTGACACGGAGCTGCACCTTGATCAGGGTGCCGCTGCCGCTCAGAACGGGAGTACCGTTCATGGCGACCTGAACCGCTCCGGGTCCGGCGCTGAAGGCCGGCGCCGGCCACCGGGCGGTCAGCGTGCCGGCCGCGCTGACGCCCACGGCGGCCAGCAGTTCGGGATCGAATTCGATGCTCAGCTGCACCGAGCTCACCGCGAGATCGGTCAAATCCCCGATGGCGAGCGGCACGGTCAGCAGCGCGCCCGGATCCAGGGCCAGATCAGGCAGCGAAGCCACCAAATCCAGAGTGGTGAAATCCGCGACTGCACTGGTGACCGGACCGTTTCCCAGTTTGTCGACACTGGAGACGCGGTAACTGTAGGTGTAACCCGGGAACAGGCCGGTCAATGCGACACGATGGTTGGTCACCAGATCGGCCGATCCGGTGCGCTGTCCAAGTGCCGCGCTTTCACCCCATTCGACTTCACCTGTGCTGGCTTCATCGGTGCGCCACTGGATAACGGCGCTGTGCGTGGTGATGGAAACGGCTTCCGGCCCGCTGGTGAAAACCGGCGCGGTGTCGTCGGCGATAACGGTGAACGAGCCGCCGCGCGTCTCCGCAGCCGGCGATCCTTCGTTGAATATGAATTCTGTAAAGACCAGCGGACAGCTCTGTCCTGCAACCGCGCCGGAGGCCACGCTGAAGCGGATTTTTATCAGCACGCCGCTGCCGCTCAGCGCCGAGGTTCCGCCAACGCTGACACGAACCGACCCGGACGTGAGATTGGAGGTCGCCTCTCCCCATACGGCCGAACGCGTGCTGGAGGTCACGACCCGCGTGGCGGTGAGCAAAGAGGCGTCGTAAGCCAGATTGAAATCCATGGAAAAGACCGCCCCGCCCGAAAGATCGGTGCTCGAAATCTCGAGGGTGAAATCCGATTCCGCCGGAGCGCCCATGTCTGGAATCGTGATCTCGATGGCTTGCGCGGCCCGTCCGAAAAGGAATAATGAGGCGCAGAACAGAAAGCGGAAGAAGTTGCGGCGCCGGCTCTTCATCGTATCAGGCAGACCTTGTGAATTCGTTCGCAGGATCCGGTTTTGAGGCGCACAACGTAGATGCCGCTCGCAACCGGCTGGCGCGCATCGTCGCAGCCGTCCCATCGCAGCACATGGCTGCCGCCGGACAGCCTGGCATCGAGCAGATGACGAACGGGCTGTCCGAGCAGGTTATGGACCGTGACCGTCACCCTCTGCGGCGAAGAACCTGCCAGATCGAAAAAGAGCGATGTGCTCTCGTTGAAAGGATTGGGCGCGCTGCCGCGCAGCCTCGTCGCCGATTCCGGCGGCGGCTGGACCAGGCGCACCGGCACCATACCCTCGTCGAGCTGTGCGCGCCGCAGCTTCGGCATTCCGGCCGTCTCCCCGAGCCGCCGCAGTCCGAGACGGCACAGCTCACCGGAACCCGAAAGCGGTTCTGCCGAGGCGAAGACGACGATCACCCGGCCGGGCGCGGTTCCTGCTGCAAATTGGGCCGTGCCCCCGATCGCGGAGGCTGAAATCGAGACCAGCTCCCGGGAACCTGGCGGGAACTCGAGTTCAACCGTGCCGGAATAGATGCCGGCGGCGTCGCCGATATGGATGCTGAATTGATCGGCATCGAGACAATTCAGCGCCAGAATTCTGGCCGAGACCGCGATTTTGCTCAGACCGGGATTCTCGACCGGAAACTGGCTGATCAGACCGGCGGCGCGGCGGAAAATCAGAGACGCGTCATAGGGACTGACCTGGCGGTTGCCGCTGACATCGGCGGCGATCGAATCGCGCGGCATACGGGTGTAGTGGGGTTCGACATCCTGCTCCGCATTGATGCGCAGCACCAGTGAGCCGTCAAAAGCGCTGATGCGCTCGTTGCCGCTGACATCGCCGTAAAGTGAAGCGCTGAAATTCTGACCGCCCTGATCGCCGGTCAGCGGAGAGTAGACACGCTGGGGCGGCAGAAAGAAGCGGCCCGGACTGCTCGGCCGCACCGTAATTCCGTGTCCGATGGGCAGGGCATCCAGGACAAACTGCCCGGATGCATCGGTGGATATCACGGTTTCTCCGGCGTGAATCGCGATCCCCTCCAGGGGAGCGCCCTGGCTGTCGCGCACTACACCGGACAGGCGCGCGGTTTCCCCCGGACGGAAGGAGAGGGAGAAGTCGCGCTGGAGTGAATCGCCGTAATCGATGGTCAGGCTCTGTTCCGCCGGGTTGTAGCCGACCGGATCGACATACAGGCGGTACGATCCGGCGGTCAGGTGGAGCTGATAACCGCCGGTGTAATCGCTGCGCGTGGACAGGCTCTCCGGACCTGCGGCCGTGACGACGACGTCATCGAGCGGAGCGGACGCTTCGTCAGTCACCCGGCCGTAGACCAGTCCTTTTGCAATCAAAAAGAAATCGCGCTGCGTGACCTGGTTTTTTGATACCTGAACCTGGGCCGTTGCCGGGACGTAACCCGTCTTTTCCGCTCTGGCCCGGTAAGTGCCCGGATCGAGCGACACGGCGTAGTTGCCGAAGCGGTCGCTGCCGCCCACTACAGCCTCTGGATCGAAAAAAAGCCGCGCATTCTGCAGCGGCCGGTTTCGGCTGTCCAAAATGGTGCCTCTCAGGACTGCGCCCTGAAAAACCATCGACAGGTCGACGCCGGAAATCGTCTGCCCGGCATTGAGCGCCGCGCCGCTGAAGCGGCCGTCGCTGAAACCCTCTTTAGAGGCGCGCAGATCCCAGATTCCGGCCGGCAGAGAGAACCAGAACGCGCCGTTGAGATCGCTTTGAACCGCAGCGCGCCCCTCGACCGAAACCCGCGCTGACGCCACGGGCTGACCGGAGCAGAGAACGCGTCCCTCGATCACGCCGGCCTCGACATCGAGATCAAAATTGATCCCTGAGCGCGTCTGCCGGTAGTCCAGTTCGATGCGGCGAGCGGCGCGGCTGAGCCAGCCGCGCTCGACCGCATCCACGCTGTACGAACCGGGAACCAGAGCCAGAGTATAGGAGCCGTCCGCCCGGGTCGTATCCCGGCCGAGTTCGCAGAAGACGATGGCGCCAGGGACCGGCGCTCCGTTTCTGCGAACCGTGCCCTTGATCCACGCCGAAGCCGGCGTCATAAACAGGTTCATGTCGGAAAGGGTCTGATCGGCGCTGAGATTGAACAGAATTTCGTTGCCCGGCACATAGCCCTGTTTTCGGGCTCTGATGGCCCAGTCGCCTTCCGGAAGGCTGAGCGAATAGCTGCCGAGCGCGCCGCTGCTCGCGGTCAGAGCGGCGCCGAGCAGAGGAACGGCGCTCAACACCGCGCCCGGACGCGAAACCTTTTCGGAGCTGATGAACCCCGCGATCAGCGCGGCCGCGGAGCGCAGGATGAAATCCGGTGACAGCGTCACAATCTCGCCGTCGCGCAGCCGGAGGGTGCGGATTTCGGAACGGACAAAGCCGTCTTTGAAAGCGTGCACCTGATACCGGCCGGCGGCCAGGGACATTTCAAACCGGCCGCCTTCGCCCGTCGCCGTCCGCCTGATCCCGCCCGGTCCCCTGGCCTCGATCCCGGCGCCGAGAATGGGCACCCCGATCGCCGTGTTCACGCAGCCCTTCAACACAGACCCTTCCGCTCTGAGCACGAGTGCCTCGGACAGCGTGATGTGCCTGCCGGCCGGAAGAGCGACCGCGACCGTATCGGAGCGGCGATAGCCGGATTTTTCTGCAAAGAGGTACCAGGTTCCGGGCACCAGGATGTGGGAAAAACCGCCGCCTGCATCGGTGAACGCCGTCTTGGTCATAGCGCGTCCGAATTCCATAAAAGTGACCGCGGCATTGCCGATGCCGAGGCCGGACTCGGAGACTACCCGGCCGCGGATCGACTGCAGCAGCGGCCGCAGCCTGAGCGTCACCGGCACGGTCTCGCCCGCGCCGATCGAGACCGTGGCCGAGGTGTCGGCATAACCCTCCTTGCGCGCAATGATGTCATAGGTGCCGGGCTGGACCCGGTTGTCGAGCACGCCGCTGTCCGTGGTCAGCAGACGGATGATCTCACCCGTGCCGTCGAGCGGCAGGATCTCGACTTCAACCCGCGCAAGGGCGTCCCGTTCAACGGTCTGGGTGACGATGTGAAGAATCCCGTAGGGCACGTTGTAATAAAAATTTCTCACCCCGCTGACCACGCCGCGGCCCGCGTTGTCGAGCGCAGCCACGCGCCAGAAGTAGTCGTTTCCCTTGAGGAAAAATCGCGCCTGCAACTCGATCGATGTCTCGGTTGTGATCGGCGTCCAGAGCAGGTAACTGGTCCGGCTGCCGTCCTGTTCTTTGCTCTCGGACAACAGGACCTTGTAGGCGGAGGCCGTATTGACTTTCGACCACTGGAATCTGATGACCGGGTCCGAGAGTATGGCGTCAGCGGCGGGAGCGATCAGCGACGGGGCGGACAGGCTGATATCCAGATCGGCACGGAAGCTGAAAACACCGGCCTGGACAATGGAGGAATAGGCCGGATGGTTGTTGTAGTTGTTCAGGACGATCCAGTTGTACTCGAGATTCTCCATGACGGGCGGAAGCTGGGCGTTGAGCGCGTCGAAAAAGCCCGACGGATCGGGATCGCCGTAATTGATCGAGCTGTTCGGAGTGATCGCCTGCCAGATCAGATTGCCGCCGTCGAGCTGCAGTTCGCCCCCTTCGTCCTCGAACAGACGCACCTCCTGGTCGGACAGGATGAGGTGGTAGTAGGGCACGCCGGGGATGGGATCCCATCGGAAGGTCGGCGACCCGGACCGGATCGTGGCGTTGTTGGCCGGACTGAGCATCTGCGGCGCGGAGGGGGACTCGACCATCAGTTTGAATTCCGGGGAAAGCAGGGAACCTGAAACGACAACGGCATAATAGACACCGGTGGCCATGCCTTCGTCGCGGGGAACGAAAGAGAGGCGTCCCGTTCCCGAGGCCGAGCTCTCGGCCGTATAGTCGCCGCTGCGCGCACCGAATTTGAGCCGGCCCGCCACCGGCTCCGCCCAGCGGATCTCGACCACGTCATCGGGACGGAGCAGACGGGTCGGTATCCGGGTCAGGGTGATGCCCGCGGCCAAAACCGCCTGTGCGGCGGTGAAAACGGCAATTGCGGCTGAAATCCGCAACACGGCTCTAAAAGACCCAGGTGAAATGAAGTTTCAACAGCGGCAGGGGCAGTGCGAACCACAGGACATCGAGATCGAGTCCGGAAACGATCGGGATATGGCTGCCCAGCGACAGCAGGGGAAGGGTCAATTCCTGTTGCTCGCCCAGTTTCTCCGAGCCGCTGACGGTTTTGTTCATGCGGGTGTAGCCGGCGCCGAGCTGGACGAGACCGGCATCGAATCCGGCGGTCAGGCTGTGGCGCCGCTCCAGGCCGATCTCATCCTCGCCATAGCACAGGGCCAGGACGTCGAAGCCGCGGACCCAGGTGAGATGCAGAGCCATCCGCTTCCAGGAATAAGCGGCGCCCAGTCTCAGGGTTTTCGGCAGCTTCACGGTCAATATAGAATGGACCGGGTTTTCCACCGCGCGGGTCAGGGTGAGCTGCG